>OUNM010198382.1_pt1 | contig 20908 bp, 21 predicted proteins | sample 1769961 | NCBI WGS metagenome assembly OUNM01 (sample SAMEA3914820, study PRJEB12502) | metagenome | biome: forest; material: soil | place: USA | collected 2012-03-12 | depth 0.3 m
AGATAAAATCGTGCTCTTTGTCCGTCCAGACAGCGGGTACAATTTTGTGTCCATCACCTGGGGGGGCTTTACGGGCATTGTTTCCGGGATGAACACAGAAGGTTTAACAGTGACCCTCAATGCAGGCAAAACAGGGATACCGGGCTCGGCCAAAACCCCGGTATCCCTTATCGCCCGAAAAATCCTCCAATATTCTTCAGACATTCAAAGTGCCTACCATATTGCCCAAGAATATCCCAGTTTTGTCGCCGAGTCGTTTATGATCGGATCGAAAAAAGATGGGAAAGTGGCCATCATCGAAAAAAATCCGGATGCGACGACACTTTACGAAGTACCAGGACAAAGCATCACCTGTTCCAACCATTTTCAAGGCCGCGAATGGCAGGCCGATTCGTTGAACGTGGAAAATATCCGCGAAAGCCCGACAGAATACCGACGCCAACGTTTGTTCGAATTGATCCAACCCTACCCTCACATGACCTATCAAGAACTGGCCGCGATATTGCGCAACCGCTTCGGGCCACACGATCAAGATCTCGGGATGGGAAATGAAAAGGCGTTGAACCAATTTGTTGCACACCATTCCGTCATCTTCAATCCTACCAAAGGAATTATGTGGGTCTCTGCTTTCCCTTATCAATTGGGGGCGTATGTCGCCTACGATCTTACGAAAATCTTCCAAGACCGCAGAGGCCTACGGGAAAATGTTGACATCACAGCTACCCAATTGACCGTCCCCGCTGACAGCTTCCTTTATTCCAAACAGTACCAAGAGCTATTGTACTCCAAGGAATTGACAGAAAAAATCCGGAAAATCATTTGGAACGAAAAAGGAACATTGTCGCAGGAAGAACTTCGCCATTTCGAACAATCCAATCCGCATTATTTCCATACCTACCAATTGTTGGGCGATTATTTTCTCTACCGGGAACAACCACAAGAAGCGGCCCTGCATTATCAGAAAGCCTTGCAACTGGATATTCCCCGTTTACCTGAACGAAAGGCCATCGAAGAACGGCTGGTTGCATGCAAAAACGCGAAATGATTTACGGCATAGGCACAGATGTGGTAGAAGTAGCCCGTATAGCACAAAAAGTATACGAGCGGCCGGGGTTCGTGGAACTGGTTTTTTCTGAAAGCGAACGGCAGTATTGCCAAAAGCAACCGAACCCTCCCGAAAATTTTGCTGCCCGGTTTGCAGCCAAAGAAGCCTTTCTTAAGGCATTGGGAACAGGGATGGAAGCAACGTTCGAACTGCATCAGATAGAGATCGTCCACTTGTCCCATGGAGCGCCCAGCCTTCAACTTTCCCCTGCACTTACCCAATTTGTCCAAGAGAAAACTCAAGGGAAACCTTACCGTATCCATGTATCATTAAGTCATACTAAAATGATCGCCACTGCTTATGTGGTGCTGGAAGTTTTCTAAAAATCCGCAACTTTGCTTTTTCGATCCACGCGCATGTCCCAGCTTTTCACCCAAGGCAAGCATTTTACTTCTCAGGAGGCCATCCGTTCGTTTCAAGAACAAAAATTGAACGAGCATCTTCATTATTTAACTGCACATTCTCCTTTTTATAAGCGGCTTTTTCAATCGGAAAAACAAACGGAAGTACCTTTTTTCAGGCTGCAGGACCTGCCTTCGCTCCCGCTCACCAGCAAAGAAGATTTGCAATCGTACAACATGGACTTCCTTTGTGTCGCCAGAGAAAAAGTGATCGAATATGTCGCCACGACAGGGACAACGGGAAAACCCGTCACCATCGCCCTTACGGAAAATGATTTGCAACGCTTGGCATACAATGAATACTGTTCCTTTCGTCAGGCCAATGTCTCAGCTGCCGACACGATCCTGCTTACTGTCACCAACGACCGGTGTTTTATGGCAGGTCAAGCCTACACACTGGGGGCCAGGCAACTAGGAGCCGCCCTTATCCGAACAGGACCTGGCTTGCCTGAGTTGCAATGGGACACTATCCAACGCTTGTCCCCTACCGTTTTGATTGCCGTTCCCTCTTTCATACTCAAATTGATCGAACATGCCGAAGCACAAGGTATCGACTACCACAACAGCAGCATTCGCATGGCGATTTGCGTCGGGGAGCCTCTTCGGACCCCACACTTCGAATTAAATGAATTAAGCAAACGCATCCACGCCAAATGGCCCATCAGCCTCTACTCCACCTATGCATCAACCGAAATGGCCACTGCTTTCACGGAATGCGGGCTGGGCAACGGGGGCCATTTAAATCCTGAATTGATTTTGGTAGAATGCCTGGACGAACTGGGAAACCCTGTTCCCGAAGGGCAAGAAGGAGAATTGGTGGTGACCCCGTTGGGAGTCGAAGGAATGCCGCTGCTACGGTTTAAAACAGGAGACGTAGCCACTATTCATCACGCACCTTGTGGCTGCGGGAACCCGGCAGTCAGGATTGGTCCCATTGTGGGGCGAAAGAAACAAATGGTGAAATACAAAGGAACTACAGTGTACCCTCCTGCAATCAAAGAAATCATGCTCGGATTGGGAATGGGCGACTCTTTTTATGTAGAAGCCACTTTAGATGAATTACAGATGGATGCTTTGTCCCTTTATCTACCCGAAGAAATGAAGGAACAAGAAGAAAAGCTCCGCAATGCGTTCAAATCCCGGCTAAGGGTAGTCCCTTCCTTCCTTTTTGTCCCACAAAATGCGATCGACAGGGTACGTTTTAGCCCACATTCAAGAAAACCCGTAGATTTTATTGATAAAAGAGGATAAAACTCAGTACTTTTGCCGATTAATTTCCGTGATGAAAAAAAATACAGCCATTTTGTGGTTGCTTTTTGCGAGCGTAACGGTGTACGCCCAGCTCGTTTCCGGGGTATATTCTACCCGGGAAGCTACTTGGTTCGGAATAGATTTCACGAAAGCGAAAATGATCGGGGATTTTGGTCCCAATGTCACGGCAGAAACAATGCGGGATACCTATTTCAACGCGTGGAACAGTTTGTTGGTCAGGGAAAAAGACAAATACAATTTGCCGCTGTTCCTACACAAACAAAACATGCTCTATTCGTTGGATAAAGTAACAGAATTGAACAGTGCGGTCGAAATGGACAGCATAATGGTCGAGGAAGAAAGCGTAACTCCATTTTTTGACCATGCCAAAATCCAAGAAATGACCACCCTTTATGCCCAAGAATCCAAAAAAGGAGTAGGAGTTTTGATGGTAGTGGAATCTTTCAACAAAACAAAAACCATTGCTGTACTTGATATGGTATTTTTTGACATCAACACGGGCAGAGTATACTTCACAAAACGTTTTTCGGAAAAGCCGCACGGAGCCGGCCTGCGAAATTTCTGGGCCAAGACCGTGCTTTTGGCACTGGAAGACACCAGTTCAAATTGGGAGAATTGGACCAAAGACGAGAAAAAAAAATTCAAATAGTTCAGAGATAGCGTGTCCATGTTAAAAATTAAAGAAGCTAAATTACGTCTAGAAGACATCGAAAAAGTATTGTTCGAGAAGGATACCGTCCAACTTCAAGAAGAACTAATAAAAAAAGTTTCTGATTCCTACGAGTTTTTGAAGGCATTTTCCAAAGACAAAGTCATCTACGGCATCAACACTGGCTTGGGCCCCATGGCGCAATACCGTGTCAACGAGCAAGATGCCAAACAACTGCAATTGAATCTTATCCGGAGCCATAGTGCAGGAACTGGGTTGCCCTTGGGACCTATGGAAACCAAGGCCTGTATGTTGGCCCGTCTCAACTCTTTATTGCAGGCAAAATCAGGAGTTCATCCCAGCGTCGTCCTTTTGTTGCAAGACCTTATCAACAAAGACATCAGCCCACTCATTTTCCAACATGGTGGAGTAGGTGCCAGCGGCGATTTGGTGCAATTGGCCCATTTGGCTCTATTTCTTATTGGGGAAGGGGAAGGTTTTTATCAAGGAAAACGCCTTCCTGCATCCGAGATTTATGCGCTTGCCAATTTAAAACCCATCGAAATCCATATTCGGGAAGGGCTGGCCATCATGAACGGCACTTCGGGAATGACAGGCCTCGGCCTTGTCAATCTGATCCATGCCAAACGCGTCATGGAATGGTCCATCACCGCTTCTGCCATGATCAATGAATTGGTGGAGTCGTACGACGATCATTTTTCCGAAGAACTGAATTCGGCCAAAGACCATCCTGGCCAAGTAAAAATTGCCACGACGATCGAAAAAATGTTGGCGGACAGCCAGTTGATTAAAAAACGGAAAGACCATTTGTATGTAAGCCGCCAAGAGGAGGTATTCAAGGAAAAAGTGCAGGAATATTATTCCATTCGTTGTACCCCTCAGATCTTAGGTCCTGTGTACGATACGCTCAAACATGCGGAATTTGTCCTGATCAACGAATTGAATTCGGCCAATGACAACCCTATGATCGATGTCCCTTCCCAAAATGTGTTTCACGGAGGAAATTTCCATGGGGATTATGTGAGCCTCGAGATGGACAAACTTAAAATCGTGACGACAAAACTCACGATGCTGGCAGAAAGGCAGGTAAATTATCTTTTCAATCACAAATTGAACGAGAAATTCCCTCCCTTCCTCAACATGGGAGTACTTGGCCTAAACCTAGGTCTTCAAGGAATGCAATTCACGGCTACTTCTACGACAGCGGAAAGCCAAACATTCTCTTTTCCGATGTATGTCCACAGTATTCCGAACAATGGGGATAACCAAGATATTGTGAGCATGGGCTTCAATGCGGCTTTGATACTTTCCAAAGTATTGGAAAATGCGTATCAGGTCCTTGCGGTGCAAATGCTCTCTCTTTCGCAAGCGTTTGCAATTTCTCGGCAAGAAGACAAACTTTCGAGTTGCAGTAAAAAGGTACTTGATCAAATAAGGGAGGTTCATGTACCCAGCAGCATAGACAAACCTTTGTATGAGTCAATTAATGGGGTTCGCGAACAACTTGCGAAAGGGTGTCCGTTGGATTTACTGATGTAATTCCAATGAATATTACCTAAATGTTTCGTCATTGGTTTGAAGTTTAGGGTATAGGCAGTAACTTTGAAGTTTCGACAGAAAGCAAACGATTCAGTATCAGTTTTATAAATGAAAGTAGCGTTAGTAACGGGAGGTTCCAGGGGCATCGGACGGTCTGTATGCCTCAAATTGGCTTCCATGGGATATTATGTCTTGATCAATTATGTTTCAAATCAAGAGGAAGCGGAAAAAACGCTAACTTTGGTAAGAGAGGCAGGAGCTGATGGGGAAATTATCCGATTCGATGTAGGAAATCTGGAAGAGGTCCAACAAAAATTGGGCACTTGGGTAGAAACCCATAAAGAAACTCCTATCGAAGTGTTGGTAAACAATGCAGGGATCCGCAAAGATACCTTGATGATGTGGTTGGAACCAACAGATTGGCACAGTGTTTTAAACTCAAGTTTACACGGGTTTTACAATGTGACAAAACAACTATTAAATGGCATGTTGATAAAAAAATATGGCCGAATCGTGAATATCGTGTCCCTTTCCGGTTTGAAAGGGGTGCCTGGTCAAGTAAATTACTCTGCCGCGAAAGCCGGGGTGATTGGCGCGACCAAAGCATTGGCACAAGAAGTCGGACGCAGAGGCATTACGGTCAACGCGGTAGCTCCCGGATTCATCCGCACAGATATGACACAAGACATGAACGAAAAAGAGCTCAAGTCCATGATTCCTGCCGGAAGGTTCGGCGAAGCGGAAGAAGTAGCGGACTTAGTTGGCTTCTTGGCTTCCGAAAAAGCGTCCTACATTACCGCTGAAGTCATTTCAATTAATGGCGGACTTTATTCTTAGCAAACATGAACAGAGTAGTCATCACAGGTTTAGGCATTTATTCATGTATTGGGCTGAACAAAGAAGAAGTCCGCGACTCGCTTTACAAAGGCCAATCGGGCATTATTTTTGACGAACCCCGCAAATCCATGGGATTTCGGTCGGCTTTGACCGGAATGGTGGAAGCTCCTCAATTAAAAGGGAAAATCGACCGTAGGATGCGCATCGGCATGGCGCAGGAAGCCGAGTATGCCTATGTGGCCACGATAGAAGCATTTGAACAAGCCGGCATAGACGAACAGTTCCTTGTGGACAAGGAAGTCGGAATCTTATACGGAAACGACAGCTCTGCCAAAGCGGTGATCGAGTCGGTAGACCTGGCCCGCCAAAAAATGGACAATACCTTGATCGGTTCTGGGTATATTTTCCAATCTATGAATTCTACCGTGACCATGAATTTGGCCACACTCTTTAAGCTCCGAGGAATCAACATGACCATTTCCGCGGCCTGTGCAAGCGGTTCTCACGCGATCGGGCTCGGATACTTGTTCATTAAGAATGGATGGCAAGATTGTATCGTATGCGGCGGTGCTCAGGAAATAAATACGTTTGTAATGGGAAGTTTCGACGGTCTAAGTGCTTTTTCCATCCGAGAAAACGACCCGCACAGAGCATCCAGACCTTTTGACAAAGACAGAGACGGCCTAGTACCGAGCGGAGGAGCCGCTACTGTGATCATGGAAAGCCTTGAATCTGCACAGCGCAGAGGTGCCAAGATCCTTGGAGAAGTCATTGGATATGGATTTTCGTCCAATGGGGACCATATCATCCAGCCTAATGTGGACGGACCGTCCAGATCGCTTAAAATGGCATTGAAAGACGCCGCCATCGACGCCAGCCGGATTGATTATATCAATGCCCACGCTACTTCTACCCCCGTGGGCGATGCGTGTGAGGCACAAGCGATCTATGACGTGTTCGGATCGTCTCATCCACTTGTCAGTTCCACAAAGTCCATGACAGGGCATGAATGTTGGATGGCAGGGGCAAGTGAAGTAGTATATTCCATGCTCATGATGGAAAATTCTTTCGTGGCCCCGAATATCAATTTCGAAACCCCGGACGAGCATTCTTCCAAACTGAATATCGCCGGCAAAACAATCGACAAAAATATAGACATGTTACTATCCAACTCTTTCGGGTTTGGGGGTACCAATTCATCCATCATCATTAAGAAATACAAGGGTTAATAACACAAGATAAAATGACGAAAGAGGACATCATATCGCGTATCAATGAGTTTCTGGTAGAAGAATTCGAGGTCGACGCAGACAAAATCACACCGGATGCCGTATTGAGAGAAACATTGGAGTTGGATAGCCTTGATTATGTAGACTTAGTCGTGGTAATCGAAAGCAATTTCGGTTTTAAGGTGAAAGGAGAAGATTTTGTAGGGATCAATACCTTCCAAGACTTCTATGACTACATCATCCGGAAAGTAGAGGAAACTAAACAAGTTGCCTAATGTCCGCTTGGGATGGGAAATCCCAAGGGGGACTGTTGGGATATCGGATATTCGTCGGTACACTTCGGTATGCGGGCATCGGTTCTGCATACCTACTCTTGCGGTTCGTCGCACTGTATTATTTCTTTTTTTCTTCCAAGTCCAATGCATCCAGCACTTCCTTTTTCAGGAACCGCCTAGGCATGAGCCGCTGGGAATCCATTCGATCACGTTATAAAAATTATTACTTATTTGGCCAAACCCTTATCGACCGGGTTGCCGTCATAGCAGGTCTTGGGAAACGCTTTACCTTTGATTTTCAAGGAGAAGAACACCTTATCGACATGGTGAAAGAAGGGAAAGGCGGCATGCTTATTAGTGCCCATATCGGCAATTGGGAGGTTGCCGGATACCTTTTGTACCGTGTCAAAACAAAGATCAATGTGGTCATGCACGAAGCCGAACACGAAAAGATCAAACAACTCCTTGACAAGGAAAAAGGGAGTACGGTCATGAATATCATTGTCTTGAAAGAAGATTTGAGCCATGTCTACGCGATTTCCATGGCACTGCAACGCGGGGAACTCATTTGCATGCATGCAGACCGTTTTATGCCGCAGGCCAAGACCATTTCTATTCCATTTTTAGGGAAAGAAGCTTTATTTCCTCAAGGTCCATTTGCTATAGCCGTAGGATTTAAAGTGCCTGTGAGCTATGTGTTTGCCATGAAAGACAGCAATTGGCATTACCATTTATCCGCTACCCCGGCAAAAATCTATGCTGCGCAAAGAGGGGAAAAAAAGGAAGTGCAAGTGGAACGTGCACTGTACGATTTTGTCTCAGAGGCGGAAAAAAAAGTGGCAGAATATCCGCTTCAATGGTTCAATTATTATGATTTTTGGAATTTGGAAGCCACTTCTTCTGGCAATCCATCTTTGCAGCCACATCAAATGAGAACACTCAAGCATCACAAAGAACAAATGCATTCGCCACAGGCGCTCTAAATACAGACAACATGATCGTCCAAGGAACCGATATCGTACGCTACATCCCACAACGCCCTCCGGTCGTGATGATCGATGGGCTCCTACACTGTGAAGATACGACAGCGACCACTTCGTTTACCATATTGCCAGACAATATTTTCGTGGAAGATGGTCGATTCACCGAAGCTGGGCTCTTGGAAAATATCGCACAAACAGCTGCCGCCAAAGTAGGCTATGAATGTGAAAAATTAAACAAGCCGGTTCCTCCCGGATTCATTGGGGGCATCAAAAACTTGGTCGTATCCTCATTCCCTACAGTGGGGGCTTCCTTGTCTACGACCATCAAAATTGAAAACGAAGTATTCGGAATTACCGTCATTACGGGCGAAGTGATGTGGGAAGACAAGCGCATCGCCACGGCAGAAATGAAGATTGTATTGCAAACAGAAACAACAACGTGAGTGTATTAAGCGCAGAAGCAGAAGTAGTAGTCAGATTTAGCGAGGTAGACATGCTCACTATCGTGTGGCATGGCCATTATGTCACCTATTTCGAGGAAGGACGGCAAGCTTTCGGTGAAAAATATGGCCTTGGGTACATGCAAGTGTATGAACAAGGTTTTTCTATCCCCATCGTAAAATTGACGCTCGAATACAAACAACCCCTGAAGTTTGGGGAAGTCGCCGTCATCGAAACCACGTATGTCGAAACAGAAGCAGCAAAGTTGATCTTCAAATACGTGGTTCGAAACAAAGAAACAGGCAAACAAATTGCCATAGGAGAAACCATTCAGGTATTTGTCGACACTCAAGGTTCCCTTAGCCTCACTGTCCCGGACTTTTTCACCGAATGGAAGAAAAAATGGTTGACACGTGTTGCCAATCCACAGAGCTAACTCTTTCCGACCACTAAACACACTATGTCCCCTATTTACCTTATCGCCGACAGCATTGCGTCTCCTTTGGGATTGGGAACTGCATGGCACTGGCAGCGTCTGGAAAAAGGGGATTCTGCCATCTCGCTGGTCTCTCGTGAAGACATTGTATTAAAAGATTTCCATGCAGCCTCCATCTCTCCCCTTTTATGGGAAGAGTGGAGATCGGCCTTTTCTTTGTCTCTGGATCTTTCCCGTTTGGAAACGTTGATGCTCACCACCCTTCGGGATGCGGCATTGCAATGTCCTGTCGATTTCAGTTCTTCCAAAACATTGCTGGTCTTTTCCACTACAAAAGGAAACATCGATACGCTTTCTTCCCAAAGCGCCTCTCAAGGCACGTTGATGTCTTTGGCATCACGCGTGGCGTCCGAACTAGGGAATCCCAATGTTCCCCTCGTCGTTTCCAATGCGTGTATTTCTGGGCTCTCTGCCCTGCTCATCGCACAAAGCCTCCTTCGATCGGGAAAGTACGAACATGCGGTGGTATGCGGTGGCGACCTTTTATCCGAATTCACGGTTTCCGGCTTCCAATGCCTGCATGCCATTAGCCCCTTTCCATGTACCCCCTTCGACCAAGGAAGGATGGGCTTATCACCCGGAGAAGCATGCGGCACCTTAGTGCTCTCCCGTACGCGTCTGACAAGTACCGATACGGTGATTACCTTGGCAGGCGGAGCCTCCTCGAATGACGCCAATCATATTTCGGGCCCTTCCAGGACGGGAGATGGACTGGCCTTGGCGATCTCAAAAGCCTTGAAAATTGCCAAGCTGTCTGCTAAAGACATTTCGTATACCTGCACACATGGCACCGCCACGCTGTATAACGATGAATCCGAGTCAAAGGCACTGGCCTTAGCAGGCATCAACATGGCGCCGGCCAACAGCCTCAAAGGGTACTTTGGCCATACCTACGGAGCCGCAGGGGTCATAGAAACCATTTTGACGGCCCAAAGCATGAAAAAATCCCAAATCCTTGGCTCGTTGGGATACAAGCAACATGGCGTGAGCACCGTCATGGACATTTCTGCTAACACAAGAAAACATGCCATCGCGCATAGCTTAAAAACGGCTTCCGGCTTTGGAAGTTGCAATGCCGCACTCATCTTATCCGCCGCATGAGGAACTGGAAAACATACGGCATCGCTTCCATCGTCAACGGAGACCTTTCCTTCGATGGGATACGTGTCTTCAATGCAACGGATCCGTCCTTCGAACCTTCTACAGGAGAGATCTATGACTTCCTTTCAGTTGCCTATCCAAAGTTTTTCAAAATGGACCGTGTAAGCAAATTGGCCCTGCTTTTATCGGAACTCTTGTTGACCAAATTGGATGGGATAAAAAATGTGCCTAAAGAAGAGGTGGCGATCTGCTTGCAAACGGCACATGGATGCTTGGACACCGACTTGCGTTACCTGCAAACCCTAGATGCCACCCACTATTTTCCTAGTCCTTCTCTTTTTGTATATACCTTGCCCAATATCGCGATAGGAGAAATCTGTATCCGGCATGGCTTCAAAGGAGAAAATATCTGTTTGATTTCCGAACAATTCGATTGGGATCCAGTTCAACACTTGATTTCGGATTGGTTCGAGAGCACGGGTACAACCCTTTGCCTAGTAGGCTGGCTAGAAGTTCTAGATGAAAAATACGAAGGATTCCTGATGGCGATCGGACCGGAAAACCAAAAAACTGAGTTGAACGTTCCACAGAAAAATTCAAATGGCTAGATTGCACAATGAATTGTGAAAGCGGTAATTGAACGAAGCAAATAAAAAATAGTTAATTAATTTTTATCATTTTGAAAACTGAAAAAACCGACGTTCTCGTTATTGGAGCTGGTCCTGCGGGATGTATCGCTGCCTCTATCGTCCATAAAAATGGCTTAAAGGTCCATGTTGTAGAAAAAATGAAATTCCCCCGTTTTGTAATTGGGGAAAGCTTATTGCCTAGGGTGATGGACCATCTGGACGAAACCGGACTTTTGTCTGATGTGGAAGCTGCAGGATTCCAAAAGAAATTTGGCGCCAAATTCGTGATGGGCGACAAGGTGTGCGATTTCAATTTTTCCGATCAGTTCACAAAAGGCTGGACGTGGACTTGGCAAGTACCCAGGGCCCAATTTGATCAGATATTGGCCAATGGAGTGGCAAAAAAGGGAATTCCGGTCGAGTTTGAAATGGGCGTAACCGCTATCCAGTTCAATGACGACGAAAGCTCCGTGACCACCGTGGAAGATGCAAACGGGAACAAGAAACTGATCGAAGCACGGTATATCATCGACGCGAGCGGCTATGGCCGTGTCATCCCGAATTTATTGGGCCTGAATAAACAATCGAGCTTCGATCCGCGCAAGACCCATTTCACGCATTTCAGGGATCCACATCGCCCGGAAGGAGTAGAAGGAAACCGTATCACCGTGATTGTGCACAAACAGGAAACATGGATCTGGGTCATCCCATTTTCCAATGGCGTCACCTCGGTAGGGTATGTGAGCAATCCGGCTTATTTTACTCCTTTTGTGGAAGAACCGGTAGAAAGGATGAAAGCCATCGTGGCGGACAACGATTTCCTACGGGAACGTTTCAAAGACCAAGAAATGCTCATGACGCCCCGTACCATTGAAGGGTATGCGATCACGGCCACCAAGTTTTTCGACAAAGGGTTTGTCACGGTAGGCAATGCCACGGAATTCTTGGATCCTGTTTTTTCATCCGGCGTTACATTTGCCATGGAATCCGGCTCTACTGCCGCAAAATTGGTGAGCAGGAAGCTAAAAGGAGAAACGGTCGATTTTCAAACAGAATATGTAGATCATATGATGCAGGGAATCAATACATTTCGCTCCTATGTTTCAGGCTGGTACAATGGAGATTTGCACCAGATTTTCTTTTCGGAAAATCAAAATCCGGAATTCAAGAAACAGATTTGCTCCGTTTTGGCAGGGTATGTGTGGGATTTGGAAAATCCATTTGTAAAGAAACATGAGAAATCCCTTCGCTCATTGGCCGAATTGTTGCGCATGCGCGAAACCCCGATCGTGTACCAATAGACTTCGAGATACAAGACAAAAGAAACTTCCATTTTGACAACGCAACATGAATGATTTAATCCTAAAGCTGAAAAGGGAAATTACGGAGCAACTGAACCTGCAAGATATAAAGCCTGAAGACATCGACGAAAATGCTCCCCTATTCCAAGAAGGATTGGGCTTGGATTCGATTGACGCATTGGAACTTATTGTCCTTTTACAGAAAAACTACGGTGTGAAACTGGAATCGGCGGAAGAGGGGCAGGCGGTATTTAAATCGGTGAAAGCGATGGCAGATTACATTATGGCCCATCAGACGAACTAATGCCCGCAAAAGTTGTAGTGACAGGAATCGGCATGGTCTCGGCCATGGGCTTGGGCTGGGAACCTAGCTTGGCTTTTGCCAAGAAGGGAAAAAGCCCGGTGGCTCCTCCCCGCTTTTTGGACACCTTGCAAAAAGGCCAGTTTCCTTTGGCAGAAGTTCCTGCCTCCGACGATGCATTGCGCGACCAACTGGGCCTTGGAAATGAACGGGTATACTCCCGCACCTCCCTGCTTGCAATGACCGCCGCAAAGGAGGCTTTTTCCATGGCAGGGATTCCTGTTGGGGAAGAGGTAGGATTTATTTCCGGGACCAGCGTGGGCGGAATGGACAAAGGGGAAAAGCTATTCAACGGATTTGTCAGAAAACAAGGTGCTTGGGATTTGCACTACGCCCTCGTGCACGATTGCGGGGAAAGCACCCAGACAGTGGCCAACTACCTCCAATTGACCGGCAAAATCCTTACCATCAGCACTGCCTGTTCTTCTGCTGCCAATGCGATCATGCATGGTTGCCGCCTTATCAAAGCCGGAAAAGCCAAACGGATCATCGCAGGAGGTACCGATTCTCTTACCCGGTTTACCGTGAACGGTTTTCGTTCTTTGATGATCTTGTCTGACGAATTGTGCCAGCCTTTTGATAAAAATCGGAAAGGCCTGAATTTGGGAGAAGGGGCAGGATATATCGTATTGGAAGCAGAAGAAATCGTCCAAAAAGAAGGTCGGACCGCTTTATGCGAAGTAAGCGGGTATGCAAACACCTGCGATGCCTATCATCAAACGGCCTCTTCGCCAGACGGAAACGGGGCATGGCTCGCGATAAAAGGAGCCTTGCAACAAGCAGCCCTGCAACCGGGAGAAATCGATTACATCAATGCCCACGGCACTGCTACTCCCAATAACGATCTATCGGAAGGAATTGCCCTAAAACGAGTTTTTGGAGAAACACTACCTGCTTTTAGTTCCACCAAAGCCTTAACCGGCCATACGCTGGGGGCAGCAGGCGGAATAGAAGCCGTCCTTTCGGCATTGTCGATCCAAAAAGGGATCCTGTTCCCCAATTTGCACTACCACACTCCCATCGACGAAATAGGACAAGCCCCTGTCACTACTTGGGCAGAAAACCAGCCGATTCGACACGTGTTGTCCAATTCGTTCGGTTTTGGGGGAAACAATACCAGCCTTGTTTTTTCCGTCTGCTAACATGAACGATTCCTTTTTCAAATGAAAGCACTCTACATCAACGGAATCGGAAGTATCAATGCCTTAGGGGCATCGCCCAATGAAGCGGAGACACTTGTGTGTGTAGAACCTGACTATAAGCAATATCTTGACAGCACCGCTGTACGCCGTCTCAGCAAATTGATCAAACGCACTTTAGTAGCGGCAAAGATGAGCTTGCAGGAAGCCCACATCCAACTGCCGGATGCCATTGTCACAGGTACCGGCCTCGGCTGCCTGGAGGACACTGAAAAATTCCTCTCTTCTGTCTTGGAAGATGAATTGGGCATGTTGTCCCCTACCGCTTTCATCCAATCCACCCACAATACCTTGAGTGGGCAAATTGCGCTGATGCTCAAATGCCATGGCTATAACACCACCTATGCACAACGTTCCCTTTCGTTCGAACAAGCCGTAGAAGACAGCATGATGTGGCTGCAGGACACTCCTATGCAACACGTATTGGTAGGCGGAGCAGATGAAATCTCTCTTCACGCGCATCGCATCTTGCAAAAGATAGGACTCTTCCGTTCCCCATATAAAAAGAATTCCTTGCCTATTGCCGGTGAAGGAGCCCACTATTTTGTGCTTTCTTCGCAAAAAAATGAACACTCTAAAGCAAAAGTACTCGGCTTGCAATACATGTATCAAGAAATTCAGATAAAAAAAGCGTTACATGCCTTTTTAGAGGAACACCAACTGACCTCATCCGAGATCGACGCTGTCATTTTGGGAAATAACGGACACCCTATTTACGACAACCTTTACATTGAATTGGCTTCTTACTTGCCCGAAAGTTGGCACGTTACCTATAAGCACCTTACGGGAGAATACTTTACCGCTTCCGCCTTTGCTTGGAAACTGGCATGCGATGGCCTTGCTTCCTCTTCCTTCGAAGACCGTTTTGTCTTGAAGAAGTCGGCTAGGACCTTGAATACACTTCTCATTTACAATCATTTTCAAAACAAAGAACATTCGTTCGCCTTGTTAAAACATGTTGAATCTTAAAACGACCGGCTATGCTTGGGTAATCGCCTGTCTTCTGGTGCTTTCCTTTATGCCCCATCCTTGGGAAGCGGTCGGGTTGCTTACCTTTCTTTTTATGGGAACGATCGCGCTAGGTTCCTTCCACATTGGATTGAATTTTTTCCTTCCCAGCGTCAACCACATCAAGACAGAAAAAAAAGTCATCGCACTCACTTTTGACGACGGACCAAGCCCGTCTACATTGGCAGTATTGGAGGTATTGGCACACTATGGAGCCAAAGCTACGTTCTTCTGTATCGGGGCACAAATCGAGAAACACCCCGAAATCCTTTTGAAGATCCACGATCAAGGGCACCTCATCGGCAACCACAGTTTTTCCCATGTCAACACCTTCCCCATTTTTTCTGTCAAAAAGATGGTGGCGGAAATTGAACGCACAAACGAACAAATCCAGCAACTCACCGGCATAAAACCCGAATTTTTCAGACCCCCTTTTGGAGTCACTACTCCGAGGATTGCCAAAGCCCTCCTTGCGACACACATGAAAAGCGTGGGATGGAACAGGCGTTCGTTGGACACGGTACTCGACGATCCTCAAAAAATCCTACAACGGACAGCGGAAAAACTCCAAGCAGGAGACATCGTCCTTTTCCATGATCCTCTTCCTACTGCTGCGGCCACTTTAGAGGCGTTTTTATTACAAACGGCAGAAAAAGGATGGAATTTTGAAAGAATCGATACATTAGTCGCAGAAACATCTATTCCATGATGCTAGCCAATTGTTTGCCCATCTCTTTCCAAATCACTTGCTTTGCAGTATGAAACAATGGTACTTTCTCCTTCTATTCCTCCTCACCCAAGGCTCCTTTGCACAGGAAGCAGGCTTTTCTGCGGTCAAAAATGTGGAAGAGCTCAAAACGAATATCCAGGCAGCCCACAAAAATACCTCTACCGTCAAAAGCCAATTTACCCAAGAAAAACACTTGAGCTTCATGCAGGACAAGGTGACCTCCCAAGGCATTTTCATGTTGAAGAAACAAGGGAAAATGCGCTTGGAATACACCTCTCCTTTTGCCTATTTGGTAATTATCAATGGAGACAAATTGTATGTGAAAGACGGGAAAAAGACAACGAAGATCGATACCCAGGCCGACAAGTCGTTCCGCCAACTCAACGAAGTGCTTTCGCATAGCCTCAATGGCGACATTGCCAACATCAAAGGGTTCCAAGCCACCTACCTACAAAGCAAAGAGCTGTACCTCGTGGAACTGATCCCGACTGAAAGCGGGATGAAAGAGCTCTTCACCAAGATAAAACTGTACCTTGACCCTCATTCCTACCAAGTGGCTAAATTGGATCTTTTGGAAAAATCCGGGGATCTGACCAAAATGCGTTTCGAGCAAACCCAAACCAATATCGTCCTTCCAGATGAATCGTTTGTGGCTCGTTAGTTCCTTGGCGGCACTTGCCTTTTCCTCTTGTAGCTCCAAATTTTCCTTGCCCAAATCGGCTCAAGTTTTTTCGCCTACGGAATCTATTCCCGTTTTCTTGTTTTGGCCACAAGAAGATACGAGTAGAACAAGCGTCAAATTCAAGACTTTGGTAACGGTCTACGGAAAAGAAATAGAGGGCATTCTGTTCCTAAGACGTATTGAAGACACGTTATACCGCGCTACTTTCTTGGCGAAAGGGACGTTAAAATTATTTGACATGGAATTGCACCGGGACACCTTTGCCTTATTGGACCATGCCAAGCAGTTTTCAAATCCGGCAGCCGTAGGGGCCATTGCCCACGACATGCAGGTACTTGCTTTCCAATTGCATCAATCGCTTCGCCCCAAGAAACTCTGGAAAAAAGATTCACTTCTCTTCGCGGAAAAAGAAGAGAAAAAAAGTCGTTTCTATTTCGTTTGGAAAGAAAGCACCTTGACGGACCTTACCGAGACGAATTTTAAGGATAAAAAGAACCTTTCTGTGCATTTGGATGCGTATCACGAAAACAGGCCATCCCACCTCTTCCTTCGGCATCACCGTTTCCGAATGCAAATTGAATTAACTTTGCTGGAATAACGTTACTCGAACATCTTTACCACAACATTATTTTACATGTCATTTTACGAGATCACAGATTGGCAATCGAACGAAAACACTGCAAAGGCAACGATCAAACTCGATGCCAACGATCCGCTTTTCAAAGGACATTTCCCGCATTTGCCTATCCTGCCGGGTGCTTGCATGGTACAACTCACCCATCACCTATTGGACAAGGCCATAGGCCAAAAAACCACATTCGTCAAATCGGGCGCCATTAAATTCCTCATTCCTGTAAACCCACTTACAGAACCGGAACTAACAGCCCAGTTAAAATTCCAAGCGGCCGAGGACGGTTCTTACAAAGTAGAACAAAACCTTACAAGAGGCGACCTCATTTTCTTCAAGTTTTCAGGGCTCTATCAAAAGCACTAAGCTTTGGCAAAATTCCTTTTTTAGGTACCTTTGCCCTATTCTCCTATTTTATTCGATAAAATAAGAAATTCCATTCCTGAATACGATTTTGTGTCAAACTTCACTGTCCCTTCCCACGCCGACGATTTCAAAAGGCTGTCATGTTGCGTCCTTATCCCTACCTATAACAATGCTTCGAAATTAAGTGCTGTTTTGTCGGACGTACTCTCCTATTCGGAAGATGTGGTTGTGGTAAATGATGGATGTACCGATAATACAGAGCAAATTTTAGCCGCATACATTTCCAAAGTACAGGTGGTGAGGCACGAAAAAAACCAAGGAAAAGGAGTTGCATTGCGCACAGGCTTCCGATATGCCTATTCAAAAGGGTACCGCTATGCCATTACATTGGATTCGGACGGCCAACATCTCGCCTCCGATCTCCCCACTTTTTTGGAAAAACTGGAAACAGAAAAAAATACCATTTTTATTGGGGCACGGAACATGACTCAAGAAAACGTACCTGGGAAAAGCAGTTTCGGAAATAAATTTTCCAACTTTTGGTTCAAGGTAGAAACAGGGATCGATGCGCCTGATACGCAATCCGGATACCGCCTGTACCCTTTGGAGCCCTTACAAAAGATGCGTTTCATTACCTGGAAGTACGAATTCGAGATCGAAGTGTTGGTAAAAGCTGCTTGGGCAGGACTCACCATCGATTCTGTTCCCATCCACGTATATTATCCGCCCAAAAACGAGCGAATTTCCCATTTTCGTCCCTTCAAGGACTTTACACGCATCAGTCTGTTGAACACTGTGCTTTTCAGCATGGCGTTGATCTATCACATTCCATTGCGCGTTTTCCGAAATTTTAAAAAAAAAAGAATTAGCGACATTCTACGGGAAACGTTCCTAAATCCATCGGAACCCTCCTGGCACAAGGCACTGTCGGTTTCTTTCGGCATATTTATGGGCATCATTCCCATATGGGGATACCAACTCATTGCCGCCATCTTGTTGGCCAAATTATTTCGGCTCAATTTGCCCATTGTCATCCTCACTGCCAACATCAGTATCCCGCCCAATATCCCGTGGATCCTTTTTTTAAGTTTGTGGTTAGGTGCCTGGTTTTTGGGTCTGGATACCATTCTTCCTTCGTCGACCGAATTCACATTTGATTTGGTGAAGCAACATTTGAAACAATACCTGATCGGAAGCAGCCTTCTGGCCATGACGAGTTCGGTGGTATTGGGAAGTGCGTCCTATTTGTTTTTCCTTGCAGTAGAAAGAAAAAAATGAGCCAATTTTTTGTCCTGTTATATGAGGTCTTAAAAAAGAGGAGATGGCTGTTGTGGTCCAGCCTCCTTCTCATCGCAGTAGGCCTTGCCAGTATGGCACTTCGGCTCGAGCTGGTGGAGGATATTTCCCGCATGGTGCCCAAAGGAATGAAAATAGGCAATTCCTACAAAGTGCTGGAAAACTCCAAATCCTTGGAAAAGCTTCTCATCAACATCTCATTGGAAGATACTACTGCGGGAAGCCCGCTTCTCATGGAGTTTGCCGATAGCTTGACGGCTTGTCTTGAAAGAGATACCGTGGCAAAAAACCGGATCTTGGAAATCAAGTCCAAAATGCCGGAAAATCTGGCGCAGAATGCCTATGGATTTTTCCACGAACACTTGCCCCTGTTTCTAAATGAAGGCGATTATGCCCGATTGGAGGCCAAACTGCAACCTGCCGCTATCCAACAAACATTGGAAAATGGAATGAAATGGATGTCTTTGCCTTCTTCGGGCATGTTGCGCCGCTATTTTGTTTCCGATCCTTTGTTCATGACACCTTTAGCGCTGGAAAAATTTTCCAGCCTACAAATGAATGACCGTTATAAATTGGAAAGCGGCTATCTGGTGGCAAAAGACGGCAACAGTCTTTTGGTATTGATCCAACCCAAATACCCTACGAATCGGATTGGGGAAAATGCGATCCTACTAGAGCGTCTGGACCATACGCTCACACATCTGAAAGAACGATTTCAGGCCAAAATAAACGTGGAATATTTTGGGGGCAGTGCGGTGGCTGTATGCAATTCCGAACAAGTGAAACGGGACGTATATTTGACCATGACGCTCTCGCTCCTGTTGATTTCGTTGACGATCTGGGGGTATTACAGGAAATTCAGCGTGACCTTGGCCTTGTTGGTACCTGTTGCTTTCGGGATGCTTTTCGCCGCTGCGGGAGTATGGTGGGTGAACGGTCAAATCTCCGCGATCGCCATGGCTTCCGGCGCAGTGGTTTTAGGAATTATTATCGATTATTCCACCCATTTCTTTTCCCATTTCAAACATACTGGTTCCATCAAGCAAACCATCAAAGACATCGCGCTTCCCTTGTTGATTGGCAATATTTCGACAGTGGGTGCGTTTTTCAGCCTCACTTTGGTAGACTCGCAAGTCTTGAATGATTTTGGGCTTTTTGCTGGCTTAAGTTTGGTAGGAGGTGCTTTTTTCACCCTCATCATCCTGCCTCATCTTTCCAGTCCGGAAAAAGAACCCGAAACGCAAAATTTCTTTGGTCGTTGGCTCGACAAAGTGGGGCAATACAAGCCCGAAAAAAACAAATGGCTGGTACGTATTTCGCTTCTTCTCACCCTCATTTTCTTTTTCCTCTACGACCGTGTGGAGTTTGAACAAAACTTCGGTGCCCTCAACTACATGACGGATGAGTTGAAACAAGCAGAGGAACATCTGTATCAGAAAGAAGCAGAATCGGAACGGAACATCTTCCTTATGTTCGAAGGAAAGACACTGGAAGATGCCATCCGAAATACGGAAAAAGGAATGTCGGAGGCCGCACAGCTCCAAAAGACTGGAAAAATCGCCGCCATTGCCAACCCGATCACATTGCTTCCTTCACAGGAAGAGCAAACAAGGCGGATAGCGCGATGGAAGCAATTCTGGACTTCTGAACGTGTGGCTGAATTCAAAATAAATTTGACCACGTCTGCCGAATCTCTTGGAATCCGTCCTGAGGCATTCGATCCTTTTCTCCTCTCTTTGACAACCACTCCGTCAATACTGCACTCTGAAGATGTGGAATTCATCCGCCACAATTTCCTCTCCGATTTCATCTCGGATAGGAACGGGAACTTTTCCATCATGGCCAGCATCAAAACACCTGTGGCCAAGGCCAATGAAGTGAATGCCTATCTTTCTGAACACAGCTCAGCCTTGGTATTGGACAAACAATATTTGGCTTCCAAATTGTTGACTTTGGTGAAGGACAACTTCAACCAGATCTTGACCATGACTTCTATCTTGGTCTTTTTCATTTTATTGCTTTCCTATGGCAGGATCGAGTTGGCCTTTATCACCTTTTTCCCCATGCTATTGAGCTGGATTTGGATTTTGGGATTAATGGTCGTGCTTGGGATTAAATTCAACATCGTGAACATCATCATCTCCACGTTCATCTTCGGATTAGGGGACGACTTCAGCATTTTTATGATGGATGGACTTCAAAAGGAATATGCACAAGGAAAAAGCGATCTTGACTCCTTCAAAACCGCCATTTTTATTTCCATGTTGACCACTTTGTTGGGAGTAGGCGTTTTGATTATCGCCAAACATCCGGCCTTGTATTCGATTGCGCTCATTTCTGTGATCGGCATTTTATGCGC
>OUNM010044048.1_pt1 | contig 20905 bp, 15 predicted proteins | sample 1769961 | NCBI WGS metagenome assembly OUNM01 (sample SAMEA3914820, study PRJEB12502) | metagenome | biome: forest; material: soil | place: USA | collected 2012-03-12 | depth 0.3 m
ACGCGTCATGGCGCGCGAAACGAAACGCCAGAGCGAGCAGCCGCCAGCTGTTGCGAAGCGCACGGAACATCTTATAGGCGCCAGCCCGAATGCAACGCGACAACGCCCATGGTCATGTTGCGCCAGCCGACGTTGCCGAAGCCCGCTCGCTTCATGCGTTCGCCCAACTCGCGCTGCGGCGGGAAGCGGCGGATGCTCTCATGCAGGTAGCGATAGGACTCGGCGTCCCTGGCGATCACCCTGCCGAAGAACGGCAGTGCCCGCTCGGAATAGGCGTCGTAGGCGCGCGCCACGGGTCGCGACGTGACCTTGCTGAATTCCAGGCAATAGAAGCGGCCGCCGGGCTTCAGCACGCGGTACGCGTCGCGCAACGCCTTGTCGATGTCGGTGACGTTGCGCAGGCCGAAGGCGATCGTGTAGCCGTCGAACGAGCGGTCGGGAAACGGCAGGCTCTCGGCATCGCCCGTGGTCCAGGTAAGACCCTGCAGCAGGCCGCGGTCGATGGCGCGGTCGCGGCCGACCGACAGCATGGCGGCATTGATGTCGCAGACGGTGACGCTGCCCGGCCCGCCCCCCTTGCCCATCTGCCTCTTCAGGATCCGGAAGGCGATGTCGCCGGTGCCGCCGGCCACGTCGAGGAACCTTTCGCCCGGCCGCGGGTTCACCACGTCGACCAGGGTGTTCTTCCAGAGCCGGTGCACGCCGCCCGACATCAGGTCGTTCATCAGGTCGTAGCGCGGCGCCACGCTTTCGAAGACCTGGCGCACCATGCCGGCCTTCTCGGCCGCGGGCACGTCGCGGTAGCCGAAGGACGCGCTTGGCGCGGCGCCTGAATCGGGGGTATCGCTGGGCGGGTCACTCATGGGGGCGCAACCTAGAGGAATAGCCATGCTGCTGAAAGACCGGGTGCTGCTGATCACCAATGTCGAGAAATTCGCAGGGCACGGCACCACGCTGGTCGCCCTGGCCCAGGGTGCGACGGTCCTCGCGCACGATCCGGCGTTCGAGGCGCCCTCCGCCCGCCACAAGTACGAAAGCCAGTTCCCCGGCGCCCATGCGCTGCCGGTGACCGATCCGCCCACCCTGGTCGAGCTGGCGCTGAAGCGGCACGGTCACATCGACGCACTGGTCAACAACGACGCCTATCCCGCGTTGCGCGCGCCGCTCGGCGAAGCGCGGCTCGAGGACTATCGCGCGGCGCTCGAGGCCATGGCGGTGGCGCCCTTCCGCCTCACCCAGCTCGTCGTGCCGTCGATGAGGAAGCGCCGGCACGGCCGGATCGTGTTCGTGTCGTCGGCGGCACCGCTGCGCGGCATCGGCAACTACGCGCCCTATGTCTCCGCGCGCGCCGCCGCCAATGGCCTCGTCTCCTCGCTCGCCAAGGAACTGGGCCGCGACGGCATCACGGTGAACGCCGTGGGCTCGAACTATGTCGAGAATCCCGACTACTTCCCGCCGACGCTGCTCGCCAACCAGGAGGCGATGGCCAAGATGACCGCGCAGATCCCGCTCGGCCGGCTTGGCAAGTCCGACGAACTGGGCGCCTCGATCTGCTTCCTGTGCTCCGACGGCGCGGGCTTCATCACCGGCCACGTGCTGCCCCATGCCGGCGGCTGGGCGTAAAAGTCTCAACATCCTGAGACGCCTCCGATGCCGATGGCATAAGGTTTTTAGGGCATTTGTCTCAGAATCTCACACACCCCCTCGCGCGCGCGGCGGGTGAATTGCAGTGACACCTCACTGCAGTCTCATATCCCGCACAACTACGGGCAGGACGGCGGCGGGAAGATCGAGACCTCGCGCGCCTCGAGCAGCAGGGCGATCTTCTGGCGCTGCACGACCTCGCGCACGATCGCGCCCGATTCGTGGAGCAGCCAGAGCTCGTCGCCGAACTCGTTGAACTCCGGCACCTGGCGCTTCAGCGCCCACATCTTGCCGGCGGCGAATTCCTTCGGCGCCTTGAGGTCCTTCGGGAGCGTGCGCGCGATCGAGGAGTCCTCGGGCGCAAGACGCGTGAAGATCTGCTTCACCGGCTTGTGGAAGCGCAGCATCTCGACCGTGTCGATCTCGATCTTGCCCGGCTTGTTGGCCAGCAAGGCCTCGACCAGCGCCGCGCGCGCCGCGGCGGGCGCCAGCGTTCCCGCGGGCAGGTTGCTGTCCTGCTTGTAGCGGCTCAGCACCGCATGGAGCTTGCCGGGCTCCTTGCCGAGCGTCGCCGTGGCATTGGCGGTATCGACCCGCGCGTCGTGGCGCAGCCGGATCTGGTATTTGAGCGTCGAGCCGTCGAGCGCTTCCTGGGCGCTCACCTTGTCCTCGATGCGCTCGGACTTCTCGGTGATCGCCTTGTTCGACGCCTTGGCGCGCTCGATGGCGAGCAGGAAGACGTCACCCAGGGTCCATTCCTTGCAGCTGCGCGAGATTGTCGAAGAGGCCTGGCCTTCGAGATAGATCGCCTTGTCCTCCTTCAGCTGCTTCACGTCATAGGTGACGGAATGGCCCATGAGACCCTGCGCCTGTGCGATCGGGCCCATCAAGAACAGCATCACGGAAAAAAGAATTGCAGCGCGCATCATCACCTTCGGGCGGCAAGATACTCCAATTTCGGAAGATTCGCGCTAATATGGGCCGCTAGCGGGGAGACCTATCGTGAGCCAGCCCGTGCCGTCGCGTTACCATGCGTTGGACAGTTTGCGCGCCACGATGATGTTCCTCGGCATCGTCCTGCACGCCATGGTCGCGTACATGCGCGGCAGCCCCTGGTTGATCCGGCCGCTGGAACAGACGACGTTCTTCCAGCCGGCGGTCTTTTTTATTCACGCCTTCCGCATGCCCGTGTTCTACGCCGTGGCCGGCTTCCTGACGGCCCTGCTGCTCGAGCGTTATGGCTGGCGGCGCGCGATCATGAACCGGTTTTGGCGCATCGCCGTGCCCTTCGCCCTCGGCTGCGTGCTGCTGGTGCCGTTGATGTTCTTCCTCTCGGCCGCTTCCAAGGTCGGCGCGGAGCGGGCGTGGCAGTACATCGTGTCGGGGCGCTTCCTGGCGCACGCGCATCCGATTCATCTCTGGTTCCTGGAATATCTGCTGCTGCTGTACGTCCTGGCCGCAGTGCTGGTCGTGGGAATCGCCGTGCTTCCGGAAAAAGCACGGCGCATGGGTCTGGCTGCTTTCAGATATGGACTGCAGGCCGTGTGGGCGCCGCTGCCGCTCGCCGTGCTGACCTACGTCACCCTGCTGCCGATGAAGTGGCCAGGTCTGGACGATCCGCCGTCTTTCGCGCCCACGCCGCACATCCTGGTCGCCTACGCGGTGCCGTTCTTCTTCGGCTGGCTGCTCTATCACACGCGCGATCTGCTAGACGTGCTGAATCGGCGCGCGTGGTTCTACGGCGTGCTCGGCGCCGCGCTGGGTGTCGCCTATGTCGTGCTGATTTTCACGATATCGCGCCCGGTCATGAGCGGCATCTATCCCGTGCGCGCGGTACTGGCGCTTGCCATGTGGTGCCTGATCTTCGGCATCACCGGCCTCTTCCTGCGCTACGGTTCGGGCCACAGCCCGCTCTGGCGCTATCTCTGCGACTCGTCCTACTTCATCTACCTCGCCCACCTGCCGGTGATGCTGGCGCTGCAACTGATGTTGTTCTACGCGCCGCTTCCCGCCGTGGCCCTGGCGCCGATCGTGCTGGTCGTGACGACGATCGTGCTGCTGCCGGTCTACGCCTATGCCGTGCGGCCGACCTTCGTCGGCGCGCTGCTCAATGGGCGCCGGTATCCGCCGACCATCTGGCCGGCGGCCGTCGCCGCCGCTAGCTGAAGGCTTCTTCCCAGGAACCGCGCGTCGAGGCCTTGGAGTATTCCGTGGCGCGGTTCTCGAAGAAGTTGGTGTGCTCGATGGCGTTGAGCATCTGGTCCATCCACGGCAACGGATTTTTCGCGTCCTTGCGGTAGATGGGCTGCAGGCCGAGCTGCGTGAGACGGCGATCGGCGATGAAGCGGATGTAGCGCTTCACGTCGGTCGCGGTCATGCCCTCGATGCCGTCGAGCTCGAAGGCGAGATCGATGAACGCGTCCTCGTGTTCGACGATGGTCGAGCAGGCGACGTAGATCTCGCGCTGCAGCTCCTCGGTCCAGACTTCCGGGTTCTCCTGGATGAAGGTGCGAAACAGCTTGATGATCGAGTCGCAGTGCAGCGACTCGTCGCGCACCGACCAGGTCACGATCTGGCCCATGCCCTTCATCTTGTTGAAGCGCGGGAAGTTCATCAGCATCGCGAAGGAGGCGAACAGCTGCAGGCCCTCGGTGAAGGCGCCGAACACGGCGAGCGTCTTGGCGATGTCGGACTTCGACTCGACGTTGAAGCCCTGCATGTAGTCGTACTTGTCCTTCATCTCCTTGACGGTGAGGAAGGCCGAGTATTCCGTTTCCGGCATGCCGATGGTGTCGAGCAGATGGCTGTAGGCGGCGACGTGCACCGTCTCCATCGCCGAGAAGGCGGCCAGCATCATCTGCACTTCCGTGGGTTTGAAGACCCGCGAATAGTGCCGCATGTAGCAGTTGTTCACCTCGACGTCGGCCTGGGTGAAGAAGCGGAAGATCTGCGTCAGCAGATGGCGCTCGCTGTCGCTGAGCTTGTTGCGCCAGTCCTTCACGTCGTCCGCGAGCGGCACTTCCTCCGGCAGCCAGTGGATGCGCTGCTGGGTCAGCCAGGCGTCATAGGCCCACGGATAGTGGAACGGCTTGTAGATCGGCTTGGCGTCGAGGAGGGACATGGAACAACAATCTGTAAAGGGTGAAGGGCGAGTGATCCGCCCGCAGGCGGATCACCGCACGCGGCCGTCCGTTACTGGCAGCTAAGACACTCTTCGTAGTTGTTGGATTCCGTCGCCGGGACCGGGCCCGGCGGCGAAATCATGGGGGCGTCAGTCCTCGGTCCGGATAGAGCCTGGTCGCCCACGGCCATCGCGTCGTTGGACACGATGTCCGCGCGCTGGATGGAGAGCGAGCGGCAGTAATAGAGACTCTTAACGCCGCGCTTCCACGCCATCATGTGGATCTGGTGCAGGTCGCGCTTATGCACGTTGGCGGGCAGGAAGATGTTGAGCGACTGGCTCTGGCAGACATAGGGCGCTCTATCGGCCGCATGCTCGATCAGCCAGCGCTGGTCGATCTCGAAGGCGGTCTTGAAGACGGCCTTCTCGTGATCGTCGAGGCAGTCGACGTTACGCACCGAGCCCTGGTCGGTCATGATCGACGTCCAGGTCTCCTCGTCGTTGCGGCCCTTCTGCTCGAGCACCTTCTCGAGGTACGGGTTGCGCACCACGAAGGAGCCCGACAGCGTCTTGTGATTGTAGACGTTGGCCGCCGACGGCTCGATGCCGGCCGAGGCGCCGCCGCAGATGATCGAGATCGACGCCGTCGGCGCGATCGCGAGCTTGTTGGAGAAGCGCTCCTCGAAGCCGAAGTCGGCTGCGTCGGGGCACGCACCGCGTTCCTTGGCCAAGGTCTTGGAGGCTTGATCGCACTGGCCGCGGATGTGCTTGAACATCTTCTTGTTCCAGACCTTGGCCATCACCGCCTCGATCGGAATGCCGTTGGCCTGCAGGAACGAGTGGAAGCCCATGATGCCGAGGCCGACCGAGCGCTCGCGCATGGCGGCGTAGGTGGCCTTGGCGAAGTCCGTGCCCGCATTGTCGATGAAGCCCTGCAGCACGTTGTCGAGGAAGCGCATCACGTCCTCGATGAAGGTCGGATGCTCGTGCCACTCGAGATAGGTCTCGACGTTCAGAGAAGACAGGCAGCACACGGCGGTGCGCTGCTTGCCGTGATGGTCGACGCCGGTCGGCAGGGTGATCTCGCTGCACAGGTTCGAGGTCTTGACCTCGAGGCCTGCCAGCTTGTGATGCTCGGGCATCGCCTTGTTCACGTGATCGACGAAGATCAGGTACGGCTCGCCGGTCTCGATGCGCGCCGTCAGGATGCGGATCCACAGCGACCGGGCCGAGAGCTTGCGCTGGACGGCGCCGTCCTTCGGGCTGACCAGCGCCCACTCCTCGTCGTTCTCGACGGCGCGCATGAACGCGTCGGAGATGAGAAGGCCGTGATGCAGGTTCGGCGCCTTGCGGTTGGGATCGCCGCCGGTCGGACGGCGGATCTCGATGAATTCCTCGATCTCGGGATGGTTCACCGGCAGGTAGACCGCGGCCGAGCCACGGCGCAGCGAGCCCTGGGAGATCGCCAAGGTCAGCGAATCCATGACGCGGATGAAGGGCACGACACCGGAGGTCTTGCCGTTCATGCCGACTTTTTCGCCGATCGAGCGCAGATTGCCCCAGTAGGAGCCGATTCCGCCGCCACGGGCCGCCAGCCAGACGTTCTCGTTCCACAGGCCCACGATGCCTTCCAGCGAATCGTTGGCCTCGTTCAGGAAGCAGGAGATCGGCAGGCCGCGCGAGGTGCCGCCGTTCGACAGAACGGGGGTCGCCGGCATGAACCAGAGGTTCGAAATGTAGTCATAGAGACGCTGGGCATGGGCATTGTCGTCGGCATAGGCCGAGGCGACGCGCGCAAACATGTCCTGATAGCTCTCGCCCGGGAGGAGATACCGGTCCGAGAGGGTTGCCTTGCCGAATGCCGTGAGGCGGGCATCCCGGGCAGAATCGGTAACAACACGTGCGCCGCTGCGAACTTGAACTACATCAAACACTTGCAGCCCCCTTTTTCTTGTTGTCCACAGGTGTGGATAGAACACTCTGTGGAAGACACCTAGATGTGGGGACCGGTTTTTGTGTCCCCACTATCCATTGATAGTACGCCGTCGCTCAGACCTGTCATGGCTAATTTTATTCCCCGACTGTGAATCTGAAGTAAGGGCACTTAACTGATTGATTTTGTTATCTAAAATATACCTCAAATTTGTGCTTTTTCGTCTGTGCGCGAACCTTCGCAATTGCAGCATGGCATGAGAACAAAACGCGCCTTCGCGCGGAATCCTTGGGCCTGAAACAGAAACGCCAGAGATTCGGCCCGCCGTCGTCCGGGCACCGGCCGAAAGGCCAAATGCGGTAGGCACTTCTGGCTTCATCAATCTTCGTCGTCAGATTGTCACACGTCCCGGCATGGGGCGGCGTAACATCGGGGCGAAGAGAAGGTGGAGGAAAAGTCAGATGGCGACGGCACTGGCACGCAGCGGCAGCCCCCGGGCCTACGGTCTGGACGCGATCTGCGTTGCCGCCCTGAAGCTTTCGGGCGGCGAGGACGCTGCCCAGTTCACCCGCCGCCTCTACGAACGGGTCGCCGACAAGGACCTCGTGGCCGCTTCGCCCGAGCAACGCGGGGCCGCGGCCGTCTCGCTGCTGGCCTTCGCCCGCCGCCGCCTGCCCGGCGTCGCCAAGGTGCGGGTGTTCAACCCCGCAACAGCCGACCATCGCTTCGAAAGCCGCCATACTGTCGTGCAGATCGTGAACGACGACATGCCGTTCCTGGTCGATTCGATCGCCAACGAATTCAATCGCCGCGAGATCGGCGTCCACCTGTTGGCCCATCCGGTGATGGCGGTGCGGCGCGACCTCGACGGCGACCTGGGCGAACTCGCGAGCGAGGCGGGCGAAGGCGCGCCGCGCGAGTCCCTGATGCTGATCGAGATCGATCGCCAGGGCGATCCGGCACTGCTCGACGAACTGGCAGCCGCGCTCACCCGCGTGCTGGCCGAAGTGCGTCTGGCGGTCGAGGACTGGCGGTCGCTGCGGCAGGCCTGCCTCGACACGCTCGACGACCTGGTGCCCGGTCGTCCTGCTGAAATCGGGGCATCCGACCTCGCCGAGCACGAGGAATTCCTGCGCTGGCTCGAGGCCAATCATTTCCCCTTCCTGGGTCACCGCCGCTATCGTTACGTCGAGGACACCGCGCAGCCAGGCGGCATCCGCTACGAGATCGTACCCGGCTCCGCGCTCGGCATCCTGCGGCGCGACGAGGTGCGGTTGTTCGACGAGGGCGTGGGCGGCGGCGAGGCGATGTCGCGCTTCGCCAAGGGCGCCGACAAGCTCCTGATCGTGAAGACCGATCGCGGCGCGCTGGTCCATCGCAGCGGCGCCATGGACTGCGTGATCGTGAAAACGCACGACGCCGACGGGCGGGTCACCGGCGAGCGCCGCCTGGTGGGCTTCTTCACGTCGGCCGCCTACCACGCCATGGCGCAACACGTGCCGCTGCTGCGCGCCAGGGTCGACGGCGTCGTGCGCCGCGCCGGGCTCGATCCGAACAGCCACGACGGCAAGGCGTTGCTCGCGATCCTTGAAGCCTATCCGCGCGACGAGCTGTTCCAGATCGACGGCGACACGCTCTACCAGCACGCGCTCGGCATCCTGCAGCTGCAGGAGCGGCGCCAGGTCGCCCTCTTCACGCGCCGCGACGCGGTTGGCCGCTTTGCGACCTGCCTGGTGTTCGCGCCGCGCGAACGTTTCGATGCCACGCTCAACCAGCGCTTCACGGCGATCCTGGAAAAGGCATGGAACGCCAAGGTGACCTCCGTCACCGGCCTGGCGAGCGACGAGTCGCCGCTCGCCCACGCACTCTACACCTTGAAGCTGGAACAGCCCGACAGCCCGCCGCCGGACCTTGCGGCGCTCGAGCACGCATTGGTTGATGCTGCGACGTCGTGGAACGACCGCCTGCGCAGCTCGCTCGAGGCGACCCTGGGAGAAGCCGAAGGCCGAGCCGCCGCCCGCAAGTGGCGCGCCTATTTTCCGACGGGCTATCGCGAGGAATTCACCGCGCAGCAGGCCGTTGCCGATCTCGAGCTGCTGCAGGCGTCGCTGGCCGGGCGCGCGTTCGGCGTGCGGCTGGCGCGCGACGACGACCAGCCCCTGCATCGCTTCACCCTGCGCCTGTTCCATCCCAAGGGTCCGATCGCGCTGTCAGACATCCTGCCGCTCGCCGAAAATCTCGGCCTGCGCGTGCTGAGCGAAGCGCCGTTCCGGCTGCGCGCGTTGGACGGTGCGGGCGAGGTGGCGCTGCAGGTCTTGACCGTCGAGACCGCCGACGGCTCGCCCGTCGACCTCGAGGCTTCAGGAACCCGATTCGCCGATGCGCTCGACAAGCTGTGGTCGAATGCTCTCGAGAACGACGGGTTGAACAGACTGGTGCTGGGGGCGGGACTCGCCTGGCGCGACATCGCGGTACTGCGCTCCTATGCGAAATATCTCCGCCAGGCCGGACTGCCCTTCAGCCAGGAGTATATGGAGCGCGCGCTGGTCGCCTATCCCGCGATCGCCGCCGCCATCGTCGCGCTTTTCGTCGCGCGCTTCGACCCGAAGCTGGGTCCGGCCGATTCCGAGACACGCAAGGCCAAGCTCGACGCGATCGAGGTGACGCTGGCGAGCGAGCTCGATTCCGTCACGACACTCGACGAAGACCGCATCCTGCGGCGCTTCCTCAACGCCGTGCGCTGCAGCCTGCGCACCAATTATTGGCAGGACAAGGAGTGGATCTCCTTCAAGGTCGACAGCCGGGCGATCGATGATCTGCCAGCGCCGCGGCCGCTCGTGGAAATCTTCGTCTACAGCCCGCGCATGGAAGGCATCCATCTGCGCGGCGGGCGCGTCGCCCGCGGCGGCATCCGCTGGTCCGACCGGCGCGAGGACTTCCGCACCGAGATCCTGGCCCTGATGAAGGCGCAGATGGTGAAGAACGCCGTCATCGTGCCGGTGGGCTCGAAGGGCGGCTTCTATGTGAAGCGGCCGCCGGTCAACGGCACGCGCGAGCAGATCCAGGCCGAGGGCATCGCCTGCTACCAGACGCTGATCCGCGGCATGCTCGACATCACCGACAATTATGCCGAGGGCGGGATCAAGCCGCCGGCCAATGTCGTGCGCCACGATGGCGACGATCCCTATCTCGTGGTCGCGGCCGACAAGGGCACCGCCACCTTCTCCGACATCGCCAACGCGCTGGCGCGCGACTACGGCTTCTGGCTCGACGACGCCTTCGCCTCGGGCGGCTCGGCGGGCTACGACCACAAGAAGATGGGCATCACCGCGCGCGGCGCGTGGGAGTCGGTGAAGCGCCACTTCCGCGAACTGGGCACTGACATCCAGCGCACGCCCTTCACGGTCGTGGGCGTGGGCGATATGTCGGGCGACGTGTTCGGCAACGGCATGCTGCTGTCCAAGGAGATCAAGCTGGTGGCGGCCTTCGACCACCGCCACATCTTCCTCGATCCCGCGCCCGATCCCGCCGCGAGCTGGGTCGAGCGCCAGCGCCTGTTCGACCTGCCGCGCTCGTCGTGGATGGATTACGACCAGAAGCTGATCTCGGCGGGCGGGGGCATCTACGACCGCACCGCCAAGTCGATCACGCTCTCGCCCGAGGCGCGCGCGGCGCTGGGCATCGAGACGCCGACTGCCACGCCGGTCGACCTGATGCGCGCCATCCTGAAGGCGCCGGTCGATCTGTTGTATTTCGGCGGCATCGGCACCTATGTGAAGGCATCGAGCGAGACCAACGCCGACGCGGGCGACCGCGCCACCGATCCGCTGCGCATCAACGCCGCCGACATCCGCGCCAAGGTGATCGGCGAGGGCGCCAATCTCGGCTTCACCCAGAAGGGCCGCATCGAAGCGGCACTCGCCGGCCGGCGCATCAACACCGACGCGCTCGACAACTCGGCGGGCGTCGATACCTCCGACCACGAGGTCAACATCAAGATCGTGACCGGCGAGGCGATCGCGCGCGGCGCGCTCAAGGCGGAAGATCGCGATGCACTGCTGTTCGGCATGACCGACGAGGTGGGCACGCTGGTCCTGCGCCACAACTACCAGCAGAGCCTGTCGGTCAGCATCACCGAGGCGCAGGCGGGCGAGGAGCACGACCGGCTCGAGCGCTTCATGCGCACGCTGGAACGCCCGGAAAGGGAAAAGGGACGGCTCGACCGCGCCGTCGAATTCCTGCCCGACACCGAGGCGATGCGCACGCGCGGCCTCAACAAGCAATTTCTCACGCGGCCCGAGCTCTGCGTCCTGCTGGCCTATGCCAAGATCGACCTCAACGACGAGATCCTGCAATCGGACCTGCCCGACGATCCGCTGCTGGAAGGCGAGCTGCGGCGCTACTTCCCGGCGGCCCTTCAGGAAAAGTTCGAGCCGGCGATCCGCAACCATCGCCTGCGCCGCGAGATCGCGACCCTGCAGGTCGTGAACTCGCTGGTGAACCGCTGCGGCCCGACCTTCGTGCGCTCGGTTGGCCAGCGCACCGGCGCATCGGCCGCCGCCATCGCGCGCGCCTTCGCCGTGGTGCGCGACGCCTGGAAGCTGCGCGACCTGTGGCCCGACATCGAGGCGCTGGATTCCTCGCTCAAGGCCGAGGCGCAGATCCGCATGCTGGTCGCCACGCAGCGCTTCCTGACGCGCGCCGTGCAGTGGACCTTGCGCCGCCTGCCGCAGCCGATCGACACCCTGGCGGCGACCGAGCAACTCGGCGGCGCCGTATCGGCGCTGGGCGACCTGCCGTCGTCGCTGGTCGGCAAGGCGGAGAGTGCCGCGCTCGCCGAACGCGCGGCGGCCTTCGAGGCGATGGGCGCACCGGCCGAAATAGCGCGCCGCGCCGCCGCCCTGGAGACGCTGGCCGGCGCCGGCGATCTGATGTTGGCGGCCCGGGCCAACGGCTGCAACATCGAGGACGCGGCGCGCGTCTACTTCAAGCTGGGCGAGCGGCTCTCGCTCGCGGCCCTGGGCATCGGCGCGCAGAAGCTGCCGCGCGAGGGCCAGTGGCCCTCGCAAGCCGCGGTGTCGATGCTCGACGAGCTGGCAGCACTTCATGCTGACCTGCTGGCCTCGGTGCTGCGCTCGGCCGGCCCGCAAGGAGCCGCCGATCCCGATGCGGCGCTCGCGCGCTGGAGCGAGCCGCGGCAGCTCGCATTGGAGCGGGTTGATCACCTGAAGGAGGAATTGGCGACGGCCGGGCAGCTCGATCTCGCCATGCTGTCGGTCGCCACGAGCGAGTTGCGCGCGCTTGTCTAGGCGGGAATGATCGCCATATCGGAGGACATGATGGACAAGAAACCCACGATCCAGAAAAGCGACGCCGAATGGGCCAAGGAACTCGATCCGCTGCAGCACCATGTGCTGCGCCAGCACGGCACCGAGCGTCCCGGCAGCAGCCCGCTCAATTATGAAAAGCGCACGGGCATCTTCCATTGCGCCGGCTGCGGCGAGGCGCTGTTCGAATCGAATACCAAGTACGAGAGCGGCTCGGGTTGGCCCTCCTTCTGGGCGCCGATCGCGGGCGCGGTCGACACCACGACCGACGTCAGCCACGGCATGACCCGTACCGAAGTGACCTGCGCCAAGTGCGGCGGCCATCTCGGCCACGTCTTCCCGGACGGCCCGCAGCCCACCGGCGACCGCTACTGCATGAACGGCGCCGCGCTCAAGTTCGAAGAGAAGAAGTAAACTCGATCAGCAGCCGGTTCACGTCGGCTGCCTTTTCCTGCTGCACCCAGTGCCCGGCGCCGTCGAGCAGATGGCAGCCGCGCAGGCCAGGCAGGGTCTTGGGATAGGCGTCGAGCTGTGCCTGGGCGGCGGGAAAGCGCAGCACGCCATCCTTCTTGCCGGCGATGAACAGCGACGGCTGGCGGATCGGCTGGCCGCGCCACGGCCCGCCCAGCTCCCAATTGCGCCTGAGGTTGCGATACCAGTTGAGGCCGCCGCGAAAGCCCGCGCGGGCGAATTCCTGCGTGTAGTAGTCGAGGTCGGCTTCGGTCAGCCACGCCGGCAAGGTCGCGGGATCGACGGTGCTGCCGAGCAGCGTGCCGTCGGGCAGGCGGCCGAAGCCCTTCTTGTCGTCGTCGAGAGCGCCGCTCGCGGTGAAATAGAGCCGGCGCAGCGCACCCTTGATGTCGCGCTGCAGCTCGGCCTCGGGCACGCCGGGCTTCTGGAAATACTGCAGGTAGAAGTCGTTGATGCCGAGCTTGGCGAGCGCCGTCAGGATGTCGACATAGCCCGGCGGCGCGTAGGGCACGCTCATAGCGCACACGGCGGGAAACAGGTCGGGCCGCCACAGGGCAGCATGCCAGGCGACCGGCGCGCCCCAGTCGTGGCCGACGATGATCGCTTTGGTCTCGCCGAGCGCCTTCACCAGCTCGGCCATGTCGCCCACGAGATGCATCATCGTGTACTGGTCGGCCGCCTCGGGCGCCTCGGTGCCGCCATAGCCGCGCATGTCGGGCGCCACGCAGCGGAAGCCCGCCGCGCTCACCGCCGCGAGCTGATGGCGCCACGAGTACCAGCTCTCCGGCCAGCCGTGGCAGAACAGCACGAGAGGGCCGCTGCCCATCTCGGCGTAGCGCATGTGGATGCCGTTGGCGGCGATCGTCTTCAGCGGGATGTTCATGCGCGTTTCCTCCAGCGCAATTTCATCGTCGCGCCCGCCGACAGCACCATCGCAGGCACGGCGACGAACGACGTGGGCGCAAGCGAGGCGACGCCGGTCAAACCATTGCCGATCGTGCAGCCCAGCGCCAGCACGCCGCCCGCGCCCATCAGTGCAGCACCTCCGGCATAGCGCAGCATGTCGGCGGGCCGCTCGAAGCCCACCAGCTTGAAGTCGCGCTTGAGGCCCACGACGGCGAGCGCGCCGGCAAGGATGCCGGCCACGAAGGCGATGCCGAAGTTGAGCTTCGCGCCGGTGAAGGTGAGCAGATAGACCAGCGCATCGCCGCCGCCGCGCGTGACGTTCACGCTCTCGACGGCGACGGGCTCGAAGTCGTCGGCGCCCAGCACGCCGCTCGCGAGATAACCCGCCGGCACGAGCAGGCCGATCAGCACGCCGGCGATCACGTCGCGCGCCGGTGCGCGACGCCAGGCGATGAAGGCGAGCGCCATCGCGACGAAGAGCGCGCCCACGGCGAGCGGCAAGGTCTGCTTGGCAAGCGGGATCGTGGTGACGTTCGAAAGCTGCGAGCGCGCCGGCGCCAGCACGCCGCGGATGGTGGCGTAGGCCACGAGGGCGAAGATCAGGAAAGAAACGACGGAGCGCAGATTGCCGCCCGCCGACAGAACGAGAAGCCGCGTGCCGCAGCCGCCGGTCAGGGTCATGCCGACGCCGAACATCGCCCCGCCCAGCAATGCGCCGCCCCAGAACAGGGTGGTCGGCAACACGACGGCCTTCGACAGATCGAGCCGGCCGGTCCAGACCAGCGCCTGCACGACGACCAGGGCCACGACCATGGCGGCGAGGAAGCCGCGCAGGCGCGGCGCATCGGGAGTCGTGAGCGCGTCCTCGACGGCGCCGCGCATGCAGAAGCCCGACCAGCGGGCGAGCGCGCCGAAGCAGGCGCCGATGGCGAAGGCGGCGAGCGCCACCTGGCCGTTGGTGTCCCATGTCATCGCCGGAGCTTAGCCGCGAAGATGAACCGGATGCGACAACCTTGAGCGCACCGAGGCGCGCGATCCGAACAGGAGCGAGCCCAGGAAGAACGTGCTGGCGACCAGCACGATGGTCGGACCCGAGGGCAGGCCGGCATGGAAAGAGAGCAGAAGACCGATGGCGCCCGACAGGAATGCCATGGGCACGGCGATGATCGTCATCGACCAGACCTCGCGCGCCCAGAAGGATGAGGCCACGGCGGGCAGCAGCATCAAACCCAGAGCCATGAGCGTGCCGAGCGCCTGGAAGGCCGCCACCATGTTGAGCACGGCCAGCGCCAGGAAGAGCGAGTGGTAGAGCGCGCCGCGCACGCCCATGGCGGCCAGGAAGCCCGGGTTGAAGCACTCCACGACCAGCGGGCGATAGATTGCCGCGAGTCCCGCGAGAGTCAGGGTCGCCGTGCCGACGATCAGGATCAGTGCCTGGTCGTCGACCGCGAGGATGGCGCCGAACAGGATGTTCATCAGGTCGACTGCCGAGCCGCGCAACGACACGATCAGCACGCCGAGCGCCAGCGACGTGAGATAGGCCGCGGCGAAGCTCGCGTCCTCGCGCATCGAGGTGAAGCGCGCGATCGCGCCCGACACCAGCGCGGTGGCGATGCCGGCGACGAAGCCGCCGAAGCTCATCGCCGGCAGCGAGAGCCCGCCCAGCAGGAAACCCAGCGCCGCGCCGGGCAGCAGTGCATGCGCCAGCGCGTCGCCCATTAGGCTCATGCGGCGCAGGATCAGGAATACGCCGATCGAGGAGCCGGCGACGGAGAGCGCGAGGCACGCCACGAGCGCGCGGCGCATGAAGGCGAAGTCGGCGAAAGGCTCGATCAGATAGGTGTAGAACATGAGCGCCTAGGCGCTGCGCTTCATCGGTATATCGGCGGGCGCGCCGCGGGGCACTTCGCACGCACCGGCGTGTTCATCCCACGCCTCTGCCATGGCGCGGGCGCGCAGCAGGTTCTCGGCCGACAAAACGCGCGGCGTCGGACCGGAGTCGACGAGCTCGCGCGCCAGCAAGAGCGCGTTGGGGAAATCGCGCCGCACCTGGTCGAGATCGTGCAGCACGGCCACGACCGTGCGCTTCTCGGCCTGCCAGCGGCGGATCACGTCCATCAGGTCGGTGACGGTCTTGGCGTCGATCGCGGCAAACGGCTCGTCCAACAGGACAAGATCCGCATCCTGCAGCAAGAGGCGCGCGAACAGCACGCGCTGGAACTGGCCGATCGAGAGCGTGTCGATCGGCCGGCGCTCGAAGCCGCCCAGCCCGACCGACTCGATGGCATGCTGCGCGTCGTGGATATCGACGCTCTTGGCCTTGCCGAAGCCGCCGAAGCGCGACCAGCGGCCGAGCAGCACGGTATCGAGCACGGAAATCGGAAAACTGCGGTCGACCTCGGCCTGCTGCGGCAGATAGGCGATGCGCTGGGCTGAGCACTCGATGCGACCTTCGATGCGCGGGGCGAGACCCAGCAGCGCCTTCAGCAGACTGCTCTTGCCCGCGCCATTCGGTCCCACGATCGCGGTCATCTCGCCGGCCGGGATCTCGGCCGACAGGTGATGCACCGCCGGATGACGGTCGTAGCTCACCGTCAGGTCGACCAGGCGCAGCGCTGCCGTCACGAGTAGCTCCTCATAGGGCCCACCACAGGCAAAGCCACAGCCCGGCGGACACAACGAGGGCCGCCGCGACGCGCGTAGGCGCGCTCATGGCGAGCAAGGCGGTGCCGGGCGAAACGGGTCCGTGCATGGGTGTTTTGTTATAATATTACTCTCGGCGAGTCCACGCTCTCGTGACTGTTTCTTGATTGGCAGCCAACCGCGCGAGCGCCCATCTTCGGACCATGTCGACCTTCACCCCGAGCCGCCGGTCCGTCCTCGCCGGCGCCGCCGCGACGGCCGTTTTGGGCCGGACGGCCTCCGCCACGCCCCCGCCCGTTTCCGGTCCCTGGGCGATCGAGCTTTTCACCTCGCAGGGCTGCAGCTCCTGTCCGCCGGCCGATGCCCAACTCGGCAAGCTACGCGAGCGGCCCGACATCGTGGCCCTCTCGTTCCATGTCGATTACTGGGACTATATCGGCTGGAAGGATCCGTTCGCCGGCCGCGCCGCGACCGACCGCCAGCGCACCTATGCCCGCGTGCTGCGCCAGCGCTACGTCTATACGCCGGAGATGGTGGTCGACGGCATCACGCACGAGCCCGGTGTCACCAAGGGTTCGATCGAGGAGATGCTGGCGGCCGCGCAACGCCAGTCGCCCAAGCGCGCCACGCCGCAGCTCGCGCGCGTTATGGACGGTCCGCTGACCATTACGCTCGCACCGTTCAAATTCGAGGGCGAGCCGGCCGACGTGATCCTCGCAGTCTACGACCGCCGCCACTCGACCCCCGTGCCGCGCGGCGAGAATACCGGACACACGATCGAAAACTTCAATGTCGTGCGCCGTCTTGAGACGGTCAGCCGCTGGGATGGCTCGGCCGCGACCTGGACTGTGCCGCCCGATCGCTTCCAGCCGGGCCAGGGCATCGCCGTGCTGGTCCAGCACGACGACCAGGGCGCGATGCTCGGCTGCAACAAGCTCGAGCCCAGAATCACGGGCTAGGATAACCGGTTAAATCAGCGACATAGTCACCGCCTTGCGCCAGCCGCTTTCGCGCGCCAAGGTCGGCCAATGTCGTTCGCGAGAGAGTCCGGCCGCCTGACGGCCGTCCTCGGCCCCACCAACACCGGCAAGACCTATCTCGCGATCGAACGCATGCTTGGCCACGAGTCGGGCATGATCGGCTTCCCGCTGCGCCTGCTGGCGCGCGAGAACTACGACCGGGTCGTCAAGATCAAGGGCGCCGCCAAGGTGGCGCTGATCACCGGCGAGGAGAAGATCGTCCCGCCGGGCGCGCGCTATTTCATCTGCACCGTCGAATCTATGCCGCTCGACCGGCCGGTGTCCTTCCTCGCCGTCGACGAGGTGCAGATGGCGGCCGATGCCGAGCGCGGCCACTTCTTCACCGATCGCCTGCTGAACGCACGCGGCCTGAACGAAACCATGCTGCTGGGCGCCGACACGATCCGCCCGGTGCTGAACAAGCTGCTGCCCGACATCGATATCGTGGCGCGGCCGCGTTTTTCGAAACTCTCCTATGTCGGCCCGAAGAAGGCGACGCGCCTGCCGCCGCGCTCGGCGGTGGTCGGCTTCTCGGCCAACGAGGTCTACGCCATCGCCGAACTGATCCGCCGTCATCGCGGCGGCACGGCGATCGTGATGGGCGCCCTCAGTCCGCGCACGCGCAATGCACAAGTCGAGATGTTCCAGTCCGGCGAGGTCGACTATCTGGTCGCCACCGACGCCATCGGCATGGGCCTCAACATGGATGTGAACCACGTGTGGTTCGCGTCATTGCGCAAATACGACGGACGCATGTCTCGGTCGTTGCGTGCCGTCGAGCTGGCGCAGATCGCCGGCCGTGCCGGCCGCTACATGAACGACGGCACGTTCGGCACCACGATCGACGTCGGGGGGCTCGACGAGGAGACCGTCGAGGCGATCGAGAACCATCGCTTCGATCCGCTGCGCGACCTGCAGTGGCGCAACGCCGAGCTCGACTTCCGCTCGGTTCAGGGGCTGATCGCCTCGCTGAACCGCGTGCCGCCGCACGCCGTGCTGCAGCGCGTCCGCGAACAGGACGACCAGTTCGCGTTGCAGACGCTGTCGCAGCATTCGGAGTTCCTGCCGCGCCTGCATGCGCCGGCGCGGGTCAAGCTGTTGTGGGAGGTCTGCCAGGTTCCCGACTTCCGCAAGACCATGACCGAGGAGCACACCTCGTTGCTTGGCGCGCTATTCACGCATTTGACACAAGGCGGCGAGCGCCTGCCCGAGGACTGGATCGACAGTCACGTCAAGAAACTGGAGCGTTTCGACGGCGACATCGACACGTTGATGGCCCGGATCGCCCATGTCCGGACATGGACGTATATTTCGCACCGCGCCGACTGGATTCAGCGCGCGGTGCATTGGCAGGAGCGCGCGCGCGCTATAGAGGACAGGCTGTCCGATGCGCTGCACCAGCGGCTGACGCAAAGGTTTGTCGATAGACGAGCGGCATTGCTTGTACGAAGATTGCGCGATGAGGGTGAAATGACGACGTCGGTCGCCGAAGCGGGCGAGGTCATAGTCGAGGGCGAGCATCTCGGACGTATCGAGGGCTTTCGCTTCGTTCCCGACAAGACCGAGGAACAGACCGACCAGAAGGCGGTGCTGAGTGCGGCCCTGCGGGCGCTGCGCGAGAACCTGCCGGCCAGGCTCGCGGCCTTCACTTCAGCACCCGATGGCGGGCTGGTGTTCGATTCGCAGCTGCGCGTGTGCTGGGGCGGCGGTCCGATCGCGCGCCTGCTGCCGAGCGGCGACGTGCTGGCGCCCAAGGTCGAGGCACTGCCGTCGGACCTGCTCGACGGGCCGGCGCGCGAGGAGGTGCGCAAGCGCGCCGCGGCCTGGGTCGAGACGCGCATTCGCCTGGGTCTCAGCGAATTGATGGATGCCCGCGCCGTGGCCGAGCTTCCGGCGGGCGCGCGCGGCATCGTCTTCCAGCTCTGCGAGGGCCTGGGCGTGATCGCCCGCAAGCCGATCGAGCAGCAGCTGACGGAACTGGGCGAGGAAGACCGCAAGGCCTTGGCCAAGCTCGGCGTCCGCGTGGGCGTGTTCACGCTCTACTTCCCGAGCATGCTGAAGCCGGTGCCGATCCGCCTGCGCGCCGGCCTCTGGATGATCGCCAGGAGCCGCGACACCATCCCGCCGCTGCCGGCTGAGGGCCGCACCTCGATGGATCTGCCGATCGGCGCCGAACGCGATTTCTACGCCACCATCGGCTACATCCCGCTCGGCAACCACGCGATCCGCGCCGACATGGTCGAGCGGCTGGCTGCCATGGCGCGCGCTGCCGTGCGCGACAGCCGCGAGAACGCGCGCCGCGCGCAACAGCAGGAGAAGAAGGCCGAGACCGCCCGGAGCGACAAAGGAGACGCCGCTGCGATTCCGGCGGCGCCCACCGGCGAGGAGATCAGCGAATGGGCGATCGTGGCCGCCGCGTTCGGCGAGAACGAGCCTGCTGCTGAAGCAACTGCGCCCGAGCCCGTCGCGCAGGCAGCGCCAGAATCGGCACCAGAGTCGGTACCGGAGTCGACACCAGAGACGGCACCCGAGCCTGTCGCCGAAGAGCTGAAGGCCGAGGAGCCTGCGCCGCAGTCGACGACAGAAGCTGTGCCGGAAGAAGCCCGGTCGGAAGAAGCTAAATCGGAAGAAGCCCAGCCGGAAGAAACCAAGCCGGAAGAGGCCGCGAAGCCTGCGGAGCCGAAGAAGACCGAGCCCAAGGCGCTGCCGCCGGGCTGGTTCCGCGCCACGCCGCAGATGATGTCGCTGGTCGGCTGCTCGGAGCCCGAGATGGCCGACGTGTTGCGCGGACTGGGCTATCGCGTCCACCCGCCGTCGGAAGAAGCCGGCCCCCTGTTCGCCTTCTCGGTCAAGCCGCGCTTCGTGCGCGAGCGCGAGGAACAGCGCGAGCGCCAGCGGCTGCAGGAGAAGGAACGCCGCGACCAGCGCCGCCGCGAAAGGCCGGAGAAGCCGAACGAGCGTCAGTTCTTCGCCGACGCGCCGCGACGCGACGGTCCAGGTGGGGCGAATCAGGGCGGACCCCCCTCTGGCGCTCCTAGGCGCGATGGCCAGAAATTCGGACCGCGTTCCGAGGGCAAGCCGCGTGGCGATGGACCACCCCGCGGCGATCGCCGGGACTCCCGCCCGCCGCGCCGCGATTCGGGCGGGCCGGCGTTGCGTCTCTACGCGACGACGGAAAAGAAGGGCGATGCGGCAGCCGATTCGCCGTTCGCCAAGCTGCTCGAGCTCAAGCTCGGCGGAAAGAAATAACCTCGTCCCCGCATGCGGCTCGACAAGTGGCTTTGGCACGCCCGCTTCTTCAAGACCCGGTCGCTTGCCACCCGCTATATCGAGAAGTCGCGCTGCCGCGTCGACGGCCGCGTGACCGACAAACCGCATGCCAGCGTGGCGCCGGGCATGGTTCTGACCTTTGCCCTCGGACCCAAGGTAAGGGTGGTGAAGATCCTGGCGCTGGGCGAGCGACGCGGCCCGGCAACGGAGGCCAAAGGCCTCTACGACGAAATCGACCCTGCGTGACTACGGAGCCTTGCGCCGATGGCTTCGTCGAGTTAACACGCGCCCGCTTCAGGAGCGTTAGATGACCTATGTCGTGACCGAAGCTTGCATCAAGTGCAAGTACATGGACTGCGTCGAAGTTTGCCCCGTGGATTGCTTCTACGAGGGCGACAACATGCTGGTCATCAATCCCGACGAATGCATCGATTGCGGCGTCTGCGAGCCCGAGTGCCCGCCCAATGCCATCGTGCCCGATACGGAAAAGGGCATGGAGAAGTGGCTGGAGCTAAATCGCAGTCTATCTGCAGAATGGCCCAACATCACCCGCAAGGGCGAAGCCCCGGCC
>OUNM010970535.1_pt1 | contig 20898 bp, 27 predicted proteins | sample 1769961 | NCBI WGS metagenome assembly OUNM01 (sample SAMEA3914820, study PRJEB12502) | metagenome | biome: forest; material: soil | place: USA | collected 2012-03-12 | depth 0.3 m
CACCCACCCCCTCCCGCCGCCCAGCGGCGCCCTCTGGAGCAACACCATGCCCACCACCGGCCCGGGCATGACGAACCCAGCACCCCCCGCGCCCGCGCCCGCGCCCGCGTCCTCCTTCCCCTACCCCAACAACCCCTGGGTAACCTTCACCCCCCTGTCCCCCCCCTCCGCACCCACCCTCGTGCCCGGCGGCGGCGGCGGCGGCGGCCTCCACCCCCCCCAGCAGCAGCAACAACAAACCCCCCTCCACGACATCGTCCTCTCCATCCGCTGGCGCGGCACCGAGCGCCGCACGCTGGAGCAGATCCCGTCCATCTCTTTGCGCGCCATCCAGGCTGCCGCGGTGGCATTTGTCCGCCGCCAGCCGAACCCGCCCTCCGACCCGCTTGCGGCGCCGCCGCGCATGCCGCTGGCGGGGCTGAAGGCTGCTGTCAAGGCTGTGGTGGTGGATGGCGCGGTGTATGATCTGACAGGGTATCTCGGGGATGATCTTACGAGGTTGGTGGAGGGGTTGGGGGGTTCGTCGCCGGGGGGTGTGCCGCGGTTTGAGGTCGAGGTGGTGAATCTGGGGATGCCGGTTGGGATGGCGCCGCCGCGGATTGTGAGCGGGGGGTTGGCGCCGCCGCAGGGGGGGTTGGGTGTGGGTGGGAATGGGGGGGTTAGGATGCCGTTGAGTATGCCGCTGCCGCCGCCGCCTGGTGTGGCGCGGGGGCATGGGCCGCAGCGGTATGGGTTTGAGGAGCGTTAGGGGGTGGTTGTGGGCTTGAGGAGTTGCCGGTGGAGTGGTGCTGGTGGTTTGGCAAAGTGAGGCTGTCGTGGTGCCTTTGTAGCCAGGGGTAATGTTGCAGTGGTATCCGACCAGAGCAACGATCTGCGAGGGGAGGATTCGGCGCCCGCCAAGGCTACGGAGATGACGTGAATGGCTGGGACTACGGGATCACACTATCGGCATCCAGACATCGCAACAGAGGGGAGGATATGGCACGGGAGGTTGACTGCCGGACTGATCTGAAAACCACGAACGGAACGGGCGTCGTCACCTCGCTTCAACACATCGCTCCTCGGTCTGGCGCATCCCAGACTCATTTTTCTTTTTTACACCACCCCCGTCTGTACCGTCGTTTCCGCACTTGACCTTTTTACCCCTGACTCTATTCACTCGCCCTGTTTTATCACATCACCTTCCTATTTGACCACTTTATTCTCACTTTACTTAATGAAACGTTGACGACAACAAGCAGGGCAAAAACTGCCCCTGTTTGCTCATCAGGGGGCCGTAAAAGGGTCGGGGTGGTGGAACAGGAGGCGGCTATTGAGTAGCCCGAGAAGCTCACGATAACGTTAGACAGACTCGCTAATGACAATTGACTGGGTGCTTAACCATGGAAATCCCTCGCCTCTCGCTGTCGTTACCTCTCCTAGCTCACGTGCGCGTTCAAGGACCAGAGCTGGAGATTCCACAAGCAGTACCAGACATGGTTTCAGGGGCACGGATCCCAAACCGATGACTCGGCTGAGATCTCGGTGAGGCGGTTCCATCCCGTGGCTTATGGTGATTACACGAAGCTCAAACACAGAAGTTGCGGCATTATTTGTTGACTTTAGGGGGGTGGGGGTTGGGCGGGTTGCCCGGAGGGACTGTAGCCTTGTGGCCATGAGTTCAGCCCCTTATCTGCGAGCAAAGCAGGACATGTCGTTGAATTTCATCAGATTTTGTGTTTTATCATCATCACATTCACCGGCAGTCAATGCCATGACAAGCTCAATTCTGACATGGTTCCCGATACCCCACGCCACCCCCGTTCAGGGGAAACGCAACACAAGCTTTGTCTTCCGCGGGAGCGCCCGCCACAAACGCCTCATGGGAGGCACAGCACAGAAAAAGCCCGCAGCCGAGTGTTTTCAACGCTCGGTCCGTAACCTTGACAAACACCACATACGTAGCTCGGGCAGACCTATCCTGTATCCTGTACTCGCCTCAACCTCCCACAACCTCTCCATCCCACCGCCCCGGACGTACACCCTCCCACTTCGGGAATCAATCTTCAAATTCGCCTCAGACATCCCGCCCCACGGGCACAGCATCCTTCGTATCCATGACGCCCAGGATCACCTCTTCGTGAGCCGCTGACTTGCCACACCCATATCCTCCTGTACGCTCACCGCTCAAGTTGCCCAGCTGGGTCAGGGCGACGAAAGACGAGGCGCCCAAAAAAGAATCCTTCGCACTCTCGCACTCCAGTCCAAAACCTTAACCCGAACCCCATACATACTAACGTGATATCATAACCGGTCATCGCCTTGTCCGGGACAATCAGAGCCAATCGGCTTCCATGCCTTCCCCGGCAGATCGACTTGTAAGGCTGTCTCGTCCAACCTTGGCGGGCACGCGGCTGGGCGATCAACGGGCGATAACTTAGTCTTTAGCCCGCGTGTCTGTGTGTGTGTGCCTGTCGAGTCTGTGGGAGTGCGGCAAGATGATCGCCGGGGATCAAAAACTCGAAATACCCGGTTTTGTTGGGGATCACCAGCCCGCTGACAAGTTGTTGAGGGCCTGAGGGTGAGTGAGGCTTGCTAGACCGGAGTCGGTGAGAGACACTGCAGGCGGCGAGAAGTGCGTCTTGGCAGGGTGTGCGTATGTGGCTGGTCACTGGACCGGGGAGAAACAGGAGAGGCTCGTATGTGAGGCTGCGGAGGATGCGCAGGACCGGAATGTCCCGGGATTTCTGGACGCCAATCATTGACTGGCTTGACTGGGCTGGATCTGGCCGGGGAAGGGAAGCTAACCGTGGAGAGAATACTGGATGTGATTCGGGCACAGCATACTGTACATAGTAAGTCGACAATACAGTAATCTGTGCACCGTAGATATTGAAGTCGGTAATTTCTATGCAGTGGCTTACACGTTGCGGTACTCGGCAGCTCACTCCAAGAATGCCCTGGGGAACCGCTACTCCGGCTTCGCAACCACCTGGCGCATAAGTCGGCTGATCTCATCAGAGCCCGAATGAGGTTTAATGTGACTGTACCGACGCCGCCGCCGCGGCCACTCACCGCGCTCCTTTGCCAGTTCCATTTCTCGTTCCCTTTCCCGCTCGTGGTTCTCACGCCACTTCCGGAGCTCCTTCTGCTTCGCCTGCTGCTTCACCGACTCAGCTCGCCGCGAGGCTTCCCTCACGTGGTCTTCGACCTGGGGGGGTGGAACAACTGGCGGAGGACGCGGGATGGTTGCTAGAGATTCCTGTAACTCGGGCGGGAGATCCGGGGAGGTGAGAGGGATATCTAGAGGGTGGGCAGGGACGCGAAAAAAGAAGGAGACCGTCATGAGAAAGCTAAAGTTGATGCTTGCTCGGTCATACAGTAAGCTGGTGGCGTGGGAGTTGCCCGGTGTCTCGATCCACGGCTGGAAGCAGTGCGGCGCGTTCTCCTGGTCGACCAAGAACATGCCCTCAACGATGCGTTGCGCTTCAGGGGCCAGCTGCGCAAACCCGCCGGTGCGGGCCACGCACGCATACAACTCCTCGGGCATGCTGAGGGCGCCGTCGGTGGCGGTGCGGATGGCGGCGTGGAGCTTGTCGGGCGGCGACCACTGCAGGACGTGATACCGCTCCTCGAGGGACAGCGACTCTGGGTGCGCCAGGGCTTTGCCGACGACGTCGCCTCGGCTGAGCAGCAAGGCGCGTTCGTCCTCGGTCAGCTGGTCGTTGTGCTTGAGGGCCTTGTCGTACAGGTTCGCTGGGATCTTGTAGGCCTTGTCGAGTCCGGGCCGCCCCCCGGGCCGGAGATGAGGGTCGTCGGCCATGTTGATCGGGATCGCGATGGACTTATCCGGACCTCTACGTGGTTGAGAAGTGAGAAGACGCTGCCTGATCCGGGGCGTCGTGGACTCTGTGGGCAACAACTCCGCTAGGCCAGATTGAGTGGCGAGATGTACTTCTCATGGGCGCTCAGAGGCAGAAGAACAGTGTGATGATGTATGGTGGAGAGGGACAGGGTGGTGGGGCCAAGAACTTCTGCCAACCCAACACCGCCGGCCCCTAGACACTCCCTCCCATCGCTACCGTAGCTTCTTCTCGTCCCGCACATTCAACTGCTTGTCGAATCACCCAAGCACCCAAAACCAACAACAGACAGGTTCTGCTCTCCATTCAGATTACGAGCAAGCTTGCTGCCTCTCCCCCCTTGCCCGGCCACCGCCCATCTCTATATTATTTCACCATCCACCCACCCACCCAAGCACAACGCCGTCAATATGCCTTGCCGCTCAGACATGCCACTTCAAAGACCAAAAAAAGGGACAGGAAGCCAATATCTAACTTCACCCCCTGACTTACTCCCACACGCTCTCGTTCAATCCCCCCTCTCTGACACACAAAACACACACTATCCCCTCCATCCGTCCCACCCACCATCGTCTAATAGATCCCCTGCGTCCTATACTGGAAGGTATCATAACTATCCCCTCTCAATCAGCACCCAGTCACGTAGAAACCCATAGACTAGAGCAGAGAAGAGGAACTCACAGTCGTGTATAATAACTGCCGACCGACTTGGCAATCAAATCGGTCTCGACAAACTGCTCGGCCTCGTCGGCGCTGAGCTGCAGCTGGAACCGCTGGCGCAGCGCGGCCGTGACCTGCGCGACGCCCGCGCCAAAGCACGGCATCTTGGACTCGCGGCCCATCATGGCCACCAGGTCGATGATGTTGTCGGCCGAGCGGCGCAGGGCTGTCCACCAGATTAGCAAAGAATACTACTGTTCCTACGGGCGGGAAGACATACCCTGAAAAGCCTGCTTGCACAGCTTCTTGTAGTCCTCGAAATCCTGCGAGCCGACGCCCCCCAGCACATCGACATACTCGTACGTCAACTTGAACGGCGCGGCCTCGAACCCAACAGACCCGGGCGAGTTGGACAGCATGAACCCAAAGTCAATATGGATAATGTGCCCCTCGTTATCAATCAACACATTCCCGTTGTGGCGGTCCTTGAGCTGCAGGACATACGAGATGACGCTGTACGCCGCCAGGCTGCGCTTGAAGGCGTCGACGCCGGCGCGGTAGGGCTCGCCGTCGGGCGCGCCAAACGCCTTGACAAAGTGGTCCTTGAGCGTGGCGATGCGGCGGCGCGGGTTCTGCCCGGACTCGACCGACGCGAGCGTCAGGCTGCGCTTGATGGAGTGCAGCGACACGCCGTTGGCGATGGTCTCGATCAGCCCCGACGACTCGCCCGTCACGAGGATGCGCATCAGCTTGACCCACACGGGCACGCCCGCGTCGACCCAGATCTTGTGGCACACGCGGATCAGCTGGCACGCGAAGGCCTCCTGCCGGAGGTCCGAGCCCGTCTTGACGATGACGCTGACGAGGTCCCAGTTCTTCATCCAGCCGTAGGGCGACGACTTGCGGATGCGCTCCTTTTTGGTCTCCCACGCCTCGCCGAAGACGGCCGCGCTGGGGTCGTCGCGGTCGCCTTTGCGCTGGAGGCCGCCCGTCTTGATGTCGTTCTCCATGCGGTCGATGCCGGCGTTGGCGTTGAGGTTGGGCTCGACGACGGCGGGCTCGTCGGCGCCGTCCGCTCCGTTGGCCTCGATCGAGGCTGCTGCTGCCGCTGACGCCGTGGCGGCCTGCGCCTTGGCCATGATCATGTCAAAGGTCGGTCCTTGGCCGTCGTCGAGGTCGAAGCTCTGCTCTTCCAGGCTCTGCATGCTCGCGATGATGCGGGCCCTGATGGCGGCGACCTCCTGCCGCGGCCGCTTGCCGCTCGTCGCGTCCAGCTGCGCGAGCATCTGAGACGCGGTCCGCATGTGCACCGCAAGCGCCGACACGTCTGGCTGGTCCACCGAGTTGTTGCGCGCGTTGTTGAGCGTCATCCGCCTCCAGAGAGGCGGACTCGCCGACCCAGACGAGGCGCCCGAGCTACGGGGCGTGGTCTTGTCTGGAACGGCTGGTGTTGGGATGTTGGTATTCGACAGGCGCAACGGATGGCTCGGTTGGGCCAGCTTTGTTCCGAAGAACACGTCGTCCGAGGGCTTGAGCAGCGGTGAGCTGCCCAGATCTCCAGATGCCGGCTCGAAGACGCTATCGACGACCAAGTCCGACGTCCGGGAAGCCGTGGCCGGTATGCTCGGCGAGTCGGTCAGATCAAAGATGCGCTTGCGCGTTCCCTGTTCGGCCAGCAAGCTGGTGAGCAGTCTCTGGTTGTCCGGGGTGTCGGGATCAAAGGTGAAGTCATCGCACAGAACTTCCACCATGAGCAAGTAGGGCACCTTCTCGGCGCTGTTCAAGACGGTCGCCTCGGCCGGGTTGAGCCGCACTATCCTGTGGTGGCGGCTCTTGGAGGGAGACCCATCCACCAAGTCGGGTGGGCAGATGACCGGGATGTCCACCTCGGCCGGGAGATCCCGAGCGATGAGGGCCAGCTCGGCACGGAGCGCGCTCAGACGGGCCGGTTTCGGCACCACGACGAGGCGGTTCGAGATGTTTTCCAGGGCTGTCAAGAAGGCGGTTTGGCAGCGGAAGTAGTTCTGCCTGAGCAGCCGCGTCTTCTGCACGTTCGTCATCTCGGCCTGGTTGAGGAGCGTCTTTACATGGTGCGAGTGCCTTCTCGACAAGGCCTCTGCTGGGCGCAGGCCGGCGGATAGCGGCGTGCTTGGCCTCGTAGCAAGACGAGGCCGAGAATCCGGGAGGGGTAACGAGGCCGAACTAAGACGGGCATCCAGGTCGAGGCCCTCAAGCTGGGTTACGATCTCTGCATCCCCATGCTCCAGCGACGCAGAGTCCGACGGCTTGGCCCTTGATGACGGCCGAGACGCCTTTGCTGGTGACTTGGCACTCGACTTGGCCGGCGATCTGTGTGGGCTGGCCAGCGCCTTGCCCTCTGGGGCGCTCACGGTGCGCCCATCCTTTGTACGCCTGGACCGGGTGTTTGTGGCGTTGATAGTATGTGCCCGGACTGGCACATTCTTGTTCGCGGCCACGGCGGTGGCGGTCTCGGATATCGTCTCGACGACGGGGCGGGGCTTCCGGGCCTGAGCGACGGCAAGGGGGCCGGCCCATTGTGGCAGAAACGGGCAGGCGATGCTGGCGAGAACGAAGCTCCCCAGCACCGTCACGGGCAGGACGTTCTCGATGATTGGCTCGTGCCTCCCGCTCTCAGAAAGCCCAAAAACCACGTGCTGCACCTTGTTGTATACCCTGCGGCAGGTCTTGAACGCCTCGGTCTGCGGCGTCAGGGAGAGGTCGTGGAGGTAGGTCTGGAACAGCCAGAACGTCTGCGGGGAGCGCGTTAGCAGCTGGTGTCAAGGGCGGCGGGGCAGGGCGGCAGGGCGGCAGGGGACGGCGAACCAGCAGGGCAGCAGTGACCGACTCCTCGCACAGGTCCAGCAGGAACTCTTCGAGGGCCATCGACTCATTGTCGACGCTGATGATGAGGTGGCATAGCTGCGGGAGGAAGAACTCGATATCCTCGTAGGGAAACTGGCGGAGCTTGCTGCAGAGGACATAGTGGATGCCTATGTGATCGGCATAGCGACTGCAGGAGGTCAGTGGCGGGAGGGGGATGAAGAGGGAGGAACAAGAAAACTGAAGACGCACGAGAGGTACGACACGGAGAGGAAGGGGTTCTGGTTGAAGACGTCGCTCTCGAGGAACCGCTTCAGCAAGTCCCAAGACATTGGTCGCGACGGCGTCGGGGGGGCGCGGCTGGGCTGGGCGGATGGACTCGGCGGACGGAGGAGGGAGGTCTGATGGTGGGGGAGGGGGCAGGACGCGGCCTATGTCCGGGTCGTGTACGCCCTGTTCATTGGTGGTACTCGATGTCGTTGACTTGGCTGGCTTGGTGGGCTTCGTCGGCCTCGGGGTAGCGGGTGCGAGTGCGAGAGCGGGTGCGGGTGCGGGTGCGGTTGCGAGATGGTGGTGTGTGCAGCTGCTGCAGCATGGCTGCCGTCCCGTGTGTGTTGGCTTCGTCTGTGTGTGTCGCGTCGTCGTGGTCGCCGTGGTCGATGCCGGAAAAGTCTAGCAGGAGGTGCAGAGCCCGGCGACGGAGAATTCGCGAATGATGTCGCAGCTTCGAGACAAGGCCCCCCGTCGGTCGGTGGCTGCAGTCAGTTGAGGACAAGTGTGAGCCAAAGTCAGAGCTTCATTGGGCCAAATTCACAAGTCCACAGGGGTCGAACCACTCAAAAACTCCGTTGTCTCCGCTCTCCCCTCGTTCATCCACTCATGCACCCCACCTTCTGCCTGCCGCCTTCTCCGGCTCGGCATTCCTCGTGGTGTCAGGAACACAAGAGCAAGCGTAAACACACGGGGAACATTGACGTTGACGTTAGTTGAAACTTAGAAACTTTCAAGTATGAGGTTGTCTTTCAACTCTTTGTTTGATAACTACTGCGCCCACTCATAACATCAAGGCGGACCACGGCAAGGGGGAAGCCATTGAGAGGCAGCCGACTCAGGGGTTGTTGATCAGGGGGTCGTTCAGGGGCTGGCATACGAACACACTTCAACATCAGAGAGTGATCATGCAATTAAGGTAATTACCATTACCATGGAATCATACACAGAGCATACACAGAAATCCCCAATATTATTAGCCCTGCATCCTTCTCTGCCTCACCACGCAGACCGTTTCCGCTGGCGCGACCACTGGCCCTGCTTCTTCCTCTTTTTGGGTTTGACCCTCTGCAGCATCGGGTTAGCAACAACAACAAAAAGCAAGAAAAAAGGAAAAGAAGACCGAAACTCACCTTGTACTTGACCCTCTCGCTCCCGTCGGGCATCTGCACAATCTCGTGCTGGATGTCGTACCCAAACGCCGGCAGCAGCTTGGCCCAGATCAGCCAGTACAGCGTGCCGAGGACCAACAGGCTGGTGCCCAGCGTCGGCACCACGTAGAAGGGCACGTTGACGAGGAACGAGTTCTTGATGAAGGGCGCCGCCTGCACAAAGAGCAGCGAGACGAGCCAGAAGATGGTCAGAAGCGGCGAGCTGCGGAACGTCGTCCGCTGGTCGGCCCATCGTTCCGAGGTTGCAAAGTTGAGGTAGACGAGGCCGATAGCGAGGAAGACTGGCAGACTCGGGATTAGTACCGTAATACCAAGTTGATGTGGGCCAGGAGACGGCATACCCTTGATCCAATTGCCGCTGTATATGAAGACGTTGGTGATAAATGTGTAGACGTCCGATGTGTTGGACCCCAGGATGAGGGCAGACGTGAAGATCCAGTGCAGCAGGATAGCCCCCGAGGGAGCATTGAAAGGCCAATCGCTCGCCCAGAATCGGGGGAAGGGCAGTATGCCCTCCTTGGCAAGTTCCTGCTTGACTCTGGGCATGGCGAACGACTGCGCAAACACATTCCCTAGGGCGGAGAGACCGATGAAGAACGGCACCACGACCGTCACAAAGGAACTCCTGCCCCATACGTTCTCAAAGAATTTGGCTGCGACGACAACTTTCGAGTCCCCAATGTCCTTCTTGGACATGGCAGCAAACTGGACCAGTCAGTCAGCAAGACGCGTCCCTCTCAGGCACCAGGCAATTCATCAAAACCTCACTCACATAGGCTATGTTGGCGAGCAGATAGAGCACCGTCACAGCCGAAATAGCAATCGGCGCTGCTTTCCTCAACGTCCTAGGCGCATCGCGAACTTCGGTCAAAACCTACAAAGAACACAGTTAGCGGTCGCCCCTCTCGTGCACACCGAGTTCGGTTCCACCTACGTAGTTGGCGTTTTCCCATCCACTGTACGAGTACAAGACCTGGAGCAACGCCAGGGCGTAACCACTGGTGGCGGTGGCAGTGTCGGACGGATTGTCACCGGACTCGATGCTCTCCCAGTCCGGCCCGTGAAAACTAGAGAAGTTGTTTGGGGAGGGCACGGACAACCTCCCCGACAGCGCAGCGAACCCGGTGCAGACCACCAGGCTGAGCAGAATGAGCTTGAAGGCTCCGAGGCCGTTGCTCAGCCAGATGCCCCAACGCGGAGCAAAGGCGTGAATCAAGCAGACCACTGGCCACGTTAGCTGTTGTTGCGGCGCATCTGTGCGAGCATGCGGTGCTCAAGCAATCTTACAGGTGATGGCGGCAATGGCGATGCCCCTGTTTAGCCACGTGCCGGTTTGGGCATCCCCTGTTGCAGCTCGCAGAAGGTAGCTGCTGAAGCTGATGCTGCCGCCGGCTGAGACGGCAAAGAGGACGAACTGGACTGCGCAGAGTCAGCGTTATGTCCGCAGATGTAAATTGGGCGCTTTGGGGCGCACGAACCAGCAAAGATGCATGTCGCGAGATACCTTGGCTTCCGGTATACCCTCTCGAGCTAGACACAGGCAACAAACATGGTCAGGGAGGACTCGCCGACATGGCTGGGTGGCATGGCTCACGTAAACTTTCTCTCCTCCGGAGCGTGGCAAGGCAGTGCCGTACTCGAGGTAGACGAACAATCTGAATCTAGGTCAGTACCGACAGGCACCCGGACAGCGAAGAGCCAACCGTGTTGGACATACCCGCTTCAACAAGTTAGCCAACAGTTAGACACACAAGAACGCCAGGCGTAAAGGTCTTACCAAAAGGTCATCAGCCCACCCAATACCCAAAAGAGCAACGTCACACCGACGCTGTGGATGTACGTGATGATGCTGGAAGGGGTGGAGTATATCCCGGCGCCAACCACACGGTTAATGATGAGGAAGGCGGTCGACCACGTCCCCAGTTTCCTGTCTGTACATCCATAACCGCCCCTGTCAGAATCCAACTCCGGTCCGCTCTCACCGACGACGGAAGGGAGAAAACAAGAAGACTAACCCTCGGGGTAGACGAAGTCATGGTAATCGTCGGAAGCGTCGTCGGCGGGGGAGACAGGCGCGAGCCCGGGGCTTCTGTAACCATACGGACCAAGATCAACGGCTTCCGGGTCCCTGTGGTTGCCCACGGGCTGTTCGAAGATCTCTGGTTCCTGCATCGTGATCCGGTCTGGCGGTGCCTGCGCCTATCCCTGCTGGCCAGCGAGCAACCTGGCGGAGCTTGCTGACCCGGTCAGACCTTCGGTCTAGTTACCGGCCAGTCGGTCTCTAGTTGACGGGAGCGGATGCCCCCCGGCCTTCGCCTCGGTCAATAGATCGTCTCCAGGTGGTCCACCCATCAAAGCACGACGAAGGAACGGGACGGCGAGGCGGTTGCAACAAAACAAAACAGCGTTGGAGCGGGCGGGATATTCGGCAAGCAAGTACCGAGCAAGTCAACGAAACCAAAGCAAAGAGGAAAAGAAGGCGAGACGAGATGCGCCGGCCCGGGACGGGCTACCACATCAATCAACACCAACAAGCACAGCAGACGCCAGTAACGATGGGTTGGCTTGAGCAAGGCAGAGGACGCAGAGCCTCATCCACCCATCATCCTAGGCCATGCCGCCACGAGACAGCAGCAGCGGCAGCAGCTTGTCCCAGTCCAGTCCCAGACTCCCAGTCGCAGCCCCAGCCCGGACGCCGACCAGGGTGCCCGAACAGACCCCTGGCCACACCACCATTCTGCATGCAGGGCCATGGCGACCCGCAGCGCGAGCTGAAGCGGATGAATGGCGGCGCCCACCGTCGATGGTGCGCCAAGCTGAGGGAAGCGAGATCGACCAGGGTCCGGGAATGGATGGAGAAGGGTCAAGGGATGGGGGGGGGTGGGACCGGGTAACGGCGCGCTCGATAACGTTGGCGTCGGCCGGCCCACCCCGCTGATGGGCGATGGACCCAGACGATGCGGTGCAGTGGAAGGGAAAAGGAGACAGGCCTGGCACTGGCAGGCACCGCAGCGGGTCGGGATAAAACTCCCGGAGCCGTTGGCCAACGGTGCTGACGGCTGCGTTTGGTTCGTCGCCAGGGTTACATCTGCGCAGAATACAGTGCCTTCCATTGCACCCTTCCCCATTTTTACATTTGACACCAGAGAACAGATGAGCCGGTTGGTTTCCTTTGGGGGACGAGGGGGAGCAGAGTGAGGAGAAGAGAGAGAGATGAACCCCGGGCCCCGCCTCGTGGCCTTCCTTCCCTTCCATCCCAACCCCTGCCAAACCTAGCGCAAGAAGCGGAGACCCGACCCTGATTGCCCCGCAAGGCATTTCCCTGCTCGCGTGCCCTCTTTCGCTTTCAGACATGAACTCCTGGTGCCGCCCAGGCAGACACTCGAAGCAACAGGCAGACAGACAACTTTCCACGACAAGAAAGGACAGAACATCCCAATATCACAGCCGGCGCCAGGCCACCACGCACGCCGCATTCCCCTTCGCAGCCAAAGCCTCGCGCTCGCTGCCTTTTGCCGACTGACGTGGCATCCGACAACCCAAACCTGCAGAAAATCAATAAATTGCCATTCAGCCCCAGCCCAGGCTGACTGCCTGCGCCGCCAGCCACGCCGCCCCTCGGCGCCTCCAAGCCACCGCGCCCGCCAGGTCGGCACTCGGCTCTCCCGCCACCTCACGGCCTGTTGATCCTGCGATGCAAGGCTGCGTCATAGTCAGCAGGATTTAGTCGAACTGTGAATATGTCTGGCAACGCTCAAATGTGATAATATCCAAAATGTCAACGTTATGGTAATGGTATCGACAGCACAACGCCGACCCAACCAACTCCCAGCCAAAATCCCATCCCAAACAAAATCCCGTTTCTCTATCCCGCCAGGCAAAGAAAGGAGAAAGCCTCTCACACAGAACACACACACACGCAGATATACGTACCCATCCATCCATACACTCCCTCCCTTGCCAACATTGGTATCCCCCTCTGTAAAACCCGGTCCATCCCAGATAAAAGTAAAACACGTCGGGCGCAGCGGAGGGCAGAAATCACATAAACACGCCCCTTGCCTGCCGCCCCGTAAACACAGACGACTCCATGTCCTCCTGGATCAGCCCGAGCCGCGCGCGCTGGGCCCGGCGCTCCTTGACCACCTCGTCCCACTTGCGGACAAAGTTGTCCTGGCCTAGACACCGCCATCAGCACCATTCCACACTCAAATATCCTTCCGAAAGAGGAGGAGGGTGTGAAGGGGGGGAACATACTAGGCGAATTCTCAAACTCAATCTCAAAAGTCTTGTACGAGTCATAATCCGACCCGACATCCGCCTCGACGGCGCGGCCGTGGATGTCGAGCCCCGCCGGGTCGGCGCCGTGCGCGGGCTGCATGCGCGCGCGCACCCACTGCCACCGCGACGCCTTGCGCGAGAAGGGCGTCGCGCCCTTGCGCGGCTTGAGCTTGACTGTTGTTTGGCCCTCGGCCTTGACCTCGATGTCGTCCGTGACTTTGTCGCGGTCAGCACCTTTCTGCGTCCATCGTGAATGTGAAAGGGGTGAGTTGGTTGCTTACTGAAAACTGTGATATACCCGCCCCCTCTCCCAAGATAAACAACCAACCTCGACGGGCTGACAACAACCCTTTCCCTTAACGGGCCAGATAGGGTGGTCCCCGCGGTGACGAACGACGCGACGTCTGAAGTCGCGCCCCCGCGCCGGTGGCGGGCGCTCTCGAGCTCGTGCCACATCTGCAGGCGCGCGCCCGAGAACTGCGTGCTGGACCGGCTGCTGGCGCGGCTTAGCGTCACCATGCGCACCGAGCCGATGTCCAGGACGACTTTCTCCGAGGTGAGCTGGGCTTGGAAGTCGCAGAGTTCTAGACAGTACAGTGTCAGCGGGGTTGGTATGGATGGGTTTGGCCTGTGGGTGGAGAGGGGAGGTGCGTACCCCTGAGACTGGCAAACTGGTAGATGCCGCTGAGGCGGGAGTTGTAGCCCGTGCCCTTGTCGCCCTCCGTGTCGCGGATGTAGACGACGTTGGAGAGGCGCTGGTCGAAGGCGTAGGCGGGAACGAGCTGGGCGTTGCTCGCTTTGACTAGGCCAGACTGTCAGCAACGCTTTTCTTCAGACATGGTAGGTGTCAAATCGGGGGAGCATACTCCAATATGTCTCCGACTCGCGGTCGACCTTGCAATGGAACCGTAGATCGTTGGTGAGGGTGCTCCGAAACACCTTGAGCACCCCGTCTCGGAAGACGGGCGACGTCAAGGACTGCGAACTCTTGACCGGCCTATCGCAACCCGTTAGCACCACCAACCAGACACCCCTCCTATCCTCAATACAACCACTCACCCATCAAACAACAGATCCTCCCCCGGCAGGACATTATCCCTCCCCGTACTGGCCCCATCGCTCGAGAAAGACGGCGAGTGGTGCGGCACCACGGCCACCGGCGTCAGGGTGTCGAACTCGCCCGGCGGCCCGCGGTTGGTGTAGCTCGACGGCGCCGACACGGAGGCGTGCAGCGGCGTGTAGTAGTACGGGTGCCCGGGCGTCGGCCCCTCCCAGACCTCCTTGTCGGTCGAGAAGGCCGGGTCAGACGCCCTGTGCGGCGGTGTCATGGCCGTGGCGCTCTCCAGGAGGGACGGCAGGCCCGTGGTGGCTACCGCCCGCTGCCGGGCGTCTTGGAGGTGCTGGTTTGTTTGCACGGTGTAGTTGGCGTAGTTGACGTCGGTCCAGGGCTGCGTTGCAGCACCGGGGTTGTGGTATGGGCTCCATGGCGAAGCCTGGGGATGTGGTGGTGGTAATGGTTGTTGTTGGTGTTGCTGCTGGTCGAAGTAGGATGCCCTTGGTGACAGACGGACGGGGTTGGTGGGACTTGTGGGAGACCTTGGGGCCAGGTCGGGGTCTGTGAGCGTCTCGGCGGCCTGCACCCCGCCGTCCGACATGCCGTACATGGGCGTTGCACTGAACCGGTTCATGTTGAGGCGTGCCATCATGTTTGTAACTTGGTGAGCCGGGTCCCTGGGCTCTGGGACAGGCACGGCGCTCCCTGCATACCCAACCTGGGCCGAGTATGCCGAGTATGCGCCGGGAGAGGACGAGTGCGAACTGGGATTCGAGGACCGTCCCCAGCCGGGGCCGGGATCAGGCGCGTGGATCTGGAGCTGCGGCGTTGGGACGGGGTAGACGGGGTAGGCAGGGTAGGCGGGAGCTGGCGAGCCAGCGATGGTCGGGCTGGGGGTGTAGAAGGAAGCCGGCTGGGCGGCGGCTGCTGGGACCGGAGGGGAGGTGGGCACGCGACCATATACGGGGGCGTCGTCCGGGAGGCTCTCGACGAGGTAGCGGCGGCCGTTGGAGGCCACAAAGATGCTGCGGTCGGCGAGCTGGGCGGTGGCATCGACGGTGGCATGGTCGAAGCCGCTCTTGAAGAGGTCGGAGAAGGGAGCGGTAGCCTGGCCACTGACTGGTGGCAGGCTGGGAGCCGGGGCTCGACCTCGACCGCTGTGCCGATCGCTGTGTTGACTGTGGGCGGGCATCATGGATGGCGCCGCGCAAGCCCCCGTCAGCTCAACCGGCCATGACGCTGTGTGGGAGTGTCGCGCAGGCACCGGGATGGAGCAGGTGGCCACCTCGCTGCTTGCCGTGTGCCGCGCTGTGCACTCTCGGCCGGAGAACACCTCGGGTTGCCTGTCTTTTGTTTTCGCTCCGCCGGGAGGTTGTAACGTGTATTCTGTATTCTGTCCGGGGTGGAAAGATGGCAGGACAGACAGCCCGGGGAGGGCCGAGGGGAGGGCAGGCAGGCTGGGAAATACCTCCACTGCAACCTGGCGAGCCTGGCAGGCTGCCCTGCGCGCTGCAGTGGTTCGGAGGTGCCCGCGGTGTTGCTGCAATTAGCGGCCTGCTACGGCCCTGCAACCTGCTGCAACTGCTGCGCTGCAGGTCGCCGGGGGGCTGCGCTGCTTGGACTGGGCCGCAGCACAGCGTGGGGAGAAGCAGGCAGAGGGCAGCAGGAAGGGGACCACCGGCGCAATCATTCACCCACTCGCCCTCCTGTCCGCAAACACGCCGTGGGCTCTCGGGCATTACAATTGAGCCGCACTTTAATCATCTGGACCATCTGGCACCAACCTCGACGTAGGGCTGCCGGGGCACAGCCTACCAGGCGTCTTCTCTGTTGTGCGTGCTCGGCGCAGCGGGGACCGGCGGCATCGAAGCCTTGGTTGCTTGGCCGCCCGGGTCCTTGGCCCGTCTGCTGTGTATCGGAGAAGGGACCCGGCTCTCGCGAGCACACAAAAACATCCAGGGCTTTGGTGCTCGGGGGTGTGGTGCGTTGATTGAAACGGCCCATTTCGTTTCGGGCAGGCAGATAGAGCACCCAAATACGAATACAGACGTTAGCCCCTCGGCGAGAGTCCCTTGCTGGAAGGAGCCCAGGTGAGACCCCCGCGCAGAAACGCTGGAGCCGGGGAGCCTTATCATAGAGGCATTGCTTGGCGCCCCTGTTTCTGCCGTGATGATCCGTACTATGCAGAGACAACCCCTAACCGTCAACTCGTTTCCACTTCAATGCTCCTTGAACTAGGTTTGGAAGAAACAAAAAGAAAGAAAAAAAATCTAACTAGCAACCTGGCATGCCGCCCAGTAGCAGGACCTGCTGATCTGCCGCGCTGAACTCCATGTAAACAACGCTTGCACTGTATGCGTAGAAGCTGCCCGCCTCCTCCCAACGCCCGCCCGTTGCCCGTTCGTGATATCGTTTACCCTGCATTCGTTTCTCGTTTCCCTTTTGCCCGTAATCACTCTGCCCACCAGCGCAGGGCACCGTCGCCAGTTCCTCCCCCCCTGCTCAACTCCCTTTTCGAACCAGCTACCCTCACTGGACTTTCTTCTTCCTCCCACCGCCCCTCTTCCTCTTCCCAGCAGCAGCACCAGCCTCACCCCCAGCACCACCCCCACCTCCACTGCCCCCCTCCTCATCAGTCTCACTCTCCGCCTTGACCTTGCCGGCAGCAGCGGCCCCCTTCCCCCCTTCCTTCTCCCCCTCCACCTTGCCCACGATATCCCGCAAGAAATCCCACTGATCGTCCGACTCGACAACATGCTTCAGCATCTGCGCCGACACCCTCTTGCTGTTGCGCTGCCGCGCCACCTCGGCGCTCTTGGTCACCATGGCGATCATGAACATCTCGAGCGCCTTGCCCACCGCGATGGGCGTCTGCTGCGCCACCTTGCCGACCTCCTCGTCCGCCTGCATGATGCGCTTGATGCGCGCCGTGGGGAACTTTGTCTTTACCGGCGCCGCCTCGATCGCTGCGACGGGCGAGGCCGACGACGGGCCCGGCGCGGGGTTCGCGTTGTCGTCTGAGGCGAGCTGGGCGGCGGCGGCGGCGGCGGCTGCCGCGGCTGCGGCTCTTCGGGGGGGCATGGTGTCGGGGTTGTGGTGGTGGTCGGGCGGGTTGGGTTGGTATTGGGCGTATGCCGTGGGCCCGGGATGGTGGTAGTCGAAAACCGGCGGGCCGGCGTGGGCGTGGGCGGCGGTGAGATGCGGCGGGGGTTGCTGGGGCTTCGGGTACTGGTACTGGAGGCTGCCGCCGCGGTAGGGCGGTTGGTAGAACGGCGGCTGGTGGTGGTGGAGGTTGGGATTGGGATTGGGATTGGGGAAATAAGACAGCGACGGAGACTGCAGATGCGAAAAGTCTGGTTGGGGTCGCTGTGATAAAAACAGCTGCTGGGGTTCTGAGGGTTCCGCTGGCGGAGTGGGGCCCGCCGAGTACCTGAAGGACGACAGGTCCGGGCTCTTGGGCGCATAAGTGTCGTCACCGGACATGGCGGAGGTCTCGTTGGAAGCCGCCCACTGGAAACAAAAAAGACAAATCACACAAGAGACAAGAAACAAAAAAACAATATGGCACCTTCGGAGACGGAAAGGCTGACCGTCTCAGAATGGCGATTTATGATAGGCCGCCGTTGGTCGCGATGGACTCTCAATCCTCGTCGGTCGGTGGTGGGGTCCTTGCCGCGTCGCGTTCACAGGCAGGTCGGAACTGACACAAGGGTTGGAAGCGGGTTGGTGGGAGCTGCAAGTCGCCCGGGTTATTAAGGTCGACAGCTTGCTGCGAGCCCGCCCGTGGCTGGGCTCGCTGGGTCAAAGCTGACAAGGGGCAACGATGGAGGGGTAGGTTCGGAGGTGGGGCTCCATGGGCAGGCAGAACTGTGTGGCGGCAGCCAAACGAAACAGAGTCCACGGCCGAATCCAGGCAGGCAGGCGAGGCAGGACCGCTGTGATCGGCGGCTGCGAAGCAAAGGAGGCAGGGTGGAATGGCAGCCTGCATCAAAGTTCATCTCTGGTGTATCTCCGGTTTATTGTTCAGTTTCCCATCTAGCAGCAAAGCATGTTGACCTCGAATCTGACCTCGAAACCAACCCCGACGTTGAACCTCAAAGATGACCTCAGAGGTGATCTCGAGTTTGGCCTCGAGGTCGTCCTTCTCCGCTGCCCTGACAAATTCCAAACACACATAGTTTGATACATGACAACAACGCAGCGGATACCACCTCGCACGGCAGCTGCGCACTCTTACACAACCTCAGACAACATACACAAGCTCCCATGGCTCCGAGAGCCTCCCCGTGGCTGAAGCTTGAACTCACGACTCAGTCAGTGAGTATGTATGGATGTGGCGACCATCTTCACCACGCACGAAATAGCCCGCAACAAGGTTATTGTCGGCTGTCCTCCGTAAATGCACCATGCAGTGCCGCTGCTGTGCCTTTGGAAGACGCCAATCACTGCCCAACAGGGGCAAGGCTCGAACAAACAGCCCGCTTACGCGGCCCAATTTTTCATGCGAACGCCGATCTCTCGCATCAAACCCGCGTCCTGCATTCGGCACAGGCCCCGTCGCGCTTCAACCATCCATCAACGGTCCATCAACCAGCCATCACCTCCAATGCTCTCTCAAAGGTAACCCTCTCTCCTCCCATACAAGTCTAGCCCTGTGCTCCAACCTGTCTGTGATGACCTTCAAGAGCAACTTGAACCGCCAGAGACGCGAACAGGGCCTTGAAGAAACCGAGCCTCGGCTCTGGGGTCTCCGCTCAATGTCGATGATGGCCCAAAAATTACTTGATCTAATCTGAGGACGCCCCTCCATCCTTCTTCTCGCCCGGCTCTACACGTCCTCCCGGAACACGCTGTCTAATCGCTCTCGTCATAGTCCGTAGCCCCTCGAGCCGGCCTTCGCGGCTGCTGGAAAGAAACAAGGATGCCACGGGCCACGCGTGGATGCCCCCGGCCTCGCCCTTGCTCTCGACATCGACGCCGGCATTTTGGAGACTCCTGACGAGCCCCTCGATGTCCGGCGCAAGCAGCTCCTCGGTGCCGTACGTGATGACCACGCCCCGGGCCGGGCTCGACCGCTTCCACCACGAAGGGTCGGTGCAGCAGCCCGGCGACACGGACGGATCCGTCACGGAGACGCCGCTGCCCGCAAACTGCCTTGCGTAGTGGTGCAGCTGCCTCACGTCCAGGTAGTCGCTGGCCGTGTTTACGTGCCGTGTCGAGACGAGCGTCGACCACGGCGAGATGAGGACCGCCAGTGCGGGCTTTGGAAGCCGCTGCTCCTCCCCGCGGGCGTCCGGCCGGCCGCCCCCCAGACGGAGCAGCAAGCAGAGGATGAGCGTCGCGCCCGCCGAGTCGCCGCTGACGCAGACGATCGACGGGTCTTGTGCCAGCGTCAGAACGTGCTTGTAGCCCTGCAGGGTCTCGCTGACCTGCGTGGGATACGCGGCGTCCGGGACGAGCGTGTAGTCCAGCGCGAAGATCGCCGGGTTTCTGTACCCGCACTGGCTCAGGACCGACAACCAGGTCAGGAGATACTCGAGGTAGAAGTACGACGAGCCCATCGAGAAACCACCCCCTTTGCAGCAGCGTCAGCACAGTAACCCCGCGTTCCCAAAGGCCCCTCTCACCATGAACGTAATACAGCACCAAGTCCGGCCTCTCTTCACAATCCTTGACCATCCAGATGCCACGAAACCCGCGCTAGGAAAGCACAAAAAGAGTAAGCACCACCCCAACCCCAACCCCTCACGGACATAGGTAGGTAGATAAGGAAGTCAATCACCTCGCGAACCTCCCACCACCGCACCGGCCACCCGCGACGATAGTACCCGCACCTCAGCAACCGGAAGCGCAGAAACGGCAGCGCCACCTCGCGCGCAAAAAACACCCGCCCGATCCGCGGCGGGATGTGTGCGAAGGCGTACCGCACACACCGCACCACGACATCCTCGAAGGGCGACGCGGTCCGCACGAAGGCGGACTGTTGTGACTGGGGGGTGAGGTAGCGGGAGTGGAGGAGGGAGGTGGGGAGGTGGATTACTGTTTTGGTTTTTGGGAAGGGTATCAGCGTGTTGTGTATGACGGGGAGTAAAACAAAACATGATCACAATAGTAAGGAACGGTAGGTCTGTACATACAAAAGAAAGGCAGCGCCCGCACGACACACAGCACCGTCTCGAACAGGCCCGCCTGCCAGACCAGCTGGGGCGCGAGGAAGAGGCAGAAGACGAAGCAGTCTAGGTAGGTGACTGGGCCGAGGTTGATGTCCAATGTCTTTTCTGCTGCGTTTGCGGGGTGGGCTGCGGTGTATTATTGTTATGGATTATCCATAGAGAATTGGAACTGGATGCTCACTGCGCATGTTTGGGCTGTGGGCCCTGTCGGGCCACTGGGGAGGTGAGGTTGTTGAGCGAGGGATACGGTGGTTGAGTTGAGGTTGTTCTCGTGGACCGTATCGGTGTCGTCCGATGACGTCGGGAGGATCTACTTGGCGGCCGATGGTTTGAGCCTGAATTCACCGATCGTATCACGGGCGTGGTAAACACTGCCTCGAAACTCAAGCAACCCCGAAGACGACACCAGGTAGCGCAGCAGTTCAAAGTCGTTAACAAATATTTACCAGTATATTATTTCTTCCGTTTCCCTCACCAGATTCTATCTGACCAACCAAACAATCAACCCTTCTTTCCCATTCCCACTAGTACTTCACGTATTCCCCCCCCCCGCCTCCAAAATCCTCCCCTCCATCTCCTCAAACGCCCCCAGAACCCCCCCATAC
>OUNM010081097.1_pt1 | contig 20881 bp, 10 predicted proteins | sample 1769961 | NCBI WGS metagenome assembly OUNM01 (sample SAMEA3914820, study PRJEB12502) | metagenome | biome: forest; material: soil | place: USA | collected 2012-03-12 | depth 0.3 m
AGAATCTTGGACCCGTAGTTGAGCTCGGGGCGCTCGGCGCCGGGGGCCATGATGAGGGGGTAGCATCGGTAGTACTCGTCGAAGCGCTGGGCTCGGGGGACTCGGAGGTTGCCGCGGTAGTCGGCACCGCCGCCGGGGTGATAGGGAAACTGCGCACTCGTGGTGTTAGCAACGCCATCCTTAAAGGGGAGCCCGAGTGGGTGATTAGAGGGGTGATTGGAGGGGTGATTGGAGGGGTGATCCAGAAACACGCGAAGTTGCAGGGCTGCGCTTACCATCGTCGCGCGCGTGGAGAGAATGGTGTTGATGATTGACTGGTTGAAGTTGTTGGGAAATTTGTGCGGTGGGAATTGTTCCAATAGGTGGCTCCAGAGATACCGATGTGCCGAATGGTGATGCGATGTGTTGAGAAGCAGGTAGGTATCGAAGCATGAGGTCGCTTGTGTAAGGCAGCTCCCGAATGACATACCCGCCCGTGCATCGAGCTCAGGCAGCAGCACAGTGTGGGCGCTGTGGAGCTCCTTTGTTAGTGCTAAGTGGCTTAACTTGTGGCGCGAGCTCACTGTGTATTACAGAATTCAGGATAGAAGGCTCTAAAATACATATTACAGTAACAGTACCATTACAGAATACATAATACGTCTCGACTGACCTCCGTAGCGTCCATTGCAGCATACATTCAACCCTGGAGTCCATGCGCCACCTAGAAACTGACGTCAAAGCTCGAACCCTGTCCAAAGCAAGCATCAGAGCCAGCACTGTTCACCAACTCACCCATCCTGTTTGCCGTCCTGGCCGAATATCGCCTCCAGCCATTCTTCCCAATACCATGGCATCCAGGTTCTCAGCAGCGCGCCCAAGACGGGCCGGAGAGGCCTTCGCGCGAGCGCACCACGGGGAAGAAGATGAAGGCGACGAAGGCTCCACATCCAAGAAGGTCAAGTTCGACGTCCGGAACCCATCAGCCCTCGCGCCCGGCGCGCGCGACGACGACGACGAAGAAAACGATCATGTTCTCGGCGCCGACGTCATTGGCGCGTCTGGGAGAGCAACGAAGCGCGGTGCCGTCAACATCGATGGCTACGATTCCGACTCGGAAAATGAGACCTTCAATGCGCGCGCTGAGGCCAGGGGCAAGAAGGGCAGAGAGGCCGAGGATGTCGATCTGGCAGACGTGATGGACAACTACAACTCCAAGGGCACTGCCGGTGGCGCGGGTGACGAGGACGAGGAGGTTGACATGTTTGGCGACTCTGATGCTGGTGAAGACACAGCTGCCGACAGTGCCAAGACAGGGAAGAAAGACAAGCAAGTGCGCTTTCTTGCCGACAAGCAGATCGAAGGCCAAGAAACCACCAGCAAAAGCGGCGGCACCATACGATTAGACGATAAGGGAGAGCTTGACGAAGATGACGAGGACGAGGACGACGAAGAAGCTGTTGCCGCCGCCATCGCTGAGGAAGGCGTAGACGAGGAAGTTGGGTTAGGAGGTTTGAAAAAGCATGCGCCCAAAATCGACGCCTTCAACATGCGGGATGAGCAAGAAGAGGGCGCGTTCGACGAGTCAGGCAACTTCATCCGCAAAGCCGTCGACGCCGATGCGCTGCACGACCGCTGGCTTGAGGGTATCAGCAAAAAAGAGATGAAAAAGGCGGCGGCGGCGCACGAGAAGCGCGAGGCCGAGCTGCGGAAGCAGCGGCGAGAAAACGACAGCCTTTTGACGGGCGACCTGTTCAAGGAGCTCATCATCAGGTTGGAACCGGGTGAGACAGCGTTGGATGCTCTAGCGAGACTCAGAAAAGGCCAGACAAAGTCGAAAGCTAGAAAGCTGCCCAAGTGGAAGCAGAAAAAGACAAAGAATAACGGCGAGGGTGGCGGGGGAGATGCCATGGATCTCGATACAGAAAAGGAGCCTGACGACCCTAAGCAAGTCAAGATCAGGGAGGCGATCAATGACATTGCGGATGCCGCAGATAAATTGATGCAGAGAGACTACGCCAACATCTACGACACAGAGAGGGAGCGTCTCATAAGAGAGTACCGGAACGAGACTGGGGAGGCTTGGGTGGACCCCCCCGAGCCAGAGGAGCAGGATCAGGAGGGCAATGGAACAGGGGAAGCCATGATGTGGGAATTCCGTTGGACAGACGGGCGTGACGCCGCTGCCAAGCAAGGCCCCTTCGATGGCCCAACTATGAAAGCATGGCAGGACGCCGGCTATTTTGGCGAGGGCGTAGAGTTTCGGCCGGCAGGGGAAGAGGAGGGATGGACCAGAATTGCTGCGTTTGCGTAATACGATCCTCTGCGCATGCACAAACCTCCGTCAGTCTTACATCTCGATGGCTCCCACCAGATGGACGCAGGTTGGCGCAGGTTCGCCAACCATAAATCTCATTCGCATCTCTGAAAGTCATCATTACTGTACATGATATCGAGCCCGCCCTTCCTAGTCAGCCAAACAGTTTTACCAACCCCTGAACGCCTGCAATCGAATCTCGCTGCCGCTTGGCTCAGCTCGTGTCCATCTTTTCCCCGGCGTTGCCATTGGTCTTGACTGAAAAGTCCACAGCGCCGTCATCACCAATTAGCCGCTTCTCCGATTCGGCCACGAACCGGACACTCCTGGAAGGGTCGTAGAAGAGCTTGAAGCTACGCTGGACATCCTCCACGCTGACTTGCTTGGCACGCCGCTTGGCGCAGATCAGTTGGGAGGTGGTGATGAGGTTACTCGCGTAGCGGAGTCCTGCCTCTTGGCCAATTTTGGTGAGTAGTGCCAGGGCATCGGGCGTGAGGTCCACTTCCTCCTCCTGCGCCCTGATCGAGAGAATTTGGCGGAGCTCGTCTGCGGTGTAGGCGTGCGTGTTGATGATGGCAACACGATCGAGGAAATCGAGGGGCAACCCATGGGGACTCTTGTAGTCGGTGCCCCGAATCCGCGAGTGGCCTCTGTTGCTCGCCATGATGACGACGGGAGCCAGGTCCGACTCGAGCGCGCGGTTGATGTAAGAGAAGCATTCGATGTCGAGCATGTGAACCTCGTCAATGAACAGCACGCCAGGGACAATCTCCGCCTTCCCCTCCTCCTTCCATTCGCCAACCTTGGTGTTGATCTGGTCCCGGATCTCGCTCCGGATCTCGCCCGTGTCGCCCGAGAATAGTGCTAGGAAACCCTGGGTCCGCGAGTTGATGACATCAATCTCGTGTAGAGACACAGTGTGCACAACCTCCTTCCGCTTTTGGAGCTCGCCGTCGGGGCATTGCAGGAATTTGGTGTCGACGCCCATGGCGTCGTAGTCGCGCGAACGGGCGTACGACCTGCCCAGCTTGGTGATTTTGCCCGACGACTTGTCAATCGAGATGATGTCGCCCGCCATCACACGCTCCTTAGTCATGGCATCAATCATCTTACTTCCCATATCGTAGATGGCCTCCATGTCGGTTGTCTTGATGGTGAGCTTGCCCTGCTTGGCGCCGCCCGTCACGCTCCGATCGATTTGGATTTCCACCACCTCACCCTCCATTATCTCGCTCTCCTCCTTAATCCTCACGCCGATCGACTTCCGGAAGGCCTGTGTGAGCGCCTCCGTCTTGGACATTTCGAGGGAGAAGATCTCGGAGGCGGCGAGGGTGGTGAAAGGAACGTCGGAGCCCAAGGACTGGGCCATCCCCATAGCAATTGCTGTCTTGCCGGTGCTGCGAGTCAAATTCAAGGTCAGCGATCAGCACAGCAAAGGAGTCTTAGCAGGTCGATGGCAACGCAAGGAGCGCGCGTACCTGGGAGGGCCGGCAATCAGAACGGCGCGACCCGCAATCTTGCCCTGCTTGATCATCTCCAGCACAACTGCAGCAGCCTTCCGAGCCTTTTCCTGCCCGACCAGCCCTTGCGCCGCGGCTCTGGGCTCAAGAGTATCCGCATCGACACCGAGGCCGCGGATGTGCGAGTGCGCGGCGATGAGGTTGAGCCCCCGGAGCTCTTTGCTCTCGGAGACCGTCACGACGGGCTGCATCATGACGGGTTAGCCTCTGCTGGAATCCTGTGTCAAGACAATTTTTGCGAGATGATACTTACAGCAGCCATTCTTGCAACTTTGTGTTGAGGTTGGTCACGTCAAGGTTGGCGTTGAACGGAACGCGGGTCAGTTTCACGCGGCTGCGGCTGGCGCAGGTGAGATTGCGAGCTTATCTGCAGTATGTGGCTGCAGATCCCCAGCAGCGCCGCCTGTGGCTGGCCTCACTGGCGTCCAGGGTTTGAGGTGCGCTGCCTCAGCTAGGTGTTTTGCCAGGGACTCGGGCCTCACTGCATTAGCGCCCTGGACGAAATACTGCGCACTGTGTGTTCTGCGACGCAAGAATTACCTGCCTCGAGCCTGCCTGCCTAAGGTGCAGTATTCTGTGCTCTGTATTTTGTACCAGGCAAGGTTTCCGAATCCGGTCCTCTCATGACAAAGAGGCTGCCAGTTTCTTTGTCTGCGTGGTCTATTTCTATCGAGTGCAACTTGGAGCCGGAGTATTACTAAGCTCGAGAAATTGCACAAGAACTTAGATTCCTGCTGAGGAATCTGATGGCGCAGCTCTAATAACTAAAGGAAAGATATAGCTATATAATGTGTAGATACAGAATAATGATGTTGAAAACGGACATTAGCTCCATGATACCGTATTCTGAAGTTTGGTAAATATTCTGGATTCTGCACAGTGCGATCCTCCCCACCTTGCATGCGCACACCCCGCAAGGGTCTCCTTGGGCTGAAAGACCATTCATTGGCCGATGGCGGGCGCGCCTCGATGTTATCGGTTGCGTTTGTTCAACAAAGCAAGCGCCCACCTTCCAACACCCCCAACCCCAGGCCAACAGAGTTCAGCTTTGTTTCGTTTTCCTCCAATCATTCCATTCGGCCGTTTGCGTGTTGGCTGGGTTTCGTCGGTGCGATCTGCATTCCATCTTCAAAACCGGGCTTTTCCTAGACCTGGAGACGTCCTCGAAACTGTACCCACGCACAAACTTGAGGGAGTCTACCGCGTTGGTGGGTGGCACGCAGTCTTTACATAAATCGGTCGCCCAACCCCAGCCCCCGTTCCTTGCCCACATCCTTCGTCAACGTCTGGTGGACGGACCAACCTGGTGGACAACTGCCGCTGTGGCCAGGCTATCTCGTGGCGTTCCCCCCACACGTGGAATGCCTTGGAGTCTTGTGCGAGGTTGACGGCTTGTTCCGCGGCCGCCTGAGACACAGCTCACCATGTCGTACAACCAGGACGTCTACTCGCGGCGACCCACGGACGATGACCGCCGCGCGGCGGACCACCGAGATCGACGCCGCGACAGTTTCCCTCGGGCAGTGCCGGATGCCACCAGGGAAGACAGGTACCGCCGGGACACGGCCACCTCTAACTCTACCAAGGGTCGCCGCAACCCCCTCGAGTTTACTCGCGACCAACCATCCGTCGCAAAACCGGCAAAGCCCCATAGCCATGCTGATGTCGGTTCAGGACGGCCTGACCATGGGGCCAGGGCAGGTGAGTCCCAGCTTCCTCCTGCCGCCACCTTCTTCCTTCTCTTATCTTAGCTGCCTGCATCATGCCACCCTACTAACTCGCATTTCTAGTGTCAACATCTCGGTCCCCGGCAGATAGCCCCGTCGTCGACCGCAACACGGCATGCGAGAAACTCTCCCGACTATGCGAGACAATCATTTCCCTGGCAAGACTGAAGGCTGAGCGAGACCCCCTCGACAAGGTGTTGAAACAGAGACAGGCGGAGTATGAAAGATCGAGGGTGAAACACGCAGAGTTTCCTTCTGTGCCGGAGGTCCAGAACATGCATCGGGTCAAGTATGCCGATCGCATACGGTCGCTCGATGCCCAAATACAAAAGTTCCAAGAAGAGATCCACGGCACCATCGAATCCGTCGTACAGGCCATCACGCAGAGCGGGGAATCTGAGCCCAAGGCAGTCGCCCCGGCCGTCCCTTTCCAGCAGCGAGAAGCCGCCAAGAAGCAGCAGGAAGAGATTGGCGAACTCAAAACAAAAATACGCCAGATCGAAGCGGACCGCGCTCGAGACCGAACCGAGCTCGCAGCCGACTTCTCTAGGCAGCTCGCGGAGATGAAACAACAGGCAGAGGAGACGATCAAGGGGATGAAGGAGGAGGTAGCAAAGGAACTCAAGTCCATCAAAATCTCCAACGACGACATGGCTGGGGAGATGAGGGAGCAAATGGGTCAGGTCGCGAAGGTGATAAAAAATGAGGTGAAGGAGGAGGTGACGGGAAAGACCAGAGAGCAACTCCGGGCGATGCGTGGCGAGTTTGAGAAGAGGCAAACGGAGCAAGGAACCTCGCAGCAAAATGATCTGCTGTCACGACTTGCAAAGCACAAGGAAGAGTTGACAGAATCGGTCGACCAGCAGCTGTCGGCGCACCGCCGGCGGAACAGCCCCGAGACTGCCTCTAGCACCGCCAAGTCTACTCTCATCCAACAGACCGATGTCTCTAGTCTCGAGAGCCGGATCGATCAAGAAACTGCGACCCTCCGCGGCAGCATAGCAAGCATTCATCAGCAATTGGCGGACCAATGTCGGAAAGTCGAGGAGCATGAGTCGAAGCTCTCAAATCTTGACACCGATGCCCTCGATCAGGCGGCCGAGACTATGTCGATTGAGTTCCCAAAATTGCAGAAGGGCGTCATGAATGTCCAAACCAAGGTGGACGGGATACTGCAGGAAATCGACAGCAGGCAAAAAGCGTTAAAGGGCCAGGTCAAAGAGTTCACAGGCAGCGCCATCGACCATTTGGCCCGATTGATCGACAGCACTGGAACGAATCACGACGCGCGAATCAGAGTGCTGGAGCAGGCCGATTCCGTCAACTCGGAGACGGTGGCTCTATTCAAGTCAGATTTTGAGACAACGAAGGCTGCTGTTGACCAACTCAGCCAGGAGATGTTGGCGAGAGGTGAAGACGTGGCTCTGTTCGGGTCAGATCTCGAGACAACGAAGGCTGCTGTTGACCAACTCAGCCAGGAGTTGTTGGCGAGGGGTGAAGACGTGGCCGGCCAACTAAGCATGATCCGACATACGGCTATGTCCCTCGAGACCCGGTTCAATAATTTGACAACCAAGGCAGTGGCCGAGTACGTCATCGGACATCTCGAGCAGCTCTACCCGAACTCCCACCAGCTCATTGCCGAAATCGTTGCTTTGAAAACCCTGATGGAGGGGCTCCTCTCTCGCATTGCTAGCCTCGAAAACTGCGCGCAGGGTTTCAAAGACAACGCAGACAACGTTGGGGAGCCCAAATTCGACGCGTCCGAAGTGTCGCGCATGCAAGACCGACTGATGAAGGAGCTTAACGAGAACGGCCGACTGAACCACAACAAGCGGAAGAGGGCCAACTCGGGCTTGAACGGGGCAGACCAGCAGCACTTGCCGCAGCAGCACTTGCCGACGAACGGAATTGAACAGACATACGGCGATTGAGTCTGGTTGCATCGAGGCCTGGCCTTGGGCTCGGTTTTGGGAATGGGCATCAACAATTGAGGGCGACTGACCCGAAGCTAGGCTTGTGGGATTGGCTGTGTGAATTTGATAATGTTTTAATCGAACCTGTATGGAGTTCTTTACCCTGTACGCCTTCCAAGCGCGCCTTTGATGGCGAGGAAGTCAAGCAAAGACGCGCAGACGAAATGGATCGCTTTAAGAGACTGCCAGGCGCTTTGCAGCGTTGCCCTGCTTTCTGCAACATCCATCAGACCCGCAAGGATTTAAGCCTAAGCTTGAGCTAATTAGGTTCGAGGCGGACAATGGGGTTTCTTTCACTATGTATCTGCCTGAATCATGGCTTGATGCCAGACTTGACAAAATGATGACTTGATGAATAGAGTATAGTCACAGGTTCCCGAACGAGGAGGGAGATGGAGACCGGCCACCAGCTCTCACGCCTCACGCTGCCTATTGTACCAACGTAGTATGTCGGTGGATACCCCCGGATATGCTGATGCAACTCAAGGGAACTGTCTACACTATGTCAGCATCTCGGTCGAGAGAACGAATCAGCGACGTCAACGCAACTGAGCATTCTCACTACGCTTCGCCGAAGTCAGCATGCCAAGGTAGCCCAGATCAACCGTCAGATTAGGGCGGAGGGCCGATTAACTTGGTACAGCGGGAGCTACCAGGTTTTCTCAAACCGGGCCCGGGATGTGCGCAAGTCTCAGTCGGCCTCTAAACCCGCCGGCGATTACGCAATTCTCTCAGCATCCCGTAAAGTGATAGCTGCTGGACGGGGTGCCGGGGGTGCCTTGGTTGTGACTTGGAATGGACGCAGCCCAATTGCGAGTCGAAAATTAGCCCTTACCAGAAAGTCCGCAGGAAGCCAAAAGAACACAAAGAAAGTCTTGTTTTATGAGTACCAAGTGTGTTAGTGCCCGGCCCATCGCGGCGGCCTGCACACGGCCAACAAGAGACCAGGGACTGGTTTTTGTCCAAGTCCGCCAAGGCTGGTGAGTTGTCTGTCGCGCCAGAGCCAACTGGACAGAATCCCAAAAGGGAATCTGCAGCAGATCGGCCACCGCACCGCGAGACCCACCGTGGGGCGCAGTGGAACCGCCGCCCGGAGCCAGACCAGGCCAAGCACCCACCACCCTGTCGCTCTCCACTGTTCGCGCCCCGGAATCCCACCCTCGGCATCCTGCACACCAAACCACCCACACCCGGCCCTGTCATATCACCGCCTTCGGATACCAAGCAACAAGCCGGCGCGCGGCACATCGCAGCTCGACCCGGGACCCGACCGTGATTTTTCCGACGTCCTGCTGATTGTTTTTCGCGCCCATCGAGACGCGGACGGGCACCATCCCACGGCAACACAGCCTGTTCCGCCGCGAGCGATGCGCCCGTGTCCCGACGACGAAGAGAAGGTCGCCGCCAGGAGCTCGGGATAAGCACGCTGGAAGACGGGCGATTTGGGCATCGCCACGAGGCGGGTTTACAAAGCTCGGCCCTCGCTTTGGCTGTCCGCTGCGACTCCGGGAAAGCTTGCAGTGGGCGGGCATCCTTTGTCCGTCCAGCTTGGGTACGTGATACACTGCACTAGTCTGGGAGTTTGGCCGTGTTTATTCGCGGCATGGCTCAATTGGGCTGTCGACAACGGCTGGAACACGCGGGCCTCTGGCCGTCGAGCCGCCGCTGTGGCCGTCGATGGACTTTCCAGCACATGCTGATTGCGCAGGCCCGACAGATCGACCGACACCGACCGGCATCCTGCATGCATCGAGCTGACTTCGACGTCGGAATTACTCTCAACCATCTGCCAGACCGCAGCGCAGCAGCTGTTACGGACCCTACGTCCACCCCGACCGAACACCAAACTTTCTCAACACCGTGCCGTCCCCCGTTCCCGGCCCAGCAATCTTGAGAGTCCTTTGTCGCCACACCCGCGCTTTCTCCCACGGAAACAGCCCGAGAGACGTCATTCTCTTTGACGATTCCGATGTCCCAGCAATGAAAGAAACGATGGATGGAGCGGCGAAGAATGCACAGAAAGTGGCCCAGCACATCCTCCCAGAGCAACCGCACCATCTTTCATTGTCTTTTGACCGTCGATTTCCCGCCCCGGACGGGTTTTGGTTTTCCGGCGCAAGCGGCCCACTGCAATACATGACGTACATATCCGCTGCTCAGCGAGGCATCCTCATGACCCGCGCCGCCTTCGAGATTTGCGACGAGGTGTCGCCCCAAATGCCGACCAAGGTTCTCGCCAAGGGCGAGGTCAAGAAGAAGCTGTCCTTGATGGACTACCAGAACAGGAAGAAGTCTGTGTCGCCCGTGGAGAATGGAGGGCCGGCGAAGACAGAAGTGAAGACGAACGGCATACTCCCTGCGAAGCCGCCGCCACTCTCAAAGGATGGCCTCAAAAAGGAAGACGTGATAAAGAGAGAGGAGGTCAAGACTGTCGAGAAATTCAATGGGCTGCGTCAATGGGACACGCGGCCAGAGAAGCTGCGGCCTGAAACGAATGGCGAGAGGTACGTGGAGCCGATGGGGAGGCCATGGGACGCTTCGCAGACCACTGACGGCTCCAGCAGAAGTAGGACGTCTCAGACAAACCCGCAACCCGAGGCCGAGAGGCGCAAGCGGGCCTCAGATCTGGATGGACATGTATCCTCCCAGAAACGCACCAAAGCCGAAGTCGGCATCGCGCCGGCCGACCGGCCGCGCCCTTTCAAACCTGGGACACCGCGGGGCCGGGAAACCGCGCCGGACAGATCGTCACGAGATATCAAGACCGAGACATTGCATCCAACCATCAACGGATTGCCCCTTTCGTCCTCAGAGAGGGAGCGAGAGAATACGGCATCCCCGAGGTCGACGATTCAGGTCAACGGCTCGAGGCCTCGCTCAGACAGCGGGACTTCGACGCCCCGTAAATCAGAAACTACGGCACGGTCGGCTCTGCCGCAACTCTTATCGCCTCTCCGCCCGTCTCTGTTCGAGGGCGAGTCGGAGAGGAATGCCGTGCTCAAGAAGAAGCCGGCGGGAAAGGCTTCAAAACAAGAAAAGGAGAAATTGAGAAAGCCGCTGAAAATACCAGCGTTGCTTTCTCCAACCTTACCGCCAGTTATTGAGGAGATTCTGGCCTCCAAGGACAGGAAGCAAACGGCTCCCAAGGCCGCTTCTAACCAGCACTCCACACAGTCTTCCTCGGAATCATCAAGCGGCGCGAGGAAGACAATTGTTGCAGCCCCGCCCGTCCGCGTCACACTCGAGGAGGAGAAGCCTGCTCGGCCCTCGAAGATTGTCACGCTTAAACTGAAAAAGGCAAATGCCAAACGAGCCAAGGAGCTCTTGAGCCTCCCATCTAAGTCCGCAAAGGATGCACTCAAGAAGGAGCGCTCGTCGAGCGTCGAGGCCGCCCCTCCGGTTGCCAGGAAGCGGCCACGACCGGCAGACGATGTCCTGCCGGAACCTGTGGCCTCCAAGCGGCCCAAGACCAGTGCGGATACCATCACCACTGCTACGACTACTACCAGGCCACCCAGACCAACGACTCCGCTCAAGCCCGCCGCCCCGGCAATGTCCCGGGTGACATCAAGCCAGTCTCAAAGCAACACACCTGCCGCTGCCACGGGTCTCACCCCGAGCAACACTGACAACAGACCCCCGACCCGCTCGGAACCGCTCGACCCCAAGACCCTCGCGCAAGCCGAGGCCTTCAAGGAGCGCCACGCCGAATCCCAGCGCCTCGGTAGCAAGCTCAAGCACGCCCGCGACGACCTCTGCCGTGAGCGCGGGCCGGCGAGCAACCCGGCCGACGAGCGCCGCGCCATGGCCCTCCATTTCGAGATGGTGCTCGCCTACATGGTGGCGTTTCACTCGCTTAACCAAGCGCGCATGCTCGAGCGCAAGGTGTGCGATGTCGCGGCCTGGGAGTCGCTGCTGCCGCACCTGGCCGAGCTGAGGATCCGCGTGCAGAGTAACAAGGCGCTCAAGGCCCTGGCCGTGCAGATGCACGTGCTGTGTCTGGAGCAGATCACCAATGCGTTTGCCACGCTAGATCCGGGGGCTGCGGCGGGCTTTTTCAACCGTTGGGTGAAGCACAACCGGAGCCGGGCAACCATGTGGGGAGAGGCGAATGCCATGTGTGACAGGGTGGATGATCCGAGAATGAAGGCAGCTGTGGGGCCGTGGATGACGGTCGGCGAGGCTGTCAGCGCCGTGTTGGGGGTTATGAGGCGCTGGGCAGAGCAGGATGGCGTGAATTGGGTGCCTGAGGTTGTGGTCAGGGGCGAGAAGGAGCGGGAGAAGGAAGCCGCCAGGGGAGAGAAGGAGAGGGAGAAGGAGCCTGCCAGAGGGGAAAAGGAGAGGGACAGAGACCGGGACAGAGACCGGGACCGGGATATGAGAGACCGCGACAGGGATAGAGACCGGGACAGGGAGAGGGAAAGGGATAGGGATCGCGACCGCGACAGAGACCGGAACAGAGACCGGGAGAGGGAAAGGCCCCGGCAACCGCCCAACGGGGCACGGTACTGATGCATCCCGTTTCATCAGTACTCCTCCGCAACCATCCACCTCAGCCCCTACCATCACCACGCGGACGGACACAAACACACCTCACACAATGGCCTGCTCATATTCACCTTCGGCATACCAACCCCCAAGTCGCCGCTCATCCCATCAAGATACGCACCTGCACATTGTATCAATCCAGTGTTTCTCTCTCTATCCCTCCGCTGCCACAACGAGCAGTACATTCAGCCACCTGGAGTGGACCAGCAGGGGGCGGACGGCCTTTTTTCTGCTGGACCGGCTCCTTATTTCCCTTTTCCTTTTTGCTACGGGCTTCAGGACGATACCTCATGACTTATTTTCGATTTTCTCTTGTTTCGAAAGAGCTGATAGGCAGATAGGCGGGCTTGGGCTGGCTGGCTGGTTACTTACTACTACCATGGACGGGGTTATGGGGTTATGGGGAAACTGTGATTTTCTCTTTTTGGGATGGGATGGGATACGATGGGCAATGGACGGATGGGCGATCAACTCGAATTTTCTTGTTCGATCGACTGGTATGATCTGTACAAAGTGTTGTTGTTCTTGTTTGCCTTTTCTTGCTCTTGTTTTGCGTTACTTATGCTGCTACTGGGCTTTTTCGGGTTTCGGTTGTTCAGTGATACCTGGCGCAAGTTGGTCCGATGGAAGTAGGGCCTTGCTGCCGCTGTTGTTGTTGTAGTTGTTGTTATTGCGTCAGTCTGGTTTAAACATTTGCTTGGAGGGATTGGGGGCGTCCCCTCTTTTGGGTGAGGGGGTTGTTGGCTTGGGAGATGCGGGCACCGCCTTGTGTATGTTGAGCTTGGGGTGTGGTGCTAGTCAGTTAGCATTTCATCCTCGTTCATGGATGGATGGATGGATGGAGCCTGCTGGGATGACAGAACAAGTCAAAAATAAAACAACTGTGAAACCAACACTGCAATCTTGGGAGTGATGCCCAGTGAAATTCGTGAATTGCCATTTCGTGGTCGTCCTGCCTCATTACCTGAATCGAATCCACCCATGCAGTCGCGCCGATATGCATCATCTAAAGCAACCAAGTGTCCGCCTGTAACCGACGCCATGTCATCCATGTCCCATGCCTACTATGCAACACCGTGCCATGTAATGTCGTTAGCCAGATCCAGACCAGACCATTGAGTCAAGATGTTCCGAGACGCCCACAGCCCAAGCGCAGATGAAGAGAGAAGAAATAGAGAAAAAAAGACAAGGCAACCGGGAGAGTAAAAGTATGAATACTGGATCCGAAGAGAAGTGGGTGAGGCAGTCATCCGCGGGAGATGGCAACGCGTTGCAAATTGCCATCCGGTCGATGCCTCCCTGGTTGATGTGCGTGATCGAAAATCGCGAAGCAGTCCGACTCGAGAAACTAAAGCGCATCCCGTCCGGGCCCATGCCATCCGACCAAAGAAGCAGAGCAAGCCACCCAAGCGAGCCACAACCCACTAGCAGTCTCCGTAGTAGCCGCCCAGATTGTCAAACAGGGCGTCCGAGTCTCTGGCCTCCTGCTCGCGTGCATCGCGCTCGAGCTGCTGCAGGTAGGATGGATGCATGGGAATCGAGTGCAGGTCGATGTTGCCCGCCTGGTCGGGAACGTTGGCGTTGTTGCTGCCATTCCCGTTGGCTGCAGGAGCGAGATATTCCATGTTCATGAAGTCCATGTCCAGGGGCATAGGCATCTGCATGGGCAGGCCCGTGCCGGCCAGCAAACCAGTGTCGGCGGCGTTCATAGCCTCGAAGTGCTCCCTGATCAGCTGGGCGCTTGCTTCGTCCTCATCGTCAAGGATGAAGTTGCTGGCGCCGGCGCCACTCTTGTTTCCACCATTGTCGTTGCCGCCGGTGCCGTTGCTAGAGGTGCTGCTGGTCTGGGTGTAGAACTGGCTCTGGATGCGCGCAGGCAGGCGGGCAAGCCACTGAGTGTGAATGTCAACGGTCGCCGGCGAGATGGTCCAAGTGCCGTTACTGTTGACGAGGATTGCCTGGCGCTCGAGGACCATGTCGGGCAGGATGGTGGGAAAGTCCGCAAATTCGACGGGCTGGATGTAGTTGTTGGCACCACTACCGGTACCGCCGAGCTCGGCCTTGACTTGGCTGGAGCCGCTCTTCTTGGTCGGGGTGGTGAGGTCAATCATCTCGTCATCTTCCATGTCATCAAGCTCTTGATCTTCCGTCTTGATGACTGCCTGAGACTTAGTCTTGCGGGAGCGGGAGCCCGGAGTAGCATTGGCGGCGCGCTTGGATGTACTGGCGCGCTTCTTGATGCCGGCGCCGGTGCCAGGGGTCGCTGCCGCCTTCTTGGTGCGGGCAGGCACAGGAGTATGGGGAGCACTGTTGCTTCCGCCATCCTCGTCCTTGATGTCCTTGGCTTTAGCGCCGCCGCCGGCCCAGTTGTCCAGGCCCAGCTTGCGCTTGATTTGTCCGTAGCGGACCTGGGACGAGATGACATCAGAGCCGGACGATATCGGTGATGGGGACGATGGCACTCACCTTGGCAGTCTCAGCGTTCTTGAAGCCGGCGTCGACAGCGACGGCGCTCCAGTCAATCTCGGGCTTTCCCTTCATGTTTTTGATGATTGTGTAGAACAGAAAAGCCTCCTGGGCGGTGGGCTGCTTGCGACCGTCTGCAGCCTCGCCAGCGGCAGCAGCCTTGGCAACCTTGGGAGGCATCTTGTCGGTTTTCCTTGAGCTCGTCGAGGGTTGAGCTGTTGAGATAGTTTTGTCGATGGAAATCGCCGACAGTTGTCGAGTTTGTCTGTCACAGGCCGACGTCATCAGCAGAATGTTTTGAGATCTGGATGGCGTAGAGCGTACCAGAATAGAGTTGAGTTCAACTAGGAATCAACGGCACTCGAGTCAGAAGAAGCGCGAGTGGCAGAGGAGGGAAATAGAATGGAATGGAATAGCGCCAGGTGATGGATGAAGTCCAGGGTCGGATCCTTCCTCCACCAGTCGCGGGCTGACAGGTGCGCTCACGCGTGCTGTTGGCGTGAGAGAAACGGTACGCTGGGGGATCAAGTAAACAGAAAGGTGGAAAGAAGAAGGGAAACCGATTTGATTCCGAGATAACAGAGGAAGAGGTGGAAAGCGACTCGGAAGTCTGTGTGTGCGGATTGTTTTGCGGGACGGTAAAAGAAAGGATGAACACCAGCGTGATTCAAAATCAACTTACAGCTTGCTCTTGCAATGCCTCGATTCCACGACAGGAGGGTTCTGTTGCAAGTTCCAGAATTTCCGTGGTGGAAAGAGAGCCAGTTCTGTGGCAGGGCTGGGCAGGTGAAGAAGGCAGATGGAGCGTAGGAGAACCGACTTGAAAAACCGGGCAGGTCGGTGGTCCAGAACACCGCACTCGTACTCCTTAAGCGGGTTAGTGCCGCTTGCAGGTGAATGTGCCTTGCAATGCAGAAGGGAATGAGGGTTGGTAATGTGTATTCACCGAGCCTGGTTGATTTGGGGGGGGCTTCGAAGCGACTCGATGAGTTGAGTTCCGACTCGGTTGCTCAGTGACGGGCGAAGGAACTCGGGATTTGTTCAATCCAAGCCACCTTGTCCACGACAACCAACTACAGTGCTTTTTATCTTCGCTGATTTCTTCGACTAATGAGTGGCGAATACGTCCAGCAAAACTGTTGGTGGTTTGGCCTGACTCCCTAAGTACCTACTGATACTGCTAGCTTGTCCCAAAATATGCCTTGAGTACATGGCATCATGCTCCCCGCCTTTCATCGACTCAAGTCGCGTCAAGCAAGGTCAGTTTCTTGTGAACACAAGAGAAGCTCGAAGAGTGGAGGGCACAAAGTAGTAGAAAAGACAGGAGAGGTCCGAGGGGAATATCCGAGCTGACATGAACACCGTCCCAATCACAAAATACAAAAAAAAGTCATCCACACTACCAGAAGACCAAGACCAGCCTGACCAGGCATGCACGTACCGGGGAGTCGGTCACTCATCATCGTGCCCACGTTATTTTACACCAAGCCCTCCTCCCCTAATCCAGCTCGCCATGCCCTCAACCACCACCCAGAGCAACAACTCTCGCAGTCAAAACAAACCAGCAAAGGAGACCAACCAGCCGAACTCCAGCGCGTGACGTCCGTACTCTAAAAACCAAACCAACAATCTGTCCAATCCCCAAACAAAAGTCCCCAGTATCCAAATCCAGTCCAATCCATCCCCAGTATTAAGCCGCCTCCGTGGATGACATCCAGCCCATCCATTCCAAGCCTCAAATCTCAAACCCTTCTCCCTCCCATTCCCCCTTGACTTGCACCCCCATCCCAAGAGCAGCGGCAGCAGCAGGAGTAGCAGCACCACCCAGTTCCAACTCGAGCTCCCGCTCCCGAAACAGACTGGCCCCGCCAACACCGGCGCCGGCACCGCCGATGCCGTGGAATGGGTCAACTAGGTCGTGATGGTGATGGTGGCTGTGGTGATGGTGGCCGTTGTCGTCTTGGTGGTTGTGGAGGTGGCTGTGGTGGTGGAGGCTGGTGTGGTCGAGATGGTCGAGGGAAAACGGGTTGTTGTTGCTGTGGTTCGTGGCGGTGATGTTGGTGCCGTCAATGTGGCTGTTGTAACTGCACTCCTGAGCGTATGCTCCGCCAGGGGTAATAATCCCAAGCCCGAAGGAGAAAGGTACGGGGTTCTGGGACTGGCTGTTGTGGGTGTGGTGTTGAGAGCGATGTTGAGAGTGGTGCTGGGAGTGCCAGGGTGTGGCTGGGTCGGCAAGAACACCGCTGGTGGTGGTGTCGCAGCACTGCTGTTGTTGGGTGAAGTCGTATGGGGAAGGGGCCGAGGTGGAGAGAGGTGGGGATCCGGCGCCGACGAGCGCGTGGGTGTGGGTGTGGTGCTGGGGTTGGCCGTGATTGGGATGCAGCACGAGATCGTTTGCTGGCAGGCCAGGGCTGTGAGGGAGGAAACCCGTGATTCCGTTGATACCGTCCGAGTCGCTGCATGGAGTGGGGAGACGCATTTGCATGCGGTGGCTGTTGTTATTGTCGAGGTAGGGGGTGGAGCAGGTGGAGGCTGCTGATGTGGGAGTTGTCGTGCGGATGCCGAAGGGTGTGGGCTCTGGCATAGGGGTTGTGGTGTTGACCATGCCGGGACCAGGGAGGCGCTCCTTTTTGATACTGGGCGAGGCTGCCGAGAGGATGGACCCGTGGCGGAAGTGTTGGCTGTAAGGGTGGGCAAGCCCCGGCTCCGTCTTCATCATGGCTGGTGTGGCCATCATGGGCGCGGGCGGCTGGGGTGGCTGCGACAGAAGCTGGCTGATGCTCTTCCGTTCCGGCTTGATGGATTTGCTGTCGACCTTGCTCTCATCCTCGTCCTCCTTCTTGGGCTTGGGATGGTCGTCTTCCCTTTTTCTTTTGGTGACGCGCGACTTGCCGCTCGCGCTGGTGCGGTTTCGTTTCTGCGGCGCCAGGCCGAGGATTTGCTGTCTGAAGCGCGAGAATCGCATGCGGGCGGCATGTCCGTTTGTGATTTCCTGTGTCAGCACCGGATTGCGTGCCACCTCGTTCCAGTCAATCTGGAGCAAGGACATCAGACTCAGCACACTCATCCGTCACACAGGCTCGGCCACCCTGATGACTTACATCCTTCAGGCATTTCTGCTGCAGGATTGCAAACAGGAAGCGGGCCATCGCATTGTCGTTGTTGGCCATGGCGGCGACGGCGGCTGATGAGATGCCCTGGAGGCGACGGGTTGAGTGAGGCGGAGGATAGGAGATGGAGAGAGGACGCAGGAGAAGCCAGGGAGTGGTCGAGGGCCAGCCGACACAGCCAAGGACAGGAGAAAAGAGAGCAAGATCCGCCACTGATGCGATCGGAGCCCAACAGCCCAAGATGAATCGGGAACAGCAGGGCTTGACCGCCGGGAGGAGGAGCTGTGGCAAGGATCACTGCAGCCGAAACCTACTGATCGGGTGTGGAGAACTGAGTCACTGAAATTGGGTGGTGAGGCGGTCGGTTATATGCCTGTTTCAGCAGAAAAAGGCGTCGCTCCAGAGCCAGCTCCCCATTCAGCTCCGGGCCTGGTGTGGACGCACTCGGCTTTGGGGGGAGGGAGGAGGGAGAAAGGCCTCATTATACGGACGACAGAGGACAGCAGCCAGAAAGCAAACACGGCAGCGGCTTATCAAACGGCCATTGCCGGGTGGGGAGAAAGGCGGATGCAGAGGGCAGACAGAGAGCTGCACTCCTGAAGCCCAGCTGCACAGCAAGCGGGCGAGAAAGCGCCGACGGACAACCGCTCTCCTTTTCCTCCAACGTGATTCGTATTTTTTCCTTGTTTTAATCCATCCGGATTGAGGCCCCTGGCCTTGCTGCCACGGCAATGGGGGGTGGTTGCCTGGCCATCGGATTGGGGCGCGGGGGCATTCAACAAAAGCAAGCGAGAAAGCGGACCGCCCGCTGAAAATCGGCGATGGAGGTGCGTCGGGGCGCTCTGGGCGACGCGCTACCGCGGCACTTCCGCGTAAAGTGCTTGCTCCCAGGACTGCTGATCCCTGTCCCCTGCCGAGGTGGTGACACCCCTCCCAGACAATCCCCGGGCGTGCACCACCGCCTTCCTGCAGGGGGTACAGGTGAATACTGCACCGAGAAGGGAGTCGGGAGCGATTGCGACAGCTGTGGCGAATTGCGTCGTCTCCGGCGGTCCTCGTGGCCCCCCCCTCGTTTCGAGGCCTGCTGGCTGCCGTCCCCCTTTATCGCAGGTGAATGGCCACAGCCAAGAGAGCAAACAAACAGGCGGGCTGCTCTGGCACGACAACCGGGCTGCAGTGGACCTATTCTGGCTTTCCGTGTAGACTCCAACGATGGCCGGAAAAAGACGGGGCGGTCAGAATCGGCGACCAAGCTGTCAGACACATGAGTCACTCGATTGGATGCGAGGAGGGAGGGTTGGATCTTGGATGTGTGTGGCTGGCAGGCAAAACGGACCCGTGCCGTTTCATTGGCCGTGTTCCACCGAGCGTCTGGCCTGCGCTCACATTCAGGGCATACGAATCTCTCACTCTGATGCGCCGTCGATGACTGACGTATCCATACATAGTAGTAGAGAAAGGCCGTGTCGCCCGAGCGAGTCGAGCGAAACACGAGTGGACGAGCCTGGCAAGGCATCGGAGCGGTGCAGGTTGCCTCTGCCGCGTCCCTTTGGCTGCCTTCCCGTCACAATCGGCGGTCAGTGCGGACGGATCCGTCCTTGCATGGGTGCCCGCATTCTCGGCCGTCTTTGGCTGGAGCTCGTGGTGGGGGGAAAAGAGAGAGAATGTTTTTTCCCTGATGCATTCATTGTTTTGCAGTCAGGAGCAGAGAATGAGAATCGCTATTTCAAAATCTTGAACAATTGAGAGCCCAGCTTCATTGTGTTCCATTCTGAGAGCAAAGAGCGCGGGCGATGGTCTGTTTGGATGGAGTTTGCCTGAAACGAGGAGGACGAAGCCCGTAAAAAGTTCAGGCAAACAGCGCGTCGTAATCCGGGCTGTGGGTCTGGGTCGCGATATTGGCGCGCGATCATCTGACGGCTCATTTCCAGAGTCCCCACCGAGCCACCTCCCATCCCGAGCACAACGATGGCAGTTGCCAAGACTAAAGTTTGATGCCTCAGGCATCAACACAAGCGAACGAGGCCACGTCTCGGCCCCGGCTGAATGATCAGGCCGTGGCTGCGCTGTTTGAGCACCTCGCCCCCGCCCACCAGGCATCCATCTCTCCTTAGCAGACCTTAGCAATTTTCAAGACGTCGTTCGCGTCCTACCCTATCCACTCTTCCGGCCAGCCCGTTTATACAACTGGTCAGCGCTCGCCCGCCCCAGCCAGCAGCCAGCAGCCATGAACAAGAACTGGAACGATCGGGCCGACAAGGACCTCTTTTTTACCATCCTGTCTGTCAAGAACATTGGCGTCATCAGCGGCTCGGAATGGACCACGATAGGCAACCACATGCGGACGCTGGGCTACGGCTTCACTAATGAAGGATGCCGGTACGTTGCGATGGGGGGTTTGCAGTGTTTTGCTGTGTTTTGGTGATGCTGCTGGTTCGGTCCGGTGCCGTCGCTGTCGTCGCCGTTGACGTCGCCACCGCCATTGTTATTTCACTTATTGCTACCTATCATGTCTGCTGAATTTTGTATCTTGTTGCATCGGTATCATTGGCATCGTCGGCATCATCAGCCATTTTTACTCCGTGTGCTCCTCTACTTCTTTTGTCATTCTGGACTCGGTGTTCTGTTCTGCATCGTCACACTCGTCACCGTCACACCTCGTCGCCGAGCTGCTCGGCTCCCTCCTGCCCACACAGCCTCCTTCCAGTCTGTCCTGGAACCCTTGCACTGACTCCGGAGCAGTCAACACTTTCAAGGCCTGCGCAGGGCTCAGAACAAGTCCGACGCCGGCGGTCCTGGTGAGAGCCCGAGAAGAGTCGATCCGACGCTGAACCCAATCACTCGACGGCCGGGGCCTGGTAGAGGACGGCCGAGGAAGCAGCCCATCAGTGCGGCCGACGGAACCACCGCAGCCCAACCTGCTGCTGCCTCCCCGGATGCGCCCGGTGCTCTGCCGCTTGTCCCAGGAGCACCCTCTGCTGCCGGTTTGCCCCACGGCGTTTCTATCCATCCGCAATTTCCTGGTATTCCTGGTGTTCCCGCGGCGCCCGGCACTCCTGGTCCGGGAGTGCTTGGGGCACCGGGTAACGCCGTCATGCCGAACATACCTCCTGCTCTCGGACTCCCCGTCGTCCCAGCTCAACCTCACCCGCCACCCATCCAGATGAACCAAGGCATTGCTCCCCAGGCGCAGATGACGGTCCCCGACGACATTGCTGTTGACCCGAGCTTGGAGGAC
>OUNM011223827.1_pt1 | contig 20877 bp, 21 predicted proteins | sample 1769961 | NCBI WGS metagenome assembly OUNM01 (sample SAMEA3914820, study PRJEB12502) | metagenome | biome: forest; material: soil | place: USA | collected 2012-03-12 | depth 0.3 m
CCCATCCAGGTGATCGGTACCTGGCAGGATGCGAACGGGTTGAGCGTGTTCGTCTCCGACAACGGCGAAACGGCGCAGGCGCGGCCTGGCGCCGTGCTGTTCGGACAATACCGGGTGACCCAGTTGTCCGCCGATCGGATCGTGATCCATGACCCCGCGCGAAAAAGCGACTTCACCTATCCGGTGCCACAGGCTGCCCCCAGCATGAACCCATCCCCGCATCCATGAGCGCGACGATCCGACTTCCAAACATCGGCCGCCTTCACGTTCTGGCGATCGCCTGCCTCCTGGCCCTGTCCGGGTGCGCGGGCTACCAGGCGTTCCATGAGGGGCAAGCGGAGTTGGCCAAGGGCAACGAGGAGCGTGGGCTTGTCAAGCTCAAGGAAGCGCTCGATGCGGATCCCTCCAACATCGACTATCGGCAGGCCTACTTCACTCGCCGCGATGCGCTGGTCGCCGAGCTCGTGCGGCGCGCGGACTCTGCCTTGCAGAATGGCGACTTCACCACGGCGCGCGACCTCTACGAGCGCGCATCGCGAATGGATCCGGCCAGCGCCAGGGCGGCTGCAGGCGCCAACCGCGTGGAGGCGGCCATCAGCCAGGCCGCGACGCTCGATGCCGCGGCCGCGCGCGCGTCGAAAGGCGACCTGCAAGGCGCGTTGACGGCCGTCCGCGAGGTGCTGTCCGTCGATCCCGACCACGTCCGCGCGATGGCGATGCTGCGCCAATTGTCGCGTGACCAGGCGCAAGCCACCGGCCGCGAGCTGGGGATCTATCCAAAGTTGCGCGATGCCTACCGTCGCCCCGTCAGTCTCACGTTCTCGAATGCATCGCTGCAGCAGGCGTTCGATTCGCTTAAAGCCGCCTCGGGCTTGAACTACGTCTTCGACCGCGATGTGCGATCCGACGCGCGGGTTACCTTGTCGGTGACCAACAAGCCCGTGGAAGACATCCTGCGGCTGCTCCTGGCCACCAACCAACTCGAGGAGCGGGTGCTGGACGACGACACGCTGCTGATCTATCCCAACACACCGAGCAAGGCGGCCGAATACCGGGAAATGATCGTCCGCACCTTTTACCTGCGCCATGCCGAGGCTGCCAAGCTGGCCGACATGGTTCGCACGATCACGAAGGCGCGCGACGTCGTCGTCGACGAGAAGCTCAACCTGCTGGTCGTGCGCGACAGCGCCAACGTCATCCGCTTGGCGGAAAAGCTGATCGCCAACCAGGACGTGGCGGAGCCCGAGGTGGTGCTGGACCTGGAGGTGCTCGAGGTCAGCACGTCGCGCCTGCAGAACCTGGGCGTCACCTGGCCATCGTCGATCAGCGCGAGCATCGCCGGCGCTCGCGGCCCCGGGCAGTTGACCTGGAACGAAGCGAAGAACTTCTCCACCGGCCTGGTCAACCTGAGCTTCAGCGACCCGGCGCTGGGCGCCCAGCTCAGTTCGCAGGTCGGCGATACCCATCTGCTCGCGAACCCGCGCATTCGCGTACGCAACCATCAGTCGGCCAAGACGCTGATCGGCGAGCGGGTGCCGGTCTTCACGACCATCGCGACAGCCAACGTCGGCACGTCGGACTCGGTCAACTACCTGGATGTCGGCCTGAAGTTGGACATCCAGCCCTCGATATCGCTGGACGGCGACGTGTCGATGGTCGTGGCGCTGGAGGTGTCGAACATTCTGGACACGGTCAAGAGCGCCGCCGGCACCCAAGCCTATCGTCTGGGCACCCGCAACACGTCCACCACGCTGCAGGTGCACGATGGCGAGACCAATGTGCTGGCGGGCCTCATCCAGAAGGAAGACCAAGGCAGCAACACAGGGTTGCCCTGGCTCAACGAGATTCCGTTGCTGGGCAAGCTCTTCGGCGCCGCGCAGGACACCAACAACCGCACGGAGATCGTGCTGCTGATCACGCCGCACATCGTCCGAAACATCGAGACGCCGGGCGTCGGGCTGCAAGAGTTCATGGCGGGCACCGATGCGTCGTTGGGAGCGGCGCCGATTCAACTGGGAACGCCGCTGCAAGGCACTGCAGGCAATAGCGCGGGCGCCAGGCCGGGTCAACCCTACTATGTGCCGAATGGCGTCGGGGCGCCGATCCCGCCTTCGGCAGGCTCAGGTGGCACGGGGGGCCAGCGTCAGCCGCCTGCGACCCCATCGGCTCCGGTGACCAGCCCTCCCGCAGCGCCGCCCGCGTTCACGCCGCCGCCGATCGTGCCGGCGACGCAGGGATCGCAGTAGCCATGGCGTCTTGCACCCCTCGTCGATCGCGCGATGGGATCTCACGCACGCGCGGCTTCTCGCTGATCGAGTTGATGGTCGTGCTGGCGATCATGGCGCTGCTTGCCAGCATCGGTTTTCCGCTCGCAGAGCTCGCGCACCGCCGCAACCAGGAGGAGGAGCTTCATCGCTCGCTCCTGGAGATCCGCCATGGCCTGGACGCCTACAAGCAGTACGTCGATCAGGGACACATCGCCAATCCCATGGGCGCAAGCGGGTATCCACCGTCACTCGATGCGCTGGTCACCGGCGTGCCGGACCTGCAATCGCCCAAACCGAGGATGATCTTCGTGATGCGTCGACTGCCGCGCGATCCCTTCGCGCCGGCCTCGATCGCCGCCGCCGCAGATACCTGGGGACTGCGTAGCTATGCCAGTCCGCCCGACGATCCCAAACCAGGCAGCGACGTCTTCGACGTCTACTCGTTGACCCCGGGTAAAGGCCTGGACGGTACGCCGTATCGACAGTGGTGACGATGAGAACCAAGGCGTTCACGCTCATCGAGATGCTGGTGGTGATGGCCATCATGGCCACGCTGCTGGCCATTGCCGCGCCGCGGTACTTCGATTCGATGGCGCGGGCCAAGGACGCGGCCTTGCATGCGGACCTGCGCGTGATACGCGAAGCCATCGACAAGTTTCATGCGGATACGGGTGCGTGGCCAAAGCAACTGGATCAACTGACCGTCAACCGGTACCTGCGCGATATTCCGGTCGACCCCGTCACCGGCCTGGCGACGACCTGGCTGCTGCAACCCCATCCAGACGGCGTCACGCCCGGCATCTATGACGTCCGCAGCGGCGCCGTGGGCTTGGGCCGCGACGGCACGGACTATTCGTCGTGGTGAGCATTGCCGGACATCCTCCGTCAGCACTGCCAAACAAATTGGAAAGCGATCTCAAATGACTGCCCCCAAGCTTTGTCATCGCCATGCGAACGCCCGTGGCTTCACGCTCCTGGAACTGCTCGTCGTCATGGTGATCATCGGCCTGCTTGCGAGCTATGTCGCTCCTCGGTTCTTCGAGCAGGTGGACAAGTCCGCCGTCAAGACCGTGATGGCCCAGCTGGATGCCTTCGACAAGGCGATCGGAACCTACAGATTGGATACCGGGCATGTGCCGACGACGCAGCAGGGCCTGAAAGCACTCGTCGAAAAGCCGGCGGACGAGCCCCGCTGGAGCGGCCCGTACTTGAGCCGCGACCTGCCGCTGGACCCATGGGGCCATGCGTATACCTACAAGGCGCCTGGCGACAACGGTCGAGACTACACATTGTCGAGCCTGGGCAAGGATGGTCGGCCAGGCGGAACGGGGCTCGATGCCGACATCACGCGCTGACATGCGTGCCCGTGCGCAAACGATGCGACGCCGCGCCAAGGGGGCGGGATTCACATATCTGGGCGTGTTGGTGGCCGTCGCCTTGATCGGCATCGGCCTGACAGGTGCGTCCGAAGTTTGGAGCAAGCGCGCGACGCGCGAACGCCTGGCACGCATGGACGCCATCGGTGCCGAATACGTCGCAGCCATCGCGGCTTATCGTCAAGGCACGCCTGGAATCGTCGTCGCCAGCTTTCCGCCGTCCTTTGGCTCGTTGCTTCAGGATCCACGTTTCGTGACCGTACGCCGATATCTGCGTCGCGAGTATCCGAACCCGTTCACGGGCCGCACGGATTGGGAAACCATACCAGCGCCGGACGGCGGCATCCTTGGTATCCGTGCCCGCGTCGACATCGACGGGCAACAGGTCGTCCGGGAGTACGTTTATCGGCCGCCGGCGCCACTACAGATCAGATCGAACGCCCCCGGAACACAGCGGGGCTAGATGGCGAAGTCCTGCAGCGTCTTTCCGTCGCCAAGCGCCGCAGCTAACCACTTGGGCTTCAGTCCTCGACCCGTCCACGTCGCGCCCGTGACGGGATCGCGAAATTTCGCGGCAACCTTTCTCGTTGCTGCAACAGGTTTCGGTTTCGTCGACTGATCCAGGTCTGCGGCGGACAAACCGTGTTGCGCCATGAGCTGCCGCACGCGCGCAATGGCTTCCGTCTTGGCAGCTGATCTGAGTTCGTGAATCTTGCGATCCAAGGCTTCGCGCTGCGCAAGGAGGTCTGCTATTGGTGCTGGCATATTTTGACTTGTTGCTTCGCTCAGAGTTGTGTATTTTCCATGAACCGACGCACGCGATCAATTTGGAAAAGCTACCCGCATTTCGAATGTCTTTATTTCTTCACGGTGGATCGATTTGTCTTCTGTCCTCGATTTGTCTTCTGTCCTCGACTTGATCCGCTGAATTCAAGCAGCGACGCAAATTGACGAGCGAGTGCGCTGACGCGACGGTCTCGCACCTGACGCACATGCTCGAGTTGGAGTAGAGAACGCCAAACTCAAGCGGATGGACGCAGAACACCGCGATCAGAACGTGGTCGCGAGAATATTGACTCCGCCGAACAGATGCCAGGCGACAGGCGGCACACGACTCGATTCGCGAGCGAGGCCCGCCCGTTCGGCGGACAGGCTCGATCATCGAGTTGACTCGGACGGCCGTCAACAGGGTCATGGAATCACGGGCGGAGCGCCTCGGCGAGATCGCCGACGCGTTCACCGCGACTGTGGAACTCACCAAGAATTCTTCTGTGCGACTTGGGTTCCCTCGGTAGATTCCGTGCTGCGATGATTCCTGCCTCCCCAGAAGAATCCCCCGAAACACGGCAGTGTCGCCTGAACCAGGCTGTTGCCGACTATCGGCCGGGAACCGGTCTTTCCCTCGAGATCGCCGGTGCGACGACATCCTGCCGCGAGCCCGACGACCACCCGGGGTTCGTCCTTCCGACTTGCCGGCGTGATGTCCGGTCTTGCGTGTCCCGAAGGTAGGCCAAGGTCGGCGCGATGCGCGCCGGCGATCAGGTTGTGAAGCCGGACAATGTTGCCACCCCGGAATCCTGGTCTCGCATCGGCCGCTCTGCTACCCTCATCCCCACTACCCCCGGTTTGGAGGCCTTGATGAGTACTCTGGACCTCGACTTCCAACGAGTTGCTGCGCTGCTAGCGCAGTTCGACGAGACTTCCGATGAGGAAGTGCTCCGACGCGCATTCGCGGGAATGGACACGCTATTGTCCGAGCTCGAGCGTCTGAACGACTCACGTCGTCTCAACGTGATCTCGCTTCGCGCCCATGCTTACCTAAGGCTAGGGATTTTGACGAGCGACCCACTGTCGTTCGACCTTGCTATCGGCGATTTGAAGCAGTTGCTCAAACAAGCCGATGCTGCAAGTACGCAGCGTGCGGGCTGGCATACGTCGTACGCGCTGGCGTTGCGCAAGAGGTTCGAGGCGACGATTTCCGAATCTTCTGACCAAGAGCTCAACGACGCGATCGAGCATTCTCGGCGCGCTGCCGAGCTGTTCGAGGCGTGCAGTGCCGAAAGAGCAAATGCCTTGTCAACGCTCGCGGGTCACTATCGAGCGATTTGGGAACATTTCGGTGAGCTTGCCGCCCTAGATGGCGCCATCAAGACGTTGACCTGCGCGTTGGTCGACGCCCCCCCGGACTCCGTGGTTGCCCGCCTGTTGGAGAGCAACCTTGCTTCGGCATTGCTCGAGCGTGATAGGGAGAACCAAGACCCTGAGTCTATTGATCGTGCTGTGGATCTGGCGAATCGTGCATATCGCCTCGCTGGCCGCCGGAGCGAAGTTCGACATGGAGTCTGTGTGACCTATGTGAATTCGCTCATTCGTCGCTACGCAATGAAGGGCGCCTCCTCGGACCTCGACGAATTGGAGGGCCAACTGAAATCGATGCTGGGGGATAGCGAGCATGGCCAGGAACAGCCCTTCGCAACGCTTGTCTATGGGGCGCTCCTTCTCCACCGCTATCGGGCATCCAACGATCGAGACCAGCTAAAACTTGCCGGGACCCTTGCAAGTGCGGTCGCCAGCCCCTTTGAACCTGACCAGTCACCTGGCCAAGAGGCGCGCGCTCTACTTGCAGCTCTATTGATTGAGACTGCCGAGGCGAACGGCTCTCCGGCGCTGCTATGTGCTGCTTGGCTAAACAACATTGCCGCGTCACTCAGCGAGGCGACCTGCTCGTGGTTCTTTCCAAAGCCACATGAAAATATCGCCGCGCTAGAGCGCGCCGAGCGCACGCTGCTCAAAGCGGCACGGGCGATCGATGTGGAAACGGCTGAGCAAGTTCGACGCGCGGTAGACAACTGCGTACATCGCTTCCGGGAGGGCCAGATTCCGAGTGCCCACGCTCTCGAAACATTGACGCAATTCGTTCTATCGTCGGACCGCAGGCCCATATTTAAAGCCATTTGTCGATCTCCTTCGCCATATTTTGAAGACTGGCCGGGGATGATCGTCGCCGCAGGAGACGTTGCGGAATCGTTAGGGCAGCAGGATGTGACGCGGCTGCTACTTAGCCGATCGAGGGACGCTTGGCGCCTTGCGGCTGCCGCGTATCTCAAACCGATAATCGATGCTGAAATCGACCGCCAAATACAAAGTGGAGTCAGGCGCCAGGCGGGGCGTCGCGATCTCGACGCGATTTTAGAACTGTTGACGGCGTCGAATTGGCAGGAAGAGACTGCATCATTAGCTAGCGAACCAGGAATGACCATATGGGCCGATTTTATAGAGGGTGTTGCGCATGATGCTGATATTAAGCCGATTTCCATCTTGATAAGAGCTTTGGCGGATCTACTACGCCTAGTGGCGACGCACGGCGTCATCGAAACCATCGCGTCGAAGCGGAATCTTCAGGTCGACGAGGTGGCCATGGTTTGGACGGCTTCAGGTGGAGAGCGAGAATCGCTGCAGGACGAAAGTTCGTTCGCACAGTGGCTAATCAATGACGACAGCAGATGGGTGAGAAGCGATAGCCATGCAACGATGCACCTGCACTGGCCTACACCGGATGAGGTGCAAGTTCTTCTAGAGCAGCGCGAAATCCACCCGGATTTTGCAAGTGATCTTATACAGTTCGCGAAGCCTGACAGGGCTGGAGCGTGGGCGCCTAGTCTCGGCCACGAGTTGCAGCAGCATGGCGTGGCGAAAGAAATTGTTCGCGGCGCGTTGGCAGGCGACGCAATGGGCTTGTATCTCCGAAGCTTTCGATCCGAAACCACTCAGGGACTCATTGGCAAAGGCTTACCGAGTTCCGGCCAACAATTTACTGCTAGGAGCTTCGATAGAGACGGCGAGGCTCTTATTGCAAACTTGTGCGCGCCGCATGGTGCAATGGTAGCCATCGCAAATTCTCTAGATCACGCCATACCGGTGCATGTACCGCGCATCTATATTCCCCCACATGAATGGCGCAATGTTGTCACTCATCTCATTAGAACCGCCAGATTCATTGTCGTCAGCATCAGCGGGAGCAGCGAGGGACTTATGTTTGAACTCGAAACGATCGCGGCGCTGTCGAAATGCCGTCACACCTTGATCGTAGTCGAAGCGGACGAGGTTGGGTCTACCGTCACGCTGCTTCAGCGTCGGCGCCCTTATCGTTGGTCGCCATTACGGATCGCACGGCTTTCCCAGTTTGGCACCGTCGTTCACAGGAAAGATCTTTGCGCGGCGCACATCGCGCTTGTCGCGGATCTGGATGAATGAAGCCCTCGCAACGCTCAGCCAGTAGCCTCAAAAGGCGCGGGGGATCTTCGCTCGTGCGGGCCTCGCGAACACCGGCGGCCATGCTTAAGCCCGGCAAGGGCAAGACGCATAAGGAATACCTTGGAGCTACTACACAACGGCCGACAATCCGATCAAGGCCGTTGTCTTCGATTTCGCCGAGACATGCGCAGGCGAGAACGCGCGCGAGTTCCTGCGCACCGGTCGAACCAAAGCGTGGCAAGGCACACTGGCTTGTGTCGACCACTCGGGCTACAAGGCGATGTTCGAGCTGGGCGTGACCGAGGCCGCTTGCTTCGCCCACGCCGACTGATTGGGGTCGGGCTGAGCCTCGTGCAATGCGCACCATTCGCAACTGCGGCAGACCGGGACGACGGCCATGATTTCAGAACCGTCGGTCACCCTGTGGGCCGGAGAACTGGGGCTGTTTCTCGGAAAACCGTATTTATGCCCGCGAAAGAGCGCAGATCTACGCCATCGCTAACAACGCCGCGTCACTCATCGGCAGGCCCTTCAAGACATCAATGAGGCCAGGCCAGCAACGCCCCAATTGACCGCACTTCAGCCGTCGAGGTCGTGCGGAGCGATGCGACTGACGACAGCACCTGAGTCGATAGCCTGACGAACCATGTCGGCAGTGCCGCCGGGACCGTCGCCGCCGCGTCCGTCCCAGAGGCAGATCAGGTGGAACTCGGCGCCATCCAATTTGGCATCGCGCGCCGCAGCCAGCATCCGCCGGTTGTTTTCTGCGAACGCCTGCGGATCGTAAGGCGAAGCATCACCAACGCACTCGCGTTGGGCAATACGCTCGATCGCCTCGAAGCGATGACGCCAGTCGCCGGCGGCGATATCGACCGAGGCGTCGATGAACGCCGCGCGTTCAAACGGCAGGTACAGCCAAATGGCACAACCGCGTTGCGCGGCCGCTTCTGCGAAAAGCAGGTCGCCGCCGCACGCCCCACCGCAGATGGCGATACAAGCAGCGTCGGCCTGGATCTCATCGAGCACGCCACCAATCGCGCGAGCGGCAGCGGGTTCCTTGTCCACTGGAAATCGCGGTGCGTCGCGACCGGGACGATCTATCATGTGTCCGCTGAAGAGCATGACACGGGAACCATCGAGTGCTCGGGTGGCCGATTCCATTCGTCGCCTGCAGCAATGACTGTGCCCACTACTCGAAGAAGTGAGCGGCGAAACAGCCCAGGAGCTCGAATGAAGCGAAGCCTCTACGTGATCTCCGACCTGCATCTCGGTGGCGCCGAGGGCTATCAGATGTGCGCTGCCGCCGGCCGCGAACGCCTGGTGGCGTTCATACGCCACCTGGTCGCCCGATCAAAGGCCACGCCGGTGCACCTGCTGCTAAACGGCGATGTCGTGGATTTCCTAGCGGAAAAGGAGTTCGCGTCCTTCACCAATGACGACCACGCTGCTACCGAGAAGCTGGCGCGCATCATCGACAGCACACGGCCGGTCTGGGACGCCCTGTCCGACTTCGCCCGATCCGGCGCGCGCCTGACGCTGCTGCTGGGCAACCACGACGTGGAACTGTCGTTCCCGGGCCCGCGCGCGCTCCTCGCGCGCACGTTGGGCGGCCCGGTGGACTTCATCTACGACAACGCGGCATTCACCGACGGCGACGTCCTCGTGGAGCACGGCAACCGCTACGACCACTGGAACGTAGTGTCGCACGACAAGCTCCGCGAGACGCGCTCCGCGCTGTCGCGGCGCGAACCGTCGCCGACGGACTACCTCGGCCCGCCGGGCAGCCAGCTCGTGCAGAAAGTGATGACGCCGCTCAAGCAGAACTATCCCTGGATCGACCTGCTCAAGCCTGAGGGCGAAGGCATGTTCCCGGTGCTTGCGGCCATCAAGCCCTCTGCCATGAGAGAGGCGCCGCAATTCCTTCGCTACGCGGCCAGCGCGCAGCGGGTGCAATTCAACGACAAGGGTGCGCCGATCGACCCGCAGAATGTGGCCGCCGTCGCCGCCGCGAACGTCCGGCCCGGCATGAGCCCAGCCCTGCGCGAGGCGCTCGACATCGCGGGCCTGCTCGACCCTGGGAACGTCGCCGGTGGCCAGGACGACCGCGACCTGCTGACCCGTTTCAAGGAAGGCGTGTCGGGCGCAGTGCGCAACGCCAAGATCGGCTTGCTGACCCGCGCGCTCCGGTTCTTCGCTCGTGACAACAACAACGCCTTCGATACGCGGCTCGAACAGGCCGACTACCTGCGAGCCGCCCGGGCATCGGCCGACAACGGATTCAAGGTCATCGTCTACGGACACACACACCTGCCGAAGCAGATCGACCTCGACGGCGGCGCCAGGTACCTCAACACGGGCACCTGGGCAGATCTGATGACGTTTCCTGCGGCCATCTTCCTCGACGATGAGGACGCCGCTCGCGCGCAGGTGGACGCCTTCGTCGACGACCTGATGGCAGGCCGCATCGACCAGTGGCGACGCCAGGTACCGACCTTCGCGCAGATCGACTTCGAGGACGACTCGGTCACCGCCGCAAACGTGCACATCTTCGAAAGCGCGGACTCGACACCGGTGCTGAAGGCGGGACGGCTGGACATCCTCGCGCGATAGAACGGCCCATGAACGCGTCGTCGTCTTCTCCCTTGCACATCGATGCGATCGCAGCGTCCACGGTCTGCATCGTCGGCACGAACAATCGCGGTGACTTGCAATCGGGCACCGGCTATGTCGTCGCCCCGGGAATCGTCGCCACCTGCGCGCATGTCGTGGACGACATGATGGCCAGCGAGCCGATCCTGCTGCGGTTCGAGGACGGACACGAAGCTGTGGCCAAACGCCTAGAATCGGACGCAGAACTGGACAGTGCCCTCCTCTCATTCGACCGCGAAGACGGCGAGCCGCCAGCGCTGCCGCTCGGCGGCGACTGTACCTGGAAGGCCGCCTTCGACGGTTGGGGGTTCTCGACCTACGCGAACGGCGGCGGCCTGGCCCTGCGAGGGATCGTCGCGCGACCGTCGACTAGGGACGACCGGAGTCGACCGTCGATAGAGCTGGATTGCGAGCAGGCCGCGGCCGCCAATGGCACGCCGATGCACGGTTTCTCCGGCAGCCCCGTCGTGGTCGACGGGCAGGTCATCGGCCACGTCAAACGTTTCCTCTCGGACTCGGCAGACAAGTTGCGGCCGGCTTTCGGCAAGGTCTATGCGACACCGTCGGCTTCGGTGCACGCGCTGCTGCGCCGGTGCCGGCCCGCGACGGCCGCCGACAGCCTGCCGCCCGTCAGCTTGCCGGCCGCCGGCAGCGAGGCTGCGCGCGCCGACGTCGACAAGCTCAAGGCCATGCTTGATGCGTCGCGGGCCGAGCGCGTCGCCAAGGAAGCGTTCGAGTTGCAGGCGGCCGAATCGCTGATCCAGTTGGGCGCACCCGCGGACGCCCTGCCCGCGCTCGACACGTTGCCACCGGGCCTGCGCCGTGAGCAGCTCAGGGCGCTGGCGTTGGCAAAGACCGGCGACGCGGAGAGCCTGGCAGAAGCGTTCGGTGTCCTGGAATCGCTGAAGCGCGCCGGCCATCAGGATCCCGAGACTCTGGGCATCCTCGGCGGACGATACAAGGATTTGTGGCGGCGCTCGGGCGACCGCGAGCACCTGAGGCAGTCGCATGACGCCTACATGGCTGCCGTCGACGCCGACCCAGGCAACCACTACACCGCCATCAATGCCGCCGCCACCGCGCTCTGGCTGGAGGACGAGGCCTCGTCGCGACGTATCGCCAAGGAGGTTTTCCAGAGGCTCCAGGCCGTCCCCCGGACCGCACGGGATTGCTGGCACCTCGCCACCGAGGCCGAGGCCCTGTTGCTGCAGGGACACCACGAGGCAGCCGTCGCGCTATACCGCAAGGCCTGCGCCAGCTGCGACCATGCGCCCGGCATCGTGGCGACCATCCAGCGCCAGCTCGACCTGCACGAACGGGCCCTCGGGCTCACTCGCACCGACCTGGCTCGCCCCTGACGCGCAAGGCAGCGTAGCCTTTTTTGCAAGGATCCGCCATGCAACTCTGTTTCGTGCTGATGCCGTTCGGCAAGAAGCCCGGCCCGTCCGGCCAGGTCATCGACTTCGACGCCGTGTGGCGCGACCTCATTGAGCCAGCCGTGCGCGCGGCCGGTCTCGACCCGATACGCGCCGACGAGGAACAGGTCGGCGGCATCATCCACAAGGCGATGTTCGAGCGCCTGATACTTTGCGACTACGCCGTCGCCGACCTCACCACGGCCAACGCCAACGTCTTCTACGAGCTCGGCGTGCGCCATGGCATCAAGCCCTGGCACACCACGCTCATCTTCGCCAACAATGCGGGCCCCCTGCCCTTCGACGTGGCGCCGCTGCGCGGCATGCCCTACCAGCTGGGCAACGATGGTCGGCCGTGCAAGCTCGATGACGACCGCCAGGCCCTCACGCAGCGGCTCGTCGCCGCGCGAGCCAAGGACGTCGACAGCCCGGTTTACCAACTGGTCGAGGGGTTCCCGGACATCCAGCACGAGAAGACTGACGTCTTCAGGACGCGTGTCGACTACTCGCGCGACGTCAAGCGCCGGCTCCTGGATGCCCGCACGAGTGGATCGGTCGCTGAAGTGCGCGAGGTCGAGGACGCCGCTGTGGCCAAGGCCGGCTCGCTCGAGGATGTCGAGAGCGGGATCGTCGTCGATCTGTTCCTGTCCTACCGCGCCTTGAGCGCGTGGAGCGAGATGACCAGGCTGGCGAGGTCGATGTCCAAGCCCCTGGCCGGGACGACAATGGTGCGCGAGCAATTGGCCTTGGCGCTGAACCGCTCCGGAGACTCCGCCCAGGCCGAGGCGCTGCTGCTAGCGCTGATCGCCGAAAAGGGCGCCTCGTCCGAGACCTGCGGAATCCTCGGCCGTGTCTACAAAGATCGCTGGACTGCCGCCGTCGACGCTGGGAAATCCGTCGAGGCGCGTGGCTGGAGTCGCAAGGCGATAGCCGCCTACATGCAAGGCTTCGAGGCGGACTGGCGGGATACCTACCCCGGCATCAACGCGGTCACGTTGATGGAGTTGGCCAGCCCGCCCGATTCACGCCGCCAGCGGATCGCGCAGGTGGTCGGCTACTCGCTCGAACGCACCCTCGCGACCGGTCGCGCCGACTACTGGGCGCATGCGACGCGGCTGGAACTCGCTATCGTCCAGGGCGATCCCGACACGGCGTCGGAGGCGCTCGCCGACGCGCTGGCCCACCTGCGGGAAAGCTGGGAAGCCGAGTCAACGTTGAAGAACCTGCGCGCAATCGCAAAGGCACGGCAGGCTCGCGGCCAATCCATCGACTCGATGCAAGAAGCGCTCGCCAGCCTGGAGACCGCTGCCACGCGCAAGTCGCCCGACGCTTGACCCTCAGGTCATTCAACGGGTCGGGCAGAGTCCCCGCGCCACAGGTTTACGCCTATTCACGCGCAGCGATTTATGTAGAGGATTGCACCACTAAAAGTGGTCAGCTCCTCCACGCGACCGATGACGACCAGGGAAGACGATGCACATTGCGGGCGGTCTGTATAGGGAGACATGCCTCGTTCCCGACTGGAACGCGGAGTACGGCTCTGGCGGGCGTGCGGCCGCCGCGGTGGCTGGGTTGTCGCCCGCCACGGTGCTGCATACCTACGCGCCAGCCGTTGGCTCGATCGGCCAGGATGCGCTCGAACGGCTCGGCGTGGAACTTCGCCTGCAGCGGTCGTCGCACGGCATCGCGTTCGCGTATTTCCACCCTCTGTCGAAACCACACATCGAGCCACGCAGGGCGGCGATAGTGCGGCATGCCCCCATCGAAGTGTCGGACGAGGCGGTACTGAGGTTCGGATTCCTCGAGGGCGAGGCCGTCGTCCAGGCGAACCGCGCCGTGTATGACCCGCAGACGTCCGTCAGTCCCGCAACGTTCGCGGACAATGGGTCGTGCGCCGACGAACTCGCGCTAGTGCTGAACGAGGCCGAGGCGCGAGCGCTCTCGGGCATAAGCAACCTCCGCGAAGCCGCAACAGCGTTGCTGCAACCAGGCGCTGCCCACGTCGTCATCGTGAAGGGCGGCGCCCGCGGAGCGCTGGTCGTGGAACGCGGCGGCGCCACGGTGGAGATTCCAGCATATAGGTCCGAGCGCGTGTTCAAGATCGGCACGGGGGACGTGTTCAGCGGCGTGTTTGCGCTGGAATGGGCCGAGCGAAAGCAGCCGGCGTTCCTCGCCGCGGAGCGTGCATCGCGATCAGTGGCTGCCTACTGCGAGACCGGCAAGTTGCCGTTGACGGCCGACGCGCAGGGGCCGCGCGAGCCCGTCGCGCTGGAAGAAGTGCCTCTGGTGTTGCTCGATGGCGTCGTCGACACAATCGGGCGCCGCTTCGTGATGGAGGAGGCTCGATCCTCGCTGCTCGAGCTCGGCGCTCGCGTGGCCTGTCCGGCGCTCGACGGGGTGTCGGCGACCGGCCCGGCATCGATCAGGTCCGCGCTGGTGATTGGCGAGGGCCTGCCCGGCGACCTGCGGGCGCAGCTGCAGGGCCTCGAGAGCGCCGGCATTCCCGTCGTCCTGCTCGATGAACTGCGCGCGACCGGCATCCCGAGCCCGAGCCTCGCGCCAGTCAAGTGCTGGGTGACCGACGACTTCACGTCGGCCATCTACTTCGCGCTCTGGGCGACGTCGACCCTGCGCGACTGATCCGACACCGGTTACCCGGCCGTACCCACCATGGCAGACATCTTCATCAGCCACTCGAGCAAGACGCAGGAAAACCTGCAGAAGGTGGGTCGCCTCGTGCAGCTGCTTTCGGACCGGTGGAGCGTCTGGTGGGACGACAGGCTGGTGGGACGGTACAACCAAGTCATCCCGAACGAGATCGACCTGGCAGCATGCATGGTGCCGATCTGGACGCACGCCGCCAGCACCAGCGATGCCGTTCACGGGGAACTCGTGCTCGCCAGGCGCGCCGGCAAGCACATCGTTCCCGCGCGCATGGAGGAATGCGCCGCGCCCTTCGCCTTCGGCACCTACAGCGACGTCGACTTCACGCGTTGGAACGGCGAAGCGGACCATCCTGCGATGCTGCAGCTGGCACGCAAGCTGGCGACCGTCCTCCCGCCTTCGTCCAAGCCGAAGCGGCCTCACAGCATCGGAGACAATCCCCTTGAGTTGCCTGCCCTGTTCATGTCGGTTTCGTCGCACGAGACCCAGGTCGAGCCGCTGCCAGCCGTGCAGGCACTGCGCATCTTCGGCGCGGATGCGGTACTTGTATCGGCCTACGATCTCCTGCCACCGCCACGCAACGACAAGAGGCGGGCCGAACTGGAGAAGAACCGCCGCATGACGTTGAAGGAGCTCGAAAGAATCCGTCGCAGCGGTGGATTGGTGCTTGTCGACTCCGGCAACTACGAGGCTAGCCGCCTGCAAGATGCGCACTGGACTCCGTCGAAGTTCCAGCAGGCGCTGACGGACGTCCCGTATGACTGGGTTTTCAGTTTCGACGTCATGGAGCCTTCGCGAGGGTGGAAGAAGGCGGTCCAGCAGGTCATCGACGCCGTTGAGGCCAACCGTCTGTTCGCGTCCGCGCCTGTTCTTCCAATCGTGCATGCACCGTACACGGACAAGCACGGCCACGACGCAAAGTCGCTCCCGGCAGTCGTCCACGGCGTCGCCGATGCCCTCGCCCCACCGATGATTGCTGTGCCCGAACGCGAGCTCGGCCGTGGCTTGATGGAACGGGCACTCACCGTTCAACGCATCCGCCAGGCACTCGACAAGCTGCCGTTCTACCAGCCGCTGCACCTGCTGGGCACGGGCAACCCGTGGAGCATCGTCGTGCTGGCCGCCGCCGGCGCGGACAGCTTCGACGGCCTGGAATGGTGCCGCGTAGCCGTCGATCGCGAGACCAACCGGCTCAACCACTTCCAGCACTTCGATTTGTTCACGTACCAGCGCGGACAGGCGGAGTCCCCGGTCGCGTCCGAGGTGCTGAAGGATGACAATGAGGATTTCAACGCCCGGGCAACGTTCCACAACCTGGACTACTTCGCGCAGCTGAGAGACGAACTCCGTGCCGCGGCTGCCAAGGGCAGCTTCGAGGCCCTCAGCGCGCGCATCCTCGGTCCATCGCACCGGATCCTGGCCCGCAAGATGCCGGCATTGTTCCCATGAGCTTCACCCTTCCCCACCGTTTCGAGCGCGCCGTGATGGCCATCTGCCCCGACATCCAGGCCCGCATCGACGCGCCACGGCCCGACCCGATCGACGACCGCGCGCTGTGGTGGGAGTTGTCCTGCTGCATCCTGAGCAGTCAGGTGTCCTACGATGTCGCCTCGGCCGCTGCGGACGCGATCGACCAGGCGGGGTGGCTGCTCGACACCGGCCGCGAGCAGTCCGCGCTGGCGGCCGCGCTCGAGAATCTCCTGATGCAACCCGTGTCGCCAGGTGGCCGCACCGTGCGCTATCGCTTCCCGGGATCGCGCGCGAAGCAGCTCGCGGCAGCCCATGCCGCGGTCCACCGTCGCGACACGAGCCTGTCGACCCTGCTTCGCCGCTTCGACGACGCATCGCAGACGCGCGCATGGCTCGTCGAGCACATCCCGGGTGCTGGGCCGAAGCAAGCCAGCATGTTCCTGCGGAACGCGGGCCTCACCTACTCACTGGCCATCCTCGACCGCCACGTGCTCAAGTACATGTCCGAGCTCGGCATCAGCAACCACGCGCGCCCTTTCGTATCCGGCTTGCCGACCTACCTGCGCCTAGAACAGTCCCTGCGCGAACACGCATCGCGCATCGGCTACGACGTCGGCCTGCTCGACTGGGCGATCTGGATCGTGATGCGCGCGGACAAGGAACCCAACCTGGAACTGGACTTCGCATGAGCATCGTCACTCTGGTCTCCGGCGGACTGGATTCCACACTTGTGGCCTGTCTTGCCAAGGAAGAAGGCGTCCAGCAGTTCCCGCTGTTCGTCGACTATGGCCAGCGCGCCCGCGAACGCGAGTTTGCGGCGTGCCGCTCGGCGATGGAGAAACTCGGCCTGCCCGAGCCGCAGATCGCCGACCTGTCGGGTTACGGCCGCCTGATCCGCTCAGGGCTCACGGACACTCGCCTGCGCATCATCGAGGACGCGTTCACACCAGGACGCAACATGCTGTTCCTGCTGACGGCAGCCGCGCACGCCATGCAGATGAACGCGGATGCCGTGTCCATTGGCCTGCTGCACGAGGACACCAGTCTTTTTCCCGACCAGACGACCGCGTTCCTGGTCGATGCCGAACACATGATCGAGCGCTGCATGGGGCGACACATCCGGGTTCTGGCGCCGCTGTCAATGTTCCACAAGAACGAGGTCGTCGAGTTGGCGAGAAGCAAGGGCATCTCCGGCACGTACTCCTGCCACCTGGGCGGCCCGAGTCCGTGCATGGACTGCATCTCGTGCAACGAATTCAAGTTCAAGGAGGACTGACATGGGCGGCGGCGGCGGTGGACGGCGATCCCTGGGCGACATTCGGGCTCTCGAGCAGCGGGCCAAGGCGGCGCTTCAGGGCGGCAAGCGCAATGTCTTCATCAGTTTTGCGATGGAAGATCTGGACGAAGTCAATCTCTTGCGCGCTCACGCGAAGAACGAAAAGAGCGACATTGAGTTCAACGACTACTCAGTCCGCGAGCCCTACGACAGCGAGCGTGCCGAATACATACGCCAAAAGATCACCGAGCGCATCGAGCGAGCATCTGTCACCGTCGTGTATCTGTCGGAATCCACTCCACGGAGCGAATGGGTGAAATGGGAAGTCGAGAAGAGCCTGAAGCTCGGAAAACGCGTCGTTGCCATGCATGCGTCCGACACCCCCCCATCACGACTACCAGCATGGGTCTCTGAGAACAGAATTGCTGTGGTGGCCTGGACAAATCTGGCGTCCGAACTCGGCCCATGAATCGCAGCGCTTCGGATTCCGGGTACGAGCGGTCTCGGCGAGCGTGAAACGAGAAGTCCTGATGAGGTTTTTCCGGCAGCAATGTCGGGATTCAAACTTCGATCCCGTTCTAGTGGAAGAGGCGCCGATGCGGCCAAGATCGTCCGATCGCTAAAACTTGAATGAGGTAGGTCACGTGAACGATTCTTCGACTAGTCGGTCAATCGCCGAACCAGACGCGATGTCCGCGTCGGCGGCGCCCCTTGTATTCATCAGTCACGATACTCGTGACGCTGATCTAGCTGAGGCATTCAGTAAGCTGTTGAAGAGTGTCAGCGCGGGGATGATCAAGACCTTCAGGTCTTCCGACAAGAAAGCAGGTGACGGCATTGACTTCGGAGACGAATGGTACAAGCGCCTTATGGAGAAGCTGCAGACAACGTCGGATGTCGTTTGCCTTTTCACCGAACGAAGCCTTGATCGGCCCTGGTTGCTCTTCGAGGCAGGCGTAGCGAAGGGAAAGCTCAATACGCCGGTGACCGGGGTGGCACTTGGAGTGCCGCTCAATCGCGTGACGGCCGGACCGTTCTATCAATTTCAGAACATGGATGACAGCGAGGCCGACCTGTCGAAGTTAGTCCAGCAGTTGGCCCGTCGTGTTCCTGGCCTTGAACTGGACGCCGACGTCGTCAGGACACAAGTTCAAGCCTTCAAGACGTCCGCTGCCTCGATACTCGAGTCGTTGGCGGGATCTGCGAAGAAAAAGGGCGAGGACGCTGAGGACAGCCCATTTGCCAAGGTAATCGAGGAGATCAAAACACTTCCGGCTCGCGTTGCCGAACGCCTGGCGGAGGCCGGAGATCCGATGCGGCGTAGGAGGATGAGGCGCTTCCATCCTAGGATGCTCGAAGAGCTCACACATGTTTCTAGCGAGCCGGGCGACCCCGTTGTCATCCTGATGGCAGCGAGTCTCATTCGCGAGGATATTCCTTGGCTGTATGAACTCGCAATGGAGGTTTACCGCGCGGCAAAATCTGGCGATTCCGATGCTATCAAGGCCGAGATGATGAGGCTTCACCGGTTCTCAGAGACGATGCTGCGCGGTCCACTCATGGAAGAGATGGGCTACATCAACAGCAGCGAGTCGTACATGTTTATGCGCGAGCTCCCGTTGATGCTGGAGCACACTCTTAACCGCGCGCTCGCCTCAAAGCCACCAGTTCGGCGCCGGACCTTCGTCAAGCGAGACGTCGACACCGGACCGACAGAGTGATGTCTCACTTGAACTTTGAGCGGCCGCTTCGCGAAGTCGAATCGCACAAGTTAGTCGCGATCGGGAACGAGAGCGTGAGCTTGCCGGCAACCACGAGCGCGATAGCGTGCCTCACGGGCGTCTGAAGGACGCTCCAAACAGTTAGCCGGCGGGTGACTTGTTCACGGCCTTTGCGGCCATATTCATGTAAAGCGCTAGATTTACGTCGTAGATCGTCACACGGCGCTGCGCATCCCAGGTCGTCAGCGACACCGTGACGTGGTTGAACACGTTGCGCCACTCAGGGTGGTGGTCCAGTATCCTGCAATGATCCGAAACCAGGCGCATGAAGTCGGCCGCTTTGTTGAAGTGGCGGAACTTGAAGGTCTTGACCAGGTACCGGGCTTCCGCGTTGCCATAGTTGTCGAGGTACCAGCCTTCAAAATCGTCGTAGCGCAGGATCTGCGCGAGCTCAACGTCGGCCAGGGGCTGCGTGCGCGCCTTAGCGAGATCTGGCTTCGGGTATTCGTCTGCGTCCGGGCGCTTCTGCAGTCCCAGCTTGACCGCAATCCGATCCAAAAGCGGCCCGATCATCAGCGGCCAGTTCGCGTAGTCGATGCGCTCGGTATGGAGCGTCCTAACAAAGTCGAGCTGCGGATCTAGCGTGAAATTGCGAAAAGTCGGCTCGCAGTCCGCGAACAGCGTGATGATCCGCCGCTCCGACAGGCCCCATCGATCCGCTTCCGCCAAGCCGAGCGGCGCGTTCCTTGAGTGGACGAGTTCTTCGACCACCCAATCCGCATCGTCCATCCGATCCTCATCGCGCGTCGGCATCCATCGGGCGCCTATCAGTGCGATGGTGGCGTGCGCGCCATTGATGAGTTCGCGCAGACGCTCCGGGAACACGTCGCCCGGATGCATCTCTTGTACGTCTACCGACACCCGTACGAATTGCATCCGCTTCTCGATCTCGTTCTTGAGCAGCAGTGCGATCGGAGCTGTGTCGCTGCGCCTGTAGCTGATGAAGAACGTGAACGGCTGCATCCTATGCTCCCGCAGGCCCAAATTCAGCTGATCTTAGGGCGTTTGCCGACAGTCCGCTTCTGGGCCAGCTAGCTATCGAGGCGTGCTCCGGGTTTGCCATGGATGAGTTCCACACCCAGTGAACAAAATTCCATGTTCAGCGGTGATCGACAACAACCACTCTTGAAACGTCACACCCGGTCCTTATAATGCTTGCTAGCACTCAACAGCCGCGAGTGCTAGCGAAGGTGGCGTGGGCCGCCGGAGCGCTCGCCTGGTCACGTGGAGCAGGCACTCACTGTCGAGTGGGGCTGCCCCAGATCCCGTTTTGAATGTATTGAAGGAGATGAAATGAAGCTGCGTCCCCTGCACGACCGTGTCGTCGTCAAGCGCCTCGAGCAAGAAACCAAGACCGCCTCGGGCATCGTCATCCCCGACGCCGCCGCCGAGAAGCCGGACCAGGGCGAAGTCCTGGCCGTCGGCCCGGGCAAGCGCAATGACAAGGGCGAGTTCGTGGCCCTGAACGTCAAGGTCGGCGACCGCGTGCTGTTCGGCAAGTACAGCGGCCAGACCGTCAAGGTCGACGGCGACGAACTGCTGGTGATGCGCGAGGAAGACCTCTTCGCCGTCGTCGAGAAGTAATCATCCCGCGGGGCCGCGCGCCTCGCATCCCAGGGCGGCCCGCCTCCATGCCGGCCACGCCGCGGAGCCGCCGCCCTGCCTCCCCAACCACTGAATTCCGGAGAAACATCTCATGGCAGCTAAAGACGTCATTTTTGGTTC
>OUNM011005431.1_pt1 | contig 20836 bp, 15 predicted proteins | sample 1769961 | NCBI WGS metagenome assembly OUNM01 (sample SAMEA3914820, study PRJEB12502) | metagenome | biome: forest; material: soil | place: USA | collected 2012-03-12 | depth 0.3 m
ATAGGCCGCCTCGCGCACCTGCGCCGGAATGGTGAGCAGCAGCTCGCGGAACACCGCCGCCATGTAGGGCAGGATCATGATCGCGAGGATCAGCGAGGCGGTAAAGATGTTGGCGCCGTTGGGGATGCCGTAGAACATCTTGCCCCAGATGGAATTGGGATCGGTCTCCATCATGATTGGCATCTGGATGTGCGTCGCGAACCAGGGCGCCAGCACGAATAGCCCCCACATGCCGTAGACGATGGAGGGAATGCCCGCGAGCAGTTCGACCGCGACCGCGATCGGCCGCGAGATGCGATGCGGGCAAAATTCGACGAGGAAGATCGAGATACCGAGCGCCAGCGGCAGTGCGAACCCAAGCGCCAGGATCGAAGTGATGATCGTGCCGACGATCGGGCCGGCCGCGCCATAAACCTCGGTGACCGGGTTCCACTCGCTCGAGGTCAGGAAGCCGAAGCCGAACTGACGAAAGGCGGGCCAACCGCCGATGGCGAGGCTGACAACGACTCCAGCCAGAGACGCCAGCAACAGCGTCGCGGCCGAGAAGCAGAGTGCACGGAAGATCGTCTCCGCCGCCGGATTCTGCGAGCGGACTGGCCGTGAGGCCACCGCGGATTCGATCGTTGCGCTATCCATTGCCCACTCACGCCGGAACGGGAGCACCAAAGGTACCCCCGTCTTGCCACACCTAGTGCATTCGATGCGATAGCGGGAACGGGTAGCCTCGCCTCGAGGCTACCCGTGCCGTCATCACTTGGCGACGTAGACCGGCTTACCGCCCGACGTCACGTTGGTCACCCACTGCTTGCGGATCAGGTTCTTTACCGCCAGCGGGAGGGGCACATAGTCGAGAGCGGCGGCGGCCGCATCACCATTCTTGTAGGCCCAGTCGAAGAACTTCAGGACCTGGCCGCCCGTCTCCGCATTCCCCTGATCCTTGTAGACCAGGATGAAGGTCGCGCCGGTGATCGGCCAGGCGTTCGCGCCCGGCTGGTCGAGCAGAAGCAGGTAGTTGCCCGGAGCGGTCGCCCAGCGAGCGCCGGCGGCAGCGGCAGCGAAGTCTTCCGCGGTCGGCTGCGGAAACTTGCCGGCCTTGTTCTGGATCAGAACATAAGCGGCATGATTCTGCTTGGCATAGGCATATTCGACGTAGCCAATCGAACCCTGGGTCTGCTTCACGAAGGCGGCGACGCCGTCATTACCCTTGCCGCCGAGACCGACCGGCCAGTTGACCGAGTCGCTCGCGCCGACCTTGTCGGCCCAGCCCTTGCTCTTCATCGAGAGATAGGAGGTGAACAGGAACGAGGTGCCCGAACCGTCGGAACGGTGCACGACGGTGATCGGCATCGACGGCAGTTTCACGCCCGGGTTGAGCTGGGCGATGACGGGATCGTCCCACTTGTTGATCTGGCCGTAGAAGATCGCCGCCAGGACCGGGCCGGAGAGCTTCAGCTGGCCCGCGCCGATGCCCGGGACGTTGACGACGGGAACCACGCCGCCCACCACCGTCGGAAACTGGTAGAGACCCGCGGCGTTGAGATCTTCCGGCTTCAGCGGCTTGTCCGACGCGCCGAAATCGACGGTCTTCGCCTTGATCTGCTTGATGCCGCCGCCGGAACCGATCGCCTGATAATTCAGGCCGACGCCCGCTTGGGCCTTATAGGTCTCGGCCCACTTGGCGTAGACCGGAGCCGGGAAGGTGGCGCCAGCGCCGGAGATGTCGGCGGCGGGCGCGGCGGATGCGAAAAGCGCGGCAGCGCCGGCAGCCGCGACGAAAGTCTTGAACATGTGCATATCTCCGAACGCCGGCACTCCCCTCCGGCCCCCCGTCCGTAGGAATGGCCTGTTACGACACTGTGACAACCCTTAGAACACTGTCATGAAGCGCTGGAATTCCGTGAAAATCCAGCGCGCTTTGGTAAAGGGCCGCCATTTCGCCGCCGCCAGAGAAGAGCGGGGAAGCGTGCGAATCACACGATCAATCGTCCCGCCTCTGGACCACGGCCTGCGCCAGCCCGTTAAGTGCGGACGGTCGCCCGTGGCGGGGACGGTTGGCGATTCCGGCCATGCGGCCTATCATCCGCGAGGAGGCGTTCCGCCTCGGTTTTCAGGGCTCGATGCTTGCGAATTCTCCTCTCACACCGCGCACGGGAAGCTGCGCGGTGATCATCTCGACAACATCTTCCCGGTCATCTCTCCGGTATGTCCAGGCATGGGTCGCGCTACTGCTGCCGATCCTGATGCTACTCGTCGCACCGGCAATGGCGGCGGCTCCTCGATATGCTGCCTTCATGATCGACGCGAACACGCGCGAGGTGCTCTACGCCAACGCGTCGGATGAGCTACGCCATCCTGCATCGCTCACCAAGATGATGACACTCTACCTGACCTTCGACGCGCTGGAGGCCGGCCGGCTCCGGATCACCGATCCGGTGACGGTTTCGCGCCATGCCGCCTCGATGGCGCCTTCGCGCCTCGGTCTAGCCGTCGGCCAGAGTATCAGCGTCGACAACGCGATCTCGGTGGTGGCGGTGAAGTCCGCCAACGACATCGCCGTCGCGCTGGCCGAGAAGCTCGGTGGCACCGAGCCGGCTTTCGTCGACATGATGAACGCCAAGGCGCGGATGCTGGGCATGCGCAACACGCATTTCGCCAACGCTTGCGGCCTCACCGATCCGACGAATGTCACGACCGCGCGCGACCTCGCCATCCTGTCGCTGGCACTGGTCCACGACCACCCGCGCTTCTACCGCTATTTCGGCGAGCGCAACTTCATCTGGCAGCGTTCGGTGCTGATCAACCATAACCATCTGCTCGGTAAGATGGTTGGCCTCGACGGCATCAAGACGGGCTATACGGTCGATTCCGGATTCACACTGGCAGCCTCGGCGCTGCGCGGTGACCGCCGACTCATCGCGGTGGTTCTGGGCGAGCCGAGCCTCGCCGAGCGCAATCGCGATGCCGCCGCCCTGCTCGAAGCGGGCTTCTCAGTGCTCGACCGGCGCGTCCTCGGACAGGCGGTGACGGTTGCCTCGGTGCTGCCTGCGCTCGCCCATCCCGCGCTTCGCATCGAGCCGCCGGTAGAGCAGGGCGCGTCTGATGATGGGGCCGGAGCGCCCCCGCGAGGCCATGTTCACCACCGGCACCACGGGCGGATGCAAACTGCCCGCGAAGGCATCCCGACAAATGCGGCGAGACGCAAAAGCGCACGTCGACTTCACCACTGACGTAGCTAAGATGCGGGTCGGACACGCGGCATTAACCGGCCGCGTGCTCATCTAGGGGGGAAGCCCCGAAGAGGTTCGCATGCCGATGCCACGTGCGCCGTATGTGACTTTTGCAGCCTCTTCCGCCCTGTTGTTGATGACAGGGTCAGCCGCCGTCCGGGCGCATCTGGACGCCGCGAGATTCTCGAAATCTCTGGCCGTAGCACCGGTGCCACCGCCGCAACCGCATTGGTCGGCGATGACGCTGCGCCAGCTTCTCATCGCCGTCGAGGCCTCCCGCGACGAAGGGTTGCGTCCAGAGGACTATCGGCACGACGAACTCCAGGTGGCCTTGAAAACGGGCCGGACCGGGCCGGAGATCGAGACGCTGGCCACGGATTCGGCACTGCAGCTGGCCCATGATTATGCCGACGGCCGCGTCGTCCACCGTGAGCGGTTCGGCTGGCATATCGACCGTCCACGGACTACGCCGGCGACTCTCGACCGGGATCTGGCGAATGCGGTGAACGGCGACACGCTGCCGACCTATCTGGAAGGGCTGCTGCCGCAGGATCCGCGCTACGCGGCGCTCCGGGACGCGCTGCGCGAAACACCAACCGACGAGGACGAACGGGTCGACCACATCCGTGCCTCCATGGAGCGCTGGCGCTGGATGCCGCGCACACTTGGCAGCGACTATATCTGGGTGAACGTGCCCACCTACCGACTCTCGCTCTATGAGGGCGAGACTGCGGTGGCGACCCACGACGTCGTGGTGGGCGCCCCCGACACGCCCACGCCCCTTATCTCCGCGCATGTCGGCTCGATCATCGTAAACCCGTGGTGGACGCTCCCGCCCACCGTGATGGGCGAAGGCAAGGTCCGCCCCGGTCCCGGCGCGCGCAGTAAGGGCTACGTGTTCAGTTATGCGGTCAACGGCCGGCCCCGCATCCGCCAGCGCCCCGGCCCGACCAACTCGCTCGGCCGGCTGAAGATCGACATGCCCAACGCCTATGCGATCTACCTGCACGACACGCCCGCCAAGTCGCTTTTCTCGAAGCAGGAACGGGCGCTCAGCCATGGCTGCATCCGTGTGAAGGATATCGCGGAGCTTGCCGATCGCCTGGTCGGCAGCGACGACATCGACCGGGCAATGACCACCTACAACACCCGGACGCTGCAGATGCAGAAGACCATTCCCGTCTACATCGTCTATTTCACGGCCGGGCCCGATCCGGTCGGCAAGGTTGCGACCTACGATGATCCCTATGATCAGGATGCTTCGCTGGTCGCGGCGCTGGACCACAATCATAGTGCGGCGCGAACAACTTCGGGCCGCACATCGTAACAGTACGGGACATACTCGCGGCGAGTGGTGCGCTAACCAAGGCGAGTTGCTGGAAAATCGCGGGAACCTGACTTACCTGTTAGCGGAGATGCCCACTCACTTCTGGTATAAGGAGATCGGGATTGGGGCTAATGACAAGGATTGCATGAGTGGATTCTGTGCGGGGGACTGCATTTTCGCGCCGTGACCTTCTTCGTAGCGGCACCGTGGCCGCGGCGGGCATTATTGCCGGCCCCGCGCTCGCCCAGATCAATAGCGGCATGTCCGGCTTGGGTCGCCCGACGGCGACCGCGATGCCCGCGACGCCGATGACGATCCGGCCAGACCTGTTCCGCCGCGCGCTTGCGGCGCTGCAACGTCACGGCGATCGCATCGAGAAGCGAGATCGTATCGCACTCGTCGATTTCGACCTGCCCTCTGCGCAACCGCGCTTCCATATCGTCGACCTGGGCTCGGGCCGCAGCCGTAGCTTGCTGGTGGCGCACGGGCGTGGCTCCGATCCGCAGCATACCGGCTGGCTCACGCGCTTTTCGAACGAGGTAGGCTCGGCCGCCTCCTCCGAAGGCGCCTATGTCACCGGGGACGTCTATTTCGGCCAACACGGCCGCTCACGCCGGCTTTCTGGGCTCGACACGACCAACAGCAATGTCGCGCCGCGGGCGATTGTCATCCATTCCGCTTGGTACGTCGGACCGGACATGATTTCGCAGCACGGCAAGCTCGGCCGGTCGGAGGGGTGCTTCGCGCTTTCCGCAAACGATCTCGAGGATGTGTTGACGAGCCTCGGCCAGGGCCGGATGATCTACGCCGACAAGGTGTGATTGGGCACTTCGGGGGCACACCCCTTGAAAAGACGTGCCTTCGCCCCGTATCTCCTCCGTTATGACAAAGACGACGCGACGTGACCTTCTCGCCGCGCTGGGTGCTGTCGCAGCCCTGCCTCCCGGCCGCCTGCTCGCCGCAGCCACCAAGGGAGAGGCGCGGCCTTTCTCCTGGGAACGGCTGAAGGCGGAAGCCGCCGCCCTCGTCCGCCAGCCCTGGACACCGCCACCACCGCCACCGGCGGGGGTCAGTCGCGTCGACTATGACGCGCTGAACGCGATCCAGTACAAAGCCTCGGCGACCCAACTGCGCGCGCCGGGAGGAGGTGGGGGCCTGCGCTTCTTCCCGATCAACCATTTCCAGCCGACGCCCGTCTCGATCCACCTGGTCGAAGGCAATGTCGCCCGCCCTTTCCATTATGATCCGGCGCTGTTCGACATGCCCGCCGACAGCCCGCTGGCCGCGCTCGGCAGCAATGGCGGCTTCTCGGGCTTCCGTGCCATGAACGCGACTGGATCGAGCGACTGGCTGGCCTTTGCTGGCGCGTCCTATTTCCGCTCATCTGGTGCGCTCGACCAATATGGACTTTCGGCACGCGGCCTGGCGATCGACAGCGGCGGGCCGATGCCGGAGGAATTCCCCTCCTTCACCCGATTCTGGCTGGGGCGTGGTCCGGACGGCGCGCTGCTGGTCGATGCCCTTCTCGAAGGGCCGAGCGTGGTTGGCGCCTACCGCTTCATCAATCGCAAGACCGACGCCGGTGTCGTGCAGGATGTCGAGGCCTCGCTCCACCTCCGCAAGGACCTGACCCGGCTCGGCATCGCACCGCTGACCAGCATGTTCTGGTATGATCAAGCCAACCGCGCAAAGGCGACCGACTGGCGGCCGGAGATCCACGATTCGGACGGGCTACTGATCCTGAACGGCAAGGGCGAGCGGCTGTGGCGACCACTCTCCAATCCGAATGGCGCCACCGTCAACAGCTTCGCCGACCATGGTCCTAAGGGCTTCGGCCTACTCCAGCGCGACCGCAATCACGACCATTATCAGGACGACGGTGTGTTCTACGAGAAGCGCCCCTCGCTCTGGGTCGAGCCCAAGGGCGATTGGGGCGCGGGCGCGGTAACGTTGGTCGAACTGCCCACAGCGGACGAGACCAACGACAATGTCGTCGCCTTCTGGATGCCCGCACGGCCGGCCAAGGCAGGCATGCAATATGACCTCGCCTATCGCCTGCGCTGGATCGCGGACGAACCCCTGCCCGACGGCCCCGCGCGCGTAGTCGACTATTGGCGTGGCGCGGCCGGACGGCCCGGCCAGACGGTGGTGGCCGGCGCCACAAAACTCGTGATTGATTTCGCGGGCCCCGCCTTAAAGGGCCTGGGGCGATCGAGCGGCGTGACGGCGGACCTGAGCGTGGTGCGCGGCAAAGCCGACGGCATAGCTGCCTACCCCGTGGTGGGTCGGCCCGATCGCTGGCGCTTGATGGCCGACATTGCCCCCGCCGGACACGAGCCCGCGGACATACGCGCCGCCCTCCGCCAAGGCGGTTCACCGCTTACCGAGGTGTGCCTGACGCAGATCGCCGGCACATGATCGGCCGGTACCCATCGTGGCCAGGAACCACCCCGCCGCCGCCGGGTTGTCGCTCGGGCTTCCCTGTCGCAGAATGGGACGCGACGGAGAGTGGTAGCTGCTTGGCGTGGCTCCTCCATCCATGATGAGGTTCGAGGGTTGAACGACGACAGACGCGGACCGGACGGCTGGGCCGTTCCCCGCCCCTGGGGCTCATCGCACGCCTTGTCCGACATGCCTGCGGAGACGCGTGCGACGATGCCGACCCAGTCGCTGCATCACGCGCCCGATCCCGTTCCCCCGCCGCCCACCTCGCTGCAAGGGATGCTAGAGCGGCGCGTGCTGCTGGTGCTGGGCACGCTCGTCATCGGCACGTTTGGCGCGGGTGAGATCACTCGCAGCCTGTCGGGCGACGGCATCTCCTTCATCGACGTCGTGCTGATGCTGCTGTTCTTCGCCCTGTTCGCGTGGATCGCCTTTGGCTTCCTCAATGCCTTCGCCGGCTTTCTGCTGCTCCTCTCGGGTCGATCGGTACCGACGCCAGCGGCCTCGCCTTCCGCACTCCCCACCGGACGGACCGCGATCCTGCTGCCGATCCACAATGAAGAAGTGGAAGCGGTGTTCGCCCGGCTACGCGCGATGACGCGCTCGATCGCTGCAGCGGGTGGCGGCCCCTCATTCGATATCTTCATCCTGAGCGACAGCCGGCCGGAACGCGAAGCGGCCGAGCACCGCGCCTTCCGGCGGCTGCGCAGGCTCAGCCCGCTGCCGATCTGGTATCGGCGGCGCCTCGTCAACGAGGGTCGCAAGCCCGGCAATATCGCCGATTGGGTACGCCATCATGGCGGCGGTTACGAGTATATGCTGGTGCTCGACGCCGACAGCCTAATGAGCGGAGCCGCCGTGATGCGGCTCGCCGCCGCGATGGACAGGCACCCGCGTGTCGGCCTGCTTCAGACCATCCCGATGGTAATCGGCGGCGAAACGCTTTTCGCCCGCTGGCAACAGTTCGCCGCGCGTCTCTACGGCCCGGTCTTCTCGGCCGGGCTACTCTGGTGGTCGGGCGCAGAGGCCAGCTTCTGGGGACATAACGCGATCCTGCGCGTCGAGGCTTTCGCTGAGGCCTGTGGCCTGCCCAAGCTGTCCGGCCCCGAGCCGTTCGGCGGCCATATCATGAGCCACGACATGGTCGAGGCGGGGCTGCTCCGGCGCCGCGGCTGGGCCTGTCACATGGTCGCGATGCAGGACGGCACCTATGAGGAATATCCGCCCACCTTCGTCGAGCATGCGGCGCGCGACCGTCGCTGGTGCCAAGGCAATCTCCAGCATCTACGGATGCTTGATACCGCTGGCCTGCACTGGGTGAGCCGGCTCCAGCTCCTGATGGGGGCGTCGGCTTACCTCACCTCGCCGCTCTGGCTGGCGCTACTCGGCGTCAGCGCCATCGTCGCCGCGCATTCCGAGGGCGAAATCCAGATCATCGCTCCCTCGGGCTGGCTTCTCGCACTGACGCTGGTGCTGCTGTTCGGGCCGAAGCTGATGGCGCTTGGCTGGATGCTCGCCGACCCGATGCGCCGGGGCGGGTTCGGCGGAGGGCGGGCGCTGGTGAAGAGCGTCGCGCTCGACATACCGCTCGGCATCCTCGTCGCCCCCATGATGATGCTTACGCAGACGCTGGCGGTGATTGACATACTGCGCGGGCGCAAGAGCGGCTGGGATGCGCAGAACCGCACTTCGGACGGCATCGCGGTCTCCGATGCGGCACGCCATTATCGCTGGCACCTGATCGTCGGCGGCGTGATGGCCCTTGGCGCGCTTTTCGGCATGCAGGCGGCGATCTGGATGGCGCCGATCTTCGCCGGGCTGCTCGCCGCCCCGCTTCTGGTAGCGTGGACCTCGCGCGCCTCGCTCGGCCGCTCAGCCGCACGACACGGTCTGTTCCTGATCCCCGAGGAGCGCCGTCCGAACCCGCTGATCCGCGACGCCCAGCCCTCCGCCGAGGACAAGCGCGACCCGTTGGCGCCCTCCGAGGAACGCCGCTGGCGTCCACTCGGCAATATCGTGCCACGCCACCTACCCTCCTGAGAGCGCCACCAAACGGCACGGCAAAAAGCATTGCCGACGCGTGTCTGCTCGCCGAGAAAGGCCGCAAACAGACAAGGGGCGGTCATGAGGCGTGCAGAAACCAAGAATGAGCTCACCATCGGCGCGCTGGTGTTGGGCGCGTTGCTGACGTTGATCTTCACCGCCGCCAATGTGTTCCTAGGCCTGCGGGTCGGCCTCACCTTTGCCACGTCGATCCCAGCGGCAGTCATCTCGATGGCTGTGCTGAAGGCGTTGGGCCGCTCGGGCATCCTCCAGAACAACATCGTCCAAACGGTAGCGTCGGCCGCCGGCACGCTGGGATCGATCATCTTCGTCCTACCAGGGCTGGTGATGATCGGCTGGTGGACCGCCTTTCCATTCTGGGAGAGCTTCCTGGTCTGCACGACCGGCGGCCTGCTGGGCGTGATGTTCTCGATCCCGCTCCGCCGCGCGCTCGTGACCGGATCGGACCTACCCTTTCCCGAAGGCTGCGCGGCGGCCGAGGTGCTCAAGGTCGGCAGCGAGCACAGCGAGGAAGGCAGCGTCGAGGAGAGCCGCGCCGGGCTCGTCGCCCTCCTCTACGGCAGCGCGGTATCGACGCTCTACGCTCTTCTCACCGCGATGCGGTTGGCGGGTGCCGAAGCGGTCGCCTGGTTCCGTTTCGGAGCAGCGGCGACGGGCATCGACTATGGCCTGTCCTTCGCGCTGATGGGGGTTGGCCACCTCGTCGGCCTGTCGGTGGGGGCGGCGATGATGCTTGGGCTGGTGATCGGCTTCGGCGTGGCGACGCCCTTCCTCACTTGGTTCCACGCAACGCCCGGCCCGGCGTCGATCGCCGCGCAGTCGGTCTGGAGTCATGAGGTGCGCTTCATCGGAGCGGGCGTGATCGGCATCGCTGCGCTGTGGACGCTGGGGCGGCTGATCGTGCCGATCTTGCGCGGCCTGCGCGAAGCGGCCATCTCCTCCCGCGCCCGCAAGGCCGGTGGCAGCGCCGCGCTCCCGGTCGAGGAGCGCGACATGCCGGTCCCGATAGTCGGCGCGATCACCGGCGCGCTGCTGGTGCCCACCATCGGCCTGCTGGCGCACTTCGCGGGCAGCGGTCCGCTAGCCCCGCTCGCCTGGCCGCTGGCGATCGGCGGCACGCTCTACGTCTATTTCGCGACCGTCATCGTGGCGTCGGTGTGCGGCTACATGGCCGGCCTGATCGGCGCCTCGAACAGTCCGCTGTCGGGGGTGGGCATCCTAGCGATCCTCGGCGCGGCAATCCTGATGGCCCTGTGCGTCGCCCCATTCGCGCCGGCAGGTTCCGCCCGCCACATGGTCGGCTTCGCACTGTTCGCAACCGCAATCATCTTTTCGGCAGCGACCATCGCCAATGACAATCTCCAGGATCTCAAGACCGGTCAGCTGGTCGGCGCGACGCCGTGGAAGCAGCAGGTGGCGCTGATGGTCGGCGTCGTCGCTGGCGCACTGACCATCCCGCCGGTGCTCAACCTGCTCGCCAAGGCCTATGGCTTCGGCGACATCACGTCTGCCCACCCCGAACCCCTGCCAGCACCCCAGGCGGTGCTGATTAGTGCGCTCGCCAAGGGCGTGCTAGCGCACGATCTCGACTGGAGCCTGATCGGGATCGGTGCGCTGATCGGCCTGGCGCTGATCGCGCTTGACGCACTGATGGAGCGGACCGGACGTCTCCGCCTGCCGCCGCTGGGTGTGGGCATCGGCATCTACCTGCCGATGTCGGCGACTCTGCCTGTCATTATCGGCGCCTTCATCGGCCATTGGTGGGAGAAGCGGAATCCCTCGCCCGCCGCCCAACGAATTGGTGTGCTGATGGCCTCCGGCCTTATCGTCGGCGAGAGCCTGTTCGGCGTGGCGCTTGCTATCCCGATCTCGATCACGCTCAACCCAACACCGCTCGCCGTCGTGGGTGACAACTTTGAGACGATTGCAATGATCGGCGGATCGCTGTTGTTTGCGGTGATGCTGGCGCTGTCCTATCGCAAGGCGGGCCAGCTCGGCGCGCAGGTGGATTAGACTTTGGTCGCACTCCTGCGAGCGAGCGGTTCGGGTTAAAGCCTTGCTAAGGATATGACCCGAGACGACAGAGAATGAAGCTCGGTTCGGAGCATGACCGATATCGATTCCCCGTCACCTGCTGGGCGCGGGGCCTTGGCGTGTTTGCCGTGCCGACATGGCGGCGCCCGGCCGGACTGCCGGAGATCAGCCACCGTCCCAGCGGCGGCCTGATCGTCGGCGAGCTGAACGAGCTGCGGCAGAACGGCGTCCAGCTCATCGCCATTGCTGGGTGGCTGTGCAGCCTGGCGATTCTGATCGTGTCGCCTTCGGTCGCGGGCCAGCAAGGCCTGATGACGCTCGCGCTGAGCTGTGCCGTCAATATCGTCCCTACCCGTCGCGCGCTCGAGAAGCGATACGATCTCGGCGCCCGCGCGGCGGTGGCGATCATGATGGCGATCCAGCCCGCGCTGCTAATGTTCGTCATGCGCGGCGCGGCGTGGCAGCTCGACATCCAAATGTACTTCTTCGTCTGCCTCGCATCGCTGACACTCCTTTGCGACTGGCGGTCGCTGGTGATCGCGTTGCTGGGAATGCTGGTCGATCATCTGACGGTTGGATTTTTTACGCACGCCTGGGCATTCGAGGGCGCGATTGGACGCGAGCTGATTTTCGCCGTGGGCCTTGTCCTCGAGTCGACGACGCTCGGCTATGTCGCCGTTCGTCTGCGCGCAACGATCCTCGCACAGGGCTTTGCCCGAGCCCGCAGCGAGGAGTTCGCGGCCACCGCCCACGCCGCGCAGGCCCGAGCCGAAGAGGCGCTGATTGCGAGCGAGCATCTGGAGCGTCGCGCCGCCGGCGAACGCGATCGCCGTAAGGCCGCCGAGGTTGAAGCCGCCGACCGGCGCCGCACGGAGCTGCTTCGGCTGGCCGGAGATTTCGAGCATTCGGTGGCGGACGTCGCCAACGCGGTCGGTACCGCCGCGTTGTGCCTGGAAGGCTCGGCGCGATCGCTCAACGAACTCGCCCGCGATACCGAGCGTCGCGCCACGGATGTCGCCTCCGCAGCGATCGAGGCCTCGGACGCAGCACGATCGGTGGCGGGAGGTATCAGCACTTTGTCCCGGTCGATCGGCAGCATTGCGATCAATGTCACGCAGCAGGTCGAGCTCACCGACCTCGCCCACTCACGCTCCGCGCTGGGCGACGAGGCGGTACGCGCGCTCGCCAGCCACACGGTTAACGTCGGCGAGTTCACGCACATGATCTCGACCATCGCCTCGCAGACCAACCTGCTCGCGCTCAACGCGACGATCGAGGCGGCAAGGGCGGGCGAAGCCGGGCGCGGCTTTGCAGTCGTCGCACAGGAGGTGAAGGCATTGGCTGGGCAGGCCGCGCACGCCACGAATGAGATCGCTGCACTCATTTCGGGCATCAATGCCGGTGCCGGAGAGGCCGAACAAGGCTTCCAGCACGTCTCGGCCGCGATCACGGAACTGACGGAGGCCGCCGTTGCGATCCGCAGTGCGGTCGACGAACAGCGCCTCGCCGCACGTGGAATAGAACATAGCGCCGAGGATGCCGCCACCGGAATGAACGAGATGGCACGCCAGGTCGCTGGTGTCTCAAAGGCAGCCGCAGCCGCCGAACGCCTGTCGGGCGAGGTGCAGGGCGCGGCGAGCGCACTTCTTCGTCACGCGCAGACGCTTCAGGCCGCGACGCAGACCTTCGTGGCGAACCTGCGCGTCGTCTGAGCGACCACTTAGGTCGCGCGGAAAGGATAAGGCGCGATCGGCCGCTGATACTGGTTGAGATCGAGTGCGCGGGTCACCGGTGGCAAGGCGCGCTCGGGACAATCGGGGCGCTCGCACAGGTGGCAGGCCGGCCCGATCGGGATCGCCGCACCGACGCGATCGGCATAGCCAATTCGTGCCGCATGCTTCGCCTCGCAGCCAAGAACGATCACCACCAGCCCCTCCCCGTTGGCCCGTGGCAGGGCACGCATGAAGGTGACATAGCGCGTATCGTCAGGCGCCTCGACCTGCGCGACGATCGTCTCACCCGGCAGCCGGAAGGCGCGCTGGATACCCCAGCGCGGACAACCGCCTCCAAAGCGCGCGATCGGCATCGCCTCGCCCGCGAAACGCTTGGAGACATTGCCTGCCGGATCCAGTTTGAGCAGGAAGAGGGGTACGCCCCGCGCGCCCTGCCGGCCAAGCGTGGTCAGACGGTGAGCCGTCTGCTCGTAGGAGACGCCGAAACGCGCCGCGAGTAGGTCGAGATCATGCCGGCTGGTTTCCGCCGTCTCGGCGAAACGGGCATAGGGCATCAGGATCGCCGCCGCCGCGTAGTTGGCGAAGGCCACCTTGGCAAGAACGGCGGCTTCCGCGTCCGGTGGTGCCGCTCGTGCCACCGCTTCCGCAACCGTCCCGGCCATTTCGTGCAGCGCGAGCTGATAGGCGATGCCGAACATCCGGCTCGGTGCGGACAACCGCTCGGACAGCATGAGCCGCCGGCGGTGGAAGTCGTAATGGCGCAGCGTTCCCGACAACACATCCGCAGGCACCACGCGGACGGAAATCCCGAAGCCCTGCTCAAGCCGTCGCAGCATCCCTTCGCGAAGCGCGTCGGGCCCCTGCCCGAGCTCCTGGGACAGGAATTCGGCCTGCGCGTCGATCTCGGCGAAGTGATTGTGCCGGGCATCCAGATACTCGCGCAACCAATCGAGTGGGGAGGCCATCGTCGACGGCGCTGCGCCCAGCTGCTCCATCCGCTCGGGCATTCGCCGCAGATCAGTCAGCGCGCGATAGAGCCGCGTAACCGCCTCGGCGACGCTGGGGTAATTCTCCGCGACCTCGATCACCTCGTGGCGGGGGATGCCGATGTCGCGGACGAGCCCATCAGCAAAGATTTCGTGCAGGTCGCTCGCTGCCGCCTCATTCGCTCCGGCGACGAAGTCGCGCATGTCGATGTCATAGGTGCTGGCAAGACGCAGCAGCATCTGCGCGGTCAGTGGCCGCTGGTTGCGTTCGAGATGGTTGAGATAGCTCGGCGACACGCCCAACTCTTCCGCCATCCGCGTCTGGTTCAGTCCCAGCTCGCGGCGTAGCACCCGGAGGCGCGGACCCAGATACAGCTTGCGATCGGCGGTGGTCGACATCCTGAGAAACTGTCATAGTATGACAGAATGAACAAGTCATGATCTGACCAAACGTCACTCATCGTCCTTCAAGCCTCGGAAGAAACAGCCCATCTCGGTTCTCGACACAGCTGGGAGGATTGACTGTGACTGATTTCGCCACCCTGGTTCCCGCGGCCCATGGCCGCTTCGACGGCATTAGCCGCAACTATGCGCCGGCCGATGTCGAGCGCCTGCGCGGCTCGGTGGCGATCGAATATACGCTGGCTCGCAAGGGCGCCGATAAGCTCTGGGAGCTGCTCCAGAACGAGCCCTATATCAACGCGCTCGGCGCGCTGTCAGGCAACCAGGCGATGCAAATGGTCCGCGCTGGGCTGAAGGCGATCTACCTCAGCGGCTGGCAAGTCGCGGCCGATGCCAACACGGCGGGCGCGATGTACCCGGACCAGTCGCTGTATCCAGCGAATGCGGGGCCGGAACTGTGCCGAAAGATCAACCGCACACTCCAGCGCGCCGACCAGATCGAGCATTCGGAAGGCGGCTCCAAGCGCGACTGGTTCGCGCCGATCGTCGCCGACGCCGAGGCGGGCTTCGGCGGCCCGCTCAATTGCTTCGAAATCATGAAGGCCTACATCGAGGCGGGCGCTGCCGGCGTCCACTTCGAGGACCAGCTCGCGTCCGAGAAGAAGTGCGGCCACCTCGGCGGCAAGGTTCTCATCCCGTCGCAGGCGCATATCCGCAACCTGCAAGCGGCGCGCCTAGCGGCCGATGTCTGCGGCGTTCCGACCGTGCTCGTTGCCCGCACCGATGCGGAGAGCGCCAAGCTCATCACGTCGGACATCGACGAGCGCGACCATGAATGGCTAACCGGCGAGCGCACGGCCGAAGGCTTCTTCCGCCTGAAGGACGGCTCCGGCGTCGATCATTGCATCAAGCGCGGCATCGCCTTCGCGGAGCACGCCGATCTCTTGTGGTGGGAGACAAGCCACCCGAACCTGGAGGATGCCAAGCGGTTCGCCGAGGCTGTGCAAAAAGCACACCCGGGCAAGATGATGGCGTACAATTGCTCGCCCTCGTTCAACTGGGAGGCCAAGCTCGACAAGGCCACCATCGCCAAGTTCCAGCTTGAGCTGGGAGCGATGGGCTACAAGTTCCAGTTCGTGACGCTGGCGGGCTTCCACCAACTCAACCACGGCATGTTCGAACTGGCACGCGGCTACAGGGATCGCGGCATGGCTGCCTATTCGGAGCTCCAGCAGGCGGAGTTCGCCAGCGAGGCCGATGGCTATACCGCCACCCGTCACCAGCGCGAGGTTGGCACCGGCTATTTCGATCTCGTCGCTCAGGCGGTCGCGGCCGACTCATCAACCACGGCACTTGCGGAATCAACCGAAGCGGAACAGTTCAGGAAGACGCCCACAATCGCCGTCGCCGCCGAGTAATCGTTCCTAGGAAGGAGGAAGATCATGACCCTTGCCACGATCCCTACCAGCACTCCGGAGCCGGCGCGCGCTCGTCCGGTCTTCTCTACGGAGGACTTTGGGCTGCTGCGCACTGCGGTGGCGCATTATCTGCGGGAAATCCAGGATAGCCCGGAGTCGGTGAAGTTCAGCAATCTCTACCACCGTCTCGGCCGGCTCTCCTGAGCCGCATCACCGATTAACCGGGGGCGAAGGCGCCCGTCTGCCCTCAGCGGCAGGCGGGCGTCGCTGCATTTAGGCCGCGACGATCCGGAGCGCTTCGATCTGGTCGCGGCTGTAGCCGAAAGCGGTCAGCTCCGAAGCAATCTCTTTGGCGCGCACCACGTTGCGGCGGCTCGCGCAGACGAACCGGCGCACCGCATCAAGGCGCGGATCGGCAAGCGGCCGCGGCCTCTCGATCCCAGTCACGGCACGGAAGAGACGAGCGACGCGGCCTTCCTTGGCATCCTTCGGGGGGGCACAGGTGAACCGCTCAGCGTCGCGCAGAGCAACGGTGACGGCCTGCCACTCGGCAGTGGAGAGATGGGGCTGGCTCTTAACGTCGACCATCATCATGACCTGTCTCCAATCCTATGAACAGAGGATTACCGGAGTTCCCCTTGCCGCGGGATTGAGATAATCTTGCTCGAAACGTTCAAGGTAATAGAAATGTCGAACCCGGGCACGCCCACCTACGACCAGCTCCGGATCTTTCTCATGGTAGTCGAGACAGGCAGCTTCGCGGCCGCCGGGCGCAAGCTCAATCGCGCCACCTCGGTTATCAGCTATGGAATCGCCAATCTCGAGGCGCAGCTTGGCCTCATCCTGTTCGACCGCGAAGGGACACGCAAGCCGACGCTGACCCCGGCCGGCAAGTCGGTGCTGGCCGAGGCGCACTCGATCGCGCACGGCATGGACGGCCTGCGCGCCAAGGTGAGGGGTCTTCTCCAAGGTCTCGAGCCAGAGGTGAGCGTGGCCGTCGACGTGATGCTGCCAAGCCACTGGCTCGGCTCCGTCCTCAACGCCTTCAGCCGCGAATTTCCGACAGTCGCCCTTCGCCTCCATGCCGAGGCGCTGGGCGCGGTCGCCGCGCTGGTGCTGGATGGACGCGCGGCCATCGGCGTCAGCGGTCCGCTGGCGATCGAGCTCGAAGGGATCGAGCGCGTGTCACTCGGTTCGGTGCCCCTGGTTCCCGTCGCTGCACCCGACCACCCTCTCGCCCGTGGCAAGCTCCGCCCCGGCGCAGGGCGCGAACATATCCAGCTCGTGCTGACCGACCGCTCTCCCCTCACCGCCGGCCGGGACTTCTCGGTAGTAAGCGATCGCACTTGGCGACTCGCCGATCTCGGCTCCAAACACGCGCTACTGCGCGAAGGAATCGGCTGGGGGCATATGCCGGTGCCGATGATCGAATCCGACTTAGTTGCCGGAACGCTGGTCAAGCTCGACATGCCCGACCACACCGGCGTCATCTACCGCTTCGATGGTATCTATCGCACCGATGCGCCCCCGGGCCCTGCGGCGAGTTGGCTGCTCCAGCGTTTCGCGCAGGTCGAGGCCATCGCCATGGTGGTGTGATCGCCGCCAGGCGTCAGCCGTTTTCGCGCGGTCCGGTGGCTGTGGCCGATGGCGCGCGCTGGCGCAGCCTTGCGAATTCCACCACCTGCCGACCGACCAGATCAAGTTGCCCTGCGGCGCTGGCATCGGTGCAGACACCCTCGGCGAACAGCCCACTCGAAGCCTTGATCGCCGCACCGAGCGGCGTCGGCCAGCCGCGCAGCGCGTGGACGATCGAGCGCAGCGTGCTGAGTGTCGATCCCGTCGCCTGCCAACCATAAGCGGTGACGATCAGCCCCACCGGCAACCCATCAAGATAGACGCGCGGGTCTTTCGACGTCTCCTCTAGGTAGTCGATGGCGTTCTTTACCAGGCCCGACACGGACCCGTGGTAACCGGGGCTGGCAATGATCAGGCCATCGGCTGCGCGCACCGCGGCCACTAGTTCGCGCGCCACCTCACACCCCACAGCCGCGCCCGGCGCGTAGTGAGGCAGGGCCGACAGACTCAGCCCGTCGAACATCCGTACCGATGCCCCCGCTTCGCGCGCGGCCTCCAGCGCCACTGCCAGCGCACGCTCGGTCGACGATCCGGCATTGGTTGTGCCGCCGATGCCGACGATGAACGGATTCGTGGTCATGCTGTCTCCCAGTCTTCCGGCCGCGCCTATCGGGTCCGGGACGGCAAAGGAAGCCGATGCGCGAACCGGCCCTCCCCTGGATCGCAAAAACCCTGCGAACCACGGCCCGATCATCTCCGCCAGCCCACGCATCCGCGCCAATCATTGGCAGAGGGCTCTCGCAGAACCGCCACTAGGAATCTCTAAATTCCGTGCGTTTGCCTTTTGATAACATGATGCTGCCACACGCGATGTGGACGATGCCATGCGCCCGCCGCTCTCTCTAGACCGCGCGTCGGTCCGCCGCCTGAATCTCAAGATTCTCGCAGCGGCGATCTGTGTCTGCCTTCTTTGTGGCGCGATCAGCCTGCTCGATCCGCTTGAGCTTCTCGGTCAGGCCATGCGCTGCAAGGCTCGGCGACACCCCCCAACGGGCGACCTTGTCGTCGCGGCTATCGATGATAAGAGCCTGCGAGAGCTTGGCCAAAACCCATGGCCCAAGAACCGCATCGGCGACATTGTAGCTCGCCTCCATGTTGCTGGGGCGCGACAAATCGCCGTGGACACTCCTTATTGGGGAGACATTAGCCCGCACGAATACGCGCGTTTAGAAGAAGCACTTTCAGGATCGAACGGCACGGCCATACTTTCGGCACCATTGACGACTGACCCCATCACTCAGAAACAGCGTCTTAACTTTCCACCCGATAGCCTCAGGCCGTGGGCGCGTATCGCCAACACAAACTTCTCACGCAGTTGGGACGGCCGCATCCACAAGGCCCCCTATTCCACAGCCTTCGAGGGCACCACACTTCCCTCGCTCGCCAGCGTTATGACCGGACAGGGCGGGAATTCAGAGGACCAATTTCCGATAGACTGCGCCGTCAACCTTCGGGCCCTCACTGTCCTAAGTGCAGGCGACATTCTGCAGGGCCGCTGGAAGCCATCGATCGTCGCCGGCAAGGACGTTATCATTGGCGAGGCTTCCAGCTTAAGTCAGCTTTACGGAGTGACGGGCTATGGAATGGTTCCTACTTCGTTCATTCACGCGGCCGCCATTGAAACATTAAAAGGGGGTCGCCCCGTTAACGCGGGCTGGCTCGCCATTTCTCTGCTCGCATTGATGCTTGGCGCGATCTTCCTGCTGCACCCTAAGCGCTACATCGCACGGTCCGCGCTGGCAGCGGGCTTTGGCGGCTTGATGTTTGGCCCGCTTGCGCTCGATAGCATGCACATCTTCGTAATCGTCACGCCGGCGTTAACGCTGCTAATGACTGTGACGATCGGCCACCTGTGGTTCAACTTCAAGCGCACCGTCCGAACACGCGGCACAACCAATCCGGTCTCCGGTTTGCCCAACCTGAACGCGCTGAGGGAAGGCGCACAGGCTCCCGCTGAGATCGTCGTCGTCGCCCGCATCCTCAATTTCGCCGAGGTGGCAACCGCACTACCACCCCACTGCGAGAAAGACCTCGTCGAACAGATCGTCAACCGACTCGGCATGGGCACAAATGGTTCGCCGATCCACCAGGCCGACGACGGTCTGTTCATCTGGTTGCTAGAAGGAGCGGTCGATGACCGTCTCGACGAGCAACTCATGGCTCTGCATGCGCTGTTCCGCAGCCCGGTCATCGTCGCGGACCGCCTCATCGATCTCTCCGTCAGCTTCGGGATCGACAGCGACAAGAGCCGCTCGCTCGTGCAGCGCGTGTCCAGCGCGCTCGTCGCCGCCGACCGAGCAGCAAGCGAGGGGCGGCGCTGGATGACCTACGATCCGGCGGAGCTCGAAGACGCCGAATGGAAGATGTCGCTGCTCGCCCGGCTCGATCAGGCGATGGAGCAGGGTGAAATCTGGGTCGCCTATCAGCCCAAGATCGAGCTTGCGACTGGGCGCATCATCGGCGCCGAAGCCCTCGCCCGCTGGCGCCATCCGGAGAAGGGTGACATTCCGCCCGTCCAGTTCATTCCAGCCGCGGAGCGTGGCGGCCGGATCGAGAATTTGACGGCGTATGTGCTCGACAGGGCGGTCGAGGCAGCCGCTATTCTGGAGCGCAGCGGGCAACCCGGCTTCAGCATGTCGGTCAATCTCTCGGCACGCCTTCTGGACGGGTCTGGCGTCCTGCCGATGGTCGAGGATGCCCTCGCCCGGCATCGACTTCTGCCCGGCCAGCTGATCCTCGAGGTGACCGAAACCACCGCGATGGCCAGCCAGGATAGTGTTATCACGACTCTCCAGGCGTTGAGCGCGGCGGGAGTGCGGCTGTCGATAGACGATTATGGCACGGGTTTCTCGACGCTCGATTATCTCAAGCGAATTCCGGCCGACGAGATCAAAATCGATCGCAGCTTCATCAGCATGCTGGAAAAATCGCAGAGCGATCGAATCATGGTGCATTCGACGATCCAGCTTGCTCACTCGCTTGGCCGCAAAGCAGTGGCCGAAGGGGTTGAGAACAGCAACGTCCTTAACGAACTTCGACTCATGCAGTGTGACTACATTCAGGGTTATCTGACCGGAAAACCCATGAGTTTACGGGATTTGATGGGCGAACTCGCTGACAAGGGAAGTGAAAGGGCCGCCTGACTGACGACTCTTGTTAACTATGCACGCTAATGGTAAACCCCCATTAACCACGCACTTTCCGCTGGTTGTGTTACATGGGGGCTTCCATGAAGAACGGCACCGAAACGCGTCTCACTGCGTCGCAGTCGCGCCCTGTGCGCTTTGATCTGTGGGATTGGATTTGGAACAAGTAAGTCAGGCGAATTCTGTTCGGACGGATCGTCCATCATTCATGGAAAGCCCCGCTCCGGCGGGGTTTTCTTTTACGAGCGAAATGGGCGGAGACCGCCGCCGTTTTTGATCTTCAGGATCGATCTACCCTCGCAGCAAAGCATCCGGGCGCGGCGTAGTGCACATGAATGAAGGCGACGGCCGGGTCACCCAGCAATCGGTCGATCACGGCCTCCACATCGCGGCCGTCGACAAGCTCGGCCGCCCGCATCATC
>OUNM010039871.1_pt1 | contig 20834 bp, 17 predicted proteins | sample 1769961 | NCBI WGS metagenome assembly OUNM01 (sample SAMEA3914820, study PRJEB12502) | metagenome | biome: forest; material: soil | place: USA | collected 2012-03-12 | depth 0.3 m
CAGCTCGTTGCCGATCATCGCCGACAAAGCCATGCAGGCGACCACGACCATCGAGGTCGCAGCCGACAGGCCGCCGATGAAGACCAGCGCCGACAGCCAGCTCTCGCCGTGCCGCAGCGGCAGCTGCAGCACATAGAGGTCGGGATTGACCTGCGCCCCGAGCAGCAGCAGGCCCGCCGCCGCGATCGGCACGACGAACAGGTTGATCAGCACCAGGTAGCCTGGGAACAGCCAGCGCGCCGTCTTCAGGCTGGCAGGATGGCCGTGCTCGACGACGGCGACATGGAACTGGCGCGGCAAACAGAGGAAGGCCATGCCCGAGAGCAGCGACGTCACGATCCAGGTGAGCGGCGTGCCCTCATGCATCACCTGCTCGACGACCGTGGGCGCATCGAGCATCCGCGCCCACAGATCGGACGGGCCGTCGAACAACGCAAAGAGCACGAACGAGCCGACCGCCAGCAACGCCACCAGCTTGACCACCGACTCGAAGGCGATGGCCAGCATCATGCCGCGATGCTGCTCGGAGGCCTGCACGTTGCGCACGCCGAACAGGATGGTGAACAGCGCCATCAGCGCCGCCACGATCAGCGAGGTGTCGGTGTGGATGACGCCGTCGCGGCCGCCGCTCCACGGCGTCGGCATGGCGATCGAGCGGAACGACGACGACACCGCCTGCAGCTGCAACGCGATGTAGGGCAGCACGCCGATCGTCGCGAACAATGTCGCGGTCACGCCGACCAGTCGGCTCTTGCCGTAGCGCGAGGCGAGGAAGTCGGCGATCGAGGTCACGTTGTGCTGCTTGGCCAGCCGTACCATCTTGTGCACCAGTGGATAGCCCACGGTGATCACCAGCGCCGGGCCGGTATAGATCAGGATGAAATCGAAGCCCGCGGTCGCGGCACGCCCGACCGCGCCGTAGAACGTCCACGAGGTGCAATAGATGGCCAGCGACAGGCCGTAGACCGCCGGGGCCACCTTGGAACTGGCCGACCAGACGCGCTGGTGCCGGTCACCGAAATAGGCGACGGCGAACAGCAGGCCGAGATAGGCCAGCGAGAGGGCGAGAACCTCGGGTTCGGCGATCATTGTTGGCGCATTGAACCCCGCCTCCCAGGTCGCTACAAGGCTGGCCTTTCCAGCTTTCCATCTGACCGGAGCCGACAATGGCCGCGTACCAGTACGTTTATGTCATGAAGGGTCTGAACAAGACCTTCCCGGGCGGCAAGCAGGTCCTCAAGGACATCTGGCTGTCGTTCCTGCCGGGCGCCAAGATCGGCGTGCTGGGCCTCAACGGCGCGGGCAAGTCGACCCTGCTGAAGGTCATGTCGGGCCAGGACGACAACTTCACCGGCGAGGCGTGGGCCGCCGAGGGCGTGAAGATCGGCTTCCTCAAGCAGGAGCCCGAGCTCAACGAGGGCAAGGACGTGCTGGGCAACGTCATGGAAGGCGCAGGCGAGATGGCCACCATGCTGGCGCGCTTCGAGGAGGTGTCGAACGCCTTCTCCGAGCCCGACGCCGACATGGACAAGTTGATCGCCGAGCAGGCCGAGCTGCAGGAGAAGATCGACGCCGGCAATGGCTGGGATCTCGGCCGCACGGTCGAGATCGCGATGGACGCGCTGCGCTGCCCGCCGTCCGACGCCAAGGTCGACAAGCTGTCGGGCGGCGAGAAGCGCCGCGTGGCGCTCTGCCGCCTGCTGCTCAGCAAGCCCGACATGCTGCTGCTCGACGAGCCGACCAACCATCTCGACGCCGAGTCGGTCGCCTGGCTGGAGCGCCATCTCGGCGAGTTCCCCGGCACCGTCGTGGCCGTCACCCACGATCGCTACTTCCTCGACAACGTCGCGGGCTGGATCCTCGAGCTCGACCGCGGCGCCGGCATCCCGTGGGAAGGCAACTACTCGTCGTGGCTCAAGCAGAAGGACAAGCGCCTCGAGCTCGAGGAGAAGACCGCCGACGCCCGTCGTCGCACCATGCAGCGCGAGCTCGAGTGGATGGGCCAGAGCGCCCAGGCACGCCGCACCAAGAGCAAGGCGCGCATCGCGGCCTATCAGCAGATGGTCGAGGAGGACAAGCAGGAGACGCTCGATCGGGCACAGATCGTGATCCCCGCCGGTCCGCGCCTGGGCGACCACGTGATCGACGTCGAAGGCGTTTCCAAGGGCTTCGGCGATCGCCTGCTGATCGACAACCTCTCCTTCAAGCTGCCGCCCGGCGGCATCGTGGGCGTGATCGGCCCCAACGGCGCAGGCAAGACCACGCTGTTCAAGATGATCACCGGCGCCGACAAGCCCGATTCAGGCACCTTTTCCGTCGGCCCCACGGTGAAGCTGGGCTACGTCGACCAGAGCCGCGAGACCCTCGATCCCAACAAGACCGTGTGGGAGGAGCTCTCGGGCGGGCTCGACATCATCAAGCTCGGCACCAAGGAAGTCTCCAGCCGCGCCTATTGCGGCTCGTTCAACTTCAAGGGCGGCGACCAGCAGAAGAAGGTGGGCCAGCTCTCGGGCGGCGAGCGCAACAGGGTCAACCTCGCCAAGATGCTGAAGAGCGGCGCCAACGTGCTGCTGCTCGACGAGCCGACCAACGACCTCGACGTCGACACCCTGCGCGCGCTCGAAGAGGCGCTGGTCGAGTTCGCCGGCTGCGCCGTCATCATCTCCCACGATCGCTGGTTCCTCGACCGTATCGCCACCCACATGCTGGCCTTCGAGGGCGACAGCCACGTCGAGTGGTTCGAGGGCAACTACCAGGACTACGAGGCCGACAAGCATCGCCGCCTCGGCACCGATGCAGACCAGCCCCACCGCATCAAGTACAAGCCGCTGGTCCGCAACTAGTCTAGGCTTGAGCCAAGCCTTACGGAGGACACCATGAGCACCACCCAGGTCCGGTTGACGAGCCTCGCGCACGGCGGCGGCTGCGGCTGCAAGCTCGCCCCCTCCGTGCTGCAGGAACTGCTGGCCGATCAGCCGGCGATGGCGCCGTACAAGCAGTTGCTGGTCGGCACCGAGAATTCCGACGACGCCGCCGTCTGGCAGCTCGACGACGAGACCTGCGTGATCGCCACGACCGACTTCTTCATGCCGATGGTCGACGACCCGTTCGATTTCGGCCGCATCGCCGCGACCAACGCGCTGTCCGACGTCTATGCGATGGGCGGCAAGCCGATCATGGCGCTCGCCATCCTCGGCATGCCGATCGACAAGATCTCCACCGAGATGGTGCGCGAGATCCTGAAGGGCGGCGCCGCGGTCTGCGCGACGGCGGGCATCCCGATCGCCGGCGGCCACTCGATCGACTGCCCCGAGCCGGTCTATGGCCTGGCGGTCATCGGCATCTGCAAGCCCGGCGAAGTGCGGCGCAATGCCGACGTGAAGGCAGGCGACGCACTGATCCTCACCAAGCCGGTCGGCGTCGGCATCTATTCCGCCGCGATCAAGCAGAACGCGCTGCCGCCCGCCGGCTATCCCGAGATGATCGCCACGACCACGCTCCTCAACAAGGTCGGCACCGCGCTCGCCCGCGACAAGGACGTGCACGCCATCACCGACGTCACCGGCTTTGGCATCCTCGGCCACAGCCTCGAGATGGCGCGCGGCTCGAAGCTCTCGATCACGATCAACGCCAAGGACATCCCGCTTCTCACCGAAGCAGCCTCGCTCTCCCAGCAAGGCTTCGTGACGGGCGCCTCGCACCGCAACTGGGCGAGCTACGGCAAGCACGTCGCCCTGCCCGCCGGCCTGCCCGACTGGCAGCGCCACCTGCTGAGCGACCCGCAGACCTCCGGCGGCCTGCTGGTCGCCGTGACCCCGGGGCGCGCCAACGAGATCGTCCAGACCATCCGTGCCGCGGGCTACCCCGCCGCCCAGGTGATCGGTCACGCCGAGCAGGGCGCACCGGGCATCAAGGTTGTCTAAGCGGCTGGTTACCGGAAGTGACCGTTAGACTAACGGAGAAATAGCGGTTACCGCCGGGTAACGGTTTTAAATACGGAGGAAAAAGGGAAACCGCCCTCAAGCCACCTCTTGTTGACGCTTCTCAATATTGCGTATTCCGCAAGAAATGTCAAGAAGGTAACGCTGCCGCCAGCGCCTGGCGCGTCGCCTCGGCGCCCTCGCGCGCGGTCTCCGCGGCCGGCCGCACCCAGTGCGCGGGATTGGGCGCTTCGTACGAGATGTAGCCTGCGTAGTTCTTCTCGGCGAGCAGGCGGAAGAGATCGCTCCAGCCCACGACGCCCTTGCCCGGCGGCAGGCGATCGATCGGCGGCAGGCTGGGCGGTGGCGCGTCGGGCACGTCGCTGAACTGCACGTAGTAGATCTCGTCCGGCGGCACGTCGCGGAAGCCCGCTCCCGGTCGGCCACCACGCTGCAGGTGATAGGCGTCGAGCAGCAGCCCGACGTTCCTGGCGTGGGCTTTGGCGATCATGTCGCGCAGGATGTCGAGGCTGCTCACGACGGGATGCTGGAACTGATATTCAAGCGTCAGCTTGAGGCCGAAGCCGGCGGCGATCTCGCCGGCGCGCCGGATGTTGGCCACGGCCTCGTCGGCCGGTGCCGCGCCCGGCCCGATCGCGCTCATCATCATATTGCAGCCCAGCGCGACAGCGTTCTCGCAGGCTTCGCGGAACGCACCGAACAACCGCTCGCGCTCCTCGCCGCTCGAGAAGATCCAGCCGTATTCGACGCCCATCGCGCTGACCGGCAATCCGCCCGCACGGATGATGTCGAGGACGGCGGCGTTGGAGAGCCCGCGCTCCCTGCAGCGCATGAAATCGACACGGCGCAATTCGACGGCATCGAAGCCCGCCGATTTGGCCGCTGCGAGCGCGCCTTCGAGAGGCGTCGTGTCGACCGTCCAAGTGTGAAGCGCGAGACCGCGGAAGTTGTGAGCCATCAGCCCATCATATCCCTCTCCTCCGCCAGTCGGCGAGGCTAGATGCAATGGCCTGATTTACTCCCGCTTTCGAGGCAACAGCGGACATCACCGCATTTGCTGCCGGCTAGACCCGGTCGCGAATGGATTGACGGTCGGGATCACGTCGGCTTGATGTTGGCCTTGCGGATCACCTTGGCCCACTTTTCAGTTTCGTCGGCAATGAGTTTGCCGAACTCGGCCGGCGTCATCGGCAGTGGCACACCCCCCAGATTGGCGAACCGCGCCTTCATATTTGGATCGGCAAGGCCCGCGTTTACCTCGTTGTTGATTTTGTCGATGACCGCGGCAGGCGTGGCTTTTGGCGCGCCCACGCCGTACCACGCGCTCATCTCGTAGCCTGGGACAAACTCGCCCACGGTCGGAAGGTCCGGTAATGCCTCCAAGCGCGTCGCACCGGTTACAGCGAGTCCGCGCAGTTTGCCATTTCTGATGTACTCGATCGCCGAGGGAGGAGTGGGGAACAGAACCTCCACTTCGCGGCCCAGCAAGCCTACAAGCGCAGGTCCGTTGCCGCGATAAGGCACATGCACCAGCTTGACGCCGGCCAGCATATTGAACAGTTCACCGGCGAGATGGCCTCCGCTCCCGATGCCGGCCGAGGCCATGTTTACCTTACCTGCGTTAGCTTTGGCGTAAGCGATGAACTCGGGGACTGTCTTGGCCGGGACCGAAGGATTAGTGGCCATGAGGAGGGGTATGCCCATGATCCCCGCAGCCGGCGCGATGTCGCGAATAAAATTGAAGTTGAGATTGTCGTATAGGGTCGCGTTGATTGCGGCCGACACACCCACCAGAAGGAGCGTGTAGCCATCGGGGGGCGCGTTGACGACGACCTCGGTCGCGATATTCGTGCCCGCACCCGGCCGGTTTTCGACAAGGAATTGTTGGCCTGTCCGCTCCGAAAGCCATTGACTCATCAAACGCGCGACGATGTCGTTCCCTCCGGCGGGGGCAAATCCAACAACCCAGCGCACCGGTCGGGTTGGATACGCTTGGGTCCGGGCGGGGCGTGGCGCGACCAAGAGCGCGCTAGCGCCTGTTGCCAGCTTCAGAAATTCTCTGCGGGGAGAGTTCATGGATTTCTCCCTCTGTCGCCATGGGTGCCTTGAAGTCCGTTGCGCGTTTAGCGCCTCCTGTCCTTTTCCTCAGAGTGGGGGTACCCGTGTCTGACCCGGTAAGTGGTGGAGTCGCTGACCGGCTTAATGCCCTCCCAATACTGGAGACAGTTTTGATCGATTCCGACGCCTTCACGGCGGATGGCACCGCCGGCTGAGGCGTTCGTGACACCTTGGGACTCTCGTCAGCCGCGGGGACGCTATCAGACTTCAAGGCCCGCCAGAGAATATGCGCGCAGCAATCAGATCCGCTGATCCATCTCCAGCGCCGGTTCCGGCACGTCGACGCAGCCTATGATGCGGGCGGGCACGCCGGCGGCGGTGCAGCCGGCGGGCACGGGCTCGAGCACGACGCTGCCGGCGGCGATCTTGGCGCAGGCGCCGATCTCGATGTTGCCGAGGACTTTCGCGCCGGCGCCCAGCAGCACGCCGCGGCGCACCTTGGGATGGCGGTCGCCGCGTTCCTTGCCGGTGCCGCCCAGCGTGACGCCGTGCAGCATCGAGACGCCATCTTCGACGACGGCGGTCTCGCCGATCACGATGCCGGTGCCATGGTCGAGGAAGATGCCCTTGCCGATCGCCGCGCCGGGATGGATGTCGAGCGCGAACAGCGAACTCGCGCGGCTCTGCAGGTAGTGGGCGAGATCCTTGCGGCCCTGCTTCCACAGCCAGTGGCTGGCGCGATAGGTCTGCAGCGCCTGGTAGCCCTTGAACCAGAGCAGCGGGTCGAGGAGCGACGTGCAGGCCGGGTCGCGGTCGGCAACGGCCATGAGGTCGGCGCGCGCGGCGAGCCCGATGGCGGGATCGGCGTTGAAGGCCTCGTCGAAGATCTGGCGGATCAGCGCGGCGGGCACCTCGGTGGTGCTGGCCAGCCGCGCCAGGTGATAGCTGAGTGCACCCTCGAAACGGGACTGGCTGAGAATGGTCGCATGCAGGATGCCGGCAAGCACGGGCTCGGCCGCGGCGGCCGCCTGGGCTGCTTCCTTGATCTTGCTCCAGACCGGATCCACGGCCCTCGTCTCCAGGCGCGGTTCGGCTGAATTCTTGACGGCTACGCTATCCATGGCGTTCTCCCTCGCCCCCGCCTGGCTCCCTAAAGCCCGGCGGGACGGTCGACCGCCTCCCATGCCGAATCTAGGGCTTCTCCGCTGCGGGCGCAATCGGGCGCCCCGCAACACTCACTGCTTGGCGCGCTTCTCGAGCTCCTGGATCAGGGGCTCGACCTGGCCGCCGTGCGAAGAAATGTAGGAATTGAAATCCGAACGTCTAGTCATGACCATGCTGACGCCCTCGACTTTCACGTCGGTGATGCGCAGGCCCTGGCCGGTGTCGCGGATTTCCCACTGGATGCTGATCGGCGGGCCGTCACTCTGGTTGAGCTTGCTGTCGACGACGGAGGCGCCGGTGCCGCGCGGCGTCACCCGGCCGACCGCCAGGGTCTGGCCGGCATACTGGCCGAACCGCTCGCTGTAGGCATGGGCCTCGGCGCTGGCGACGGCGGCAAGATAGCGCTCACGTTCCGGCGGCGTGGTCTTGTCCCAATGGGTGCCGAGGGCTGCGCGGCCCATGTAGGCCATGTCGAAGTTGGAGGTCAGGATCTTCTGGATCGCGGCCTCGCGGTCGGCGCCCTTCGCCGACTTGATGATCTGGATGACTTCGTCGGCAACCGACTGGATGAGCTGGGCCGGACCGTCGGCCGCGATCGCCGGCGCGACGGACAGGCCGGCCGCCACCAGGGCGGCCGCGCTCAGGACAAGACGACGAGTGGCGAGCAGCTTCACCGTTCGCTCCATAAAAAGCCGAGAGGAGGAGAAGTCTTAGCGGACCAGAGCGAGATTGTCGCGACGGTCGAGCTCGCCGCGACTGTCTGTCTTTTCCCGCTTCTGGCGGATCAGGTCGGCGCGCTGCTGGGTGTAGGCCGAACGCAGCGCAGCGTAGTAGTCGACGCTGTTCTTCTCGAGATCGTCCAGCGCATACATCGTGCGCGTACGGATGTCGATCACCGTCGCGCCGTAGCGCACGCCCTGATAGATGGAGTCGATGTTCAGGGCATAGGTAAGGATGCGGAAGGGATCGACGGCGTAGTCCGCCATCAGGCCCGCGGCGTCGCGCGCGTTGGAGGGACCGACCAGCGGCAGCACCATGTAGAAGCCGCCGTTCTCGGGCTCGACGCCCGCGTAGTAGCCGACCGTCTTGCCGAAATCTTCCTTGGTCTTGGTGAGGCCGAAGCTGGTCGCGACGTCGAACAGGCCGGCGAGGCCCAGGGTCGAATTCACGAGGAAGCGTGCAAGCGTCGTGGCGGCGCGGCTCGGATCGCCCTGCACGACCTCGTTGACCGCCGTGACGGGCTCGCCGAGATTTTCGAGAAGGTTGTGAACGCCCTTCTTGGCGGGCGCCGGCATCCAGTCGCGGTAGGTCACCGCGATCGGCCGAATGGCGATGATGTCGACGGCACGATTAATCGAGAAGATGAAGCGGTTCGGGCCTTCCAACGGATCCCAGACTTCGGTCGCGCCGGTATCGTGGGTGGAGCAACCGCCGAGCATTGCGGCGGCTGCCGCGGCCACGACGACGGACTGGCGCATGCTGAACGCCATCCCCTTGAATTTGCCTATGACCATCGACGCTGACCCGGATCCATTCTTGAGACCCCTGGATACGGGACCTCACGCAGTAGTGCAGCCTATCATGCCACGATTGGCCCGGAGTGTTGCACACGAGTACTGCAGTTTGAAGTGCATACCCGAAGGGAACTGATTCTGAGTCGGGGGATGCCCAAGGAGGTCTCAAGTTTCGTCTTTCCTGTACTTGCAAATATAAAGATATGCTTATATTACCTCTCCATGGATCATTTGCTCGCCCTCCTGCGCGCCGCGGCGGAAGACACGCGGCTGCGCGTCCTGGCCCTGGCCGCCCGCGAGGACCTCACGGTCAGCGACTATGTCCACGTGCTGGGCCAGAGCCAGCCGCGGGTCTCGCGCCATCTGAAATTGCTGGTCGAAGCGGGCCTGCTGGAGCGTTTCCGCGAGGCCCAGTTCACCCGCTTCCGGCTGGTCACGTCGGGCGACGATGCGACCCTGGTCCGTGAATTCGTCCGCCGGCTCGACCCCAAGCATCCCCGGATCGCCGCCGACCGCGCCCGCCTCGACGCCCTGCAGCAGCGCCGCCAGACCGCCGCCGCCCGCTTCTTCCGCGACAATGCCCAGCGCTGGGACGAACTGCGCGCGCTCCATGTTGCCGACCGCGAGATCGAGCGCGCGCTTGTCCATCACCTGCCGCTCGGTGCCCGCCGCCTGCTCGACATCGGCACCGGCACTGGCCGGCTGCTCGAGGTGCTGGCGCCAAAGGTCGAAAAGGCGATCGGCGTCGACCAGAGCCGCGAGATGCTGGCGCTCGCCCGCGCCAACCTCGCCCGGGCCGGCATCGACAATGCCGAGATCCGCCAGGGCGACATGTATGCCCTGCCCTTCGAGGCCGACAGCTTCGACGTGGTCACCATCCACCACGTGCTGCACTACGCCGACGATCCTTCGCATGCGCTGAGCGAGGCCGCCCGCGTGGTGAAGCCCGGCGGCACCGTGCTGGTCGTCGATTTCTCGCCGCACGACCTGGTCGAGCTGAAGCGCGAGCACGCACACGTCCATCTCGGCTTCGCCGACAACCAGGTGCAGGGCTGGCTGAAGAGCGCCGGCCTCAACCCGCTCGAGCCGATCCATTTTCCCGGCCGCCGCCTGATGACCGGCATCTGGCGCGGCGAGCGCGAGGTGCCGCAGCGCACCGCCGCGCCTTCCGTCTCCATCCAGGGTGCCTCGCGATGAACGTCGTCTCCGAATTCCCCGCCCGCACGCCGCAGGGTCTCAACGTCTCGTTCGAGTTCTCGCCGCCGCGCACGGAGGCCGCCGAGCGCACCTTGTGGGAAACCGTCAATCGCCTGACGCCGCTGCGTCCGTCGTTCTTCTCCGTGACCTACGGCGCCGGCGGCTCGACGCGCCAGCGCACGCATGAAACCGTGGCGCGCCTCAAGAGCGACACCGGCATCGATGCCGCCGCCCATCTCACCTGCGTCGCCGCGACCCAGGGCGAGATCGACGACGTCGCGCGCGCCTACTGGGACGCCGGCATCCGCCACATCGTGGCGTTGCGCGGCGATCCGCCGAGCGGCATGGGCGGCAAGTACACGCCCCACCCGGGCGGCTACGAGAATGCCGCGGCGCTCGTGGCGGGGCTGAAGAAGATCGCGCCGTTCCAGATCAGCGTTGCGGGCTATCCCGAGAAGCATCCGGATTCGCAGAGCGTCGAGAGCGATCTCGACAACCTGAAGTGCAAGGTCGATGCCGGCGCCGAGCGCTGCATCACCCAGTTCTTCTTCGACGCCGACGACTTCCTGCGCTTCCGTGACCATGCCGCCCGGCGCGGCATCGCCGTGCCGATCGTGCCGGGCATCATGCCGGTGTCGAACTTCCAGGGCATCACGAAGATGGCGGGGCTGTGCGGCTCCAAGGTGCCGGCCTGGCTTGCCGAGCTGTTCGAGGGCCTGGAGGAGGATGTCGAGACGCGGCGCATGATCGCGGCGTCGGTCGCGGGCGACCTCTGCCGGCGGCTGCGCGGCGAGGGCGTCGACCAGTTCCATTTCTATACGTTGAACCGCGCGGACCTGACGTTCGCGATCTGCCATTTGCTGGGAGTACGCCCACATGACCCGAGCTGAAAAAGCCAAACAGCTCCGCGCCATCGCGCAGGAGCGCATCCTGGTGAAGGACGGGCCCTATGGCTCGATGATCCAGAGCTACAAGCTCGACGAGGAAGGCTTCCGCAGTGGCCGGTCGTTCAACCACGACCAGAAGGGCAACAACGACCTCTTGAACCTGACGCGTCCCGACGTGGTGGGCGAGATCTGCAACGCCTATCTCGACGCCGGCGCCGACATCGTGGCGACCAACACGTTCAACTCCAACTCGATCAGCCTCAGCGACTACGGCATCTCCGGCATGGCGCGCGAGATCAATATGGCCGCGGCCAAGCTGACGCGCGGTTGCGCCGACGCCGCGACCGCGAAGGATCCGGCCAAGCCGCGCTTCGTCGTGGGCGCGCTGGGCCCGACCAACAAGACCCTGTCGATCTCGCCCAACGTCAACGATCCGGGCTATCGCGCCGTGTCGTTCGACGAGGTGAAGGACATGTACCGCGAGCAGGTCGACGGCCTGCTCGACGGCGGCGTCGATTTCATCCTGGTCGAGACGGTGTTCGACACCTTGAATGCCAAGGCCGCGATCTTTGCCGTGAACGAGGCGGGCGAGGCACGCGACGAGGAGATTCCGGTGATGGTGTCGATGACCCTGACCGATCTCGCCGGTCGCAACCTGTCGGGCCAGACGGTCGAGGCGTTCTGGCATTCGGTGCGCCACGCCAGGCCGCTCACCATGGGCCTGAACTGCAGCTTTGGCGCCACCGAGCTGCATCCCTACGTCAATGCGCTCAACCCGCAGGTCGACGGCATGGTCTGCGTCTATCCCAACGCCGGACTGCCCAACGAACTTGGCGCCTATGACGAGCCGCCGGAGATGACGGCGAAGCTGGTCAGGGGCTGGGCCGAGAACGGCTGGCTGAACGTGGTCGGCGGCTGCTGCGGCACGACGCCGGCGCACATCAAGGCGGTGGCCGACGCGGTCAAGGGCATCAAGCCGCGCCAGTGGCACGCCCTGCCGCCGGCGCTGCGTCTCAGCGGAATGGAAGCAGCGAGTTTCATGTAATGAGTATGCAAGAGCAGCAGGAGAAGGCCGTGCCGCGGGCGACCTTCATCAACATCGGCGAGCGCACCAACGTCACCGGCTCGGCGAAATTCAAGAAGCTGATCCTCGAGGGCGACTACACCGCCGCCGTCGAGGTCGCGCGCCAGCAGGTCGAGTCGGGCGCGCAGATCATCGACGTCAACATGGACGAGGGCCTGCTCGACGCCGAGCTGGCGATGGACACGTTCCTGAAGCTGATCGCGGCCGAGCCCGACATCGCCAAGGTGCCGGTCATGATCGACAGCTCCAAGTGGAGCGTGATCGAGGCCGGCCTCAAGTGCGTCGCTGGCAAGCCGATCGTGAACTCGATCTCCATGAAGGAAGGCGTCGAGCCGTTCGTCGAGCATGCCCGCAGGGTGCGCCGCTACGGCGCCGCCGTCGTGGTCATGGCATTCGACGAAAAGGGCCAGGCCGACACCAAGGAGCGCAAGGTCGAGATCTGCGCCCGCGCCTACGACATCCTGGTGAACCAGGTGGGCTTCCCGGCCGAGGACATCATCTTCGATCCCAACATCTTCGCGGTCGCCACCGGCATCGAAGAGCACAATAACTACGGCGTCGACTTCATCGAGGCCACGCGCGAGATCAAGGCGCGCTGCCCGCACGTGAAGATCTCGGGCGGCGTGTCGAACCTGTCCTTCGCCTTCCGCGGCAACGAGCCGGTGCGCAAGGCCATGCATTCGGTGTTCCTCTATCACGCCATCCAGGCGGGCATGGACATGGGCATCGTCAACGCGGGCCAGCTCGAGGTCTACGACCAGATCCCGGCCGAGCTGCGCGACGCCTGCGAGGACGTGATCCTGAATCGCCGGCCCGATTCGACCGACCGGCTGCTCGACCTCGCGCCCAAGTACAAGGGCAGCGGCGAAGTGGCCGCGACCCAGGACGCCGAGTGGCGCAGCTGGACCGTCGAGAAGCGGCTCGAGCATGCGCTGGTCAAGGGCATCGACCAGTTTGTCGTGGCCGACACCGAGGAGGCGCGCCTGCAGATCGCGCGGCCGATCGAGGTGATCGAGGGCCCGCTGATGGCCGGCATGAACGTGGTCGGCGACCTGTTCGGCGCGGGCAAGATGTTCCTGCCGCAGGTCGTCAAGAGCGCGCGCGTGATGAAGAAGGCGGTGGCGCACCTGCTGCCCTACATCGAGGCGCAGAAGACCGTGGGCTCGCGGCCCAAGGGCAAGATCGTCATGGCCACGGTCAAGGGCGACGTTCACGACATCGGCAAGAACATCGTGGGCGTCGTGCTCCAGTGCAACAATTTCGAGGTCATCGATCTCGGCGTCATGGTGCCGTTCCAGGACATCCTGAAGTCGGCGAACGACAACAAGGCCGACATCATCGGCCTCTCCGGCCTGATCACGCCGTCGCTCGACGAGATGGTGACGGTGGCCGAGGAGATGACGCGCCAGGGCTTCCAGCTGCCGCTGCTGATCGGCGGCGCCACGACCTCGAAGGTCCACACGGCGCTGCGCATCGCGCCCAGCTACAAGGGCACGACCGTGCACGTGCTCGACGCCTCGCGCGCCGTCGGCGTCTGCTCGGCCCTGATGTCCGAATCGGGCTCGCAGGCCGCGGACTTCGCCGTCAAGGTCGCGGCCGAATACGAGACCATCCGGACCGAGCGCGCCGCCGGCGGCAAGGAGAAGCTGGTGCCGCTGGCGCAGGCCCGCGCCAACGACTTCAAGATCGACTGGAGCGCCTACACGCCGCCCAAGCCCGCCGTGACGGGCACGCGCGTGTTCTCGGAATATCCGCTGCACGAGCTGGTCGAGCGCATCGACTGGACGCCGTTCTTCCGCGCCTGGGAGCTGGTGGGCAACTATCCCGCGATCCTCGAGGACAAGGTCGTGGGCGACAGCGCGCGCAAGCTGTTCGCAGACGCGCGCAAGATGCTCGACCGCATCGTGCGCGAGAAGTGGCTGACGGCCAAGGGCGTGGCAGCCTTCTGGCCGTGCCGCCGCGACGGCGACGACGTCGTGCTGTTCGAGGACGAGACGCACGCCAAGGAGATCTCGCGACTCTATTTCCTGCGCCAGCAGATCGAGAAGCGTGCGCCCCGCGCCAACATGTGCTTGGCCGACTTCGTCTCGCCCAAGGCCGACTGGATCGGCGGCTTCGCGGTGACGGCCGGCCACGGCATCGAGGAGCATCTCGCGCGCTTCAAGGCCGACAACGACGACTACTCGGACATCCTCCTGAAGGCGCTGGCCGATCGTCTGGCCGAGGCCTTCGCCGAGCGGCTGCACGAGCGGGTGCGCAAGACCCTGTGGGGCTACGCGCCCGACGAGGCGCTTAGCAACGAGGAGCTGACGCGCGAGAAGTATCGCGGCATCCGGCCGGCGCCGGGCTATCCCGCCTGCCCCGACCACAGCCAGAAGCCCGAGCTGTTCCGCCTGCTCAATGCCGGCCAGAACACGGGCATCACGCTCACCGAAAGCTTCGCGATGATGCCGACCTCGGCGGTGTCGGGCTATTACTTCGCCCATCCGCAGGCCGAGTATTTCGGCGTGGCCCGCATCGGCCGCGACCAGCTCGAGGACTATGCGAAGCGCCGCGGCATCCCGATCGAACTGGCCGAGAAGTACCTGCGCGCGAATGTCGGCTACTGAGATCCTCCTGACCTACGCGCCGGTGCTGGCGATCGGCGCCATCGCAGGACTGGTAAGCGGCATCGTCGGTACGGGCGCGACCATCATCCTGCTGCCGGTGCTGGCGCTCACCTTCGGCCCGAAGTCGGCGATCCCGATCATGTCGATCGTGGCGCTGATGTCGAACTTCGCCAAGATCACTTCGTGGTGGCGCGAGATCGACTGGCGCGCGACGGCTGCCTACGCGCTGGGCGGCGTACCCGGCGCGGCGCTTGGCGCGCGCACCATGCTGCTGCTGCCATCGCACTTCGTGGACATCGCGCTCGGCACGTTCTTCCTGGTGATGATCCCCGGCCGCCGCTGGCTTGCCGCGCGCCGCTACAAGATAGGTCCGCTGGTGATGATCCCGGCGGGCTTCTTCATCGGTTTCCTCACCGGAATCGTCGTGTCGACCGGCCCCATCACCGTGCCGGTGTTCAGCGCCTATGGCCTCGTGAAGGGCGCGTTCATCGCGACAGAAGCAGCTTCGTCGCTGGCGATGTACATCAGCAAGGCGATCACCTTCCGCTCCTTCGGTGCGCTGCCGACGGACCTGGTGCTGAAGGGATTGATCACGGGCTCGTCCGTGATGGCCGGAACGTATCTCGCCAAGCGGCTGGTGGAGCGGCTCAGCATCACGACGTTCCAGAACCTGCTGGACGTCGTGATGCTGGTCTCCGGTTGTGCGCTGCTCTGGTCGGCTCTGCACTAGAACGGCCTCCCGCCGCCGTTGCGATCGCGGTAGCATGGCCTCCAGACCTGGGACGAACATGCTGGCCAACACCAAGCGAACCCTGACCGAGGCCCGTGTGTCCGTCCTCGGCCGTCGGCGCCTGCTGCAAGGCGCGTTGGTCGGCAGTAGCGGCCTGCTGGCCGCGTGCGCTGCCACGGGATCGGCGCCGTCGCTGCCGCCCATCCGCGCGCGCACCGACCGCATCTACGACATGGCCGTCTGCCTGCGGCCCTTCCGGGCGGCCGGACCGCGCCTCGATACTGAGCGCCTTGGCAACACGGTGGTCGTACACAACTACGGACACGGCGGCAGCGGCTGGTCGCTGTCCTGGGGTTCGAGCGCCATCGCCGTTGCCAAGGCGATGCAGGCGAGCCCGCGGGAGATCGCCGTTATCGGATGCGGCGCGCTCGGCCTCACGTCGGCAATCCTGGCGCAGCGCGCCGGCGCGCGGGTGACGATCTACGCGCGGGACCAGATGCCGGACACGCGTTCTTTCCGGGCGAGCGGCGCCTGGACGCCCGACTCGCGAATCGCACTCACCAGCGCGGCAGGCCCTGCCTTCGCAGCCGAGTGGGAGCAGATGGCGCGCACGTCGTTCAAGACACACCGACAGTATCTCGGCCTGCCCGGCACGCCGGTGGAATGGACCGACTATTACTCGGTGCGCGCCGCCGAGCCGCCACCAGCGCCGACGCCCGCCGTGCCGGTGACGCCCGAGCTCGATTTCGCTTCCTACAGCCGCAGCATCGCCGACCTGGTCCCGAAGGCGCGCAAGCTTGCGCCGGAGGCGGCGCCGTTTCGTGCACGGGCCGTCTATCAGACCGAAATCATGATCTTCAACATCGCCGACTACGGTCACACGCTGCTGAACGATTTCTTCATCGGCGGCGGCCAGTTCCGCCGCGCCGACTTCCACTCGCCGGCCGAGATCGCCGCGCTCGGCAAGCACGCGGTCATCAACTGCACAGGCTACGGCGCCCGGGCGTTGTGGAAGGACGAGTCCGTGGTGCCGGTGCGCGGCCAGATCGCGCGCCTCATCCCCCAACCGGAAGTGCGGTACGGGCTCGACTACAAGCATGTCTATGTGGTGCCGCGGCGCGACGGCATCATCGTGCAGGACGTAAGTGGCGGCGATATGAAGGGCTACGGCGACGCGAGCGAGACGGTCGATCGCGCCGAGTCCGAGCATGCCGTGACGACGCTGGCTGAACTCTTCAGCCAGCGCCCCAACGCCTAAGAAGTCCTACGCCCCTTGCGCGATCGGATTGCGCAGGGTGCCGATCTTCTCGATCTCGACCTCGCAGACGTCGCCCGGCTTCAGCCAGGGCTGCGGGTTGCGCGCCATCGCCACGCCCGAGGGCGTGCCGGTGATGATGATGTCGCCCGGCTCGAGCGTCATGACCTTGGTGAGCTCGTGCACCAGGGTCGGCACGTCGAAGATCAGGTCGTCGGTGTTGCTGTCCTGCATGGTGACGCCGTTCACGCGCGTGGTGATGCGCAGCGGCGCCGCACCCGGCGGGAGCTCGTCGGGCGTCACGATGTCGGGGCCGAAGCCGCCGGTGCCATCGAAGTTCTTGCCCAGGGTGAACTGGCCGCCGGACTTCCTCTGCCAGTCGCGGATCGAGCCGTCGTTGAAGCAGGCATAGCCCGCGATCACCGACAAGGCCTTCTCCTTCGGCACGTTGCGGCACTTCTTGCCGATCACGATGGTGAGCTCGGCTTCCCAGTCATACTGTTCGGAGTGGGTGGTCGACAGCATCTTGCCGTTGTGCGGCACCAGCGTGTTGTTGAAGCGCGTGAACACGACCGGATAGGACGGGATCGGGCTGCCGGTCTCCTCGGCGTGCTTGCGGTAGTTGAGGCCGATGCAGAGGATCTTGCCCGGTGCGGGGATCGGCGTCAGGTACTTGGCCGACTTCTCTGATACGGTAGCGCCCGCCTTCGGCTTGGCGCAGGCCTTGAGCACCGCCTGCTGGAGCTTCTTGCCGCCGGCCAGGATCTCAACGACGGACTTGGGTCCGCGCGGCATCTGCTTGCTGAGGTCGACGATCTTGCCGTCGCCCATCTTGACGCCCACAGCCGGCTTGCCGCCGCTTACGATGGTGCAAAGACGCATTGAACTTCCCCCATTTAGAATCGTTGGAACGTGAACGGGGCGTAAACTCCTCCCTCCCGCTGCAGCGGTCAAGCGTTGCGCCATCTGCTAGGATCACACGATGCGAAGCCCGATTTTCCTCGCTCTTTTGGCCGTCGCCACGCCCGCGCACGCCCAGCTCGTGGCGCCGCTCACGACGTCCGACGGGCGCATCGCCTGCCTGCAGGGCATGACCGGCGTCGGCCGCACGGCGCGCTGGGAGGCCGTGGCCGACGAGCAGGCGTTGGGCGGCTGGGCGCTCAGCGAGACGGCGGGCGACGCTACCGATCTTCGTTTCCCGCTCTGCATCTCGACCCAGACCGTGGCGCGCGACCTCGACGCCACCCTGCGCTTCAAGCTGGTGTCGGGGACGTACGAGCAGGCGGCGGGACTCGTGCTGCGCGCGCAGGATGCCAACGACTATTACGTCGCCAAGGCGAGCGCCAAGGACGGCGGCTCGGTACGGCTCTATCGCATGGCCGGCGGCCGGCGCGCCGAACTCGGCAGCAAGAAGGTGCCGCTCAAGACCGGCGAACAGTACGCCTTGCGCGTGATCGCCAAGAACGAGCGCTTCGAGGTCTTTCTCGACGACAAGTCGCTCTTCACGGTGACCGATGCGAGCCTGCTCCGCGCCGGCACGGTCGGCGTCTGGAGCCAGGCCGACAGCATCACCCACTTCCAGTCGCTGCTGGTGGCCGACGCGCCCTGAAAATCAGTGGGGCGTCAGCGTCGCCAGGCCAAAGCTCAGTTTGATGGCGGTGATCAGCCCGTTCACCGCGATGCTCGACAGCACCAGCCCGAACACGCGGCTCACGATCTCGATGCCGGAGCGGCCGAGGAAACGGAAGAGCTGCGTGGCGCCGGCATAGAGGCCGAAGAAGATGATGAGACAGAGTACCAATTCGCCGGTGGTCTGCGCCTGCTCGGCGAGCGAACGCGTGTTGTTGTCGGTCAGCAGCACCACGGTCAGGATCGAGCCGGCGCCGGCGATGCCCGGAATGGCCAGCGGATAGATCGCGCGGTCGAACAGGGTGAAATCGGCAGGCAGCGAGCTAGCCTCTTGGGTGATTTGGCCCAGCACCATCTTGAGGCCGAACATCAGCAGCACCAGCGATCCCGCGAGCTGGAACGCCGGCATCGGGATATGCAGCGCCGTCAGCAGGAACTGGCCGCCGGCGATCGCGGCAAAGAGCACCATGAACGCCACGCCGACCGCATAGGCGGCAACCTTGATCGCGTCCCTGCGGGCCAGGCCCGCCGTCGCGAGCAGGAAGAGCGGGATTGTCATCACGGGATCGAGGATCACGAAAAGGGTGACGAACTCGTAGATGAAGTCATGCGCGAAATTGGTGTGCACGAAGCCCTCCCCCTGATTCTCAGCGTCTCGCGTCGATCAGCGCGCGCGCCAGCTCGACGAAGCCTGCGCCCGAGCGTGAGGCCGTGATCCAGCGCGGCCGGTGCGCGAGCTGGCTCTCGAAATCCTTCACGTTGGCAACGCCCACGGCGTTGGAAAAATATCCGAACATCGGCGCGTCGTTGGGCGAGTCGCCGGCAAAGACGTAAGCCGCTGCGTCCCGGGCGAGGTCGACGCCGAACAGCTCGCTCATCATGGTGCGGCTGGTCGTCAGCTTGTCGTAGTCGCCGAACCAGCCGTTGACATGGATCGAGCTCACCTTGGCGTGCGCGCCATGGCGCTCGAAGATCTTCACGATGCGCTGGACGTCGGCCGCGGGCAGCGCAGGCACGTCCTCGCAGAAATCGACGGCGAGGTCGGCCAGGCGATAGGGCTGGTCGGAGGCGATGCCGCAGCCCGGCACCTCTTTCAGGACGGCGGCGCGGACCGCCTCGAGGCGCCGGCGGCCGTCGGCGCGCTCGGCCTCCGACTGGATGAAGCGGGTGCAGAGCTTGTGGGCCTTCTGGTCGTGCCACATCCAGAAGGCGCCGTTCTCGCCCACTACGGCGTCGACCGGCCAGAAGCGGGCGATCATATCGCACCAGCCGGCCGGCCGGCCGGTCACCGGGATCACCAGCAGGCCCGCCTGCCGGAGCGCGCCCAGCGCGGCATAGGCCTCGCCGGTCAGTTGGCCGTCGGTCGAGACGGTCTCGTCGATGTCGGTCAGCACGCCTTTGATGGCAGCCAGGATGGCCCGCGGGCATTCATTCAGAGGGGTCATGTCGGGTCACTTCTTAACATAGCCATCGCGGGGTAACGGGGCTAAAAACCCGCACATGATCCTCGAATCGCTGACCGCCATAAGCCCCGTCGATGGCCGCTATCGCAGCACGGCCGAACCGCTCGCGGCGTATTTCAGCGAATTTGCGCTCATGAAGATGCGCGTGATCGTCGAGTGTGAATATCTCACGGCGCTCTCGGAGACCAAGGGTGTCGGAATCCGCCCGCTCACGGCGGACGAAAAAACGCTGCTGCGCACGCTGCCGCAGATATCGGTCGACGACGCACAGATCATCCGCAAGTTCGAGCGCGAGGGTTATGGCGGCGTTCCCGCGACTAACCACGACGTGAAGGCGGTCGAATACTTCATCAAGCTCAAGCTCAAGAACTCGAGCCTCGCCGACGTGCTCGAGTGGGTGCATTTTGCGCTGACGTCAGAGGACGTGAACAGCACGGCCCACGCCCTCGCCCTTCGCGGCGCGCTGGAAGCGGTGATGCTGCCGGCGCTCGGCAAGGTGCAAGCCGAAATCGTTCGCTTCGCGCGGGCACATGCCGATACCGCCATGCTCGCCCGCACCCACGGCCAGAGCGCGACACCGACGACGTTCGGCAAGGAGATGAACGTCTTCGCGCGCCGCCTCGAGAGGCAGGTCGCGACGCTCCGGAACAGTTCCATCCTCGTGAAATGGGGCGGCCCCACCGCCAACTACAACGCCCAGACGGTGGCCCTTCCGCAGGTGAATTGGCTGGCCTTCGCGCATTCCTTTGCGGAAAGGTTGAACACGGTCGCGATCGACAAGGCACCTTCAGTACGCCTCGCACTCAACGAAGTGACGACGCAGATCGAGCCGCACGACACGTTTGCAGAGATGTTCGACAATCTGCGCCGCATCAACACGATCCTGATCGATCTATCGCAGGATGTGTGGCGCTACATCTCCGATGGTTGGGTCACGCAGAAGCCGAAGGAAGGCGAGGTCGGCTCGTCGGCCATGCCGCACAAGGTCAATCCGATCGACTTCGAGAATGCCGAGGGAAATTTCGGCGTCGCCAATGCGCTGTTCGAACATCTCTCGCGGAAGCTGCCGATCTCGCGCCTGCAGCGCGATCTTTCGGACTCGACCGTGGCGCGCACCTTCGGCACCGCCTTTGCGCACACCCTGATCGGGAATCACGCACTCCTGCGTGGCTTCGGCAAGATCAGCGTGAACGAAGCGGCCCTTCGCGAGGCGCTCACCACGCACCCGGAAGTCCTGGCCGAGGCGATCCAGACGGTCCTGCGCGTCGCCAACGTCGAGATGCCGTACGAGAAGCTGAAAGCC
>OUNM010467899.1_pt1 | contig 20806 bp, 14 predicted proteins | sample 1769961 | NCBI WGS metagenome assembly OUNM01 (sample SAMEA3914820, study PRJEB12502) | metagenome | biome: forest; material: soil | place: USA | collected 2012-03-12 | depth 0.3 m
GGTTAAGGTTGTTGGGGTTGGGGAGGAGGGGGCCGTGCCTACTGTTCGGGTTGGGCGGGAGACGGCTGAAAGGGGGGAGGAGGATTCGATGGTTGAGAAGGTTGGGAGGATGGTGGAGGATACGCTTGATAGGAGGGAGGAGGAAGAGGCGAATCGGACGGCGGCCGCTGAGGAGGGGGAGGAGGAGTTGGAGGGGAGGCCGAATCCGAAGAAGAGGATGTGGGAGGAGGAGGTTGGGCAGGAGGTTAGGGACGAGCTGTGATTTGGGAGGGGGCAGAGTAGATGGCGTGAAATGTGATACCCTGCTGATTACTGTGTTCTTCGTGCTCGATTGCTGGCCGGATTTAGCTAAGGAGCGTGTATTCGATGTTTGTGCCAGTTTGAGGAGCGATATCGTATATTCTTCGTCCGTGTACAAGTATTCTGTATTCTGTATGCTCCATCATATCCCTTCTGATGCGTGCCATGATGCCTACCGCGATCTGCTGCCCATCTGCACCAGTCTATAAAATACAAACCCAAATGATGCTCCTTTCCTTTCCCCCACCATGTTCATGTATCCCGATATCGTATCCAATGCGTCAGTCATAAGTCGTGAAACCCACCATACCGTGTACCCTGTATCCGTCCCAAATAATATATACAAACCAACAAAATGATACAAACGCAGCCTCACTCTCCAACACGCTGCATAATCGTCCCAACCGCCACCGCCCCAGCAATCAACATCATCATCCTTGGCAGCGCCGACCGCCCATCATCTTCCTCACCAGCTCCACCGTCGCCGCCACCGTCCTTACTCAACCCCGTCGACCTGCCCGCTTCGGGCTCAGCACCCGACAACTCTGTCGCCGCCTCCGCCCGCTCTGGAAGTACGTGCTTCTGCTGCTGTGGCGGCAGGTTCGGCCGGCGGGCTTGGACATCGCCCAGCGCGGCGCGCAGGCCGAATGGCGCGAGGCGGGAGCCGCGGAGGCCGCGGCCGAGACCGAGAACAAGGCCGATGGTGCTGGCGTGCGGGAGCTTGGAGGCGAGTGGGATGGTGTGTTGCGAGGTGGTGAGCTGGTTGCGGGTGTGCGAGATAGGGGTGGTGAGGGAAAATGGTGTTGGCGTGTTGTTGGAGGATTGTGGCTTCGCGGACAGTGCCAGTAGTTGGTGGCAAACATGCTGTTGGATATCGTCGGGTTTGCCGCTAACATCCGCTACGGTGGGTTCGTCGGTTGGGATTCCAGCTTCGGGCCCGAACGTGGTGCGTGGGAGCTCCGCTTGCTTGTTTCCAGCCACGGAGGAGCCGGCGTGAGCCTTCGCGCCTTGGCTGGATTCATAATAAGCTTCCGGCTCTCCGATGTCGTCGGTTTGGATGTCGGGTACCTGCCGGAGAGCCTCGTGGACAAGGTGCGGCTCTGGCAATTTCTCCGTGTTTTTGGCGGCTTCTTTCTCGCCAGACTCAGGCTTTGGAACCTCCTTCTTGGTAGTAAGACCCTGGGCAGTGTCATGAACCGCGAACTCAACGTCGTCGCGAGCATCTCTGTTCATGTCCGCTGCAACAGCGCCATCAAAGTCGACTCCATTCAAAATGCCCGACGAACCAGCAGCCTGCTCGACGGCATTGACCTCACGCGATGAAGTCGCGAGTCCAGCCAGCCCAGCCAGAGCCAAAATCGGGCCAGACTCCGGCTTGACCCGTTCGTCGATATCGGGCGTGCAAGATTTGATGCCAACAACCACTCTGACCGCCGGCACGCTCCATCCGTCTCGAGCCCTGTCGACGACGTCTGGCTTCGGGGGTTCGGTTTCGGCAGCACCAGCGAGAGTCGGGCCCGTGATGGATTCGTCCCCTTGTACCCCACCAATAACAGGTTTGCACATGTCGCCGTCGGCAGCCCCGGCCACAGTCGAAGCACTTCCGCTGTCATTGGCCTCTCCGTGGGAATCTGGCTTCCAGTTTTCAGTTTCGCCAGCAGGAGCCACAGTCGAGTTTGTGGTGGACGTCGCTTCAGGCCCCTTGACAAGTCCCGCCGTCGGCTCCTCCTTGCTAGTGGCCGCGGCCACGGTCAGCGTGGTGTTCAGCTCGTCCTCGGCGCCGTCCAGGTGTTGCTGCGAGAGCTCGTCTTCGGCAGCGCCAGCCATGGACGAGACCGAAATCGCCTCCTCTGCCCTTGGCTCGGTGCCAGTCGGTTCCAGTGCCTCCATCTCGGGAGCGGCGACATCTTTTACAGCATTCTCAACCCGGGTCTCGGGCTCGTCGCAAGTACCGTCCTCGACCGTAGCAGAAGGAACAGCGCCTTCCGCCTCTTCCTGATGAGCCAATCCGTTCGGAGCGTCGTCCGCGGGAGTTGATTGGTTTATCGTGGCCTCGCTGGCATGGTGCTCCAGATTTTCAGGTCCGACATGATCGGTCGAAGCCAGCACTGTGTTCGCATCCTGTTGGTTGCCCTCGCTGAAGTTAGGCTCGCTGATCTGAGTGTCACTAGCGTCGACTGCTGGATTTAGGTGCGTTGTGTCCTTGATGGAATGATTCTCCGGTTCTTCGCCAGCGGAATCAGCTACAGTCGACGCGATGTGGAATCTCCCGCTCTCGCTGGAATCCTCAGTCTCAAGGCTTGCAACCTCCTCCCTAGCCGGGAGCTGAATGGATTCGGCTTCAGCTGCTTCATCGACTTCCGCGTTATCCGTTTCGGCAGCGTCGGTCCCAGGACGTTCCTCCTCAGCCCCGAGACCGTCATCAAACTCGGGACTCTCCTCGGTAGTCGGAACCGTAATCTCCTCCTGCGCTGCCCCGGACACGATAGTCGGCGCCTCCGGGAAAATATCCAGCCCCACGGTCCCGACAACCTCGCCGGCCCCGCCATGCTCCACACTCAGCTCAGAGCTGTCGGCCCCGCCGGCCTCGCCGGACGATAGATCCGCGTCGTGCTCGGGCCCGGTCTCTGTCGGTGCCGGCACCGGGCTGTCCAAAGCTTCCGTGGCGGACTGTTCCACGGGTCTGGAGTCCGCACCCGGGTCCGACGGCTGGGCTACAGCATCGTCCCCAGCCTGAAGATCGGGGTGTTTCTCGGACCCTGGCCCGGTCGGTGCCGGAACGTCGCCGTGAGCCTGGTGTTCCGGATCGGCCGTGGGGTGTTCCGCGAAGTCAGGGCCAGGCGACGGGGCCGAGGGGTGTGTTTCGGCCTCGAGGCTCAGCCGACGTGTTGTCTGATCGGTGTCGGCTGGCTGGTGTCCACTGTCCAGCTCGGGCGCGACGTCAGCTTCGGTGCCAGGTCCGGAGCCGTGATCCTCTTCGGCGACGCTCTCGAGCTCAGCGCCCGTCTCACCTCCTAACTGATCAGCGCTGGTCGTGCGGTGTGCAATATCAACCTCGGGCGCGAGGTCAGCTTCGGTGCCAGGCCCGGAGCCGTGTTCCTCCTCAGCAACGCTCTCCAGCTCACCGCCCGTCTCACCCGCTGGCTGATCAGCATCAACCAGGGGATGCGCAATCTCATCTTTAATCTCAACCTCGGACTCCCGCCCATCTTTAATATCAAGCCCCAAACTGGCCCCCTCGCCGGCTCCGCTCTCGGGCCCAGCGGCTGCGAGACTAGCGCCGGCAGTCACGAACCCAATATCAGCCTCAGACGCAACCTCAACCTCGGGCTGTCGCCCAGCCGTCTCAGGCATCTCGGCACCGCCCCCATCCCCGAGCCTGGCTCTCAGATTGGCGTCGTCATGCGGCGCGTCCGAGGCCGGGCCCGACCGTGACGTCCGGACTTGCGAGGTGGGGAAGTCCGGGTGGGGGCTGCGGTGGGATTCGAGTTTGGGAAGTTCGGTGCCGAGGGGTGGACCCGGTGGAGTTGGGGGAATATAAATGTTTGGGGTGCTGGACGTAGTGGATAGAGTCGGGGTTGGGAGTGGGAGTGAAAGTGGTGGTGTTTGTGAGGTTGGGAAAGGGGTTGTTGGGTTTGGTGGTGGCACAGCCCGGACCCGGGCGGCTGGGTCGGGTATTTCTGGGGTGGGGGGGTTGTTTGTGTCATCTACCGGAGGGTTTGTGGGTTTTGTGTTTGGTGGGACGGTCGACACGTCGGTTGCGAGACGGTCACGATCCGGGTGTTGGATAGTAGCACCTTTGCCGATGGTTCGATCTTCGGGCTCGTAGAGGTCCCGAGGGACGGCTTGTTTAGTGCCTGAGCTTGTCGTCCGCTGGTACACGGGCGTTAACGACACGCTGTGCCGCGGTGAAGAGGCTCCCGTGCTCAGCCCAGGGGTCGACGGTGCCGTTGAGAGCTCGTCATCATCCCGGCCGGCTCCGGAGCAGACACTCGAGGGTGGCCGCTTCGCGGCGGTTTCAACCTCGGAACCGCCGCCCTCCGCACGTCGCCGATGTACGTCTTCGGGTACCTTGAGATCCCGGTCGGCAGCCTTCCTGCTGGCGTCGACTACGGCGCGCTCCTCAAAAAGGGTCGAGGCGTCGCTGATGCGTGTAACTGAAGAGGGCCTTCTCGCCATCAACGAAAAAGACCGCCGAGGCAGCACTTCTGCTGCAGCGAGCAGCCCTCCAAAACTGGAAACAGGCGACTCCGGCCCACGCGGCTCCAATATCTGTTCGCTGGTAGCGGTGCTGGGTCTGCTGCTATCGTTTGCGTAGGAATCGCGCCCAGCCTTGAGATAATCGATGGACGTCATGGAGTCGGTGGAACGGCGGGACAGAGAAAAGACACGTTGGGAGCGCGACCTCTGCAAGCTCAACCCCTGGAAACTGCCCGATACTGGCCTGGACTGGTTCCCTGAGAATGACCGGACTGACGACGGAGAGGGCCTTGATGGAAAAGCTTCGGATGCTGGTAGTTCGAGTTGTTCAGACTGCACGGGTGTCATGGGTGTTATGGGTCGGGCAGTGTAGACCTCTTCGTCGTCGGGAATGTCGTCGATCGCACACGAGTCCTCAAACGCCTTGTCGATGTCCTGTTGGATGCGGGCTTTCAATCTCGCAACAAATGCCATTTGTGCGTCCAGGCGCGACGCAAAGGCCTCCCTCGGCTTCCCATGCTTCTCGTGGGCAACAATGGCTTTGTCCAGGACGGGATGCCCTCGCTTGTGAGCCTTGATATGGATCGAGACGTTGTGGCCGCGGATGACGTCGCCGATGCCGGTCTGGATGCGATCCAGTGCTGCTTGGACAGCCCGGCGGCCGTAGGACACGGATGGATCCAGCGTGAAGCTCGCTGCTTCGTGAACTGTCCAGCCCACGCCCTTGAGTTCGACGATCCGGAGGTCCAGCTCGTTGACGGAACTCAGCGTCGCGTCAACCTCGTTTTTGGCATGGACCAGAAACCTTTCAGCGTCGCCGAGGAAGCTTTCGCAGTCCCCGGCCTCAAAACCTCGGAGCAAGGCGAGCCTGCCCTTGACATTTTGGTGCGTATGGCTGTACCTCGGCCCCAAGTTGTTTGAGACGCTTAAGTCGATCTCTACCACGTCATCCTCGCAGAGATGGGCGCAGCCGCAACCGCTGTGGGCTCCGTGGCCGTCATCAAGCTCCTGCTCCTTTGATTCTAGTCCCCGGCTGACAAACTGCAGGGATTTCTGCAACAGTTCCTCGCTCAGAGCGCGCGTTAAGGGTGTGGTTTGGGCGCTGTCGACCTTGATCCTCCTCTCGAATCCCAGGGCCTGTCGTTGTGGGTTCTTCTTCCGGAAGCAGAGATCGATGGTGTACCCCGGAACGAAGGCAAATGTCTGAGTGGCTTCGATGAACCGGGACCTGGGGATAGACAACATGGACAGGGGACCATGAGACGGAACTGTGGCCTCATTCCCTTCTTCTTCTTCCGGCACCGGGCAGTCGAGCCACTTGAAGCTGGGATCGTGGCGGCGCAGAAAGAGCCCGATCATGCCATGGACGGCCAGAGTGAGTTCCTTGGTCAGTGCGACGGTCAAGGGATGCTTCTGGTAAGACCGGTACGTCCTCTCGGCCCACTCTCCCTTCCCTCGCCTCGTGATCCGAAAGGTCATCTCGAAGCGCTGCGGCTTGCGCTCGTACGTGTTGCCCTTGAACACCTCGAGGGCACCCGAGTCCTTGCGTGTGATGAACTCCTCGGAGCAACGCTCGATGCGGCGCACGATTCCCCGACATACCCTATCGGAGGCGTCGAAACTCGGGGAGCTGCCATAGCTGCGGGAGTACCTTGATCGGATGATGGGGTCTGTGAAGTGGACGTCGACGTGCACCACCAGGGCCGGTGTCGTGGGCGGTCCGGGCTGTTCCTCGACGAGAGGAGACAGGAATGACAAAGGCCTCTCTCGTGGCATCTCGGCATGTTTGTTGCTGTGGTGGGTTTCAAGCCTGGGAAAGGCATCGCCCAGGGAGAGGCGCGGTTTTGACCCCGGCGAGGCACCAAGGCCGTGGTGCTGGGAGTCCCACCACGCCATTTCTTCGCCGTATACGAGTCGGGGACCTGCTCCACCGGTTTGCCGTTGGGCCTATCGAACCCGGATCCTAGTGGGAGTGGAGGGTCCTTGCGATGAGGCAACGAACGGTTCTTGAAGCACAAGGGACGAGTTGGCGGCTCGGCTAGGGGGCCATGTCCGCCATGAGTCGGGCGAGATCGGCTGAGAAGTGGGAAGTGAGATGGGAAAATGAGAGTGAATGAGAGTCAGAATGAGTATGAGAGTCTGGCAATGCAGACAATGGCTTGTCGGGTCTCAGCCCTCCATCCAAGAATGTAAACAGAGTAAACAAGCAGCACAAGAGCACAAAAGTACTGTGAACGTGATGTGGCCGGTACCAAGCAGGCTGTGGGCACAGCAAGGGTGACAGGGCTGGCACCCCCTCGGGGGCTGGAGGGTACAGATTCCGCGCCTTAATGGTGCCTTAATGGCGCATCGGGGCGCATCGCATGGCAGCCTCCCTATCTGGGTCTCTGCCCAAGTCAATCGAGCCGCGGCAAGGTTCGGATGGCGTCAGCCGATAGGGAGGAGGTCAAGCCGGACCCATGGTTTGCAGTGGAGGGAGGGCTGCGGCCTGACTGACACTCGACATTTGACACGTAGCCGTCCAGAATCCAGAATACTCGGCAGAAGGACCGCCGGCTTTGTCCAATCATCAGATGGCCGACTGCCTGCTCCTGCAATGCATCGATGCAGGTTCCAAGCTTTGTCGCAGCAAGGCACTTGACGCTTGGTGCGTTGTGGGCGTGTTGGGAGCGGGGTGTGAAACCCTGCGACCAGACCAGATCAGACCAGATCAGACCAGACCAGACCTGACCCGGGCCCCGGCGAAACGAAACGCAAGCCGTGATCGGGCATCGGGTCTCGTCTCCCAGCCTCCGATTGGAATTGGGCCTTCGGTCGGCTGGGGCGCCTGCTGGAAACTCCAATCACAGGCAATGCAGAAGTTGGCAGTGGGGAGTTGATGAGGGAAAGATTGAATGTGCCTCCAATGGCGGCCCAAATCGTGCCCGATCGGCAATCTTTTCAGCTGCGGGCGGCATGCGGGGGCTTGCCTGGCTTGGAGAGCCTGACAGGGGGCTGGGCTCACTGGGGAAGAAAAAGGAAGAAAACCCCCGCCTGGTCCCTGCACGGGCTGCGCTGGACCCCTTCGCGTTAGCCCGTGCCCTGCAGGGCTGACGGCAGCTGCGGTGGAAGGAAAAGACTCCACATCAACGACGACAAGCCTCATCTTCAATTCAACCCCACTTTCTTTCCGTCAACACAAGACGTAAGACTCTGGCACAGAACATCATGGCTTGATTCAATTTGTCATTCGATCTCGCTGTAAAGCCATTCATCAGACAAGCACCAAGTGCTCTCCAACCACTTATCCAATATACTAGACATTGATCTCGCAAAGCACTCGTGATTCAAGGCCACTCGATGACCTCGAGACCACCAGATTCATACCAAGATACGCGGATGCCAGGTTCTACTATAGCTGACGTGGGATGCAAAAAGCTCGCCGACTAGCCCCATCCGCCGGTCGGATGAGGGTAGTCGGGTACGAAAATCTTTTTATAATTTTTAAAAATTTTGCTTCGCTGGTGGGGAGTCGAACCCGCGACCACTTCGGTTCTTGTTCCACCCGTGACCCCCTCCCAAAGCCGCTTGACCACTCAAGTGGTCCGTTGATTGGGAGGGGCGGTGATTGAGTGCGTGCGGGAAGTTGTATATATACCCTGGGTTGCTGCCGGGAAGGAACACGGACAGGTTGGAAGGAGGTTGGGATGAAAGGGATCGAGTCTGGCACATCCCATCGCCTGGACCATTGGGGTCCCTTTCAGTCTTTGGGCTCTCCTCACTCCATGCCGCCGAGCAACATACTGCAGAGTCCCTTCAAATAGAAAGAAGATGCCGTGTTCCTGCGTTAGACGCGGGCCACTGCAGCTCTTTATCAACCCTCCGTTTGCTGTGAATGTGATCCAGCAGAGTGAATAGCATGCCCAACACCCCAAACCACGCCCAGATCCATGGACTTCAACCCTCTACTCCCACGGCACAGCTTCCGCGGATAGAGCTGTGAGACAGAACCATACCGCAGCCCCTGACCGGCATCCTTCCGTCGCAACCCCTATCTATCCCGTCGGACCACCCACCCAAACAGCCATGGGCCGAAAGAAGAGATCCCGCTCCATCGTCCGGGAGTTTGACGCCTACTTCGGGACCGGCACCCTCGATGACTGGCAGCGTCTCTGTCGGGACGTCGGGTTGACCAGGGACTATCCAAGCATCACGCAATGCCGCAAGGTACAGTACACCCGTGTTGTATCCTCGAGAGGAGAACAGAATGCCTAGATTGTGTGCTAAACAAACTGGAGGTAACGACAGGCTCTTCGTACGGTACACGTGAATATCCACGACTTGATCGACGCCGTCAACGAGGGCGAGATACCTCGCCGGTTTGGCAGCGTCGGGCAGTTGGTCCAGTACACGGTCCAGACGAGGAAGTTCTACCCAAAGCACTTTGCCAAAGAAATGGGACCGGTCAAGGCGTTGATGCGGAGGATCTTGTGATGTTGGGGCTGGGAAGGCCAACCGCCTCTTATGCCGAGTGAACTGGGCAGGCATGCATTTTTCATGGAGGAAACCGGGAGTCTGGCGGGTAGGACGGAGCATATTTCCACTGGCATATCTCACGGCATACTGGAAAATGGGAATATTGACGTACGGTCCTGCATGTTGATGAAACTCAAGACCCAAGTAAATACTCCGCAAACTATCCCTGTTTTTGACAACAGTTGGATATCTCTCATGTCTTCTATCACAGTCTACTCACCACAAAAACACCCACTGCTCACCCCCGAATCTCCCACAGTCTAATCTTGCCCACATCATTCCCCACAGCCAGCACATCACTCCCCGCGCTGAACGCCACGGCCGTGATTCTGCCCAGCGGCGTCTGCTCGGTCGGCCAGTTGCGGTACACGGTACAGCTGGGCAGGTGCACCAGCCGCAGCGCGTCCTTCTTGTGCATGCTGCCAAACGCCAGCAGTTGGCCATCGGGCGAGAACGTCACCACCGACACCGACGTGGTGAGCTGCTCAAACGACCTGGCCGGCGTCGGCAGCTTCTTGACCTCGACCGGCGCATCCGCAGCCGTAGCCGCGCCCTTGGCCTTGACCACCAGCTCATTCCGATCATAAACATTCACAACACCACTATTCCCCCCCACAACCACCCACCGATCGCCACCCAACCCAGGCGGCCCGCCCTTCCCACCCAGCGCCATCACCGTCCCGCCAACAGACCCCTCGTCCCTCCACACCCCAACCGTCCTCTTCCCCCTCAAGCTCCACTCCGCAACCTGCCCATCCCTCCCAGCAATCGTCAGCCCCTCCCCATCCCCCCACCACGCAAAATCCGCCACGCCCCCCCGTCCATCCACCCTCGCCTGCGCAATCCACTGCATCGTCCCAGCATTCACCACATTCACCATCCCCCCGCCCTTCTTATCACTCGCCACAATCCCGAGGAACCTCCCGCACGGACTAGCGCGGAAGCGCTCAAACGAGCGCATCTCGCGCTGGTGCCCAAGCACCTTAGAGATCTTCTGCACGGCGCCCGAGGCAAGCTGCCAGGCGTGCAGGTAGCGGCGGCGGCCGGCGAAGAGCACCGACTCGCCCTGCGGGCCGAGGAAGGCCGCGCGGCGGAGGTCGGTGCGCTGCACCTGGCAGGAGGTGAGGGCGGGGTTGGGGACCGGGTGGGCTGAGGGCGCGATGTGGTGCAGGTACATTAAAGAGGAGGTGGAGGTGGAGAGGAGGATGGGGCGGGCGGGGTGGAAGGCGAGGGAGGAGACGCCTGCTTTGTGGGTGTCGGGGATGTCGCGGGTGCGTTGGATGTCGAGGGTTTCGGGGCGGAGTTTGCGGCGTTTTTGGGGGGTGGTGGTATCTTGGAGGAAGGAGGAGGCGGAGCGGAGGAAGGTGTCGAGGGGGGCGGGGGAGGAGGTGGTTTCGTCGTCGCTGTTGGAGAGGTCCATGTCGGAGGCGGAGGAGGCCGAGCCGGCCGAGGAGCGGCGGCGGCGGCGCTTGGAGCCCGGGCCGGCGGCGTTGGCCCATTCCGGGGCGGGGTAGAGGCGGAGGTATTGTTGGCGCAGCCGCCGGGCGTATTCTGTGCCGCTGACCAGGTCTTCGGCCTCGGAGTTCCTGAGTTTCCGGAGCCGGGTGGCGGTCGCGAGGGAGACGGTCAGGCGCTCGTCGTCGCTGTCCTCCCATGCGGGCGCGTCCTCGGCGTCCTCTTGTGGCGCCTGCTCGGCCTGTGCCAAATCGAGCACCTCGTCGTCTGAGTCTCCGCCTGTGTCGAGCGTGAAGAGCATCGAGTCGGCGACGTGTTCGTGGCCCGTGGCGCCGTCATCGTCGGCGGCTGCTTTTACGAGGGCCTTCGCGTCTGTGACGGCGGGGAGGAAGTCGTCGCGGAAGAGCTGCTCGCGGAATGTCTCCTTGTTCCCGAGGACGAAGCGCTCGAGTTCCTCCTCGTCCGAGTCCTTGTCCAGGACCGCATTCTTCCGTTTCGGAGCGATGTCGTCGCCGTCGTCGTCGGAGGTGGAGAAAGCGTCATCCTCGTCAAAGTTGGCAAATGATCCCTCGTCAGAGGAGAGCTCCTCCTGTTGTTCTCTCTGGCGACGTCTCGACATGGTGGCAGGTGTGAAATGTTTGGTGTTTCTGTGTGGGTGTGGGAGCAGACCGAGGGGCAGAGTCTTGCAGTGGTCAACCAACTTTTTTTTCCAGAGCGCAGCCTTGCAGATTGGGGTCGCTGAGACCCACTAAGCGGGGCGCTGCCAGGGCCTTCAGCCTCGCACACTCAATTCTGTCCACAGGAGAGTCAGTGAGAGCAAACAAAACTGCGATTGGGTTGAATTTAGTTTTCCTGGTCACGATCCAGCCACTTTCACAAGTGGATTCCAGATGACCATTTGGAGAGAAACCGAGAGCAACCTGGAAGCCCCGAGCTTGGAATTATCCAGCCACCGTAAGGCCCCTACTATGTACAGAATACACACCCACGAGAGATCCCCGATGAGAAGTCTCGATTCCTCTCTATCCCACGCCATCTCCCAGCCAAATGCCCCCGACCCTCCAAAAACCCGGGTATCACATCCCTCACCTCCCTCACAACACCAACACCCCAACCACACCCACCAACCCAAGCCACCCCATCCCCCTCCCCCATCCAGCCGCACCACTCGCCCCAGCCGTAGTCTGCACACTCGTCGCATCGCCCGGCGCAAACATCACAGGCACGCCCGCATCCCCCGACGCCCGCACCGCCTCGGGGGTCAGCAGCGGGTTGTTGAGGGCGTCGCACGACGACCGGTTCGCGCTCGCCGGGATGCTGTTGGTGACCGAGATGGGCAGGTCGAAGATGGTGTAGTGGTCTTGGCCGTTGAGGCGGAAGGATTGGCGGATTGAGATCTGTGGTGTCGTTGATCTGTCAGTGAGATGTAAAGGGGGGAGGGAGGAGGAGGGAGAGGTACGTTGTAGACGCCGCGGTCGGTCTTGCCGATGCCGTTGCCCTGGCTGCCGTCGCCGACCAGGCAGTCGGGCCAGACCCATTTGACGTGCTTGACGGTGCTGCCGGGCTCCGAGAGCATGATGTCGCCCAGGCTGGCGTTGTTGGCCGAGGCGGTGCCGTTGGTGATGGTGAAGTTGCGGCCCGTGTCGTAGCTCGACAGGAAGATGGTGATGTTGTAGATCTGCGTGGGGCTGTTCTTGGGGTAGGGTGGGAGCGAGAGGCGGCCGTTGGTGGACACGTCGAGGGCGACTTCGATGAGGTCTGGACGGTGTTAGAGGGGAGGGGCATGTGGCTGCGAGGGGGGTGAGAGACAGACCTCCGCCGAGCGGCGTGCCCGGCTGCGGGGCATCGACGATGATCAGGCCGGGGGTGTAGATCTGGCCGTTGGCGATGGTGAAGTTGACGGCCGATGCCATGCGGGCAGCGCACAACAGCGCCGCGCCCGCGTATGCGGTCAGGGATTTAGCCATTTTGCGAATAGAAACAAACACAGCACGTTGGATAAATGCGGTCTGTGTAGAAAAATAAAAAGGCTAATGTAAATGATCACTACCGTGGTAGAAACACCAAATATTATGTACCAAAGGAGTGTACGAAGGACCAGGCGCCGCCTCCAAGGGAAAGTTCCAAGCTTCTAGAAACCGAAAACAGGTCAAAGAGGATTAAAAGGCAGCGGGATCAGCGTCATAGGAGGCCCTTCAACCATCGATGGCATCGCCGGGCCTAATAACGGAACGAAATTAAGAGGGAGGGTGCTAGCGAGCAACCGGGTTCGCTTCCAGCCTTGTCCCGGATCCGCGGCCATCAGCGTGGGATGGGGTTGGGATGGGTTCCTTGCTGCATCCATCTTGGGCCGGATGTGCTGGAACCGGACTCTCTCAGAGTCTCAGTGTCCCAGAAACCTGGAAAACGGCATCCTTTTTCAGGGCTGGGCATAAATGATGTGCGGTTGGCGACGGCGAGGGCCACAGACAGGGCCGGGCGCCACACCACACGTTTGAAGGTGCAGTCTTGGGGCTTCTCGAATCGGGGCGGGAGCGGGATGGACGGTTCCATGCGCGAGGACGGGACGGGTTTCAGGTTTTGGACGGAAATTCCTGGGGCCCGAGCTAGCACTGAAGCGGTAAGCCTAACGTTGGCAGCGGGGCCGGTCCGCGATGCCGGTCCGACGCTGCCGAGCCGCCGGGGGGAGTGCTCTGCCACAGGGGAAGTTGTTTATAAGTTAAGAACTTGGAGCAACTCTATTCTGTGCTATTCTTCCAATGAAAGACCCAGGTACCTAAAGAAAAGTTGTTAGTTTTTGAATTTGGAAGGCAGGCAAATGGCTGTTAGGTAGGCAGGTCCAGGCACCAGCGTCCTTGATCCCTGATTGGCCAATTCAGTCCCAGTCAACGGCAGTCAGCTCATGTGAGCTCTGTGAGCTTTAAGCTTTGAGTTTCGAACTCCACCCATGTTTCCTCTTGCATCAACCTAAACTCGAGCTCTCTGAGAAAATAGAAACAGATATCTCCAGAATTGCCGCCAGAGAGGCGTCAGTCACTTTCTAGTATCAAAGTTTCATCTTTCTTTTCTTTCCTTTTCTCCATATCTCCTTCAGGTAAACACAACCAGCCCCTCCCTCTCCCCCGTTCCATTTCATCTCAAAGCTCAGCCCACTCAACAACCACTCAGCAACCACTCAACAACCACCCAAAACAATCAATAGGCACACAAAACAATCAATAGCCACCTATCAACCGTCCATCAACCACCCAACCCGGGACGGGCACCTCCAGCCATGCCAACCCTCCCCCTCGCCCGGGTTCGCTCCCTAGCCCGCAAAACCCTCCTCCACCGCCACCTCCACCTCCACCCCCGCACCTTCACCACAACCCCCCACCAAAACACCCACCCCCTCCTACACATCTCCCCCGAAGTCACCGCCGCCCTCGCCTCCAACACCCCCCTAGTAGCCCTCGAATCAACAATCTACACCCACGGCGCCCTCAGCCCCAACCTCCCGTCCCACCTCGACCACCTCGTCCGCACCGCCGGCGCCGTCCCCGCAGTATGCGGCATCCTGTCCGGCGTGCCGACCGTGGGCCTGACCCCCTCCGAGATCGAGCGCATGGTCGCCGAGGGCGCGAAAAAGGTCTCGAGGCGGGATCTGGCGCTGTTGGCTTCGAGAGCCGTGCTAGGTGGGGAGGGAAAGGAGGGAGGGCATGGCGGGACGACGATTTCCGGGACCATGGTGCTCGCACGGCTGGCTGGGGTGAGGGTTTTTGGGACGGGCGGGCTGGGTGGTGTGCATCGCGGCGGGGAGAGGAGCTTGGATGTGTCGGCGGATTTGACCGAGCTGGGGAGGACGAGGGTGGCTGTCGTGAGTAGTGGGTGTAAGGGGTTTTTGGATGTGGGGCGGACGTTGGAGTTTTTGGAGACGCAGGGGGTGATGGTTGCGACGTTTGCTGAAAAGGGGGAGGAGAAGGTGGATTTTCCGGCTTTTTGGGCAAGGGAGAGCGGCGTGGCGAGTCCGGGGGTGGTGAGGGATGAGAGGGAGGCGGCCGCGGTGGTTTTGGCGCAGGAGAGGCTGGGCGTGGAGTCGGGGTTGTTGTTTGCGAATCCGATTCCTGAGGAGTGGGCGATTCCGAGGGAGGAGATGGAGCTGGTCATTGAGACGGCCGTGAGGGAGGCCGAGGAGAAGGGGTTTACTGGCAGCACTAACACGCCGTATATTCTCAAGCGGATAAGGGAGCTGACCGATGGGAGGAGCGTGCCAGCGAACAAGGCCCTGGTAGAGGCGAATGTCGTCCGGGCGGCCAAGATCGCAGTGGAACTGGCCAAGATGATGGACGGCAGTGACGGCACAACGACGGTGAAAACTACGGTCACGACCAAGACGACGACTCTGTGGCATGGCGTTGACGTGGCCGGCCAAACATCGTCAGCCGCCCAGGTTCAGTCACAGACAGAAACTGAGATCAAGCAAGAGGTAGGACGCCACGACACACACAAGACGCGCCACAATCCGGCTGACTAGACCCAGGATAGCCATCAGGTGGACGTTCTTGTGGCGGGCTCAGTCGCTCTTGACCTCAACTGCGACTACGCCGGTGGTGTTGCCTCAGGGCACAGCAAGGCAGTATCACCAGAGCTGCACACATCCAACCCAGCCACCGTCACCCAGTCAATCGGCGGTGTCGGACACAACATTGCTCTCGCCGCACATCGAATCAGCGAGCCAGGCAAGGTCCGGCTCTGCAGCATGGTCGGCGACGACATCGCCGGCTCAACCATCCTCTCGGCCCTGCAGGACGCGGGTCTCGACACCTCGTACATCCGCCGGCTCGGCCACGAATACCCTTCTACACGTACGGCACAATACATCGCCGTCAACGACGCCCACAAGAACCTCGTCCTGGCCATGGCTGACATGGCCATCTTCTCAACTCACTCCTTCCCAACCTACTGGGACTCGGCCGTCGCGGCGTCCAAGCCCAAGTGGCTCGCCGTCGACGCCAACTGGGACGCGGCCGACATCCAGCACTGGATCCACGCCGCACACACCCACGGCGCCAAGGTCGCCTTCGAGCCCGTCTCGGCCGCCAAAGCCGCGCGCCTCTTCCCCGCGCTCAAGCGCCACGCCCACACCCACCCACTCTCCGTGTTCCCCCGCGCTTCCGTCGACCTCTGCACCCCCAACCAGTACGAGCTGCTCGCCATGTACGAGGCGGCCAAGAACCACGGCTACCTGGAGCACGACCTGCCGTGGTTCGGCGTCGTCGACGCGTTCGGCATCATGCGCGGCGCCCGGGACCGGTTTGTCAGTATCGCGTCGTCCGAGATCGCCGACGCGGGGATCCCGGTACAGAGCGTCAATCTGCTGCCGTATATCCCTACTATAATCACCAAGCTAGGCGCCAACGGCGCGCTGTTGACGACGCTGCTGGGGCGGGACGACCCGCGGTTGAGGGATCCCGAGCATGCGCGGTATGTGGTGAGCCGGTCGATGAACGATCATCCGCATGTGGGCGGGGTGTACATGCGGCTGTTTCCCGCGGTGGAGAGGGTGAGGGATGTGGTGTCGGTGAATGGCATTGGGGATACGTTTATGGGGGTGCTGGTTGCGGGTTTGGCGAGGGGCGGGAAGGTGGAGAAGCTGATTGATGTTGCGCAGCGCGCGGCTGTGTTGACGCTAAGGTGTAAGGAGGCTGTGAGCGACCAGGTTGGGGGGTTGAAGGGGGATTTGGGGAGGGCGGTTGAGGAGTCGAGGTGAAGAGTTCGGGTTCGTTCCGGTGTGGTCGGCTTCTTCCCGACGCGGAGAAGATGATGAAACCATTGGGCTAGTTCCTATGATAGGTGCCCTGGTTTCCGTCCCAGATGGATACCGCTGAGTCAATCATCAGACATGGAAGTAGGTGATAATTAACACGGGCCTGCCACGGGTAATAAACTCCACCTCAGCTGGAGCACGAGATTCACACTAACCCTTCTCCAAGTACCACTTCGCCGTTTACACCAACATCGCCAGTCTTGGCGATCCACTGGGAACAAGATCAAGGCACATGCAACCCCAAATCCAACCAACACCATGCCTGATCAAGCCGATCCCCGGATTTCCATGGAGCTTCCCCGCATTCACGCTCCAAAAACGAACCTCGGCAGGTTCCCACTTGAGGAGACTCCCCGCATTTTGACCACCCCTTGTGCTTGCTTGGCACAGGCATGGCTGGGGGTCTCCTTTAAGATGACAAGACCATGATGCGACGAGCTGCCACGTCTTATCGGGCTTCTTCCCTCACACATCACACATCACGCCTCACTTGAACACAGACCATCACTATGCCTCTGCACAACGGCTTCCTCCCCCGCGAGGGCTTCAAAAGCGACACGGTGCTCAAGATCATCCGCAACACGGCGCTCAACCCCAAGTTCATCTTGCCGCTGTTGCTGCTGGCCAAGTACACAAAACAGGGCCAGGACTTGGCCATCCTGCACCCCACGGCCTACTCGCGCCTCAAGACCCTGCTCGCGTTTGGCCTGCTCCGGTGGATCAACAACTACTTCTCGTGGGGCGTGCTGAACAACTGGGTCAAGGACAAGTACGACTGGTCTCGCGAGATCGTCGTCATCACAGGAGGCGCCGGCGGCATCGGCGGGCATGTCGTGCAGCTCCTCGCCGAGAGGGGCATCAAGGTGGCAGTCCTGGACATCCAGCCCCTGACCTACCCAGCCGGTAACCACCCTAAGAACTCTCCTCAACAACACCACAACTAACCGACCCCCCAGGCCCCACTGTCCACTTCTTCAAGTGCGATATCACCTCCCCCAAAGCAATCGCCGCCGTAGCAGCCGAGATCCGCCAAACCCTCGGCGAACCAACCATCCTCATCAACAACGCAGGCGTCGTCCAAGGCCGCACCATCCTCGACGCCTCGGAGCGCGACGTGCGCTTCACCTTCGACGTCAACACCTTCGCGCACTACTGGACAACCAAGGAATTCCTCCCCTCCATGATCGCCGCCAACCACGGCATGGTCGTGACCGTGGCCTCCGTCGCCGCCTGGGTGACCGTCCCGAGCATGGTCGACTACGCCGCCAGCAAAGCGGCCGCGCAGTCCTTCCACAACGGCCTGACCGCCGAGCTGGCGACGCGGTACAACGCCCCGCGCGTGCGCACCGTGTGCGTCAACCAGGGGTACACCACCACGCCGCTGTTCACGGGGTACCACAACGACAGCCCGTTCCTGATGCCCGCGCTGGCGCCCGAGACGGTGGCGGACGCGATTGTGCGGCAGGTGCTCAAGGGGGAGAGCAACCAGCTGTTGTTGCCTGGGTTTGCGAATAGTCTGCCGATGCTGGGGGCGCTGCCGCATTGGTATCAGAATCGGTTGCGGGCGAAGGGGCAGGGGATTATGACTAAGTTTGCCGGGAGGAAGGTGGTGAAGGATGTGGAGAGGTATTATGATGATAAGGAGAGGGCGGCTGAGGCTGAGGGGGTGGCGGCCAGTGCTGTTTTGGTGGAGAAGTGAGGTGGGTGGGTGAAGGTGTTTGCGACAGGGTTTCTTTGTTTGGATGGTCTCTTGGGTGGGCTGGCGTTGATTGTGTAGCTGCTGTTGGCTGTAGCTTGTGTCCTGGGTTGGGTATTGTGAGACATGCTGGGGTTTGTGGCGGACGGGTCCCTGAGTAGGGGACCCTTTGGAATGCATTCACATTCCAAAGCCTTGATGCCGCATTCTTTTGCCTTGTCAGTGCTTGTATTCTGTGGGAGCGCGTTGAAGTTGTCAATGACGAATTAGGAGACATCAGATTGAATTTCTTGCTGAAGCAAGCAAAGCTGAGGAGCTCACAAGAGTCTATCACGCGGGATCTTGACTTGCTTGTGTGACAGCGAGGCTCTATTCGAGGAGAGCATTGAGACAAAGAAAGAAGGCAACGATTGTCAGCTTCCCGTACCAAGTGATCACAATGGTAATGTTCGCTCTTAGTCTTTCTCGGTCAAGTCTCTCCTACTTGCTCAGAAGACTTTAATGCACTTGAATCTCGACTTGAGACCGAAAGCACAGACAGTTCTTGTGAACATGTTCTTGAACAACTTACCTATCTCGCTTTGTTCTTTACACTATCAGCATCGCTCACCACAGTTGACAGAGAACAGAAACTTGTCCTTGTGATTACAACAATATTTTGATACGGACGTTGAGGAAGTCATAGAACAACGGCTTTGTCTATCAGCATGACTTACAAAGTCCATCACGAGAGCAATAGTCAATCCTTTGTCTAAGCAAATTCAAGATGGCCTATATTAACCGAGCTCATCCTCTTAGTATTCTCAATTCGGTTCTCTACCAAACTGCTACTTCAGCACCCAAGTTTAAACACCTCCAACCTTCACATCACCAGTTCCACCAAGATGCTGCCATCAAACACAACCACAACCACCACAAGCCAGGTGGGCGAAAGCACGACCAAGGGCCCACAGACTTCCTGTAAGCCTCTTGCCAACACGCAACGCAAGAGCTCCCAAGGCTCAAGCTCTGCTGACCCCCGCGAAGACTACATCACCAAGTCCAGAGCAGCAGCAGCCCGGTGGTCAGGCTCCGACAGAAAGATTGCCAAGACGAGGCAACAGAGCCTTGACAAGACACGCCGCGAGAAGGCTGCGGTGCAGGGGGTCTTTGACCTCGGCATCATTGCTGAGGAAGACGAGGCCGCCGAGGAGAGCATGTTCCGGGATGCTGCGGGTGACGATGATGTTCGGGAGGATCTCGACGACGCTCTTTGGGGCTTTTATGAAGAGGATGAGTAGGGCGCGCAATCCCTTACCGCCATGGACACAACCGACACTCGGAGTCAGTCCTCTTCGTCTTTGGCTCAACGTCTTCTGCTCGACTCTTAGACTTGGCGGGGCCTTGTCTTGTTTTCTTTTCCATCATCGAGTTTCTGGTTTGAGGTGAGTCGATTTTGTTTTTTATTTTATCATTGAGTTTCTGGTTTGAGGTAGATTGGTCTTTGAGAGTTTGTTGGTTAGTCGCTGAAATTGACACCATTTGCATTTCAAGTTTATCTCACAACTTAAAGACGTGTAAGTGAACTCTCTAAGCATCTTAGCAGTGACAATTCGTTTAGTTCTTCTTCAAAACCACTCCTTCATTCCCAACTAAGTCGCCCTAGTAGACTCAAGTCATTGCCGTTCCTCAAGACACAAGAATACACTCAATACATTGCTGTCGTTGTCTCTTCAACACGCAAATCTGTCACGCTCCAACGGCAAATGACACTTGAAAAGAGTAGTTGGACATCATCATGGAATACGCCGACAACAGTGAGCCTAGAATCGTCTTCCTTCTCAACAGAGGTTGTCAGATTGAGAGAGGGTATGTCACCTCTCTTCGGAGGATTACCGCTTTCGGCAATCTATCAACATGGGCATCAACGTTTAGAGAGCTACATATTACTTAGGTAAAAATAAGCGATGGTTCTATCCTCTATTATCAAGAGTACAACCGTGACAAGCTATTACAAATATCCTGCCTCGTCTCTTCAAAAGTCGCTCTAAATCTTTACACTCACTCTCATGTAACACAAGACATCCCTCAAGGCTGCACAGGCAGAGACAGGATGCAGGGGTATATAACCATCGAACGATACAGGTGCCCGGGGCTCTGGAAATGACACCACCGCCTGCCGAGATGTAACTCGAGTGGTCGAATCACAGAGGAAAGGATGCAGGTCGTATGTGCCTCGTACAGCATGGCGCTGCCACAGCATCGCGGCACTGCATCAGGCAGGGACCAATTGTGTGATGGCTTTCGTCACAGGCAAAGCCGCATTCGACATGCGCATCGGGTTCCATGCCAAAGCCATGTCGCCATGGGTGCTGGAATTGGATCTGGGTAAAAGTCGCGTGCTGAGCGCGGGAAAGGCGGCAACCCGTCGGGTGCGTGCGGCCCGAGAAGCCCTGCGACGCCCTGGACGCCCTGGACGCTGTGGAAGCCCTGGAAGCTCTGGATGGAAGCCCTGTGTCGATGGGAGAAAGCACGCACGGGGCTCTTGTTCGTGGTGGTGCCAGCGAGGCCCAAGCTCCTTCGGTGGGCTCGTCCGAGGGATGCCTGCCGAGCGTTCTGGACTGGCCGCACTGCGCGTTTGACAAATGCAGGCCGGAACGCTGCAGCCAATTGCGGGCAGCTCATTGGAAGCGGTGGTGGGGCTGGCGGGCGGGCGCCGCCCACATCAGATCATCCCCAGCATGGAATCAGCCCACTTGTGCTCGAAAATCGGGGCATCATGGATCACCGCAGAATATCGCCGTGTCTGGTCTCGGTGCGTTGTGCGGGCGCCGGTCGACACCTCCGCAGCAGCA
>OUNM010466628.1_pt1 | contig 20774 bp, 14 predicted proteins | sample 1769961 | NCBI WGS metagenome assembly OUNM01 (sample SAMEA3914820, study PRJEB12502) | metagenome | biome: forest; material: soil | place: USA | collected 2012-03-12 | depth 0.3 m
GGCGGGTTCAGGGAGTTGGCGTTGGCGTTCAGGGGGTCCGTGTAGGCTCGGAACTGTGGGTCGGGGTCGTTAGCTGTCTTGTTTTGCTTTGGTAGGGAGAATGTAGGCAAGAAAAAAGAGGCTGGAGAGAAGGGCCTAGGAAAGGCAAGGACACGGCTGGGCTGGGCCACATCCTTGAGGAGAGAAGAAGGACCCAGAGAGAAGCGACAAAAGGCCCATGGAAGGGGACATTCATCCGAAACGGTCGTGGCTGCCAACTAGGCAGGCAGAAGGAAAGACAGAAACACGCGACTGAAACCGCACCGTCCATGCCGAATGAGAGCAGCGAGAAGCCCAAGACTTATTGAGAAGCCACGGCTACCAGCGCCCGTCCCCTCCCACAAAAAGAATATTGCCTAGAGAAGCAGCCGCTGTCGAACCTCGACTCCGAGGTCTCCTCATCTTCGCTCACCAAACCGGCACATCAGCCTAGAAAACTCGCGAAAGAAACTCCTCGGGGCATGACCATACTCTGAGCGGGGACCCGGTTCGTTCCAGGCATCCGGAAGATCGTCGTACTCCGGTTCATCGATACCGGCACCACCGGCATCGCCGCGGATTCCAGATGACGGCATGGCGGACCCACTGAGGTTCGCGAACATGCCGTAATTGGGAAGCCAATCATCTCCAAAGGAATGAAGACCACCAACCTCGTTGTTGACATCCTCCTCTGTATCCTGCTCCTCGTCTTCTTCTTCGTCGCTCGAACTGCCAAACCCGCTCATGAGGGTGCCCGCGCTGATAGCAAAGGGGCCAATCCCCGCGCCGCCGGAGCCGGCGTTCAGGTCTGAACCTCCGTCCAGCCCGGCCTCTGCGAGGGCACTCGACGGCACACCGCCGAGGCCGATGGAGCTGAGGCCGGAAAACCCGCCGCCCATCAGGTTCTGGTTGTGGGCGCGACTCATGGCCACCTCGGGGCGGACGCCACCGAGGATCGCATTGTCCCGCTCGCGTGTCTCGGCGAGCGCACCCTCCACGTAATGGACCCAATCCTGCGCCATGACCTTTTCCAATACCACCTCGCTGAGCAGCTCGGGAGGGTGGCGCTCTGTGAACTTGACAACCTCCTCGGCAATTAGTGTGAGGTGTCCCATGTATCCCATGCGGGTCTTGGTCTCGGCCTGAGACTTTTCGCTGGCGAGTTGGCCATTGATGATCTGGTTCGTGACATCGGCGGCCTCGAAAAGGCTGACAGCGAGCACCGGGTTATAGCCCCTATCCATAGGCCCGTTGAACACCTGCTGGACGATATCGTACACCACATTGTGGAGGAAGTTGTTCCAGGGATATTGGAAAAAGAAGCCGAGGATCGTCGGGACAACACGGTGCTCGACAAACTGCAGCTTCAAGAAATCTCCAACGACGGGCTTCGGCTTGGCCGACTCGTCGGTGGCGGGCGTCGGCGCGTCGGCCATGACGACAGAGAGGTCTCTAGTCTCCTGAGCAGGGTGCGAAGCCGCTGTTTCGGTTTGGGCGAGTGCTTCGGCTGAGACGTCGGTCATTTGCGTGTCGACGGCCGCTTCCTGAGATGAGGGAGCATCGGCGTCGGCGGATGCCGTGGGCTTCTCCTCGGCGGGCGCCGGAGCACTCTCTGCGGAGAATAAGGGGGCCGGGGTGTCATCCGGGTGAGGAGACATTTCCGCAGGCTGTGGGGCTCCGGCCTCGGCAATGTTTGTCGAGATCTCCGTCTTGGGCTGGTCCGCCTCCGTGACGGCTGGAGCATCAGCGGAGACATCTACTTGGCTGTTCTTGATTGACTGTTCCGGCTCCGCCTGGGTGTTTGTCGCTCCCTGAGCAGCCTCTTCGCTAACGACGTCCTTTGTGGTCTCGGCAACTCCGGCGCTCGGGGCTGTCTTCTTCGTCGGCGAGAGCGGAGCAACCACCAAATCCGCATCATCGAACGGCGGGTGCTGTGCGGTGCCACTCTCCGTCTCCTGCAAGCTCAGCTTGGGAGAGGTAAGAGGTTCATCTACAAACTCGTCGTCGTCCTTGTCGAGCAACCCCGAACCCGGCGGGTGCGAGGGCGCGTCGGGAAGCTCAAGGACGCCGTGCGAGCCGTCCTCGTCCGCAGCGTGCGACACCTCCTCAAACCCGTCGTCATCTGCCGAGACGTTCATGACCTCGAGCCTGCGGCCCTGGTCGGGGGGTGACAGTTGCGAAGCCTGCATCGAAATGTCCTCGGCCGACAAGTGCTCGTTGCTGCCGAGGGCGTGCAGCCGGCCTTCGACGCGTAGCTGCTGGCGCTGCGAGTCGCGGGCAGCAATCAAATCCTCGGCACCGTTCTCATTGAGCAACATCATGTTACTGCAATGCAAGAGCTCCGCCATCAACTCGCACGTCTTGAATCGGTCGAAGCCAAGGGGCTCGATTCGGCCCCCAAAGGTCGACGAAAGGCGCTGCTTCTGAGCCGGCGCGTTCAGAATCAGATTCATGAAATCGGGAACGTGCTGTGCGAACATGCGAAGAAGCGTTCCGAGGTAAATGGGGTCCCGACTCGACGGGGCAGCGTTGATATCCACGCCTTCCGGGTCATAGTCGGAGTTGTTCTTGCGGATAACCTCGATCACAATACCAACGCCGCAAGTCAGCGGATTGCCGCCGCCGAGCATGTACTTGATGAGCTGTTCGACACAGGGTTTCGAGACAAGCTGGCGTGTGAGTTCGTTGGGGCCGATGCAGGTCTGTTCGTTTTGTGACGCGTTGGCTGAGACGGTGATGATGGCCTTGATGAAGTCGGCGGCGGATGTCTGCGTAGCCCAGCTGTGCTCGGGCCCGAGGAAGGACATGAGAGTCGGCATGACGTCCTGCGTGTAAAGCCACTGTGCGATCCTGTGGTTAGTTCCGGACGGTAACAGGGTACAAGTGTCATAGACGAACCTCAACGACGCCCTGGCCGCTCTCGGTGCGCTCCAAACTAATGATCTTGAGCAAGAGATCCATGATCATGGGACAATCCACATGTCTCAGAATGTCCGGGATGGCACCGTCCATGGACTTGAGCAACTCCAGCATCTCCTCCGTTTTCTTGTCAAACAGGCACTCGTTGACCTTTGTGAAATAGCTCGCTTGAAGCGGGTCGAGCGGGGTCTGGCGCTTCAGGAACTGCCAAAAGTCGAGGAGGAGCGGCTTGCTCTCCATGAGCGCGTCGTACATTGACCACGTGTCCGAGGACAGGACCTCTGTAGAGACGAAAGCATATCGATTCCGCTTCTTCTCGCCGTCCTCGTGGCTGATGTCGCCCGCCCTCGAGGAGCTCCGCGATCGGCTGAAGGGCTGGGCAAGACCCTTGCCCTTCTCCTCCTCCTCCTCTTCCTCCTCGTCGTCGTCGGGGCTGGCGACGGGGCCGAGCTTGGGGGCGACGACATATTTGAGCAGCTTCTCGAGCACCTCTGGGTGGCGAAGGTAGTCGACAAGCCTGGCGTTGTGCTGTTTGAGCTCTTGAACCAAGTCGCTCTCGTCTAGCAGTTCCTCGAGCTGGAAGTCGTCCCTCTCGAGGATCTTATCGATGGCAGAGACATTGGCGTAACCGCCAAATCTCCAAAACATGATGGGCGACGGTGAGTAGTTCCTATGTCACAGCACCGGTGGGAGGGCGCTGGCAGGAAACGGTAGTATCGGGGTTCGGGCGGTGATGGCGCGTCCCCAGTGGCCGCATACGTCGGTCGAAACTCGAGAGGAGAAACGGTCGCTGGCCGGAGGGACGGCGTCGATGGAGGTAAACGGGGGGCGGGGCGGGCAAGGCGCGGGCGCGGGCGCGGGCAGAGGCGAGACCGGATTGGATCTGCTCTGGCGATGCGAAGGTCGGAATGGGTCCGCAGCAGCGGACGGGTATCTCAATGTCTAACTAAGGTATCTGGGGGGGTTGAAATGGTTAGTTAGCTAGGGAGTTGGCGGGGGAGAGTTGGTCTCGGCTGGGAAGTGGGGGTGATGATGCGCCGGGGTGCAGACACAGCGCGCCAGCCCGCGTGAAGCCGCCCGCGAGGGCGACGCGGAGATGGAAGCTTGAGGGGGGAGGAAATGTGATGAGCGAGAAGTGCAAGGTGGTTTCAAGCCCGACATGAGCTGTCTGGGGCCGACAGAAGAGGTGCGAAGCTCGGCGGACATATCGGGGGAGGGGGAGGGGAGGGAGCAGCGCAGAGCAACGTACAACAGAAACCTTGGTCGAATGCCAATAATGCTACAATTACAACGCGCCCCCAGAGGAGCCGAAGAACAGAAAAAGGAGAGTCGTCTAATGGCGCCGGTGCCGCAGCCTCGGGGCGAGAGAAGGCGCGGGGTGGGTTGGTTGTCGAGAGTGCGATGCGAGGCCTGAGGAAGAAATGAGGTTCATTCTTTGGGTTGATTGCGGGCTGATTGCGGGCTGGGCCCGTGAGGGCATGCGGGCATGCAGCACGGGCACAGGAAGAGCCAGCCCAGCCCACAGCCGCTTCCCGGACACCACTGGCAGGCAGCCCAGCAGCAGGGCCTGGCCTGGAGCGCCAGCCCGCTGACGCTGTGCTTGGCCCCACCTTGCCGCGCGGCTCTGATTGGGTCCCCCCCGCAGGCCAAGTCGAGCTTCACCACAGCAGACAGCGGGACGCTCGGACCAAGACAGCTTGAGAGGGAAAGAGAAGGCCTTTCCAATGTCGGTCTCCGATTTTGGCCTCTGATTTCCGTCTCGCTTTCGCGCTTGCTCGCAGCGCTGCGGAATTGGGCCGCAACGTCTTTTCTTGTTGCGGCGCCCAAATGCAAATGACAACAGCCCATGGGAAATGGGAAACGGCTCAAGCACGACATTGGGGATTCTTTTGATGCATCTTCCCCGCGATACATCTATCTCCGTTCTCCACGGCACACGAGTCACATGCGTTTCATCAAATTGTGACCGATCCACGACCACGACGCTGCTGGCACCCCTCGTGCCAAAGCAGCAGCCAAACGGTTCATCAGCTGCAGCGAGCTGCCAAGCTGTCCGATCGCGCTCCCGTTGCAACCCATCCAAGCCACGTTTTTATCCTGGTCGCGCGCGTGTGAAATCAACTTTTTACCCGGTTGATGCCTGTCGTGGTTGGTGCACGACAGGACAAAACGCCGCAGGGTCGAGCAACAGTAGGACGGGAGGACAGAATCCCAAGAGGCAAACGGATTGCATGATCTGTGCCTAGTAATATTCTAGGCTGTTGGGGTTGGGCAAAGCTGCCATCACCGACATGACACGCTTGGCCCATCCAGGCAGAGCTTGCCTGGCTGCGGGAACGACCCGAGATTCATCGGTCATCCGGCCAGATAACCTACAGCGCATCAGCTTTCTCCCCTCCCGCTCAGGAGAGCATCCTCGTGCTACACCGACAGATCACCTCCGCCAAGATACTGTCCAGAGGACAATTCTTGCGGAGTCGTGGGCACGATTGTGCGCATGTCTGGCCTGAGAGCTGCCAGCGCCGGGTGCGAAGCCGCCGCCGTCCGTGATGACCTTTGCAGCGCTTCTGAATTTGAGATCACCGTCACGCTAATGAAGCCACCAAGGTTTTGTCAACCAGCAGACGTCGTCACCGGTTTCAGACGGCCATCGGGGTGCTCAAACAAGCAAACTGCCCAGCTGGCGCTACCCAGAAGCACCAGCCTCGGTGTACTGTGCGTCTGCGGAATCTGGTCCCTCTTCGTACTCCCCGAGAGGTCGCTTCTTTCTTCGTTGCGACAAAGAGGACATTAGTGCTGGATTTCGACGTGTATTGCGTGGTCCTCGGTCAGAGTCAGCTCCTCTGCCGCTTGCAGTGGCGGCGCCGTCACCCATTGGGAGAACCCAGATTCGTCATTGCCATTGTAAGCTCTGACCGCGTACTCCCAAGCCCAAATCGAAGGCTCCAGGTAAAGCCTTGCCGTCACGGTTCTGGCGCAGGCCGAGGGCTCCTCGTCGCAGGCCATAGGCGCCAGCGGCAGAGCCAGCTTCGGCGTCGCAGGGGGGTCCAAGCAACCACGCAGCGACCTTTCCTCCCGGATCCAAACATCATACCCCGCGGCGCCGGCGACCTCTGGCCATCTAACCTCAACAGTATGCGCATCCAGCGCCTCCGCCCGCACCGACTTTGGAGCCGGAGGCGTCCCGCGGCCTACCACCACCGCCCGCGCGGAGGCCGGAATCCCGCCGCCCACGGTGCTCCACGTCTCGATGGTGATGTGCACCTTGTGCCCCGGCGCAAACCCGCCTATCTCGGCACGGCTGCCCCGCACGCCCACGATCCCCGGAAACGCGCCGGGCTGATCGCCGTCGAAGTGCACGATGCCGTACCGGTCGATCTCGCCCGCGAACGGCGGCGGCGGCGGGTGCCAAGATAAGACGAATCCGTCCGCGGTGGCATGGCTAGCGATGTTGACGGGCGCTGGCGGCGTCTGCGGGTCGGCCACCGCCGACGCGATGCCACTCCACCCGGACTTGACCGTCTCCCCGCCGCTGGTGCGCACCCGGCACTCCACCTTCTGGCCCCTGCGCAGCCGCTGCCAGTCGTACCGGTTGCTGTCGAGCTGGGTGCGCGTCCACCCGCGGTCGCCGGCGTGGCGGTGCTCGAGCTCGTAGCCGTAGGCGCCGTAGACGGCGTCCCAGGTGATGACGACGCCGCTGGGCGCGGCGACGGCTTGGAACTGCGTTGGTGTGGGCAGCGGCCGGGGAGGGATGTGCGCTGGGACCGCTAGCTCGCGGCGGCCGAGGGCGAAGGCCGTGGCGAGCGTCTGCGAGAAGGCCTTGGCCAGCTCGTACTCCCCGAGGGCGTTGGGGTGGAGGCCGTCGTAGGCGGCATCCGAGTTGGAGCCCCCGCCTGAGAAGGTGTCAGGTTATGCACTACTGAGGGTTTATGACCCTAGACTTACACGAGTAGTTCTCGCAGAACCGCACCAGCGCGATGGGTGAACGAGCAGTGCTCCACTCCGGAATTCGGCGGGCGAGCAGGGCGTTGTAAGCGGACGTGCCGATGGGCAGGTCCTCCCGGCCCGGCATGTCGGTCCTCTGCGGGATGTTGGCGATGGCAAATTTCAAGTCTGGCTTTGCGGACCGTGCCTGGTTGATCAGGTGCTTCATGCCCGCGATCAGATCGACGGGGTCGCACCACCGCCAACCGAGGTCGTTGAAGCCGAGCTCGACCAGACAAAGGTCGGGCTCATACGCCGCCACCTGCTCGGCGATGAGGTCCTTAGCTTGGTCCACCTGCCGCCCGCTGGCGCTGAAATGGGCCGAGTTGGCCAAGAACTCCCGCGCGACGCCGGCAGCGTACCCTCCATCCGTCCGGAAAGGAGGCGGCGGGTCCGGGGGGTCCTCGGCGAACCGGGGCGGGCGCGGCGGACGGGGCGCTTCCGGCGGGGAGGGGCCCGTGTACGGCCCCACAAACCGGACCGGGACGCGTTGCTGGCCGAGCCACTCCCAGATTCGATACCGCCAAGTCCAATCTCCCTCGCGGCCATGCGAGATGGAGTCCCCCACGACCATCACCTTGATCTCATCCCGTTGTGTTTGTTGGTCCATATTGGGCGAATATTTGCAGAAGCGAAGATTGGCGCGGCCGGTTGGTTCTCTTTCCCTGACATCATGGGTCCCGATCTGGAAACGACCGCGAACTAGCGATGAGGACCGCGGGGTTTCCGTGGTTCCATGCTCCATCAGATGGGGCCATTCGGCTCAGCTCAATCTCAGGGGCGCCACAGGGTTAGGGTTTTGGGGACCCCCTGAGCTCAGCAGCTGGCACTCTCATTTCCTGTGTTGCTAAAAGCGCACTCGCTGCAGCTTGGCAACGACGAAAAAGCCCAAGCGGCGCTGTTGGCAGACGTTCCTTGCAGCACAAGGTCGCAGGGCTGGCAGGGTTGCCGAGGCCTGCTATTGGAGTCTCAGTCACGGCAACGGCCTCAACCCCTGAATGCCCGTCCGTGCCACACCGCCGTCGACCGCGCTTGCAGAGCACAAGTTCCCATTCCGAGATTGGCTCAGGCGGCGCCTAGGGTTTGTTTGCGTCTACGCTCGGCGGTGATGGGGGATGGAAATCCCATACAAAACTCATGGGACGGCCCCCATCGGCGGCCCTTCTCCCCTCCCTCTCTCCTGGTTCACGCTTGACATCCAACCTTCGTCTTCATCGACAAGTCGCTCTTTGCAAGTCCTCAGGACACCCACGTTCATTACAGAACCCCCAATCCACCACATTCTTTCAACATGCACAAGTTCATCTTCCTGGGCGTCCTGCCCGCGCTGGCCATGGCCTCGCCTGCCTTCCCCCGCGCTCTTGTCCGCCGTGACGACCCGGTCCCCGAGGCCAAGAGCTGCGCCGACCTCGGCCAGCAGCAGTGCGGCGAGGGCTGCATCCCCTTGGACTACACCTGCTGCGAGCAGCAGAAGGGTGGCTGCTCGGCCGACAAGTACTGCGTCGTGGGCGACAATGGCGAGGACGGCTGCTGCCCGCTTGGTTACGAGTGCACCGGCGACGGCGGTGTGTCCAGCACCACCTTCACCGTGACCTCCACCGACGAGGCCGGCGCCACCACCACCGACGAGGCCGGCGCGACTACCACCGAGGAGGCCGGTGCCACCACCACTGAGGAGGCTGGCGCCACCACCACTGAGGAGGCTGGCGCCACCACCACCGAGGAGGCCGGTGCCACCACCACTGAGGAGACTGGCGCCACCACCACCGAGGAGGCTGGTGCCACCACCACTGAGGAGACTGGCGCTACCACCACTGAGGAGACCGGTGCCACCACCACCGCCGAGACCGGCGCCACCACCACCGACAGCACCGAGACCGCCAGCTACACCACTATCACCTATGACGATGGCACCTCGACCACCAGCGCTACCGCCGTCGAGGGCGCGGGCACCACGACCACCTCGGCCGCCGGCTCCTTCGCCAGCACCACCGATGAGCCCGAGTACACCACCTCGACCGTCTACGCGACCACCACCCGCACCATCACGTCCTGCGCCGCGACCGTGACCAAGTGCCCGGCCCGCGTCGTCACCGAGACCATCGCCGTGTCCACCACCGTCTGCCCCATCACCGCCAAGCCGACCACCGTCAAGCCCAGCATCCAGACCGTCGGCGTCAAGTCCACCACCTACATCTGCCCCATCGAGACCCCCACCGTCGTCTGCCCCGGCAAGGGTGAGTACTGCCACTCCGTCACGGCGACCGTTGCCCCCACGGGCTCCTTCGTTGCCCCCACCCCGAGCGTCACCGTCGCACCCACGACCAGCGCGCGCCCGACCTCCACCAGCAAGCCCGTCACCGCCGGTGCGGGCAAGGTCAGCATGGGCATGGGTGTCGGCGCCGCCGTTGGCCTAGCCGTCGTTGCTCTCCTCTAAGGGACTTGAGTAGTGAGGGAAAAGATTAATGGTCATGTGCATTGCGTGTGTAGATCGGAGGGGTTAATAGAGAAGGGTTATTCAATTCTGCTGAGTGTTGTGAGTGTTAATGAGTGGTTGAGTTGGTGATCTGGCGAGCGAGGAGTCGCGGAGCTCACAAAAATATACCACATGACAACATCCTTCATGTCTTTCCTTTCGCCGACTCAGGTATGGAGTTCAGTCATCGGCTTGTTACTCGGAGAGGCGAATATTCTCTCACAGGTGTGCCGTCGTTCCGGAGGGCCACGGTCTGTCGCGCCGCGCCGGTTTGTTCAGCCGGTGAGTCTGATTTGAAACCGTGCCGAATGGGCGGGCTGTCCTCTGTCAATGCAGGGCCTGATGAATGAAAAACAGGGATAATGTGCCAACACCCTGCGAAGCAACCACGCTTCGAAAATGAATCCCCGCAGCCAGACACGTGGGTGGCCGAGGCCTGTTTGTAAAGCTGTCCACCTCCCTGCAGTACTTCGTAGTACCCAATGCAGTCGGTGATCACTTGAAATAACTCGAAAAACATCCATGCCATCGCCGACACCCTCCATGTGTCTGTTGGCGCGAAGATCCGCCATGTCTGACCATGCCTGGCCACAATGATGACCGTGCCAGTTTGTTGATGAGGCTACCCCAAGGTCACCATCCGCTTTGGAGACGCGGTCCCCTTAAAGTTCCGTGTATTGTTCAACGTTCCACGGCCAGTGCCTCGCGAGTGGAGTGGGATGTCCACGAGTTTGGCGAAAAGCTTTTTTGCTTCTGGGGATCAGTGAGCTCGATTTGAAGATGCCGACCCGGAGCCTCGAACAGGCCAGGCCGTCTGCCATCGAATTATGCTCTACGCTTCCAAGTCAGCCGGGTTAGATACCTAGCCAGAATGAATCGAGGGGCCAAGACGCAAAAGAGGAACGAGACGAAGGGGGACAGAGGGAGACAGAGAGAAACAGAAGGAGAACGAGAGAGAGGAGAAGTAAAGAGAAAGAAACATAAGAACAGAAAAATAGACAAGAAGAAGAAAAAAGGAAAAAGGGGGGGAAACAGAAATGGAAGAGAAACGGAAAAACAGAAAAGAAGAAAACATTAAGAAGCAAAACAAGGGGAAAAGAAGAAGAAGTGCTAAGAGGGAAGAGGTTAAAAGAATTCAGCAAACTGAATCCTCCCCCTAATACAACGCGTACTCAGGACTCTCTGTCCATGACGACCATGCCTCCACACGCTCCGCCGGCGGCCGGGAGCAACCTCCAGCCGCAATCACTCCAAGACAATCCAGAACATGCAGTGTACCGCCGCATGACTTCGATGCACAGCACAAAGATTCTTCCGGCGCAATTGTATCACAGACAACAAACACCACACCAAACATGTTTTGGCCGACGAAGATGGGGAAGTGGGTTTCGGAAAGCAGTTCAGAACATTAATGCACAAAAGTCTTTGCAACTCGTGGTATTGGCTCAAGAACCCGGCCCCATGACCTAACTGCTATATACCTCTGCTACCTGCCTCCCTGTATCAGATACCCACCACCCGTTCCCGATCGTTTGCCCACTAATACAACCCACCATGGAAATTATCGCGAAAACACCCCCATCGAGCCCGGCCGTCTATGACCCTTTCACATGCAAGCCGCGCCGTCAATGCCAAGGACCTTGCCGTTGATCCACTCGCCGTCTTGAGAGGCCAGGAAGCACACCACGCGGGCAATGTCGATGGGAAGACCGACGCGGTGGAGGGGAGACCAGCCGGCCGCGTACTGGTTGGGGGTCAGCGTGAGTCAAAAGCCGTGCGGGATAGAGACATACCTCATCGACACCCTCGTTGTCGAGCGTCTCGCCGTTGGGGATGTACTCCCTGCAAACGGCGTGGTACATGTCGGTCTTGATGCCGCCGGGAGCGACCGCGTTGACGGTAATCTTCTTGTCACCAAAGTCTTGGTGGTGTTAGTCGAGGGTTCCCACAGTAGTTGTTTATGAAGAAACATACCGATAGCCATGCAGCGGACGAATGTCTCGATGGCGCCCTTGCTCGCAGAGTAGACGGTGTGCTTGGGGACGGCCTTGGCCTGGCCCGTGATGGACCCCATGAGGATCAGGCGGCCGCCAACCTCGAGGTGCTTGTACGCCTCGCGGGCGACGAAGAACTGGCCGCGGGTGTTGATGTTGAAGACGCGGTCAAACTCCTCGGGGGTGACGTCCTTGATGTGGCCGAACGAAACGACGCCGCTGTTGGAGCACACAATGTCGAGCCTGCCAAACTTCTTGTGGGCCTCCTCAAACATGCGGACGATTTCCTCGACCTGGGACACGTTGGCCTTGACGGCGGCCGCGTCGGAGCCGTGCTTCTTGATCTGGTTGACCACCTCCTGCGCAGCCGCGTCGCTGTTGGCGTAGTTGACGATGACCTTGGCGCCGCGACGTCCCAGCTCGAGGGCCATCTCGCGGCCAATGCCACGACCTGCGGGACGATGTCAGTGCTTCTTCCCGTCGTCGTTTCACGGCATCATGAGCGAGGAGAAGTGTGGGGACTGGCTCGGCTCAAGCCGGCAAAAGACCGGCCGGCAAGATCAACGCCGCTGGGCGTCCGACCAAGCATGCTTGTCTCAGGCGTCGAGGCAACGGACGTGGGGCGTGGGGTGGTGTGCCGGAGTCTGGGCCGCGGGTCGGACGTTGAGTTGGGGTAAAACTGCCGACCCGTCCGCCAGGCACCTTACAGCGCCTCACAGCGCGGGTGCATGCATGCAGGTCCCAATCGAGCCGCTGCAGCACCCGGGCTGTGGCGGCGCAAAGGAAATCGAGGAAAATGGAAAAATCGAGAAACTCTGGCTGTAACGTACCTGCGCCGGTCACGAGGGCGACCTTGCCCTGCAGCGAAGCCGATGCCAGACCGAGAGGACCCGGGATCTGGTCATACTTGCTGGTGCCAGCGGGAACGGTGGAAGTGACGCCAGGCATGGTGCTTCGAGTAGCGGTGCTGTTGTTGATGGTGGTTGAGGGTTTGTTGGAAGAGGTCGAGCTTGTGGAAGAAGTAGGCGATTGGTAGGCGCGCGAGGGTTGTTGAGGTTGTTGCTGGGGTTTGGCCTCCTTTGTCTCTGGCGCGGGGCGGGAAGAAGATGGGATGAAGTGAGACACGAGGCGGCGGAAGATATCAGTGAGTCTCATTCGGTAGGTGCGCTTCGCGGACAGATGTTTAAAGATATCTACAGCCAAGTTCCTTGCGTGGGAGCCGTGGCAGGAGACGACGACGGCCTCGTCTTATACAAAGCAGCCGCAGGCCAGGCAGGCCCCGCGGAAGGTGCCTTTTCAGCTGTGCCAAGCAATCCGGCGGTTGCCCTCCCCCCAAGTCCGTAACGCCCACTCCGGCCTTCCTCCAACGTCGTCCGACGGCGGATTCGGAGATGCTGGCGAAACACCTGCGACCCCCTTCCCCCTGGAACCCCCTGGGTGCGCCTGGACTGCTGCTTCGAGAATTAAGGCGGAAAATGCATAGGAATTCCGGCAGCATCGTTTATCTTATTGCCTGAAACTGGAATCCTTGCACGCGAGTTTTTCCACCGGCTCGGCGTCAAGAAGGACGTCGAGATGGTCTTCGGAGAGAAAGAAGTCGTTGTCTTTCTGTCTTTCCACGGCGGTTTCCGGGCCGACTATTGAAGATTCGAAAGAATCGAAACGCATGGCCCGCGGTTCCAAATGCCGCCCACTAATCCGCCACTTCCCGCCACTTCCCGCAAGCCGCAAGAAAGGAGGCGCCACGGCCGTTGTCAACCCAACGCCAGAGCCCACTTCCCGTCGTCTAGTCTCCGGGCTCGTCTGTCCTCGGTAGGCGGGCGCTTTACCGTTCCCACCGACTGCCGCACTTGTTCGAGCGGCAGATGAGCCTGGTTGCGAGCACTCACGATCCGGCTCGCTGCTGGCAAGCACACCCAGGCAAGCATCGTGAACGACACATAAGAATCTGGAGTGAGCAAAACGCGGCCGAAAGCCAGAGGTGACCTCGACCTCCTCAAGAAGAGGCGGTTGGTCGACTGTGGTCTCAAGAAAACAGCACTCAAGTTGGGCAGTTTCGGCTTCAACACCGCCGTCACCTAAGCTCCAAAGACACGACTTCAAAGCACAAGACCAACGGCCAATGACGGCTGTGGGGGAGGAATCCGGCGTCGTAACTGGTAGTAGAAGCGGGCCGACGACGAGTTGCAGCCAAGCTCAACTGCCGCTCGAGCAACTGCAGAAATCATGCTTGTCATCATGGTGCGTGTCTTAGCCCGCCTTGCCACATCTAGCGCCGTCTGGTTAGAAGCCAAGAAGAGGTGAGACAGGGCAAACCAGGGCTAGAAGATTTGAACTGCAGGCGAACGTTTGCTTCCGGGAATACAATATAGCCCATGCGTGTGGCTTGACCAGCCGGGTGGGCTGGCAAATGAACGCTCTCGGCCAATATCTGCAACCGCGGGAAGCCACAGTACCAGCGTCCCGGGACATCCCTTCACCCGCTCTCTCTGGCTGGCACCGTGCCTTCGGAGATGTGTCCGCGTTGAGGGTGAGATAAGGCCGGGGCTTTTCCCGAGATCCTGTATGTGTCACTGCTGACCAACCCAAGACCACCATGGGGTCGGAGCGGCGCTAGACAGGGGGCTCGAGGGTGCTGTCTTTGGGCTACGGCACCAGTGTACAGCACCGGGCCGAACATGGGTATCTCGACGGCATTGACCCGCCACGCGAGAAGTCTGACGCTGGCCTCGACCGGCGCCGGAGGCCCCATGGAATACCGGCCCCACTCCGCTCCGAGCCGGACCTCCGGCCGGCCCCCAGCTTGATCTGACAAAACCACCGGGAGGACCTGTGGGCTCGGCTCCCAGCAGACTTTTCTGTTGCATAAATAATGGCCACGGAAAAGGCAGCTGTTATCTCGTGCGAATGGCCCGGAACCCGAGAACGCAGCAACTGCTCCCTCGTCCGGCCTGCTTCCGAGACACGCAGCTCCATTATGGGCGGGTGCCAGCGAACTTCCAGGCCGGGTCTCTCCCGTGTTGACCCGCATGTTGCAGGCAATGTTGAGTTGAGAGGCCAAGCGCGCATAGAAAAACAGGCGCCTTTTTGTCTCGGCTCTGGCGGAGAAACAAAACCGGGAAGAGTCGGGCCACCGGGAGGCAAGGGGCAGGACTACCTTCCCAACGATGGCTGTTTTCAGCTCAGGAAGTCAAGACTCGAGAGTCAGCCGACGCGAAGCCGGGAGTCGCGGGAGTCGCGGACCCGCTCGCTTGCTGCAGGCCAGACCGCCACTGTCACTGCACCAGATGCAGCACAAAAAGATAAAACCAGCCCTGCTTCGTACGCGCTACACCACATGCATGCATCCTTGCAGACCCGTCCGAGAATTCTGCGCCCACACGTTCCGCAAGAACGCTGCCATTGGATTCCAAAGTCTCAACCATGCACGGCAACACCACGCCGCACGCGTCTGCGGCGTATTCGGACTGGGCTGCGCTGCGGGCTCGGATCCAGTCCCCCGGCCATGTGTCGATCAATGGCCGTGATTTGACCATTGCCGACGTCGTGGCTGTCTCCTTGTAGGCAAACCAAGCACTGTGTTCCTGTGTCATGCCAGAGACCACGCTCACTCTTTCCGCAGATACCAGACCAAAGCCAGCCTCACCAACGACCCGCAAGATCTTCAGGCCGTTCACGACAGCGTTGCCTTCTTGGCGCGTGAGCTGGAGGCCGGCAAGGTCATTTATGGCGTCAACACCGGGTTTGGCGGCAGCGCAGACACAAGAACCCAGCACCTGGCACGCCTCCAGAGCGCGGCCATCCAGCATCTGAATGTCGGCATTCTGCTGCAAGCCGACAAGAGAGACCCGGCAACGGGAGACGGCCGAGACAATGCCCTGCTGCGAAGCCATGCCCTCCCAGACCCGGTTGTCAGAGCTGCCATGCTCATTCGCTGTAACTCGCTCATGCGAGGCCACTCCGGCGTCCGCGTCAGTGTCATCGACTCCGTCATGAAGCTGCTGTCCCTCGATATGATTCCTGTCGTGCCGTTACGCGGCAGCATCAGCGCTTCGGGGGACTTGTCGACCTTGTCCTACATTGCTGGCGCTATCGAAGGCAACCCGGACATCTTCGTCAAGGTCCGCAGTGTTGACGGCCCAACACGCATTCTCCCCGCCAGCGAGACTCTCAAGACCGCCGGGCTGGAACCCGTCCGCCTCCAAGCCAAAGAAGGGCTCGGCATCACCAACGGCACCGCCCCCAGCTGCGCGGCCGCGTGCCTCGTCATTCACCAAGCCAACCAGCTGCTCCTCCTGGCTCAGCTCCTTACCGCCATGGGGACCGAAGCTCTCGCTGGCACGGCCAACAACTACCACCCCTTCATCTCCTCGGTCCGACCGCACCCAGGCCAAGCCGAAGTCGCCGCCAACATCCTCGCATTCCTCGCCAACTCCAAGCTTTCTCCGCCTTCTCTAACACCCCACCCGGCCCACCAAGGCCTCGCCCAAGACCGCTACGCCCTCCGCACCGCCCCGCAATGGCTCGGCCCCCAGCTCGAAGACCTCGCCCTTGCCACCCGCCAAGTCACTACGGAGATCAACTCCACCACCGACAACCCCCTCCTCCAGCTCTCCCCCGAGGCCAACAGCATCCACCACGGCGGCAACTTCCAAGCCGCAGCCCTCACTTCCGCCATGGAAAAGACCCTCCTGGCCCTCCAAAACACAGGCCGCCTCCTCTTCGCCCAGTCCGCCGAGCTCCTCAACAACGCCACCAACAACGCCCTCCCGCCCAATCTCTCCTTTGACGACCCCTCGCAGAGCTTCACGTGCAAGGGCTTCGACGTCAACATGGCCGCGTATGCTGCCGAGCTGGCGTACCTTGCCAAACCTATCAGCGCGCACGTGCAGGTTGCCGAGATGGCCAACCAGAGCGTCAATTCTATGGCGCTGGTTGCGGCGCGGTATGCGGGCGAGGCGGTAGAGATTTTGGGGTTGATGGTTGGGACGTATGTTTACGTGCTGTGTCAGGCGCTGGATTTGAGGTGTTTGAGGGTGGAGTTTGGGAAGAGAATTGAGGGGATGGTGAGGAGTGTTTTGGAGGGGTGTGGTCTTGTGTCAGTTGCTGCTGGTGGTGGTGCTGGTGGATTGGTGGAGAGAGCGAGAGAGGGTGTGTTGAAGCGATGGGATAAACTGGCGCATCTGGACTTGAAGGATAGAGCGAAGGAGGCCGTTGGGGAGTCGCTCGGCGTGGTGGTTGAGGGAGTTGGAGAGGGGGTGTCGTTGGAGAGGGTGCGGGAGTATCGCGTGCGGATGGCCGCTGCGCTGGAGACATGCTATGCTGAGCTCAAGGCGGAGTTCTTGCGGCGTCCGACGACGCCGGAGCATATCAGCCCGGCGTCCAGGGTTGTGTATGACTTTGTGCGCGGGGAGTTGATGATCCCGCTCAACCGGGGCGTGGAGGACCACCCGCCGCTTTTGGTCCAGGAGGCGGAGGCGCGGAGGCAGGCGAGGGTCAATGGCTGTAATGGATCGGCTGCTGTAAACGGCGTTGGGGCGATTGGAAGGCATGCTGAGGCGGACGAGGATGAAGACTTGGCGGTCCGGGGCAGGACACTGGGAACCATGGCCGGCGAGATTTACGAGGCGGTCCGGCGGGGCGAGCTGCATGACCGGATCATGAAGTTTGGAGAGGAGACGGGGCTTTGGGTTGCTGAGTGACGTGGAATGGGGTGTCGCGATTCTGTACAAGCCTGAGATGAGACTGGGACATAATTAGCTCTCTCGCGTCAGTTTAGTTATGTGGACGATCGGCCTTGACAGAACATGAGTAATTAGAACGAGAAAGTAGTTGATGTTTTTGTTTTGCTCTTGGCCGAGCTCAGTGTCTGCTCGCCACGGTGCTGTCTTGGTCTTGGTGAGGCGGAAATGACGGGCCACTCTTCTCGGCTTCATCCTCGTCAGCGTCCTCGCGGTCATTCTTGTGGTTGTTCTTGTCGTCGGTTTTATGGTTTTCCTTCTCGTCGCCCTTCTCATGAATCGTGAGTTCGTGGTTCCTATCGTCCTTGGGCTTGCCCTTGTGGATGTCCTTATACTTGTCTTTATCACCGTTCTCAAAGTCTTCTCTGTCTCTTTGTTCAAAATATCCTAGTTCTACATTTCTTCTTCCTTTTTTTTCTTCTTCTGCTTCCTCTCTCCAGCTTGCTCGTTTCTTATGCGTGGCGCTGTCTGACCTCGTACAGCGGCTACAAATGTTGGACATCGTGAAGTCAGACTGGATAACGAATGGAGTTGAGTGTTTCATGTGGGGTTGTCCTTGTCACCCTCCTTGTGCTCGTCTTGGTACCGTTGGAAGCCATGACTATTCGATGTTGATCCTTTTGAACGGTTCCACAACCGCTTTTTGCGCCTGAGATGTATTAAAGCAACAAGGGAGACTTTGGTACGGCGCTCCTTCCCCAATTCATCAGAACAGTCGGCCTTGGCATAACACGAGTGCGGAGTTCTCTCTGCAAGGTTGGTATTTATGCCTCATTTGCGTTGATGATAGCTCTTCATCAGCTGCCGCGGGTGCCGTCGGATTAGGCGGAGACAACAGACCACCCATCCTCTGAAGCTTCCTCTTTGTGGCCCTCAGACTCCTCATTCTCCTCGCCGATGGGGATCATCACTGTTAAACGCCAGATGATTAGCCTCAGTATATTTCTCAGCGATCATTGCCGGAACCCAAACTCCACCCGACTGAGATACGCCGACTCTGGTAATAACCACTTGCCGAAATCATCTTGGCCAAGCTTGTTTCCAGTATCTTCCATGTCTGTCTGGGAGCAGGAAAGCTTTGCAGCCAGCAATTGGCAGCGCCACCAGAACTCACACGAGGAATATTAGTTGCTTCCTGTGGCACTCCACCTACCCTCGCGAAGGTGAGACTGTCGTGGAGCTCTTTTCCCCTTTGGTTTATATAGGACAATAAGAATTGGCACAAAACAACAAAGCTCCTCAAAGGTAGTGTTTCGTCTCAATTCAGCTCAATCCTCTCTTGCCACAAATTCTGTCGCAGTCATCAGGCGGAGATGACAGACCACCCATCCTCCGCCTCTTCAACACCGCCGTCCTTAGCATTCTCCTTGCTATCGCTGGCAACCAAGACTATAAAATTTCATGTGGTTAGCCTCAAAATGCTTTCCTAACTTACTCGTGAGAACCAAGCTACGCCCCACAACCGTTTCCCGCCCATTGTCCGTTGCAGTGGGCGAGAACTGGCGGCGTATCTCTAATGTCTGTTGTTCAGTGACGCCGAGTTGGCGGTGAGAAACACTTACTGAAGTCCTCCTGAGCAAGCTCGGAGCTCTCCTCCTTTGCACCCGCCTGAGCCTGGGACAGCTCTTTTGCCAGTGTTTGTCAGCACAACGGGTGTGTTCAAGTGAGAGATGGTTGTGTCCAGTGTCGGTTCACTTACCCTCGGCAGACCAAACAACCCGGTCCAGGAACACGATCTCGAAGAGATCGGTGTCGTTATACTTGACGTGATCGATCAGGACCTTGGCCCAGACGTTTTGCTCCGCCTGGGCGGCGTTATTCTTTGCGATTTGGAGGATATCTTCAACGTTGATGGGTTTCGCCGCTTCCACAACCGCATTCTTGGCCACTGTGCGGCAGTGTGCCTCGAACGCCGCCCAGTCGGCGGTGTCGGTGAACAGGTGCGCTGGATCCGGATTCCGAGTCAGCTGGGAGACTTCAAAATTGCCCGGCAAGAGCAAGAGTCGTTAGGAACAGGTTGTAAAGCAGCTTACCGTAATCCTGCCAGATGATGTTTGCTGTGATCAATGTGAGAACTCAAAGGCCCAACAAAGAAACCGGCGTCTGCAGCGCAACGGGTTTCGGGAGAGGGGATGCAACTTACCCATGTTGGCGATCGATGGGATGGTAGGTGGTATTTGGTTGTTTTGGCTTGGGAAGTCGCTTCGCGAGATGAGCGAAGAGTCGTGACACAGGCGAGGGCGGGAGAGGGTGAAGTTTGAAGGATGCAAACGGGAATTTGGCTGCAGGATTTTGTTGCAGGTCGGTTTTGGGTTTGGAGAGAAGACGCAGGAAAGAGCAGTCAAAATGGGGCAAAATATTCCCCTACCAGGCAACCGGTTCTGGCAGTGAACCACAAGGGACTGGCATCAGTCGCCGGGAAGTCACCCAAAAGTCCCATGTTTGTCAAACCAGCCCGGCCCCAAGCTGGATGTTCGATGCCGTCAACGCCAGAAAATATTATGGAATAATGTTTAGTATAAATACTACCTTAGGTACCAAGGCAGCTAATGCCAGTGATGCAGTGCCAAAAAGAAGGGAGAAAAGAGACCGCCACATCCACCGCAAAACAGAGCAGATCCTGTCCATCAACCATCCGACCTTCTCTGCCAGCGGGCCGCCTTTCCTCCAGCCGCTGCGAAAAGGGAGAGCTCACCCTCGAGACCGAGCCCGCCAGCACCATGGCACCCGGGCACGGGCGACAGGGGCTACGCGGATGACAGGCTCAAGTATCCACTGCCTCGGAGCAGACGGGGGCGTGTAGTCTACAACCGGGCTGTCAGCACGCATCCAAATGGTCATCATCCCACCGCCCCAGGAATGCCGCGCCAGACTCACAACATGTGACCCGAAACACGTTATAACAGAAGGCCGCGCGCTCCAGAGCGAAGGGGTCCCGGTGCGGCTCCTCCTCCAAGGCGTCAACGGCCGCCTTCGTCAACGCCAGGGCGCTCCAGATCATCTCCTCCTGCGAGAAGTCGTGGCCCTCAGACTCGACCAAATCCCAGATGTAATCCATGAATTCGTCGCGGAGCCGGAAGGGCTCCTGCGAGCCGTGGTCGATGACATGCGGGACTGGAAGCAAAGGAGCCGGTTAGCGAGGAGGACAAGAACCCGCACGCCAAGAGGGTGGCAATCCCGCGGCGGGTGATGTGTGGGGAAGACGAGGGAAGACGGCCACGGAGGCGGGGGTGGGAACCTACTATGGTCCTCCCAGACGAAGATCGGCCTTCGATCTGTGATAAAGTGTCAGCTAAGCGGATGCTCAATGGATCAGGGGCTTTTGAGCTTGGGCTGGGAAGAATGGCTTACTCCCGGGCATGTTGAGCGTCTCGGGGGGCGATTGCGAGGAGAGTGTTTGCGACATTGGAGAAGTATGGCTCTGAAGTCGATGGTTTGATGTTTGGTGCAAACACTTGGAAAAGTTTGGGAGGGAGAGTTTGGTCGGGGAGTGCGTGGATTTATACGAAAGTGGCCCAGTCGCTCGGTCAGTCGGGCTTCTCCATTTGCCTGGCAGCCAGCCTCCCAGCTTAGGGTCTCCGTTCGACGGCTGATCATGACGCTGTAATATTCACCAGAAGGCCACAGTAACAGGCACAAATA
>OUNM010612198.1_pt1 | contig 20772 bp, 20 predicted proteins | sample 1769961 | NCBI WGS metagenome assembly OUNM01 (sample SAMEA3914820, study PRJEB12502) | metagenome | biome: forest; material: soil | place: USA | collected 2012-03-12 | depth 0.3 m
CGATGAACGGCTCGAACGGCCCGGGACAGCCGCCGTATCGCGTGCCTTCGCCGCCGCCTCAGCCGCCATTGCGCAAGCCGATGCCCACGTGGGCGATCGTGCTCATCATCTTCGGGTGCATCGCGGGCCTCCTCGTCGTCGGCACCGTCGCGCTGCTCGGGTTCGTCGCCTTCGCGTGCAGCCGGCACTGAGATGCTCGTCCACGCGCTCAAGCAGACCTGGCATCGCGATCTCGTGGGTCGTCCCGAGACGCACGCGTGGGTCTTGAGCCTGTACCGCGCCGGTGAGCTCCATCCGCAGACCGTCGCCGACTACTTCCCGTCACACGCCGCCGAGGATCAGGAGCTCCGGTCCTCGATGGAGCGCCACGCCGCCGACGAGGTGCGCCACGTGAAGATGTACGACCGGGCGCTCGCGAAGTTGGGCCAGGAGCTCACGGTCTTCGAAGGCCTCGACGTGTTCAACGTCGCGATTCGCACCGAGACCGAGGCGCCGCACAACGAGTTCGCGACCGACGGCGCCGTCTCCGTCGACGCGCTCCGCGAGAAGCTCGCGCATTTCCTCGCGCATGCGCATTTCCTCGAGGCTCGCATCGCGCGCTCGCTCGAGTACCACCTCGATGCCTGCGAGCGCGCGCGTGTCGCGGAGGTCATTCCTTCGGTCTCGTCGGTGCTCGGCGACGAGCAGCGGCACACCACGTACACGCTCGAGGCCGTGAAGGATCTCCTGCCGCGTGCGCGCGCCGCTCGCGTGATCGCCGTCCACCGGCGCGGCGAGGCCCGCGCCAACCTCAGCTTCTCCGCGCGCCAGGTGCGGAGCTTTCTCGCGACGTTCGGGTCGCGCCTCCCGAGGGCGCTGCTCTATCGCTCGTGTGCATCGATGATGGAGGCCGCCCATGCTGCGCTCTGACGTGAAACCGAAGCGTCGCCTCGGCATCGTGACCGTGACGCCCTCGAACGCGGCTCGCACGCCGCTCGAGGAAGCGCGCGATCAAGCCCGCGCGCTCGATCGCCATGCCGCGCGCGAGCGCTTCGACGTGCCCGCGACGTGCCTGCCGCTGAAGACGACCGTGAGCCTCTGCGCGGCGTGCCTGTCCTACGTGCCGGCGCTGGTGTTCGTGCGCGACGGCCGCGTCTTCATGAAGAAGGACTGCGCCACGCACGGGCTAACCGAAGCAATCCTCGAGAACGACGCGCGCTACTACTTCCTCTCCAACAAGGATCGCTCGGGCAACGTCTTCGCGCCCGATCGCATCTTCGACATCCCCACGTTTCCCGGCGTCGAAGGCTGCTGCGAGGGCGGCACGTGCGGAGACGGCGGGACCGATCAGACGACGAACAAGACGTGCACCGTGCTGGTCGAGGTCACGGACGCGTGCAACCTCGCGTGCCCCGTCTGTTACAGCGTCGCCGGCAAGGGCAAAGACCGGAAGCTCCCGTTCGAGGACTTCAAGAAGCACCTCGACACGCTCGTCGAGAAGAAGGGCGGCCTCGACTCGGTGCAGCTCACGGGCGGCGAGGCGATGATGCACCCGGAATTCTGGCAGATGCTCGACTTCGTGTGCGGCCATCCGCGCATCAAGAAGGTGTACCTGCCCACCAACGGCCTGCTCCTCCGCAAGGGCGACGCGATCGATCGCCTGGCGCGGCACAAGGACAAGCTCATGGTGCTTCTCCAGTTCGACGGCGTGAGCGACGCTGCCGACGAGCGCCTGCGCGCCGCCACGCCGGGAAAGGTGCGCCGCGAGATCGTCCAGCGCCTCGGCGAGCGCGGCATCTTCATGCAGCTCACGATGACGGTTGCCGAGCACGTCAACGAGCAGGAGATCGGCGACGTCGTGGAGCTCGCGCTCACGCACGAGCACGTCAAGGTCGTCGCCATCCAGCCCGCCACATACTCGGGTCGCTACGAGCTCGAGCCCAGCCCCACCGAGCGCCTCACGCTCTCCGACGTCGTGAAGGCGATCGTCCGGCAGACGAACGAGCGTGCGCGCGAGTCGGATTTCGTGCCCATTCCGTGCAGTCACCCGAACTGCGGATGGATCACGCTGTTCCTCCGGCGCTTCGGGATGGTGGGCAACGTGGTCCGCTACGTCGACCTGCCGAAGGTCGTCGAGAACGTTGCATACCGCACGCTTCTCTCGACCGACGAGCTCCGCGGCGCGGTCGGCACGAAGGACGACTCGCCGGTGCGTCGCGCGATTGGCCGGCTCGCGAAGGGCCTCGTTCGTTCGCAGGACATGTTCACGATCGCCATCAAGCCGTTCATGGATCGGCACGGCTACGATCAGGATCGCGTCGACAACTGCTGCCACCACCTGCTCGACACGAAGGGCAATCCGCGCTCCTTCTGCGAGTACAACGCGTTGCTCCGCACGCAAGACGGGTGGGACGCGTTGCCGGCGCTCGACGCCTGAAGAGGCGCGAGCGGCCCTCGCTCGCCCGCTGCTACGGCGTGCAGCAGAGCGCGCGGGCGTTCGAGAGCGATGCGGTTGCCGTGCCCACCGTCGTCGAGCACTTGAAGTTCCGCGCGTACACCTTGAGGGCGGCAATCGTCGGCTGGCCCGTCAGCTGGCAAGTGTTGTCCGCGGGTCGCTGGTAGACCATGTGCGTGCACGTCGCGTTGTCGTGATACTCGACGTTGCAGTCGGCCGCCGTTCGCGTGCATCCGCAGGCTCCGCACGTCAGTGTCGGGGCGTCACCGACCACGATACGTGCAGAGTACATTCCCGTGCACGCGCCGCCGTCGAGATCGGCAGGGACGCAGACGCGTTGGCTCGACGCGGCGGCAGCGCACACGTCGGCGTTCGCATTCGGCACGCACTGGCGGATCGGCGTGGCGGCCACCTTCGCAGGATCGCCAACGCCGGCGGCAGTGCATACCCCGGGTGTCGGCGTTCGATCCCAGAGGTTGTACACGTCGATCTGAGACGTGTCGCCGCTGTAGAGGACGATGCACGGGTTCGCCGTCGCCGGAACGGTGTAGCTCTGCATGTTCGGCGCGCACGTGTTGTTCGAGGCCCAGTGCCACGTGAAGTTGGGCCCCGCGCACGTCGCCTCGGTGCTGACCGTGCACGTGCCACACGCGCATGCGCCGGCCATCGCGACGGCGTCCGACTGCGCGATCTTCTCGGTCGTGCCCGAAGGACACGCGCCGCCATCGCCTGGCAGGATCACGAGGCCCGGGTCGACGAGCCCCGAATCGCACGTGATGAAGCTCACCGACGTGCTGCCGCCACCGTCAGTCGAGTCACCTGGTCCGCCCGATGCGCTTGCGCCGCCCGAGGTCGACGATGGGCCGCCATCGATCGCGCCGTCGCCCACGGCGGAGAACCCGCACGCTGCGAGCGCGATCGCGACAGCTGCGCCGACCATCCCCCGACCACGCATCGAAAGATCGTATCACGCGGCTCGACGGCGTCGATTCGAGGCCGCAAGTCAGCGATGTTCGTGGGAATGCGCCGCCCCGATGACCGCGAGGCGACGCAGATTCTTCGCTGACATGCACGAAGTGCAGCGTGCGCGCGAAGCAGACTGCGCTCGTGCACCGTGCAGAGCTGGGATGACGCGACGAGAGCATGGCTCGCGACTTGCTCGAGCCTGAACGCACCATTCATCCCTCGAAGGGGAGGATTCCCATGATCAAGCAAGAGCCCGCATCCACCGTCTACCTCGTCGCCGTCGACTCCACGGAGATCGCAGCGCACGCCCTCGAGGTCGCGTGTGGCCTCGGCGCCGCGCTCGGCGGCAACGCCGAGCTCCATCTGGTCCACGTCCTCGAGCCGATTCCCGCGCCGGTCGTCTTGGGAGCGGGCCCCGCGATCTCGCCCGTGGACTTGCTCGACGTCGGTCGCGCCGTGCTCGACCGCGCCGTCGCGGACGCCGCGCGCCGATTCTCGGGCCGGATCTGCTCGCATGTCGTCGCCGGCGTACCGTGGCGCGAGATCACGCAGCTCGCGTCGAACCTACGCGCCGATCTCGTCGTCGTGGGCACCGCCGGGCGCACCGGCCTCGCACGCATGACGCTGGGCTCGGTCGCCGAGAAGGTCGTCCGCCACGCCGGATGCCCGGTGCTCGTCGTTCGCCCGAAGGATCACCATGCGCAGGCGGAGCCGGGCATCGAGCCGCCCTGCGATGATTGCCTGAAGGTCCAGACGGAGACCGCGCGCCAGAAGCTGTGGTGCGCACGCCATGCCGAGCGTCACCCGCAGGGGCGCGTTCACTACGAGCTTCCGCCGTCGTTCGCGGTCGGCTCGATGAACTTCCGCCCCTGAGGCTTCGTTACGGGCTCGACGTTCGGCACGCATGGGCGCTGCCGGACGTCGGAGACGATCTTGCCGTCGCGCATCGTGATGACGCGACCGGCGCACTCCGCGACATCCGGCTCGTGCGTCACGTACAGGATGGTGAGCCCTGCGCGCCACAGGTCCTGGAAGAGCACCATGATCGCGTCGGAGGTCTTGGAGTCGAGGTTTCCGGTCGGCTCGTCGGCCAGGAGGATCTGCGGCTCGTTCACGATCGCGCGCGCAATGGCGACGCGTTGCTGCTGACCGCCCGAGAGCTTCGAGGGAATGTGATCGATGCGGTCACCGAGCCCGACGCGCTGGAGCGCCTTCGTGGCGCGCGCCGTGCGCTCGTGCGGAGGGATGCCGGCATAGAGAAGCGGTAGCTCCACGTTCTCGAGAGCGGTCGTGCGCGGCAAGAGGTTGAAGCTCTGGAACACGAAGCCGATCATCTTGCTGCGCACATCGGCGAGCTCGTCGCGACTGAGCCCCGACACCTCACGATCGCCCAGGATGTAGTGGCCGCTCGTGGGGCGATCGAGGCAGCCCAGCATGTTCATGAGCGTCGATTTGCCGGAGCCCGAAGCGCCCATGATCGCCACGAGCTCGCCGCGGTCGACGGTGAGGTCGACGTGATCGAGCGCGCGGAGCTCGGCGTCGCCCGATCCGTAAATCTTCGACGCGTCTCGCACGACGACGACGGGAGTGTTGGTCATCATGCGCCATGCGGGTGCACGTCGCGGACCACGCAAGCCGTGCGAGGGGCCGGTGCCCGCGTCGTGCAAATCCTGCGCATCGATGCACGGGGTGCGCGAGGCCGTCAGCGGTGCTCGGTCGTCAGCTTCCTCTTCACGTGAAGATCGCGCGCGACCGCCGCGAGGAAGAGCACGAAGCTGAGCGTGCCGATGCCTTGCCCGATCGACAGCGCCACGAGCACCGGCCATACCGTCGGGTCGAAGACCGACCACACCATGAGCGGCAACGCGACGAGCGCCAGCACGCAGGCGGCGCGAAGAAGCTTCTCCGTCGACGGCAATCGAAGCTTCATCGCGGCAGCTCTCCTAGCTTGGTCATCGGATGCGCATAGCCGTGACAACCGGCGCTCGCGCAAGCCACCTTGCCCGCGCGAACGCCGTCGAGGGTCGACGCGTGATCGGCGATCTTCAGCCAGCGCGGGGCGGTGGTCGTGTGGCAATGCATGCAGTTTGCATTCGGTAACGGGCTGCGGATCCGGATGGAGCGCTTCGCGTCCTCGATCGGCATGTCTCGGTACTCGGTCAGGTAGAGATAGACGTGGCGCATGCCGCCGGCCTTCGTGAAGACGTAGCCGTACATGCCGTAGTCCTCGTGGCACGTGTAGCAATTGTCCTTCCCGAAGAGCTCGTTGCGCGCATGCACCGCGGCGAGCGAGTGGCTGTTCGCGTCGCCCGAGTCGTTCGCGTGTGGCGTCATCACGTGGCACGAGCCGCAGAACTTGCGCGACTGGGTCGCCTCGAAGCCGGCGACGTTCGACGTCGCGGCGGTCGAGATCGGGAATACGCCGAGGCCCATGAGCAGCCAGAGCTTCGTGGCCGCCGTCACCGGGCGTGGGCGCAGTAGGTGCACAGCGAGGATGACCGCGGCGATCCCCGCGGTCATCACCGATATCCAGCCCAGCGCGCCCAAGTGTCCCGACGTCATTCGCCGAACCCTCGGAGCAAGATCGTGGCCGCCGCTCTGGCGATGGCCGCGGGCTCCGTCGACGCGCTCGTCACGAGCGATGCGAGCGCGCAGGCGTCGGCGTCGTCCGCGTCGTCCGCTACGCCGTCCGGCCCCCTCCGCTTGCGCGCCGACGCCTATGCCGAGACGCGAGCGCCGGTCGGGCTCCTCGTGCTGCACGGCGAGGACCGCACGCAGCCGTCGATCGACGCCGAGACCGTGACCTGGCTCGGGATCACCGACGCGCCCGCGCCCACCGGCGACGTACTGACCCTGTCGGTGCGACTGCGCGATCTCGAGTCGGGCTCCGAGCTCCGGGTGGGCCGCCTCCTCGTCTCGATGGGCGCCGTCCGTCCGGTGCACCTCGACGGCGCACGCGCTCTCGCGCGCGTCTTCGGCGGCACCACGCTCGAGACGTTCGGCGGCTTTCCGGTGGCGCGCCGCTTCGACTACGAGACCTTCGACTGGGCGATGGGCGGGCGGATCGGCCAGGCGGTGGGCGACATCTTCTCGGTAGGTGCATCCTACATGCAAAGGCGCAGCGACGGGCACGTCGCCGACGAGGAAGCCGGCGCCGACGTCGCCTATGCGCCGTATCCGTGGCTGAGCGGCGTCGGTCGCGCGGCGTTCGATCTCGCGTCGCTCGGTCCGACCGACGCGCTCGCCTCGATCGGCGCGCACGACAAGGACGTACGCGGCGAGCTGTTCACGACGTATCGATCGCCGGGCCGCATGCTGCCGAGCACGTCGCTCTTCTCGGTGCTCGGCGACTTCTCGTCGACCAACATCGGCGGCTCCGGGCGCTGGCGCGCATTCCCTAGGCTAGAGCTGGTCGCGACCGGCAGCGCGCTCGTGCGCGCCTCGGAGCTCGGCGGGCAAGGCGCTGTTCGCGCGACGCTCGCGCTCGATGACGAATGGAACGGCACGCTCGGCGGAGAAGCACGACGCGTCGATGTCGGCACCTCGCGCTGGTCGGGGGCGCGCGTCGTCGCGAGCGTGCCTGCGTCTCGGCGCGTGCGCATCGGCGCCGAGCTCGAGCTCGTGGTGCCCGATCGGCCGCAGGGAAGACCGCCGCTCTGGCCGTGGTCGCTCGGGTCCGTCTCCTACGCGCTCGGTAGCGGCTGGGACGTTGCTGCCGCGGTCGAGGCTTCTTCCGGTCCCGAGCAGCACGACGTCGTCGCGGCGCTGGCACGTGTCTCGTTTGCTTTCGAGAGGATCGAACGATGAGCCGATGGCTCGTGCTCCTCGTGCTCTCGTCGATGCTCGCCGCATGCGCAGGCATTCTCGGGATCAAGCCGCGCGATCCGCAGCATCCGTTCGAGCATCGTGCGCACTCCGTCACGGGCATTTCGTGCGTGCAATGCCACGAAGGAATGAGCACCGCGGGCGATACCGGGCCGCTCCACCTTCCGCAGACGTCGACATGCGTCGGATGCCACGCGAAGCCCCACGACACGCACGCGTGCGACGGCTGTCATGGAGCTGCGCACACGCGGCAGGAGGCGAGCCTCGCGCGCGATCACCTGCGGTTCACGCACGAGCGGCATCTGCCGGCGGTGGGCGGTCAGTGCGTCCCGTGTCACGGCGCGGCGGGCAAGGTCGACCAGACGTCGCTCCGCCCGCGCATGGCCGAGTGCTTCACGTGCCACGCGCACGAGAACCAGTGGCGTGCGCGCGACTGCGACGGTTGCCACGTCGACCTGCCGAGCGAGGACGTGACGCCCTCGAGCCACATCGTCCACGAAGGCGATTTCATCCGCGAGCACGGCGTGCGCGCAGCGAGCTCGCGTCAGCTGTGCGCGACGTGCCATAGCGAAGCGCAGTGCGCCGGCTGTCACGGCGTCAGCACCGCAGCGCTGCCGTGGAAGCTCGAGCTCGGCCGGCCGTCGCTGACCGGGCTTCATCGTGGTGGGTTCTTGCAGCGGCACGCCGACGAGGCGCGCGTCAACGCGGGTCTGTGCACGACGTGTCATGGCGATGGGAGCTTCTGCAGGGATTGCCACGCGCAGAAGCGCGTCGGCGCAGGGGCGCCCGGCGCGTTCGCGAGCCCTCATCCCGCCGGATGGGTGCGCGCCCGCGGTGGTGAGCACGGTCGCGAGGCACGTCTCGATCCCAGCTCGTGCGCGAGCTGTCACGGCGGAAGAGGCGAAGCGCTCTGCGTCGGCTGTCACAGCGTCGGCGGGCCCGGTGGAAACCCGCACGGGCGTGGATTCGTGAGCGCGCTCGACAGGCTCCGCGATCAACCGTGCAAGCAGTGTCACACCCGATGAGCGCTCGAACGAAGGTCGTCGCTTCGGTGATGGCGCTCGTGATCGCGGTCGCGGTCGCGGCGGTGCTCGCGCTCGTCGAACGACGTCCCGCGCCCGTTTCGCCGAAGGATGCGGTGCCATTGGCATGGCAGAGCGCACGGCTCTCGCCGATGCACGAGGCGCACGTGGAGCGCGGGAAGCTCGCTTGCACCGCGTGTCACACGTCGGGGTTCGCTCAGGACCCGACAGATAGTTCAGGACCTAAAGCTTTGGGTCCTGAACTATCTGCGGGATGCCCGAGCTGTCATGAGACCGAGGCTTCGCGCGCTCACCACGGAAGCGACGAGAAGCCGACGTCGTGCCTGACCTGTCATGCGTTCGGGGCCGGAAAAACCGCGGCCGCGTGCACGTCGTGTCATGCGTCGGTCCTGCACGGTGGGATCGGCGCGGACGTCGCGGGCGCGGATGGAGGATCGTCGGCGATCTGCGCTTCGTGTCACGTGCCGCACGGGCCGAAGGAGAAGAAGGCGAGCGACGGCTGCGCGTCGTGTCACGTCGACGGCCCTCCCGTGCGCGCCGAGGCGGCGCCGCACGTCGAGCCTCGCGGTCGTCACGTCGCCGGGCACGCCGCGTGTACCACCTGTCACGAAGCGCATCGGGCCACGAAGGAGGCGGTTGCGCGATGCGAGAGCTGTCACGGCGATCATCGCGCGGCGACGAGCGGGCCGGCGCATGGTGCGTGCACGACGTGTCACACGCCGCACGCGCCCGGCGAGGCGAAGGCATCGTGCGCGAGCACTGGCTGTCACGCCGGGAAGAGCGCGCTCGCTGCGCCGAAGGTGGCCGCACACGCGGACTGTCGGAGCTGTCACGATCCGCACGAGCCGGAGGCGTCGCCGGCGTTGGCTTGTGTGCGATGTCACGAGGACGTGAAGCCGAAGCATCCCGCGTTTGCGTCGAAGACGGCGGGGGCGAGTCCGTGTGTTGGATGTCACGCGCCGCACGCGGGGGCGAGCGCGGGGGCGCGGGCGTGCTCGGGATGTCACACGGCTGCGCATTCGGACCAGGGGTTTCACCGCGGCGGGGTCGTATGTACCAGCTGTCACAAGCCTCACGAGTTTGGCTCGCACTTGCTCCGGAACGATCGCGCCGAGGAGGGCGCGCTATGTGCCTCGTGTCACGAGGCGAAGGCGCACGCGGTGGCGGCGCGGCCTGGGCACGCGGTTTGTGGAGGATGTCACGGGGCTGCTCACGCGCCCACGCCGAAGCCCGCATGCGCGACGTGTCACGCTCAGGAGACGAAGACCGCGCCCGCCGGTCACGCGACGTGCACGCAGTGTCATGAGGCTCACTCGGGCGATCTCGGGAAGCATGCAGAATGCACGAGCTGTCACGCCGCCAAGAAAGAGCAGCAACACGGCGCCATTCCTGGCGGATGCGCGTCGTGTCACGCGCCGCACGGACCGAAGGGCCCTCAGACCCCGCCCGCTTGCAGCACCTGCCACTCGACGCCCAAGCTCCCCGGGCTCCACTCCATCTCCGCGCACGGCGCGAATTGCGCGTCGTGTCATACGTCGCACGGACCGCCGCGCTCGGATCGCGCGACCTGCACCAGCACGTGTCACGCCGATCGACGCGACCACCAGCCCGCGGCCAAGGTCTGCAAGGGGTGCCACATCTTCCGCAACTGAGCGCGCAAGAAGAGCTTTGGCTCAAGGGACGCGGCGATCGATCAGGCCGTTCACGTGCACCGCCTGCCCCGCCGCCGAGATCGTGAGCGCGCCCGTCGTGATCCCCTCGTGACACGTCGACGACGCGCACGCTGCGTTCGGCGCATGCGGCAGAGGCGGAGGCGTCGCATGACACGAGCCGCACGCGCCTGACGGAGCGCCGTCGGTCCAGCGCGGCGCCGCGACTGCGCCGCCCGCTCCGTCATGGCAGTACGTCGAAGAGCACGTCTTCGTGGCGGGGGCGTACGTCGCGGGCGCGCCGCCGTTCGTCGCGAGGCCCGCCAGGCGAACCGCGCCCGCAGCCGCGCGCACCGGATGCACGTCGCCCGGGCCGGGCACCACGTGACAGGTCGAGCACGCCACCGGCGCAGCGCCGACCGGCGCGCGATGCGCCGCGTGAGCACCCGTCGACGGCCACGGACTGTTGCCCGATCCATGACACGCACCGCATTTGCCGCTCCCGTCGCCGAGATCGACCTTGCCGTTCACGTGCAGCCGCGGCGTGGCGAGCGCGGTGCCGTTCGCGTTCGCCTCCGCATGACAGCTCGAGCACGGACCGGCGAAGTGATCCCTGGGCGGCGACGAATGACACGAGCCGCAATCGAGCGGCGCGCCTCCCGAGGTCCACGTCGGATCCGGTCGCGATCCTCCGCGATCGTGGCACGTGCCCGTGCATCGACCGGTGGTTGCGTCGCGCTGGGCGTTTGCGCCCGCTACGGCCGGATCGAGCCACACCTCGACGTGACCATCCGTGTGTGCGCCGCTGAGCACGCCCGGCTCGGGCTTCGGATGGCACGCCGCGCAGTCGAAGCCGCTCGCTCGTGCCGCGCTCGGCGCGGCGTGCGCAGCGTGGGCGTCCTTCGTCGGGTCGCTCGGGAAGAAGCACGCGTCACGGGGCGGATACGATCGATCGGCCGCGCCGTGGCACGTCGAGCACGCGTTCACGCCGCCCGGTTCGGCATGACACGTCGTGCAGGCGGTCGCGCCCGGCGCTGCCGACGTGACCCCGTCGGGCCTCGCGCCCGCGCCGTCGTGGCAGCGTACGCAGGCGTCGCGATCGTTCGCGTCCGTGAGCGCTTTGTACCGCGTCTGCCGGAGCGCCGATGCGTGGCCCGACGGCGAGCGCGGGTCAGCGAACCGAGCCGGATGGACGCCGCCGCGCACGTCTTGCGCGCCGCTCCGTACCCATGCTTCGAGGACCGCGCGCTCGTCGCCGCTCAGGAGCGCGCGATGCGTGTCGTCGTCGAGCACCGTCACCATCGGCGCGGCGTCGGTCGGGAGCACGGCGACCTTGCCCGCGGCCGTGCAGCCAATCGCGCCCGTGTACGGGCTCGTTCGATAGCCCGCCGCCGGTGCGTCGTTTGCGTGGCAACGTGCACATCTTGCGTCGAGGATCGAAGCGACGTCGTCGCGATACGTCGGGTCGGCGGCGGGCCTTGCGTCGTCCGAGCACGCGAGCGGCAGCACGGCCGCGGCAAAAGCCGCCCCCGCGAGGGCCGAACCGAGGAGGGCGGGGGAGCGCATGAAAGACGAGGGGGGCGCCGGCGATGCTGCACGCCTGCGCTTGGTGTCGAGATTGCAAAGCGACGGCCATGCTCTCGACGTTCACGCGCAGACCCGCTCTCGTCATCGCCGTCGCCATCTCGATCGGAGCAGGCTCCATCGCGGCGGCCTGCGGAGGAGGCGACGACGGCGGCGACGGCGCGACCGGGCTGGCCGGTGTCCCGGGACCTCAGGGCGCGCCCGGTGTCGCCGGCGCTCCCGGTGCTCCCGGCGCTGGCGTTGCCGACGGCGGCAACATCCTCGGCGGCGCGTGCACGACGCCGTGCCATACGTTCGGCGGCGTCGTCGATCAGTGGCGCTTCAGCAATCACTCGCACCCGCAGGAGAACGAGATCGGCGGCGGCCCGTGCGGCAACTGTCACGCGCTCGACGGCATCGCGCATCGCGTCGCGAACGAGTACACGATCGTGCCCGACGCCGGCGCTCCGACGGGCGTGGCGCACGGCCACGTGAGCTACAAGACCGGCTCCGGCGCGGTCACCGAGATCGGCTACGCCGGCGCGACCACCATCGGGCAGATCCACTGCACGACCTGCCACGACTTCAATCCCACCAACGATCCGCACGTGACCGGTCGGTACGTCGCCGGCACCGCGCGCATTCGCGTCCCCGGTGCAGCGACCGACACCGTGCTCCTCGAGACGAGCCCCGACGCGTCGGCCCCCACCGGCACGTCGCTCTCGTACAACGCCGGCAACGTCTGCGTCTTCTGTCACAAGTCGCGGAAGGACGTGACGAGCTTCGTCGCGGCGAGCAACCCGATCTCGTCGAACCGCTGGGGCCCGCACAACGGACCGCAGACCGACGTCTACTCCGGCAACGGCGGCTACCAGTTCGCCGGCCAGACGTACGGGAGCTCGGCGCACGCGGGCCTCGCGAACACCTGCGTGTCGTGTCACATGAGCCCCGTCGCTGCCAACTCGAACGTCCCCGACCACTCGATGAAGCCGACCGTCGCCTTCTGCAAGACGTGTCACACGCAGTACACGGGAACGGACTTCGACATCCAGGGCGGCCGCACGCTCGTGAAGAACGCGCTCTTCGAGCTCCAGGCCGCGCTGAACTCCGCGGGCCTCCTCACGCGTGCCGCCGCGGCTCCGTACGGTCCGCTCGAGGACGCCGACCTCGCCGACGGACAGTTCAATCTCGATCTCACGCGTCCCGGCAGCGGAGCGGCGGGTGCGAACCTCAACCTCGACGCGCCCACGGCAGGTGCACTCTACAACTATCTCGTCCTCGCCAGGTCCAAGGACCTCGGCGTCCACAACCCGACGTACGCGAAGGAGCTCCTGTGGGATTCGATCAAGCAGCTCACCGGCGCCAATCCCACCAGCTTGCCGGCGCGGCCCCAATGAAGCTGAATCATCCCATCCTCCACCTCGACGTACTGGGCCCGGACGGGGTGCGGTCGAGCGATCACGTCGTCTTCTGCCGCTTGCAGAGCCAGACGGTGCGGGTCGAGAACTGTTGCCAGTGCATCCACTGCGACGCGATCGAGGAGAAGCCGGCGGCGGCCGTGGTCTGCACCATCCCGAGCACGCCGCTCGGGCCCGCCGACGACCCGCGGGGTGAACGAGTCGAAGTGGCGAGCCTTCTCCAGCGTGGCGCCGTCGCCGTGTCGGAGTCGGTGCCGCTGGGCAGCGCGCTCTCGGTGCTGCACGCCGAAGACCGTCGGGCCATCGCCATCGTCGATGCCGATCACGTCATGATCGGGCTCGTGCACGACACGGACTGTCGCCTCCGCTGGCGCACCGCGCACGGCACGGTGGGCGCAGCGATGAGCTCGGCGATCGCCGTCGACGAGCACACACCGGTGCGGGTGGCCCTCCGCCTCCTCGCGGCGAACCACCTTCGCGAGGCGATCGTCGTCACGAAGCGCGGCGTTCCCCTCGGCGTCTTTCGCGACGTCGACGGCCTCGCCTGGATCGCGGCCGGCCACCGCGCGAAGCCCAACGACGAACGCTGACGCCGTCGACGCGTTCTACGCCTTCTCTTTGCCGACGAGCCCGTACTCGTGCAGGCGGTACTGGATGGTGCGGACGCTGATGTCGAGGACCTCCGCGGCCTTCGCGGTCGAGCCGCCCACGGCCTCGAGGGTCGCGAGGATCGCCCAGCGCTCCACCTCCGCCATCGTGGAGCCCGGGACCCGCACGGGGCCCTTCATCGGCTGCGCGTTCTCGAACGGCAGGTCGTCGGCCTCGACGCGGGAGCCTTCGCAGAGGACCACCGCGCGCTCCATCGCGTTCTCGAGCTCGCGCACGTTCCCGGGCCAGCGATGCGACAGGATCTTGGTGCGAGCCTCTTCGCTGAGCTCCTCGACGGGCTTCGCGTTGTCCTCGGCGAAGCGCCGCAAGAAGGCGTTCGCGAGGACGAGCGCGTCGCTCCCGCGGAGACGCAGCGGCGGCATCTCCAAGTGCACGACGTTGAGGCGGTAGTAAAGATCCTCACGGAAGCGACCCTCGCGGACCTCGGTCGCGAGATCGCGATTCGTAGCTGCGATGACCCGCACGTCGACGGAGATCGTGTCGTTGCCGCCGACGCGCTCGAGCTGGCGCTCCTGGAGGACGCGCAGCAGCTTCGTCTGCACGAGCGGGGACAGCTCGCCGATCTCGTCCAGGAAGAGCGTTCCGCCTTGCGCCTGCTCGAAGCGGCCGAGGCGTCGCTTGTCGGCGCCCGTGAACGAGCCCTTCTCGTGGCCGAACATCTCGCTCTCGAGGAGCGTCTCGGGAATGGCTGCACAATGCAAGGATATGAACGGAGCCTTGGCGCGCGGGCTCAGCGAGTGAATGGCGCGGGCGAGCTCGCCCTTGCCGGTGCCGCTCTCGCCGGTGATGAGCACGGTCGCGCGCGACGCTGCGACCTGGCGCGCCGTGCGATAGACCTTCTGCATGGCGGGGCTCGCGCCGATCAGGCCTTGCAGGCCCTCCGCGTCGCGCTCGCGCAGCTGTCGGCGCAGGTTCTCGGCCTCGACGCGCATCGCCCGACGCTCGCGAGCGCGCTCGATGGCGACGAGCAACGCCTCGATGTCGATGGGCTTGGTCAGGTAGTCCGACGCGCCGGCGCGCATGGCCGCGACCGCCGAAGAGACGTCACCGAACGCCGTGGCGACAATCACCGGCAGATCGCGATCCGTCTCGCGAAGCTTGGCGAGGAGCGCCATGCCGTCCATCTCGGGCATCTTCAGGTCGGTGACGACGACCTCCGGCGGATGCTCGGCGACGACGGCGAGCGCATCCTTCCCGTCCTTCGCCGTGTCGACGACGTAGCCCGATTGGCGCAGGAGCTTCTCGAGGCCGCTTCGCGCGCTGGCCTCGTCGTCGACCACCAGGATTCGAATTCCGCTCATGATGACTCTCCGTCGTCGTTCTCGGTGCCGATCGGGATCGAAAATGCAAAGCATGTCCGCCCGGGGTTGCTCTGGACGTCCATCGTCCCGCCGTGGTCGGTGACGATGCGATGCGTGATGGCGAGGCCGAGGCCGGTGCCGCTCGGCTTCGTCGAGAAGAACGCGTCGAAGACCGGAGCATCGGGGCTGGGCAGGCCCGGCCCGTCGTCTTCGACCTCGATACGAACGTGACGCGGCTGCCGTCTCGCCCGCAGGATGACGTGGCCCTGGCCGCTCGGCTCGAGCGCTTCGATTGCATTCTGCACGATGTTGAGGAGGACCTGCTGGAGCTTTCCCGCATCGGCGAGGACGACGAGCTCCTGCGGCGGCACGTCGGTGCGCACGCTGATGCCGGCCTGGGCGGCGGCGGCCGCCGTGAGCTCGAGGACGCGCGTGAAGAGCGCCTGCACCGACTCACGCTTCTTGACGAGCGCGCCGGGGCGCGCGAAGTCGAGAAACTCCGTCACGAGCCGCGCGAGCCGCTTGATCTCGTCGGCGACCACGCCGGCCGCCTCGAGGAGATCGGGCTCGGGAAGCTTCTTCGCGAGTGCTCGCTGCAAAAATGAAACGTGGAGCTGGGCGCCGTTGAGCGGGTTGCGGATCTCGTGCGCGAGCCCGGCGGCCAGCGTGCCGAGCGCGGCAAGCTTCTCGTTCTGGTGGAGGTGCCGCGACGCGGCGCGCGAGTCGGTGACGTCGGTCCCCACCGCGAAGAGGACGATGTCGTCAGGACCCTGATCGGCAATGCGTGTGAGGTCCCAGCGGACGTCGCGCAGTTTCCCGGCGCGCGTCTTGATGATGCTCTCTTCGACGCGGTGCGAGGGCGTTCCGGCGAGCAGTGAACCAATCACCGCACCGTCCGCTGGGCGGACGTCCGCCGGGATCAGGGTGTCGACGAAGGAAGCTCCGAAGACGTCCTCGAGCGCGTACCCGGTCGTCGTCTGGCTCGACTGGTTGAAGAGGCGGATCGCGCCGCCGCGGTCGACGCCGACGATCATCGCCGGCGCCGCATCGAGGGCGGACTGGTAGAGAGTGACGACGCGGCGGAGATCGCTCTTCAAGGTCTGTGCCTCGAGCTCGTCGCGACGCCGCGCCTGCGCGGTGAGGTCCTCGCGGTAGCTCTCCAGCATGATCGCGAGCTCGAGATCGAGGATCCGGGTCAGCGCGGTCCGCGGCCGTTCGGAATCGGCGCCGAGCGCGTCGGTAGCGACGCGTTCGAGGGAGACGCGGATCAGCGCCATGGCCGTGAACATGTAGCGCTGCGGGAGGCCGACACGGACGTGCACTCGTCCGATCTTCCGCGTCTCCTCGAAGTACGCCTCGTCGTACGTCCCGGAGAGGACGCGGTCCATCCAGAGCACCATCGACCGCTGGAGCCGTTCGATCTGCTCCTCGCCCGTGAAGACGGCGTGCGCCTCCTCGTGTTCGCGGATGCGCTCGTAGAACTCGCGTGCGATGCGGACGCGGTGCGGCTCCGCGAACGGACGGAGCTCCGCCAGGGCGCGAGCGTCCTCCTCGTCGAAGCGCACGTAGCGCTTCAGCTCCTCGAATCGCGACTCGGTCATGGTCGAACGGAACGCACCGCGTGCGCCCGCGCGCAGGTCTTGCGTCTCATGCCTTGGACTGTACTCCAAGCGTTGCGACGAGGCGCCGGAGGAGATCGGGGTAATCGAGTGGCTTGGTCAGGACGTGAACCGGCTCGTCGAGCGGCGGGACGGCGGCCGCGAGCGAGTTGGGATAGCCGGTGAGCACGAAGATCGGCATGGCGGTGCGGCGCGAGCGGGCATACCTCGCGACGGCCAGGCCGTCCGCGTGAGGCAGGTGAAACTCGGTCAAGACCGCGTGCGGCACCGGGTTTCGCGTCAGCCGCGCAAGCGCGGCAGCGCCGTCGTGCGTGACCTCGGTCTCGTACCCGTCGGCGCGGAGCAAGCGCGCGAGCACGCCGGCGCTGCGCGCGTCGTCGTCGACGACCAGGACGAGCGGTCGGATCTGGAGCTTCGCATCCATGGGGTTCGGTTCGGTGCTTGTGATCACGGCGGCGGCGCCTCGCTTCGCATCCCTACAAGGCGCGTGCCGTTGTCGTCGCGAAGCGCATCGGTCCGGGATGTGCACTCAGGCGGCGCCATGAACACCTCAGCATCGTCACGGTCTGCCCTCGCCATGCTGCCTACCCTCCTGACCGTCGCCGCCGTTGCGCTCGCCGCTGCGCTGGCCGCGTTCTTCCCGCTGCCGCTCGTCGTGCTGACCGTCGCTACATGGCCGGTCGGATTGCTGCTCCTCTGGCAAACACGGGACATCGTGGCACCGGAGGAGCGGATCGCGGCGGTCGACGTCGAGCGCGCGCGCGCCAAGGCGAGCGCCGGCAGGCGCGTCGTCGAGCCTATCGCTCGCGCCGCCTGAGCCACGCCCGATGCATCGATTGCGTTTCCGGTGCAGCCACTGCGCGCGGACGCGCCCTTCGGACCACGAATGCCGAGATGGCATCGTGGCCACCTCCTTGCAACGCCACGGGGAATGGTCATGTCGAGCCAGGACCCCACAGCACGTACGCTCTCGATCCGAACGACACGTCCGACCACCATCGCGGAGGTCATGACTGACGCGCCGCACACCATCGGCCGCGACGAGAAGCTCGCGCAGGCCTATGACGTCATGCGGCGCTTCGGGCTTCGCCACCTTCCGGTGCTCGACGGGGGCAGGCTGGTCGGTGTGCTCTCGCAGCGCGATCTCCTCTTCGTCGAGGCCGCGGCCGGTGGCGTCGACGGCCGCGTAGAGAAGGTCGGCCAGGCGATGGCGCACGACGTCTTTTGCGTCGCGCCAGGCGATCTCGTGACCGACGTCGCGCGGGAGATGGGCGAGCGCAAATATGGCTGCGCCGTCGTGCTCGATCGCGGCTCGGTGGTCGGCATCTTCACGGCCACCGACGCTCTCCGGCTCCTCTCGAGAGCCCGTACCTGACGCTCGAGAGTCAGCCGTCGGGAAAGGCGCCGCCGGAGCTGCAATCGACGTCGAAGCGAGCGGGATGTCGGGCAGGAACGCCGGCGAAGGCGCGCACCAGATCGATCGCCGAAAGCACCCCTACCGCGCGACCTGCGGCGTTCACGACCACGAGATGGCGAAGGTTCGCGTCGGACAGAGCGCGAGCGGCAGACTCGATCGGCACGTCGTCGAGCGTCGTCACGGCCGGCTGCGAGATCTTCATCGTCGCGCCGTCGGCGCTGAAGTCGCGCAACGAGACGAACCCGACGGGGCGATATGCCCGGTCGAGGACCGGCGCGCCGCTGACCGCGAAGTGAACGAGCTTCGCGCGGACGGCGAGAGGGCTCTCGTCCCCCGACGCGTAGAGGAGCTGCGGATTCATGATATCGCGAACGGTGAGGCTCATGATGACTCCGGATCGTGCAAGGGGCCGGCCACCGGGGGCTTTGCCGATTCTTCCCAGTCGATCCATTCGACGGCGTTGTGATCGACGAACGCCTTCACTGCGACGCCGAGCGTCGGGAAGAAGTTGGCGCTCCCGATCTCCTTCTGCAGGCCGTAGCGCTGGAGACGATCCTTCACCGGATCCTTCATCTCCGCGAAGGCGAGCACGGCGCGCCGCGTCGCGAGCGCCTTGTCGAGCTCGCCGAGCATCTCGGCCGCCGTCGTGTCGACGTCGGTGATGGGCTCGGCGGCCACGACCACCCATCGCACCGGCGCGCGCGACGAGTCGACGACCTCCATGATCCGCCGCCGAAACGTGTCGGCATTCGCGAAGAAGAGGGGCGCATCCCATCGGAACAGCACGAGGCCGGGCACCTGACGCGCGTCGGGGTAGCGCGTGACGTCGTGATAGCCCTTCACGCCGGGCGCACGCCCGAGCACTGCGTCGTGCGGTCGCCACGCGCGCCTCACGAAGTCGAGCAGCGCCACCGCGACGGCGGCGGCAACGCCTCGGAGGACCCCGAGCGCAGCAACGGCGACGAAGGTCACGAGCGAGAGGACGAGCTCCGAGCGACGCACGCGGTAGAACACGACGAGCGCGTCGACGTCGAAGAGACGGATCGCCGACGCGATCACGACGGCAGCGAGCGCGGCGATCGGGAGATCCTGCAGCAGCCACGGCGCAGCGACGAGGAGCAGCACGATCGTGAACGCGCTCGACACTCCCGTGAGCTGCGTGCGCGCGCCAGCCGCCTTCGCGACGGGCGTGCGCGTCGCGCTGCTGCTGACGGGAAAACCCCGGAAAAGGCCGGAGATCACGTTGGCGATGCCGAGCGCGAACAGCTCGCGGTTCGCATCGACGCGGTAGCCTCCGCGGCTCGCGAACGTGCGCGAGAGCACGCTCGTGTCCGTGAACGACACGAGCGCGATCCCGAACGCGGCGCCGAGCATGTCGAACGCGTCGGCCAGTCGAATGCCGGGTATCGCCGGTCGCGGAACACCCGACGGGACGGCGCCGACCACGGCGACGCGATCGTCGAGGCCCAGCGCGAAGACGGTCAACGTCGCGCCGACCACGGCGATCGCGAGCGCCGGGATCTTCGGCGCGCGAAGGCGACCGACGAGGATCACGACCAGGCAGGCGACGCCGATCGCGAGCGCCGTCACGTTCGTCCGCCCCGAGATCACGTCGCGTACGAAGTGCGCCGCGCCGCCGCCGACGTCGGGCGCCGCGGACGAGAACCCGAAGAGCTTCGGGAGCTGCGTCACGACGATGGTGAGCGCGATGCCGTTCATGTATCCGACGCGAACCGGCTTCGAGAGCAGGTCGGTGACGAACCCCGCGCGCGCGAGCGCGGCAGCGATGCAGAGCCCACCGGTGAGGAGCCCGAGGACGGACGCGTAGGCGATCGCGCGCTCGGGATCGCCGCCGGCCTTGCCCACGACGGCGACCGCGATGAGCGGCGCGAGCGCCGAGTCGGGGCCGAGCACCATGATGCGCGACGGACCGAAGAGCGCATACGCGAGGAGCGGCCCGATCGTGGCGTAGAGCCCGGTGATCGCCGGCAGGCCCGAGGCGACCGCATAGCCCATGCCGGCCGGCACGAGCAGCGTCGTCAACACGATGCCGGCCGCGAGGTCCGGGAGAAGCCACGCGCGCTGGTAGTGCCGCAGCACCCAGAGCCCCGGCAGCCACGCGAGGAGCCCCGAGCTCGGCGCGCGCGGAATCGACGATGGCGATGCAGAGCGCGAGGGCGGTACGGCCGCAGCGGCGCTCGAGCTCGCGCTGTCCATCGGGATCGTATCGAGCAAGGCGCGTGCCTCGCGGGTCACGTCGATCGCGCGTCCTTCGATGCGCAGCACGCCAGCTCCGCGCGGATGATCGCGAGCGCTCGCTGCGCTTTTCGTACGAAATCGGCGCTGCTGTCGACGAACACGCGACGCGGATGGGCCGCCCACACCTCGACGAGGCGAGCGTCGACGTCGGAGGCCTCGCGCGCCGACTCGAGCCGAACCGCGTCCTTCTTGTATCCGTTGTCGCCGTTGGGGACGCGGAGATGGATCACCGCGGCGTAGCGCGCGAGCTCGCGCTCCATCGTCGTGCCGAGGTCGGCGAAGTACTCGTCCCATGTGCCCGGCCAGTAGGCGAGGCCGTCGAGCGTGCCGCGGTCGCAGAGCAGCGTCGAGGCGTTCGCAGACTCGCTTCCCATGGCCTCGAGCGCGTCCTGCACGTGAAAGATCGCGCGCTGCGCTGCGCGTCGACCGAGGTCGTCTGCGCGACGCGGGAAGCCGCCGCCGAACACGATGCGCGCCGACTCCGGAAGGACGCCCACGTGCTTGCATAGGTCACGACGCGCGAGCTCGAGGACCGCGGTCTTGCCTGCGCCCGGACCGCCGGTGATGACGATGCGCTTCATGGGATGGGCCACCAGCTCTGCCGTGCAG
>OUNM010586761.1_pt1 | contig 20756 bp, 27 predicted proteins | sample 1769961 | NCBI WGS metagenome assembly OUNM01 (sample SAMEA3914820, study PRJEB12502) | metagenome | biome: forest; material: soil | place: USA | collected 2012-03-12 | depth 0.3 m
GATGTCTGGCGCCTCATGCAGACGCGGCGCGGGCGGTGCGGCGAGTGGGCAAACTGCTTCAGCATGCTCTGCCGGGCCCTCGGCGCGCGCGTCCGATGGGTATGGAACGCCGAAGACCACGTATGGACCGAGGTTTACTCGGAGCACCAGGAGCGATGGATCCACGTGGACGCTTGCGAGGAGGCGTGGGACAACCCCAGGCTGTACACCGAGGGTTGGGGCAAGAAGATGTCCTACTGCATCGCCTTTTCGTACGACGGCGCGACCGATGTGACCAGGCGGTACGTCCGCAAGACCGAGTACTACAACGAACGCAGCCGCTGCCCAGAGGAGGTCCTTCTGTATATCATGCAGGAGATCAAGCACCTACGCCGGTCCGACATGGATAAGCAGGCCCGCTATCAGCTTGAGAAGGAGGACTCGAGAGAGGATCGGGAGCTCCGCAGTTATGTCGTTGCCTCTATCACGCAAGCTGTAACTCAGCTAGTACCAACACCCGACGCCGGCCCGAGCGGAGTGAGCAGCGCCCGACGGGCACCATCGTCCGGGGATGACACCAAAGTCCCTGTATCCGATGACCTGCCCACCCGGCAGAGCGGAAATGCCGAATGGGTGGCTGCCCGCGGGGAGAATGGCATGCGAAACCAGGGGTTCCCGCCTCACAATCAAGGGCCACCATTCCCATAAGCACCTCCCCACTGGCCCTCGCGGGCCATCACTCCTTCGACAGTGTTTGAAGGCGCCGAGCCACCGAGCGACGGATTCGCTGCTTGTGGCAGCAAGATACCCTCCGTTGTCGGTCGGCTCGTATTCCTGACGCCGTTTTCTGGCCCGCACACGACGAACCGCCAGTTTCGACCACGTCATCAGCATTTCGGCGGTTGATTAATTGCCTTTTTGTTTAATGCTACATACGCCACCATCTTACGCGACATATATATCACACCTACCGCCTGTGTCCACTCAGCGCATTTCCTTTGTACATATCGTCATCATCGTCATTATCATTGTTTGGTGGGGGCAAACCGGCGTCGGTTGGATCATGGGTGTAGTTTTGAGAGAGGGGGGGGGGCGTTGTTGCAGTTATTTATTTTCCCGGGAAATGGTGCGGGAAGCCGTACACCGGCTCTCCCCCTCGTTGGCGGCGTTTGGCGTGGAAGTGGAATCTTGAAAGACGATGTTGGATGATACGGATGAAAGTAGCATCTTTGTCGGCGAGATAACAATCAAGGCCGATTGAGGGACTCAAACTTGTTTCATGCCATGCTGTTTGATACCTAGTATCTGTGTGCTCGAAGGGTATATGCAGACTGAGATCGTCCCTTGTGCGTTGAGCTGTAGCTCATCAGTGGGTGGACGATGATGAAGTGCCGTGTCTTTTGAAGGCGGACAGTGAAAGGGAGAAGAGCCTAGCCCCTTAGTACATCGGAAAGCTGCGGCTCTGGAAACCAAAGCCCTTCCGGGACGCTTTAAGTACAACACCTAGCAGGGACGGAGGGGTGATAGGGTCTCTGGGGTCAAGTGGTATCCCTTCCGTGTTATCCGTCACAGTTGGGCAGGTTCACGCCCGTGTCCATACTCAACCCTCGGAATTTGCACCATCATCAAGAAGCAATCAGCACCAACTTGACATCAGAGCAGAAGGTCCTGGCCGAAGCCCAACTCGCTATTTTTGCCCGGAGTTCCTAATCAGCCGCGAAGTGACCCTCAAGGCTGCTCCTCCGCTAAAGCTGTCGACAGCCTCACCAACAGAGGTGTGTAACGCGATCGAGGACTCGAACTGACGCCCCAGCATCATGTCAAACAAACATCGGGGTTGCGGTGGTAGTGTTACATGTGTGAGACAACCTCACCCCGCAGGTCCTGCACCAGATGTTACCCCTCAACTTTTTCTCCCGGCTAGTGGCCGACTTCATGGCTCACCATACCTTCCATCGGGGAGGTTGGGGGCCATTATCAACCTTAAGAGGGCCTCATTGCCTCGAACATCGGGGGCTTAGACACCAAATATGCCACAGAAAAAAAAGGTTGAAAGTGTAGATTTCTTGTAGAGCTGATGGGCGGGTGCTAACTCTGTTGCATGCCTGCATTGCTGTGTGTCTCGCTATACCGAGGCGGGGCGGCTGTTGGGCTCCGTACCTATCCTATCATATCCTCCATCACTTCCATGTCAGTCAACCCGGCGACGAGCAACGGCTGGCGCTTAGCGCCGCCCCCGCTACCAGCTCCTCTCCCAAGTTGAGTCTGCAGCTTAGATCTGTTCCGCGGGCCTCAGTGAGGTCAAGTGGGTCACGGGTTCCTGGTACTCTGTTGGGTGAGGAAATCATGTCCCAAATTGCAGTCTCTCAAGTTCTTTGAAGTGAATTAGTTGTAATACTCTTGCAAAAGCCTGGTTGGATAGACTGCCCACTTCCGTCCTTAGCCACTCCCGTCCTGAGCTGCGCAAACAGAGGAGCCACCAGCCGGATATTTATCTTCGCTCGCACCCGCGGCCAGAGAAAGAAAAACTATTGAGCGGCTCATTTTCCCGCGCCGCTCATTCCTTAAGCCATAAAATGACGGCTCGTGGAGGAAGGAGTGGTCATGCCCTGGCTCGAGGAAAGTCGCCCGGGTTTGGCCGCTCTCGGGTCTTGGACGGGAAGCAAACCATTAATCCGGGACTCAGGGCTTCTCAACAACTTATTCTAAACAATCTAGGCGTCAGGATAAATTTGCTCGAATGTTGAGCCGTCTTGGGTTTTTGAGGCTCGGGCTGGACGGATAAGGTCTTAGACATGCCGGGTGTGTGGTCGTTGCCCTGCCAATAGCCCGTTGATGTTTACTTCCCCCTTTTGACCCCCAATGATTTCCTCCGAGATGACGCCGCACAAATTAAGCGATTTTCGCGGACTAAGATATCGCGCTGTTTTACATTGGCTTATTTGTAATATTACAGGATGGCTGGGTGTTTGTGAAGAGGCTCTCCTCACCAAGGGCGAGGAGCGCTTCTCAACACGGCACTGAGAGCAAATCATAAGTTTATAAACCTCCAAGTTTTGTCTGGGGAATAACTAGCCGAGACACATCAATGCCATGCGCCACAATTTTGTTTTGTTCGTGCGTTTCTGGTGTCCGTAGAGGGTCGGATTTTACGGGTTCTTTGGCTGGTTGAGAATTTCGATACGATTTTAAGTTGCTACGAACTCGTGCCTGACTGTGACGCTGTCGTGTTTTAAACTTCAGTTATCAGAGTCTCCTACTATTATTTTGTTGACCCAGCGCCGGATTTTGAGTTTTCCTCGCTCCCAGAATTGAGTTGGGCCGCGTTGTGAGGCGAGAAGCAGTGAAGGAGTCAGCTTTGCAGCTCAGCACGGCTCAAAGTTTAGCCAACCATGAACATGGAATATCAAATTACAAGACACAAAGACCTCGCAGTGCGCGGAATATCTTTCCCTGTAGAAATATATACGCTGTACGCCTCTTGAAGGAGCGAGATTCACTTATGAACTCGATCAGGTCAGGAGGGATTCCATCAGCACTCCTGACAATTATCGTGCCAACTGACTGTCCGGGGTTATCATTCTATTGTCCACCCCTTAGCAGTATATTTTCTCGAAGAGGCGACTAGTGTGTTAGACGCGGTGTTGGGAGAGTGGAACCTCTTTCGTCGCAGAAGCGAGTGACTCCTCGAGGGGCCTCGGGAAACCCGTTGCGGATTGTGATGCTCTCCATAGTCGTTACTCCGAGGGGTGTGTAACCACCACCAACCAGTTGAGGATATCTTGACATCAACGGCTACCACAGTCTATGGCTCAATAGCAGTCTGGGGTGTTACACCCACAAGAGACAGTATCCCTTTGTCCACTTCCTGGTCGATGACATCCACCCGCCATCCCTTGAACTAACCACTCGATGAAAGTACAGCGAAACCATCAACACTTTGGATGCCACAGCTGGCTAAACCCTATCCTCTATCCGTACTTCTGTTCTTTTCGTCCATCTGGTCGTCTCCGATCGTTTTGCCATCTCTCTGCTGGCTGAGTATGGTCACCTCGGGGCTCATGTGCACATGACAGTTGCCACTGGCATTTTAGAAAGAATCTCTCTGCAAATAGTTAACCCGCTTTCTCACGTGGGCAGCCATCATCCGAGTTGACTAGGAGCTCACTGCGCGGTCGAGTTTTGCCATGCCATCTCAAAACGACAAAGTCCCGATGCTTCTCCCTGTCGTCGCCGTTTTTTCTCCAGAGGCCAAGCCAGGGATACGGACGCTAACGCCAATGAAGTCGCCAACTGCAGATCGCGCAATCCTATCGCGATTTGGGCTGCAGCCACCCTCAGCTGGATTCCGTGGAGCGCCACACACACAGACGGGCATGGTTTATTCTCTTTTGTTCAGAGCGTCACGGCAGCAGCCAGTTACTACGCGATGTACGTTTGGACTCTTCAAGGCCGGAGAGACCGTGTGGATACTTGGTACATGGTATGTAGTACCGTGGACTGTGCCTGTTACTCGAGGAGGGGTTTGAACAGCGTTCTGTATTCTGTCCGCCGCAAGTCTTCCGTTTGACGCCTGTGAAAGGCCATGTTTTTTTTGGGGGGGGAGTGGGAACCAAGGGCGCTGCCCAGCCGAGATTGCTGGCGGAACCCTCCCCCTCATGGGCTTTCCCCGGACCAGCAAAGGGGCGGGGGCCGGCGTGGGATTGCAATCAAAAAAAGCCCAGGTTGTTGGTGAGCGCAACACGGAGGGAAGGCCGTGCAGGCGGCGGCGCCAAAGGCCCGACCAGTCGGAGAATTGAGCGTGTGCAAAGGCAAGGAACCGGAGATGACTTTCGCCCGGGGCCTCCGGGAGGGGGAGGGGGCCTTGGAAGGGGCTCGTGGGCCGACCAGAAACGGGTGCCTGTCTTGCGAGCTGCGTCCCTACCACCCGGAAATCATACCCGGAACTGCTGGTCGCAGCAGCGATCATGAAGGAACAAAAACAACCCCCCCCCCCTCCCCCGAAATAGTGTTCCGAATGTTGCAGCGACTGGGAGGGCCCCGGGGGCTGATAGGACAGCCGCGCCTCACCGATGCAGCACAGCGCGATCCGCAAGGCCGGGCACCACGCGTATAGTGCGCGCAGGGACGCGCCATTGGCTGGCTGCATGCAGGCTTGTGAGGTTGAGAAGGGCCTGTTGGCCGAGTTGGATTCGACTTGCATGCTCAGTTGGAGACGCTGCGCAGCAGCGTGCAGGCAGTCTTCTGTTCCCGACAGACTGGGTTGGGCGGTTGCAGAACTGGAGGCCTGCAGCCCATTGCAGCTGATTGGAAAAGATGCGACTTTCATGCACTGACCGACACCATGCAGGCTTGGATTTCGGCGGGCACGCACCAGGCCTCTTTGGCGATGCTCGGAGCGAGGTCATGAAGACCCAATGTTTGCTTCTGAAACTGCGCCATCGCGGCACACGCTCGCGGATCGTGGCTTGCTCTTGAGGTCAGTGGGTCAATATCACCCGGTCATATGCACAAAATATTCAAACATAAGGTACCGTTCATCAAGTTGAACCAACTTGTTTCTGACAGCAGCCAGAGCAGGGGATGCCGGTGCATCGCGTGCCCACTCTTAACCGTTTCCAGTAATTGAAACGAGCTTCACTGCCATCCGGAGCCCCGTGATGTCTTGCCTCAATCCTTCGAGACGCAACAATGCGGTTCATGTTCACGGGGGGCTAAGCCGAGGCTGTGTTGGTGATGAAGTCATGGAGCATGAGCTCGTTTTCGAGTCTCTCTAAACCAATGCCATTGGCGACTCATCAATTGTGTTGCCACCGGATCCGTCTTGTCCCAGCGCGTCCTTGTCCCAATCAAGCCTGGTTCCATTGATGTTGGGTGCTCTCAAGCCGGAATCCCCTTGCCAGCTGCAACCCCAACCTCCCCAAATGCGCTAAAACGCGGCGAAGACGTTTCCAAGAACATCATCCAGGTCCTTTTTGCTGTGCAGCCGCGTCATAAATGCGCCTGCCGCTCCCAAACACACCCCGCATCGCGTCGTCGCGTCGCCTCCGTGCCTGAATCGCGCCTCGATTGGCCAATTGGTCCCTAGACTCGGGTTCTTGGTTATGCGAGTTCCTGGATTTCTTGACGGATCGAGATAACGTTGCCGACCACAGCGCCAAACAAAAAGAAAAGCAGATCGACATGGCAAAACCCAGAGCCGAGCCTTGACCGGCAGATCGAGACGGCGAAGTCTGAGGCCGGACTCTCCAAGTCTCAGCCCTGGCCTTCGGCCCGCTGTCGGGCTCCCGAGATGTACGGGGACGGAGGAGAAAGGAGCCGGAGGACGCCGCAGGGCCCGGAGTCGCCTTGACTCAAAGGAAGTGTTAAACTGAGTGGCGCGTGTCTGCCCATTCATTTCCCTGAAACAGCGGGGGGTGGGAAACGGCCAGATTGACGAAGCATATTCCAGAGCGCTGGGCACATTTTTTCTCTACCCCGACCGAAAACGACTCTCAAAGATGTTTCCCGACTAAGCAGGTGGACATGCACGGGGTGTCGAAGACTGGCGCAGGGAGGGGCTTCTGCCCACAGACCATGCCATGCGCAAGTAAGCCTTGTCAAGGAGACAGCGCCATTGGCGGTTCAGACACGGCAAGTCGAGAATCGGCCAGATTTTCCCATGGTATCCTGCGCTGAGGTCCAGCGCTTTGGGCTCGTCGTGCCGCCCCCATCTCTCGGGAGATGCAACGGCGGCAGGGACCACGGCCTGGGCGATGGAGAAGACGGCAGGTTGCGTTGGCTGCACACGCACGTACGTAGTGATCCGTGATCCTTGCGGCGGAGAGGACAGTTCCTGCTTCATCGTCTAACCTGGACGAGACTGATCTTTGGCATCAGCGGCCGTGGCTATTTCTTGTGTCTCATGATACTTCCGATGCTGTTTCTTTTTTGAGACCCCTTTCCCCCGAAGGGTTCAAGAACCGTGCGGCGTCTGGCGTTGCCAACCTCATGCAGCGACTGGAGAGGGATTTCGGCCGCCGGTTCCATGTTGATGCGGCCCCTTATCCTTGCAAATTGTTTGTCCAGGTAAGCCTCCGGGCCTGAGAGCCGGGAAACGCTTCAGGCGGTACTCCGGCGGTTGACAGGGCTGCAAAACCGGTAAGAAGTCATCGACGGCTGGCGGTAGTCCCTGGGCTTTCCGGCTCGTCACTGCGGTCCGGTAGATATATACCTACTAATTATGTAGTACTCCGTACAGAGCCGTGGTCTCCAAGGCTAACTCTTGAAAACGGGCAAATTGGCCCGGTTCCGGGACGGCTCAACGGAATTCGTCTGCTGAACGTGTTCAACTAACTGATCAACCAAGGACTGAGCGAGCCGCACCAAAGAAAAAACGGCCAAGAAAACGGGGCATAGAAGGCCAGCGAACGCATGACGAATGCCGGATCGAGAGATGAGGTTGCATCGTTCAATGGATCATCTGTTCGGGGAAGGGTAGCTTCTCTGGTAAGAAGTCGGTTGCCAGTCCAAAATGAGCCAGGTTGATTGGCTCGTCACTGAACCTAAATTGGCAACCCTGGATGCGAGTGAAGGAAGTGGGTTTGCTGGATCCACCTGACGTCCGGGCGTTTCTTTTTCCATTCTCTGTGCTGTGCTTGGCAGGCCTTGCAGCCTCATGTGGCAGCACGCTAGCTCAGCCTTACCACTGCTGAGCAGCTGCAGCCCCGATGCTTGCCAGATGTTCTGGAAGCAACATCGGATTCTTCACCCCGCAGCCAGGCCGGATCCTCCAGTGCCTCCACACTCCTTTGCATTTGGAGACACATTTTGTGGTTTGACCGCTCCGTCGTCGGTCTGTATAATCTGCTCTGCCTAGGCCTAGGGAGATGAGGCATTATTTCTTTTTTTCTGCGCATGCCTGATGGAGAGGGTACATGTTTGTACAAGCCCGTTCCTAGCACCCCAACTGAATTCTTGTCACCCCTGCCGTGGTTGAGTCTTTGTAACAGCAAGCGGAGGCACAGGACGCCGAAGGGATGGAGCAAGCAACTCAGATGATAGATCTGCCCCCTCCAATCATAGGCTTGCGCACTGAAAGAATCTTGCGACATTGGCTCGGAAGCGGACGAGCAGTCCGAGTCCCGCACCATGCCGCAAAGGCCCTGGCTCTTTTTTTTTTTGCTGCTGGGGTGCAATTGGCGCCGGTGTGGGGTGTCGTGGAGAGGGAGATGGAGCATTGCGGGCAGAGCAAACGGGCTCGTCAAGAGCCAGCAGGGACCGGCTTTGTGGCAGTTCGCTTGCCGCGTCAGAGCGAAACAATAACGCAAATCTTCGGCATCCGGCACCCATCGTCCGCAGTCCAGAAGACCGAGAAACAAGATACCGGCTCCGCAGCCACCGGAGCCAAGGTGGCCTCGCCGCGCCGGGGGGGCTTGAACGGGCGGCTTGGCGGTCCGCTTTTCGGGAATGCCGGGACCGTTCTGGGACGCACCGTCGCTGGTGGCTGGGGAAAATTCAACTTTCGACCATCCATCAATGGTTGATGAACTGGGCTCACGGAGACGAGTTTGGTCCGCGGGAGAGTGCTGCCTGCGGAGGCCGCGAGACAAAGTTCTTTGCAGCGGCTTCGAGGTCGACAGCGGGCTCGCAATTGGTTGTGGGCACTGCGCTTTGAGCTTTGCTCAGCTGGTGACTTGCCTTCAAGGTTTCATTGCCCCTCACACGACCAGGATGCCTCCTGTGCCCGCAGTCAGCCACCATGCAGCTGTTGAAGCTGAGTCGAGCAATGCCGCAGGGCGGAATCCTCGACTATTGGCCCCGCATAGAGAGATGGCTGCCCTCCTTGGTGTGCTGGCAAAGGCAGTTTCATATAAGCTATCTCTGGGGCAGGCCATTGGCCTAGAGCCAACCGCAAAGGGGGACACAATTCCCACACAGCATCGCCTGCTCAATGAGGGGTTTGTAGCGGGGCACGCCGGTGGGCAGGCTGCGGCAGCCCTTTTACCCCGCGGCCCTATCGTTGATTTCCTGTTCAAGGCTGGGCGCTGAACTTGCACGAGGGGGCATCGATCTTTCACCTTGAAATCCGAGGCGGGGAATAAACAAAAACATCCGCACTTGGTACTCCGTATGCAGAATACAACCGACAAAGAAGCGCCGATGCTGCTGCTTTCCGTCCGGCTGCTGCTATCAGGACCCTTGTCGGGTTACGGCTTCTTATTTGCCGCCCATAATCTTCAGCCAGCCCGAGGATCTGCGATTTGTGCGAGCACTTACCTGTCCGTCACCGAGATGGCGTTTCCTGCCGAGACGTTGATTGCCAGGCAAAGCTGAGCTTTTGTCGTACGTGCCGTGAACGCGATAGACCCCGACATGCATTTGAAATTTGGTGCCTGGGCGACCGTGTGGGCAGAGCACCGAACCGGTGTACCACCACAGGCATGTCTCAAACGTGCGTGGTCACCGCAGTCGGGTCGTCCGCCCGCAGATAGCTCCCGGGCCAGGACCCAACTGCTGAGAGCCGACAGCTTCCCGTATGCAGGGCACAGAGCCGAGCTGCGGAATCACTGTACCCGTGCATGGATACAACAGTGTCTCCAGACTGTGAGTTTCGGCGAAGAACTCTGTTCACCTTTCCCCGCTCCACTGGAAGGGGGGAGAAGGGGGGGGGGTTCAAGTGGATGGCAGTCGTGATGGTATTTTGTTGCGGTTGGGGACGAGGCGAGGCGGGCGGATAAAGGCATGCCGGATGCCGCCAGAAGGCCCTGCTCCAGCTTGATGAACAGAGAGAGATTGACCGTGGCACAACGCCCAGGCACAGCACTCTACACACTGTGACTATCAAAACGCTGTCCTACGGGAGGCGGCAAGCAATCAATCTCGAAAAGCCGGAGACGGAGCCGCATACGCAGCCGGGCAGCCGGACAGCCCCTGGGGATACTTGGACAGCGCCAGCCTGGTGGAGTGGAATGATGGGGGGGTGGGGGTTGGAAGAGCTCCGGCGGAGAAACCACTCGGGAATCGGTTGCCCGAGTGTGGACAGCGGCGCTGTGTTTGAAACGAGAGAGTGTGGACAATCACGGTCTGTAATGGCGATATCGAACCATCAGCAGCCAAAGGAGGTGCCAAGAATTGAGGGGATCCGGGGCTTGAGACTGACCGGCGAGCGGTAACCAGGATTGGCATTGGGCGGCCCGTTCACTCAGCCCGGTGAGGGAAACGGAGAGCCATGACAGCCATCTCACGCGTTGGCGTTGCAGCGACCAGTTCGGGTTTATGCGAGTGTTGGATTGTTGGTTTGGTTGTTGCTCCCGTTTGTCGCGCGATCCCTGCCGGGCCTGTTTTGGGAGCCCGCGGTGTACACCGGCAACCAGTCCGCTGGATTGGACGAGCCTGTCGTTGACACGCATGGTTAAATTGAAGTCGTACAGCAACGCGTCGGGAGTGCTGATTGGCTGCCAGGCCGGCAGAGACTGCCCGAGATGCATCGGTGAAAGCAAGGCACCGCAGCCGTGGTGTTTGGTCATTTTGTGCCTGGAAAGTCCTCGCATTGTCAAACACCACTGGCCAGCAAAAGGCCGAGTTGCGCTGGTGGCCCGAATACCCGGTCTCCCTCATCTGAGTGAAGTGGAACAACTCTGTCGACGATGCGGGCAGGCTTGCGAGAGAGTCTTGAATTTGGAGCGGCTGCCGAGGCCCTGGCCTGTCCTGCAGCTGCCAGCCAGCCTTCTGAAAAAGCGGGTCGCGTTCTCTCACCTCACTGGCTCCCGGAGCCAGACCATTAAACGCGAACACGCCAAGCACGGATGACACGCGCAGCCAGACAAATCTTGGAACCTGGAAGGACAGCCTTGGTGGAAAGGTGCAAGGATTCAAAAGGAGGAGTCAAAATGCAACGCGTTTAACGTTAGCGGCTGATAAAGAAAGACGCCGACCAAACCGCAACTGGCTGAACGCCTCACTCAGACATTCCATTTGCAGCACTCCCCAAGCCCGCCGTCTTCTCACCTCCCTGTGTAAAAGTACCTAACGTCAACGGTGCTAAACGCCAACCTGGGCCCCATGCAACGTCAACTCTAATGGGACCTATGCCCGGGCTCCTTCCTCGAAGGATCGCGATCGAGGTGGACAACCGGATTTCGCCATCTGCCGAGTGCTTCAGATGCTTCCCTGTCCGTTGCAGTGCGGAGGGCATCGACGAGTCGGCTCGACTGGCTCGTCGATCCTGACGTAACCTCGGGGAAGGAAGGTGAACCCAGTTGAAGCCTTTGTGACTGGCTGGCTGGCTGGCTGGATGGATGGATACAATGGTGCATCTCATCGGATTCTTAAACTGCCAGGGTCCCACCCCAATTCATTCCGGATTACCTGCAGCTGGCCTTACCACAGGATGGCCCCTCCACTTCTTGTGGCTCACGACACGCAGTCCTTGTCTTTGGGATGCGATTCAAGCAAGTGCTCACGCAAGTGCCGTCCCTGTCCACCGGGGTAGGTGGCCCGGCTGTCTCGGCTGGCTGAGCGTCCAAGCAGCAAGCCATGACGAGAGGCTTGTGGCATGGCGTTCTCACTGGCTCTCCAAGGCAGGCGGCCAGAAGATGAGGCCTGACGATCCCATGGAACGGCATTGAATGCAACAAACAAACAAGGAGTCAAGCACAAAACAAATGTGTAAATCAACTGAGAGGGATACGTAGGTTGTTACTGTAACTGAGGCCCAGGGTTCCGGACCCGCCGTTTGCTCGCTTGAGTCAGTGAAATCTCACTGGAAAATCGACGGGCTCGTACTCCGTCCTGGGAGTCTGGGACTTTTATTAAGGTAGTCTTTTCGAGGCTTCGTAAACACGTTTGCAATCCCGCCGACTCCCACCCGGCTGCATTCACTGCACAGCATGCTCGACGCTATCTGCCAGATTCCGTGCGTCTCGCTGCCGGGCTGCCGGCCTTGCTTTGTCGACACCACCTTGACAAGGCGATTATGTCGCAGACACGAGCCGGGGCAACTGAACACGACAATCGACAAATCGACAATCGTGAGCATGATCTGAGAGCATCGCGCCTCGCCCCGAATGTCAGACGCCAGACACCACCACCCCGCGACACGCATCCGCGCAGCAGGGAAACACCAACAAGCCCCTCTGCGTGCGACGCTTGGGTCTGGGGCGCGTGCTATGGTACCGTGTCTCTGAATTGAATTTTCCCTGCGGGCCGCCTCCTGGTGCATCTGGGGCCTCCTCACCGTCGGGGGCTCTGAGTGGTTGACCACGGGCGACGGAGTTGCCAGAGGGCCCTGCACGCCGTGCCCAAGCAGCCGTAGATCCCTGCCGTCCTCCACCTGGCCTGAATTTCCCAGCCGAGCGACGAGTCCACTCAATTCCACCGTCGCCCACCACCAGCCCCGGTGCGCCAGCCAGGAGCGAGCCTCCTCCTGGCCGTGCCTGAACGAGTGCGACCTCCGCAACCCCACCGGCACCACTCAGAGGAGGGCAGCCAAGGAACCTGGAGGCTAGGGAATGGAAGGATTGCAAGTGACGTGCGATGCAATGAATGCCGCACCTTTGCCTCACGCGAGGCGGGCCATGCAACCAGGCCGTCGGCTCCTCGCGACGCGTATTGATTGTCGGACCTACAGAAGTCAGGGACATACAGCACAGCGCAGAGTGCCTCCCTCAATGTGTACCGGCCTGGCACCCAAGACCGGCCAGGGAAAATGGCCGCATAACAACCCTCTGTCGAGTGTCTGGGAGGCATAATAATAATACCGAATCCACGGGAAACGCTGGCTGGCAGCCCACGCACGGGTTGCGTCTCGCGAGGGACGGGGGACCACGATTGGGCGTCGGCCTTCGTCCTTGGCCGGTTTTGGGACGGCCGCGTCCTGGGCTTTCGCCCTTTTTGCACAACGGAGGTGGGGACCAGCAGGAGAGGATTACGGAGCCCAAGACCTTGCACAGGCGGCCGAGGCGGGTTCTTGGCGGCGTCCCGGACTGCTGAGCTGCCTGGGTGGCCTGGCTTTCCCTGCAAGCCCGCGGTGGTGCACCAGGCCAGGGCTGGTACGAAGTACTCCGTACCTCAGCCCACAGCCTGTGCTGCACGCTGCTTGGTGCTCAGCGCTCCTCCGGTCGCGAGCTGGGGGCTCCTGTCTTAAACCGGCCGTTAACCAATCTCTGCGCTCCTTTCCACTCCCTTTTCCTCTTCCCATCCTCCTCCTGCCTGGGACAAATATCTACCTCCCCTCCCCTCCTTCCCTTTCCCTTCTCCTCCATCCGCAACCAGTCGTTCCCTCTCCCGTACCGTCCCTTCCAACATCCCCCCGTGGACTCCCTTTCTCGGTCTGAGAAAAGGAGGGAAGGCGGAGATTTAGATCCTGGGCCCCCCGACAAGCTTCCTCCCCCCAGCCCATTTAAGGACACGGCCGGCCTGGTGCGTGCAGAGAGAGCTGGAACATTCGGAAAAGAAAGGCTGGAATTGGGAATCTCACCACGTTCCTGATTTCGTCTTTTTTCCACGCTCTCGAGTTCCACCCTGCGTCCTGGTTTGACTCGCCCTCCCCCATCCGCCCAGGCATTCTTCGGTTCGACGGCGAGGAATCCTGCCCGCTCTCCCGGCTGCTCCCTTCGTTCCGGGGCGCCGACTTCCATCTCGACTCCCATTCCTCCAACCCGCCAAGCTCCGAACCTCGACGTCGGCCTCGACCTCGAGCGAAGCACGGCAGCGTTTCCCACCAGAAAACTAGGGTCATTTCGACAATTTCCTGCCACCGACCGACGAGCCAAGAGCGACTCGTCGTCATCTACATGATCTCGATCGGTGCATAAGCCCTTTTTTCTGGCCCTGCCGAGGCTTTGAGAGTGAGGTATGTCTGAGCCTCTCTTACAATGGTCCCGAAGTTTCCATTTCTCTTCCTGTCGCCGTTCCCCCGCGCCCCTGATGCCAGCTGCCTGTCAGCCATCAGTCCGGGCAGGCTGAAGCTTTTCTCGGTGTGGACAGCTGCTGAACAATGGCCGTTTTTTGCTCCCTCTGCAGATACATGCCGACTCGGGTTCTCCCTGCAATCCGCGGCATCTTTCACCCTCAAGCCTAATCGCCCGGCGATCCTTTGACTGCCTGCCGTGGGACACGTTAACTCGTTGCTCCCACCCAAGCGTCAGGAATTGTGTTATTTTGCGTCGGTCCTTTTCGACGACCCGCAACCGTGGCAGTAAGGGATCCCACCCGTTCTTGACACTCTTTGCACGCTTCGTGCCTCGCCAGAATCCCGTTCGTGCCGGTCCGAGTCTCCACTGGCCCGATCGGCCGAATCACGGCCAGCAATTCTGCTCCTGCCCCTTGATGGAGTGGATCACGGAGAGCGGGCCGCTCTGCAATTGCTCATCGGAGTACGACCGAACTCAAGAATGCGTTGCGCTGACTTCCGATGGTTTAGACATCCTCGGTCGACACAGTTCATTACCGCCCGGCCACCAGAGAAGACTCGTCTCTCTTTTTCGTTTTTCCAGCATCAAAACCAGCGGATTTTCCAGCCACAGTCACTCATTTCGGTACTTGTAATTCACCACACTCTTTAATACTCTAATACTAGTCATCGTACTCGGTCGACGTCTCACTCTTTGGCTCGACCAACCTTTTATCTTAATACTGCCATTGGATTCCTGGAGAACTCGAAACAACCCGTCCCTCATTTCGACGTCTCGACCGACACACGACTCAAGATGGCATACTCGAGTTATCCCTCCGACGACACCTTCTTTGTCGAATCCGACGAATCCAGCCAGCGCATGACGGTGCGCGATGCTGCCAAGATGCTTGCGCGGAACAAGCAGGAGATGATTGCCAACGAGCTCTCAAGGCTGGCCTGTGACGAGTATCTGGAGGACATCATGCAGCACATGCGTCACATGGAGGTACGGAAAATGGCCGGTCGGGTCGAGGGGCCAAGAGCGCCAAGGTGTTGTTGCCGCACAGGGTCACTAACTCACTTGTTTTTTCCCTCCAGGACGAGACATTACCCGATGCGAACCTGATCGACATGCAACGCGAGATCCAATGGTTCATGCGGCCATATCTCATCGACTTTCTGGTCGAGGCTCACTCCGCGTTTTCTCTCCTTCCCGAGACCCTCTTCCTTACCGTCAACCTCCTGGACCGGTACTGCTCGAAGCGGGTCGTGTACAAACAGCACTATCAGCTGGTTGGCTGCGCCGCCCTTCTCATTGCTGCCAAGTACGGAGACAAGAAGGACAGGGTCCCTCAGATCAACGAGTTGAACAACATGTGCTGCGGCCTCTATGACGCCGGCATGTTCACGCAGATGGAGATGCACGTTCTCAATACCTTGGACTGGAACATCGGTCACCCGACCGTCGACTTCTTCACCCAGCTGGTCGTCGCCGAGGAGCGGGATAGCCTCGAGGTGGAGCACATGGCGGCTTACATTTGCGAGGTTGCCCTCTACCACCGGGACTTTGTGTCAACAAAGCCTTCAGTCATGGCGAGGGCCTCGCTCGCGCTCGCCCGCGCCATCTTGGGCAAGCCCGAGGTCAACGACGGAGAGTGGGATCACTCCGACAATGTGACGCTGCTCACTCTGTCGCAACACTTGCACCAGCCGTCTGTCACGCTCGCTCGGAAATATTCCAGCCAGCACTACCTGAAGGTCTCGAGCAAGCTTGCCGACTTCCTCGCCCAGCAAGCCGCCATCGCACGGAGAGGAGCGCCACCGTCGCCGCCCTCGGAACCCACCCTTTCGAACAAAGCGGTCGATGTCTACAGCACGCCTCATAAAGGCCTCGGCGCTGTTCACGGCGTCGCCGACGGCTATATGACGCCTCCTATCACCCCCGACGGCACGTGCTTTGGCCATGGCAATGCCATGATCAAAGACTACCAGGTGCCGCCTCGGTGCCCGGTGACGCCAACACCTCAATCAAGCCACGCGACGTCGTACCCGCAGCCGCAACTCCCGCAACAACAGCAACAACATATGGCCGGATCCCACTACTTCGGTGGCACCGCATCTCATATGTCGTACTGAGGTCCCGCTTACAGGGACACTCGGGTTGTTTGTTCGTTTGCGGCTCTGCTCCCCCCAAAGGACAACCGACGTCGTCTTTCTTCTCTTTTTCACTTTCTTCAGGGCATCTTGAAATATACCACCTTGGAAGACAAAAAGATTGCATGCATCTAGCTCTTTCTTTGCACGGGATCATTTAGCGTCATGGCATAAGCGTTGAATTTTTGCGGATTTCTTTTTCAGCTTCACTTCTTTCTGGGACATCTCTGGCGCAGCTGCATCATGGCTGCAGCGCGCTGTGGTGGACGTGGGACCTGACGATGTCCTTGGGCCATACCGCCGATTCTCGACAAACCACGTTAATTCTTGACCATAAACGAAACTCAACAAAAAAAGGAGGGTGCACACTATCGATCCGTTTTGGCGTGGAGCAGTGCACCGCATGTCTCGGCAACACCGGGATATGAGACTTCTCCCCCACCTGGCGAAGAACTTCTGATCAGAGAACGACGGGGTAAAAATGGGGGACAGCCGTGGTGATTGGAAGGCAGATAACAAGATTGGCAAAGTTGTGAAGTTGCGGGATACCCAGACGGGTTGTTTCAAGGGACGAGGGAAGGACAGTCGGATGGGATGGGAATGGACGAAAGGGCTAACCCCTTGAGTCCCCCTTTTCGCCTGGGGCTGCGATGACCAGCAGCACCCTCCTCGGGGTAACAAGCCACTTGCGGCCTGTGCAAGACATTGCTGGCGAGAGACGAAATGGTTGGCAAAGTTTGTGCACCATTGGACGGAATGTGGCCGCACAGGGACAAGGCCATTGTGGACGGGGTGGAATCTGGTCGGGCATTTGATCTGCCGTAAGGCAACATGATCTTGCTCGGCGCCATCAGTCATCTCAAGGCGCCGCAAGCAGGTAGCTGCTCAAAGAAATAAACCAAAAAAAAAGTACAGTCTCTGTTGTACATGTTTGTCCCATCTCCCTCTGCAGCTTGGTCTGATTGGTTCTGCAAACTCCATGCTCAACTTTTAAGGTTTCCAGTCAACCCGTTCGCTTTTGGTCCTTTTCCTCGTGGGCGTCTTAACCTCGCTTCCCCGTCGCTTCGCTGGACGAGGTGTTGGTACTGTTGACAGCTTTGCTGGTGCTGTTGGTTGTTTCGCTGGTGCTGCTTGTAGCTTTGTTGGAGGCTTTGTTGGAGGCTTTGCTGGAGGCTTTGTTGGAGGCTTTGCTGGAGGCTTTGCTGGAGACTTTACTGGAGGCTTTGCTGGAGACTTCACTGGAGGCTTTGCTGGAGACTTTACTGGAGGCTTTGCTGGAGACTTTACTGGAGGCTTTGCGGGTGCTGCTAGTGCTGCTTGTAGGTTCGGTGGTGCTGCTGGTGGTTTCTTGCGTGTGACGCGCAGCACCTCAACCTCGTTAAACGTGGTACCATCAACACCAAGACGGTCAAAATCGATCACACTTGGTGCGTTTATGACAACCTTCCCGCCCTCAGTGTCCTCCTCATCTCTCAGGATGCGCCCGGCGGTGCTGTCCCCGAATTTGTGCTCGAAAACCACCCGCTCCGGCGTCCCCAAATCCCAACCTGGCGGCAACCCCCCGGGCGTCTTCGACGTCGCGCCCGGCGTCGCTCTCGGCAACAGGTGCGGGTTCTCTCCGCCGAGAACTTCCCCGTACTGCCGGTACCCTGGCAACCGCCGTGCCCCAAGCACCTCCCGCCTCTTCCGCCCCATCCAGAGCCTGAAGTTGCCTGGCGCGCTGGACGTGTAGCACATGTGCAGCGGGAGGATCCCGCTGAGTCGGTCCGGCGCTTGGTTACCCGTGATGTGGTCGGCTGAGTTGCCTGCGAAGGCGATGACGGGGATGGTGCAGCTCAAGGCCCGGCGATCCCTTTCCTCTTCCTCCTTTTCTTTTTCCTTCTTCTTCTGCTCCCGGCTTATCGAACTAGCTGCGGTGGTGGACCTGGTGACGGGGGAGGCGAGGAAGACGGAGGAGGGAGAGACGGCGGAAGAGGGGGTTGGCGGCTGAGGGGGCTGGGGACCGACCGGCATCGGCCCGTCCTCGTCGGTGCAGACGCACACGTCGAGCTCGTACACGCGCGCCTGGACGACCGAGTCGGCCGTCGAGATGGTCCGGCTCGACTGCGCCGCGTACGTGTCTCGGTTGATTCCCAGCTTGGCAATGTCGCCCTCGTACAGGCAGGGGAGTGTCGCGCCCGTGTCCAAGAGCATGTCCCAGAAGATGCGCGGGCCGGTCGCGTCTGGAGCTGTCGTCCCCGGGAGGCTGGTATTGGGCTGCGGAATGGTCGGAGTTCGGGGTGTGGTGACGATGGCTGCTGTCGAGCGGCGACGCGGCTTAGGTCCAGGGGCGTTTGAGTTGCGCTGGGTGCTGTTGGCGGCAGTGGTGCGGAAGGGGGATACGTTTTCTCGCGCCACCGTTGCTCTGCGGCGGCGGAAACCCATCTGGATGCGATAGTGGCCCATATTCTCGGTCCCGCGGCGCCAGTTGGGCTTGTTTTCGAGACAGAGGCCTTTTTTGACGACGATGGTTGGCCCCCGAAAGGTTATCTCGCCGCCGGCGAGAGGTGGTTCGTACCACAGCCACCCTGGGCCATACTCGGCACAATACTGGTTCAGGCGTGTGCTGCGGTCGACGGTGAAGGAGTCAAAATCCGAGCAGGTGTCGACGATCCGGCCCGCCCAGATTAGGGTGTAGGAATCCGAATAGGCGATGGTGCCACTCTCGTACCCGGTGATGGCGGCCTGGATGTTTGCGTGCTCAGGGGGGAACCGGCTGTCTTGGAGAATGTGGCGTAGGTGGCCGAGACGCTTCTGAATTGCGTCCTGCTGGACCGAGTGGAGGGAGGATCTGAAGGTGAGTTAGTTACCCGCTCCCGGCCGCATAGGAGTGGAAATAAAGGGGGCTGACCTTGGTGTGGTGTTTTCTTGGGCTGCTTCGTCCAATTGCTCTCTCTCCTGGACGGCTTCCTGGTGCATTCGCACAAACTCTGGCCCTCCCCCGTAGCGGTCTGCCCAGAAGCGGGTTTGGGCGACTTTGCGGTCGGCTATCTGAATGGCATTGAGATCCTCTCCGTCGAGCCAAAGCGCAGTTCCCAACGCGATGGACGGTTTCCAGTTTCCGAAACTGGCACTTGGCTGGGGTTCTGGCTGGGAGTCGATGTTGTTCAGAGCATTGGCGCCCCTCTCCGTCTCGCCGGTGTCTGGAATTGTCTGCTGTTGCGGTTGCGGTTGTTCCGCCCTTGATCTGGCCGATGCCCGGACCCTTGCCCGATGCGACGAAGGGACCGAAACACCAGCGTTGATACGCCGAACACGGTGGTCGCGGTTGCGACTGAAGGTCTCGGCATTGCGTGCAACGCGCCGCAAGGTTGCTGAGTGTCTCCTCCCACCCCGAGTCTGGCTCCTCTCGTGGGCTCCCAGCTCACTCGGCTGGCTGGAAGAAGCTGGAAGCTCGCCCATGGTAGGGTTCAAGGAGCCTCCAGAGCGCGTATTGTTTGTTGCCATTTCGTACTTTGCCGATGCTGTTTTCTTTTGTGAGTTGGACTCAACTTACGGAGTTCCCAGTCGTGTCTGGCCCCAACGCTGATTTTGAATCCCTTCTTCATCCTGGTCACGCAGTCTTCTGCTGTCTCCTCACCAACAAAGAAGACAGGCAAACTTCCGAATTCAGCTTCTAGAGCAATCTGTCTTGTGCTTTGTTCTTTTTTGTTCTTTGAAACCGGAATAAATCCTTTGTTTGCTCGCTCACGCAAACCGAAAACGGGATGGATGGCTGAGCTGCAGTGGTTCGAATTCTTTGTCTCGACTTGACAGGATCAACGAACGGGCTGAGCATGCTGAACTTGGGCCTCATTGTGGGCATGGCCCAAAGACAGCATTCCAGCAGGAGAACCGGGCTAAGATATCTCACGCGCGCCCCTTGCTTTGCTTGAAACCCGTCATTTTTCCTTTCTTACTTGTTTCCCTCTGTCTCACCCTGTTACCGCAATCGCAGCTCTCCTTGCACCAAGACATACAACTCAGGTTCGGAAAGGCTCTCCAACAGCATGACAGCCATATCTTGGCCCAGATGGCTTGCCCGAGGGGGCCCGGCGAGGATGAGCCAGGATGCGCCTCCTCTCAACCCCTCGTCGCCATGGGAGCCGTGGAATTCGGAAACCTTTTTATCACCAGGCGCCATGGTTGAGGAATCCCCGGAACCTCCGCATCGGGGGCCGTGGGTGAGAGTTGATGGTATATACTGCACTTCCGGGAGTCACGAGTTGGATTGAGCTTCAAGTTGACACATCCTTGCAGATGCTTTTGTGCAATGGCTCATCGGCTATGCTGCAAATGACCCAGAGTGCCCGCCCTTGTTCAGGGCCTATCTCGAGGAGCTCCTGGCGGGGGACACGGAAGACTTGACCGAAAGGGTTCAACTCAGTTTTCAACATGCGCAGCCCCAGCACTACAACTTTGGTCCACACCTCATGCATCAGCTCGAGATGCACACAGTCTACGACTACTCATCCGTGGAAGAATCAGAGCCTGCTTCGCCAACTGTGCTCACTATTCCTGAGTTGCACCAGCCCAGGACGGAGCCCACATCAACCCAGCTCACACCAGGCCAAGTCGAAGTCGCCGATCTCGACTCTGTCGTTTCCGCTTCCGAAGTCGCCGAATCAGACCAGAGCATAAGCGAAGAATTTGAACTGGGCGATACGGAAAGCGAAGACGCCGCTTCGGACGGCGACTACGAGGAGGAGGAGGAGGAGGAGGAGGAGGA
>OUNM011376048.1_pt1 | contig 20756 bp, 27 predicted proteins | sample 1769961 | NCBI WGS metagenome assembly OUNM01 (sample SAMEA3914820, study PRJEB12502) | metagenome | biome: forest; material: soil | place: USA | collected 2012-03-12 | depth 0.3 m
AACCGCGCCGGCCTGCTCACCCCCTGGGCCGACCGCGGCGTACTGATGCTCAACACCTGCCTGACCGTCCGCGCCCACGAGGCCAACTCGCACAGCAACCGCGGCTGGGAGCGTTTCACACAGAAGGTGATTGACCTTGTCGCGGCGAGAAGGACGCTAGGGGTGGTGTTTATGGCGTGGGGCACGCCGGCCGGGAAGAGGGTTTTGAAGGTTGATGGGGGGAGACATCTTGTGTTGAAGAGTGTTCATCCGTCGCCGTTGAGTGCCGCGCGGGGGTTTTTTAACTGTGGGCATTTTCGGCGGGCGAATGAGTGGCTTGGGGAGAGGTATGGGGTGGAGGGGAGGGTGGATTGGGCGCTTGTTGAGGGGGGGAGTGTTTTTGAGGATGTCAAGGCAGAGAAGGAGGAGGTGGAGGAGGGGAAGGGGAAGGGTGTGGTTAAGAAGGGGGAGGTGGCGGTGGTGAAGAAGGGGGAGGAGGCGGCGGTGGGTGAGAAGAAGGGGGCGGAGAAGGCTGAGGGAGAGGAGAATGCTGTCCCGGCAGTCGAGGCCTGAGCTGGGTTTCGTTTGGGTTTGTTTTGTCTTGTCTTGTTTTCCTTTTCCTCTTTTTCCTGTTTCCTTGGTCGGGAATAGATGATGCCGGATGGGACTGGCTGCTAGCTACGGCTGCGCTATGAGGGACACGTTTTGATGACTCGTGGGGGTGTGGGAGGTTTCTGTCTGCCGAGGGTTCCGTCGTGGCCGTGGCCCCGTCAGACAACTCACACTGCGAGTCGAGGATTTTCTTTTGTTGGGATACTACGCCCTGGACTACGGGATGACGGACGTGGAACTGTTCTTGAAGGCCTTGGGTCAGGATTGGAGCCTTGTCCTGTCAACCGTTGGGCATGTTAGGTACTTTGGCGCCAGATTTGGCTGCTAGACACTTGCTGTCTGTATGAATGCGAACACACATCAACCATGACGATACGGAGAGCTACGAAGCACAATTTGAAGTCCAGGTGTTAGATGTGAGGTCAGACCAAGTGGCATCGTTGTAGCTCTGGATTCCGATGCGGACGGCTCTCGGATGCCGTTCGAGATCGGTGCAACATGACTCTTCTGGCCAATGCGCGCGGTGGTCTCGTGCTGCGTGTCCCGTTGTCACACTTGAGACATTGAGATCATCTTGCTGATTCTCTTGCGGCGTGCTTAAACCCGAGCAGCGGAGCACTGGGCGGATTGCGGCTCAGGCGAACACCGTGGGAATCCTCTCCGGGACTCCGAGAGGCAAGTGGCCTGAAGCCATTGACATTTGCGCGGTGCTTGTCTCAGGTCTCGGCCCGCATCCCGTCCGAGTCATGTGTTGCCGTGCTGCGCCAGGTCTTGCGTGGACCCGGGCGCGGCATGTCGTGCTGCAACGGCGGGACTTTGACATGCAGCAGCGTGGTATTCGTTTCAGGAAACGAAGCACGCGTCTAGAAAACGGACGGGGAAGAGATGTTCAGATGGTCACTAATCATCTAATGGCAAGCGCAGTCAGCACTGTTCTGGGTGTAAAGTTCTGAGCCGTCGAAAAGGAGAAGCAAGAAAAATCGAAAAAAAGCAAGACAAAAACGGAGAAAAAGATGAGACACGAAGCTGTCAGTCACAGAGTTCCGAGATAGGAAAGCGGCCCACCTGGATACAGCCGCTGATTGGACGCCGGGGAAGATCAAGGGTGTTGGCAGCAGGCTGGAACACGCCCGATGTTGCCGTGGAGGCCTTGGTTCCTGAAGATCCTGTTCAGGCCCTTCTCCCGCCTCGGGTTGGAGATGTGGCTGAGCTGCAGAGCATCGCGGATACTGGGTTCGGTATGTGCCTTCTGTCGAGTTATTCCGCAGTGTGTGTCCGTGTCCTCCGTGCTGGCACCGCAGCCCGCTCCGGCGGCTCACCAACGCCCAAGCCCACCCACACCTCACGACCGACAGCCTGACCCGCAGATCCCGCCCACCCACCTTGCATGCAGGGCCAAGGGTCGCCTGATTCGACATCAATGCACGAAACTGCGACCCCTCGACCGCTCTGACCAGCCAGAGCGAACACCATCGGAAGGCTCATGGCCCCTCAGCGTTACATGGGTGCTGTCTCGGTGCAATGCGTTCGAGGCTGGTTGGCTGGCTGTTCTTCAAGGTCAGTCAGGTCGGCAACCGCGCCTTTCCAACCGAATCGCGACCCGACAATCCTGGACGCGCCACGCCAGCGCAGACGCGGGGCCGGGGAGAGGCTCGCGGCGTGGTTGGTCAATCGCGGGCCAGCGAGGCAGCGGGCAGCGGGCTGTCATAGGGCGGGCGCCCGGCGTGGGGTGGATGAGCTGGCAGTCAGGTCTGGCACTGACGACGAGCAGCTAGGCCATATTTGTGCAACGACGCGGGGAAGAATTCCGCGGCGGAAAAGTCGGGTGTGCAGAGCAGCAGAATTGAGAGGAGGCTCGGAAGTGGCGCTCGCGAAATTTGACGGCAGCAGGGCAGCGCGGGTTGGCGGTCTGGTGCAACCTCGAAATGCCGTGCTGGGGGTTGTTGCCTTTTGACTTTTTGGGGCCCTGATGACCTCAGGCAGTCAGGCTAGCATAGGCCACATCTTGTATGCAAATGAGTCTCCTGCCTGGAGGTAAATGGTGCACCTTCCTGCAGCCAGCACTCAGTGCTTGCAAGTCTAGGTGGCTTTCACTTTGTGCTCCGCGAGGCCAGGCCAAAGACACCCATCTCTCGGATCAGGTCTATGGTGGAAGTGGAATTTGAGAGGGTCACGTCAAGTGCAAGTCGAAACAAGGGCCAAGGATCCAGGGGAGACAAAAAGAAGCACAACCTTGATCTCGGACCCTGTCATTGCACCCACTGCACCCACTGCACCCTCTTTCCCGCTCCGCACTCCACAGCACATCCAACGGGAACGACTCAGCCCAGCACAGCCCAAACTGCCATCCTTCACAGCATCAAAGCATTGTCGTCCAAATGATGGCGCGGGTTAATTACCTACCTACTACTATTCCGCAGCACAAGTAACATCAGCTTGTGCAAAATTGGCACTCGGCAGCTGCTGTGACCCCTCGCGCGACCCTTCATTTCACAGATAAAGAGCCCAGCACCACCAAGAGCCCAGTCTGCCGAGTCTGCCCACCCAATGCCAATGAACCTTGAACGGCCCAATGTGATGTGCTGGTCCTGTTCCTGAAATGGGCGGCAGCCATTCGTTATTTGTTGGCGGTGCTTGCTGGTCGCTGAGCCTAATCCCAATCCAGCCCGGCACCCCAGATCCCAGGTACCCTTCTGCTGCTGGGCCCAGCCAGAGGGACTTGGCCGTGGATGGGCGTGGACTGGCGGGACTGGCGGGGATTGGCGTGGATGGAGGCGGCCCCAGACCAGCATTGGCCTGGTCGGGAGCAATTTCCTGGGCGCAACCTGGGCTGTGATCTCGAGCCCCTGAAGACCATCTCGACGCCCACTTGCTGCCTTTGCTTTGCGTGGACGGGCCAGTTTCTTCCCTTCACTCTGCCTGACACGCCAGACACGCCGCCGCCTTGCATTCTCACCTCCTCCGCCTCGAACCCTTCTGCGGCCTCTTTTTGGTGTTTTTGGACCTGCAGCGTCTTGGGTTCCACTACCACACCCTCCCGCAGCAGCAGCCCAACTTTTAGTCCCGGACCGGCACCGAATCGACGCTAACACCGTACCTTACCTTGCCTGCGAGCTGCGACGAGACCCTGACCTTCAGCTGCCCGTCCAGTCCAATCCAGTCCAATCCAACCCGAGCTCGCGTCCGCCCCAGCCAAAATATTTCCTTTTTTTTTCTCCCTCCTCGAACCATCGCATGGCCGCAGCACATCTCCGTCTCGCCTCGGCCATCTAAACCGCGACCACTCGAATCCCCTTCTCCCGCGCAGTCTCCACGACGTTTTCCCGAGTTGCAGCCATCCATCGCCTGTTCGCAAGACAGGCGACAGGCGACCGGCGGCCCGAAACCACCATGCCGGGCCTCTTCTCCCGCCTCAAGGGCCGGGACGGCAAGCTCAAATCCAAGAAGGGCGCCCTCGACCAGCTCGCCAACCAGCAGCCCCAGAAACCCCGGTGGGATGACGCCTGGACCCGCAAGACCATCGAGCCCGACGAGGTCCAGCAGCTGATCCGCTTCTGCACCGAGGAGCTCAAGGCCCGAGGTATGACATCAAGTCGCTGCTGCGCCGGCCCACCACATTAGGCGGCTCCCGCACCGCGTCCCGTGCCACAGCGGCAAGCTAACGGCACCCTGCAGCTCTCGACCTCCCGTTCCTCCTGCTCCCCTTCCGCCCGACCTCGGACCCGAGCGCCGTCCGGACCTTTGTGCGACACTTTTTCGACGGCAAGGATGGCGGCCAGCTCCTCCGCGGCGAGGCCCTGGCCCAGGAGCTGCGCATGACCGAGCCAATGGTACGCACGACCCAGCAATAGCCCGCCCTGCACACCGAGTTCGACGCGCTGATACTGGACACAGGTTATTTCGGGCGTCATCAAGTGGTGCTGGAGCCGACTCCAGGGTGGTGTCGTCGGATGGGACTCGTACGAGCTGTTCAAGGTCGGAGAGCAAGGTATGTCAGATGAAAACATCTAGGAGGGGCGGCAGCGCGTGGACTGAGCTGACCGAGAGCCCAGACTCCCACATGGCCAGAGACTCGTTCGGGACCTTCATCCCCCTCAGTGTCGACAATGACGCCAAGGCCAAGATCATCTTTGACTTCTTCGACCTCCTCTCGGCCATCGCCGCACATAGCAAGACGAATGGGTTCAGCGGTCGCAAGCTTTCGCGCGCCGCCGCGTGGTGGGCGTTTGAGCACAACGACAACGGAAATGGATTTGAGGGTGGATACAAGTCGTGGCTCAGGCAAGTCCCGCGGCCTGTCTCCCGTATTCCCCTGATTTGCTAACACACACCCAGCGCGGCCGACGCTACGAGCCATCTGTTCTTTGCCTATCTCCGCTCTCTCGCCCCCGAGCCCACCCGGGGCGGCATCTCCCTGCTGCCCATGTCGCTGCAGAAGCTCCTCCAGGAAACCGAATACCCGCCCCAAAGGCCGGCGCTCATGCAGACGTCGACCAACAGGGTGGCCATGATTGTCGACACCGTATCGCCGACGCCGTTCGCCCTGCTGCGGAGAGCCAATCATTTCCAATACCGCGAGGAAGATCGGGCGCTCCAGGAATGGTCCGAATACGACGACCCCATCAAGGCTCTGACCGAGGAGTGCCGCAGAGTTCTTAGGGCGATCTCCGCGGCGAACCAGTCGCAGGCCGTTTCGAGCTCCAAGCACTCCACCAGCCTCCGCGACGCCTCGTGGTCGCGGTTTGAGGATATCGGGTTTGCCAGCGCGCTCGAGGAGGATGACGCCGATGATGACTCGGCCGCTGCGATGCGCCGACGGCAGGGGCTGCGGAACACGCCCGCTTCTGGCAACGGCGATCTCGGCCGCCCGACTACCCCGTCGTGGGCCGACTTCCTCTCGTCCGGATTCGTTGACGAGCGCGGGACCTCAAATATGCTGCTGCCCCCCGACAAGGTGCTTCCTCCCATCGACACCCAGGTTCGGCAGCGGAGCTCGCAATCGCACCGCCCGAGGCTGGAGACTGAGTACCAACTTGAGCCTGGTGAGCTGGCAAGCATCGTCCGCTTCGATCTCGACGACGCCTTCTGGTGGGTCTGGATGAGCAGTCTGGCGCCCGAGGAGACCCCGGAGAGGAAGGCCGCCTTTGGGCGCTGCGCCGTGATCGAGACGATTATCCGCTCTGGCCGGTGGCTGGTGATGGAAGAGCTCGTCAAGGGCGCGGCCCCCGATCCCGAGGACGGCGCCTATATCGCCGAGAAGAAGGGCTTTTTCAGCTGGACCCGCCGCGGCAAGATTAATAGGAGAAAATCTACCGGAAAGCACGCCCTGGACAGGGGCGACGGCCACCTGAAACCGAGCTCCACCATAGGCTTCAGCAAGACGAGCATCGGCCCCGATCAGCAGGCCAAGATCCAGGCCGCTGCGCTGCAGCTGCAGAGACAGGAGCAGCAGAAGACGCACCAACAACAGGTTCTGGTGCAGGAACGGAGGGGACGGAAGGACACGGACTATCTGAACGAGAAGACCAACAGCGTCCTGACGCTTCAGCCAAGCATCCTTAACGAGGCGTCTCCGGCTGTCAAGTGGGCCAGCAAGTACGACAAGGAAGCGATCCGCGAGGCCTATCTTGCCGACATCAACGCGGGCCGTGGGAATGGGAGCACGCCTGCGCTCACCAACGGCCACGCTGCAGCAGCTGCAAGCGAGCAGGAGCAGCGTCCGGAAGTGCCCGCCAAGGCCCCATCGCCGATTTCACGGCCCGCCCCTATCGCCACGGCCAGCACGTCCTCAGTGCCGCGTCGCGCCGAGCCGCCTGTCCCAAAGACGCCGACACGAGAGGAGAAGGAAACAGAGGCACCCAAGGACTCCCACCCGGCAGAGCGCGTGGACAGCCCGCCGCCGCCGCCGAAGGACCCGGAGAGCGTGGAGCTGGCGCGGGAGCAGATGGTCTCCCCCGAGCCCGGCGCCAGCCCGGAGAGGCTGAAGCAGAAGAAGCTGCACAAGGAGGTCCCCAAGGCTAATGGCGGCACCGGCTTCATGAAGCTGTTCGGCCGGAACAAGAACAGGTCGTCCAAGCTTCCGGAGAACGCGGCCGAGCAGCTTAGGTCGTTTGTCGGCGCTGAGCAGTCGGCTCCTGCTGCCCCTGGTGCTGCTGCTGCTGCTGTCGCGCCTGTTGCTGCTCCTGCGCCCGCGCCTGCTCCTGCGCCTGCTCCTACTCCTGTTGCGGCTCCTGCCCCTGCCCCCACTCCTGCTGCTGCTCCTGCTCGCGCTGCGCCAGCCGTGCCTCAGAAGTCCACGCAGCGGGAAGAACCCCGGCGTTCCGTGCCGACCGAGGAGCCTGCCGTCCTGCGAAAGCCCGTCACCACCTCGCGGGTCCCGGTCCCGGTCGCGTCGGCCGCCTCCCCGCCTGCCGTCCGCTCTCCCGCGGCTGCTCCCCCGGCCGTCATCAAGCCCGCCCCAGCGCCGGGATCGCCCGCCCCCCGTGAGCTCTCGCCAGTGAGCACGAGAGAAGCTGCCACAGCAAAGGAGGAGTTCTCCCGCTTCGACCAGGGCCCGCTGCTTGACCAGCCGGCCTTCATCCCCGACGACGACGGCGACGATGATGACGATGCGGTGCCTCCGCCTATTGCTAGGCACTCGCCTCGCCTCCCGTCGCCGCCGCCGAAGCAGCAAGAGTCGGAGGCGGCCCCTCCCCCGGCGCCCGTTGCGCGTGCCCCGACCAACGAGGCACAGGACCGCTGGGCGCAGATCCGCAAGAATGCTGCCGAGCGCGCTGCCCAGCGCCAGGTTGTTTCTGCCAAGGTCGAGAGCATGCCGAGAGATGATGATAGCAGCGAAGAGAGTAAGCTTCCCCAAACTCCGACATGGCCGAAACCAGACTGACCAGCTTCTAGCGATCGAGTCCCGCGTCGCGCGCATCAAGGCGCGAGTCGCCGAGCTGACAGGCGGCATCGAAGGCGGCCCCGGAGCCCGCGCGCCGCCCCCGGTGGTCCGTCGCTAGTCGCGGTAGAGCCGCATCACGCTGTTGCCCCCTCCGCCAGCAGGCGAGGGCGCAGCAACGCCAACAGGAACCGCAACAACAACAACAAAGTGGAAATGGAAAGCTAATTTCGGGTCCTTTCTCGTCGTCACACTTACCGCCGTCTTTGGTCAGGCATTTTTGTTTCTGGTCCTCTCTGCCGCCCCGCGATGGGTGGGGGGTGGTATCAAGGCGGCTGCCTTGGTTTTTTTGTTTCAAATGCTTCTTCCTCGCGCTCGGTGGATTCTGGGTTCATCGATGTCGCTACCGCCGCCACCACCGCCGCTGCCGGTTGAGACTCGGCACTCGTAATACTTGTTGTGTTTTTGTTTTGAGCTTTCTTCTGATTCATACTGCTGCCGCCGCCGCCGCTAGGGGAAGGGGAAGGGATGGAGGCGGGTTGGTCTCGGCCTCTGCGGCTCTCTGCTGCTTTTCACACAACACACAAACACACACACACCACACACACCTTGTTGTTTATTCCCCTTTTTTTTTTCCGAATTTGGCTTTCCCCGATGATACCACTAGAAAAGTTTGCGGACTAGCCGAGCAGTACAATGCTACCTACATCTCTCTCCTTGATCGCGTGGTGCTTGTGAGTGCGTGCGCGTATGTGTGGGTGTGTCCGTGATGGCGTCGCGGTGCGAAGGGAGATGCGATCCTCCAGGATACGGGACGCTTTCCAGCGGACGGCCAGACGTCAAGCTCGGACACGAAAAACTTCCACGGTATGTGTTTGTATCTCATAAGAGCCTACCTATGCTATGTACAAGAAACCCAGAAGCGCCCGCCCTCTCCCTCAAAACAACCAACTAAACCCCTCCCTCACCTCAAACCCAACCTCCCACTTGACATCCGCCGCGCTCGCCGCAACAAGCACCTTGAACCCCCCCTCCTCCGCAATCCCCCTCCCAACCGCCTCATCCCAATACCCAACGGCATACCTATCAATCCCCACCCTCAAATGCCTAGTCTCCCCGGCCTCCAACTCCACCTTCTCAAACGCAACCAACTCCTTCTCCGGCCTGACCAGCCGTGACTTCTCATCCCGCACATAAACCTGCACCGTCTCCCACCCCTTTCTCTCTCCCACATTCGTCACCGCCACCACCAACTCTATCACATCCCCCTGTTGGGGAGAGAGTACCCGCTTGCTGAGCGAGGGCCGGCCGTACTCGAAGGCGGTGTAGCTGAGGCCGTGGCCGAAGGGGAATAAGGGGGGGAGGGAAAGGCGGTCGTAGTGGCGGTAGCCGATGAAGAGGGATTCGCCGTAGTGGGAAGTGAGGTTTTCGCCCGGCCAGGTGTGGTAGGCGGGTGTGTCGCGGAGGCGGCGGGGGAAGGTGCACTGTACAAGAAGAAACGAAGGGGTTAGTGGTGGAAAGTAAGGGGGGTGGGATGAGGGGCTTACGGGTAGTTTGCCGCTGGGGTTTTGGATCCCAAACAGCACGTCGGCGAGGGCGTTGCCGGCTTCTTGGCCTTGATACCAGGCCTGGAGGATAGCCGGGACGCGGTCGGCCCAGGGCATGGTCACCGGCGAGCCAGACTGGTTGACGACGACGGTGTTGGGGTTGGCAGCGACAACCGCCTCGATCAAGCGGTCCTGGCTGCCGTCGAACGGCAGGTCCATAGTCTGCCTATCGTAGCCCTCCGACTCCCACTCGGCGTCGAGCCCGACGATCACAACAGCCACGTCGGCGGCCTTGGCGGCGTCCACGGCTTCCTGGAGATAATCGACCTGGTCCTCCGTCTTGAACCCGATGCGGCACCCGCCGTACTTGTGCGTAACCCCAAACTCCTTCTGCTTCACCAGCGGCCGCAGCTCGTTGGTCATCTCGACGCGCAGCTCGACCGGCCGCCCGGCCTGCATCTCGACATCCACCAGGTAATCCACCGACCCATCAAACATGGCCTCGCCCTCCTCCGTCCAGTCCCACAGGTCCAACACCAACCGCCCATTAACAAACAACCTCCCGGGCCCAACCGACATAAACGACAGCGTGTGCTTCCCCGTCTCAGGCGGCGTGAGATAGCTGGTCACAACAGCCGACCACTCCGGCCCAACCTCCGCAACAGGCGCCGAGTCCCACAGGAACAAATCCGTATTCGCGCGCCGCTGCACCACCACCGGCTGGCCCGCGAACTGGTCCCCCCTGAACCACTCGATCGACACCCCCGGCTTGCCCGTCTTGTCGGAGCAGTACGGCGACGCCACGGGAAGCCACTTGTAGATGTGGCAGCCCTGGCTGTAGCTAACAGGCTGCTCTGCGACGGCGCGGATGCTGTCGAGCGGGAGGGTGGTGTAGTACGGGTTGAGGCTGGCGCTGCCGCCGCCGCCGGCGATGGCGCGGTTGGCGTTGGGGCCGATGACGGCGACGCGGGCGGTGGCGGGGTTGATGGGCAGGAGGGCGCGGTCGTTTTTCAGGAGGGTCAGGCCCTGCACGCCGGCCTCGCGGATCAGGGCGCGGGTGGCGGGGCGGTCGTCTTCGCGCTCGGCGGCTTCGGGGGAGGTGTCGCTGCCCTTTGTGCGCTCGACGAGGGTGAGGACGTTTTCGGCGGCGGTGTTGATGTCGGCTTCGGCGATGCGGTTTTCTTGGAGGGCGGCGAGGACTTTCTCGAAGCGCCATTTTGTGGAGAAGGGGAACTCGATGTCGCAGCCGGCTTGGATGGATTCGACGGTTGAGTTAGTGCCGGTCCAGTCTGAGATGACGGTTCTGGGGGGGTTAGTTTCATCTCACTGTTTCGTCGGGCTTAGGAGGGCTTACCCGTCATATCCCCACTCGCCGCGGAGGATGTCCTTGAGCGTGTGGTTGTTCATGTCCGCGTGGACGCCGTTCACCAGGTTGTACGAGGACATGAGCGCCCAGGGCTTGGCCTCGCGGACGGCAATCTCAAACGGGCGCAGGTAGAGCTCGCGGAGCGGCCGCTCGGCGATGACCGAGTTAATCGTCAGCCGGTGCGTCTCCTGCTCGTTTCCGACAAAGTCTGTTGCTCGTCAGCACCGCCTGCCCAGAACACCGTCGGAGCAAACTAACGCTTGATGGTGGCCGCCACGCCCTTCTCCTGCAGCCCCTTGATGTACTGGGCAGCCAGCTTGCCCGTCAGGAGCGGGTCCTCGGAGAAGGACTCAAAGTTGCGCCCTCCCAGCGGGTGCCGGTGCATGCAGACGGTGGGCGCGAGGAGCACGTTGGCGGACCGCGCCTTGGCCTCGTCGGCCAGGTGCTGGCCGACCTGGTAGAGGATGTCCTTGTTCCATGTGGCCGCCAGCGAGACGCCGCAGGGGAAGAGCGCCGCCTTCGTCGACGGTCAGCGCTGTCCATAGATGGGTCGTCATCAAGACAATGGATTCCTGGAAGCTCACCTTGGTGCCCCCGACAAAGATGCCGCCACGGGCACCGTTCGGGCCGTCGCTGGTCTTGACCGCGGGGATGTTCTTGGACGGGATCGACTTTGTTCTCCAAAAGTCTGCGGCCGTCAGAAGAGACACCTGCTGCATGTTAGCTCAATGGCCTCTTGATCTAGAGTGACATAGGGCAGCAGACCTTTTCCTCCAGGGTCAGGGTGGCCAACTTCTGCTTCGCCAGCGTCCGAGGGTCCTTCGGGGGCCCGCTCTGCAGGAACGGGCTCTCCGGAGGCGAGAACTCGGTGTCCGGGGTGGTGTTGGTGTCGATGCTGCCGACCGGCGACGCATTCGGGTCGATATCCTGCCCGAGATCGATGCTTTCCACCGGCCCGAGTGCTGCCATCTTGACTCTCTTGTTCTAGTCTCTACCGCAAGCGGGACACGAAGTAACGGCCAACAGGGTGGCTGCTGGGGACGACAAGACAACAACCCCGACTTCAGGGTGGCTTGCTGGGGGCGTGACAGGGGAGGCCCGGAAGGAGTGTGGCGTTGAGACGACGGCAGAAGTCCAGCACAGCTGTCATGCAAGAGCAAACACTACGAGGCAGGCAGACAGGGGAACGTATATAAGTTGACGGGCAGACCTCGGGAGGCTCCAGCAGCTCCGGGCTGCCTGCCCACCCCGAACATTACCCGTGGGATGGGGGAAACGGTCCCATGGGGAGGGATCTCCCGGGACGAACGGAGGCAGGCCCTGGCGAGATGAAAATGGGGGGCTCCGTGGGGAGGAACAACGAAGTGTTGGATCTGGCGAGGGGCGCAACACACAAAAGATACCCATGGTCCAAGTCGACCTTGGTCAAGCCCATGGCATCTGGCAGCAAGCCGTGGGGCAGGCTAGACAGGGATGGCCAGAAAGTTGCCGCACCATGGGGGGAGTGGATTGGGGGAGGGATCTGAGACGCCCTTCCTGGGAGTGATCGGGACGGTAGCGTGAGTTGACGGCTTCGATCCGCAATGGCACTTTGATTGCTGCCCTTGGGTGCAAATAGCCACATCGGTAGGGACGGACCGTGTGAGCGGTAGCATTGTTTGCCACACCCCGGGGTTGGGAAGGGAGCCCACACGATTAAGGCGCATGCTCCGGCATCCAGCAAGGGCAGGTCGGCCGGGTGGGGTGGGCACAACGAGACGAGGGTTCCCCAGGATGGCGAAGCTCGGACATCTTGTTGGTGCCCTAGTCGCCAAGTGGTCAGTCTCGTCAGTCTACTATTATGAGAAGCCGTCTCAAGAATGGTGCCTTCTTGGTGTGCAAGTGACTGTGCGCTCCGGACTTCTCTCTGGGCATCTTCTCAACTCGCGGTGGGAGAGAATGAAGCGAGTGAAAGAGCTACGGGCACAACGGTGAAGGTCCAGCCCGGCCCAGGCCACATCTCTCGAGTCCAGGATGGGTTTCTAGGCTCTGCCGATCACTCAAGCGTGGCGATGACGGCGTCCCAGCCAAAAAACGGCGTCTCCGTCAAACCTCGCCTCCCAGCGTCCCAGCTAACCAAAACCGAATTTAGACTAACCGCCTCCCCCTGTCGATGAGGCTTGAGGGCCCGGCTTGGCAGCGAAAAGGGCTTCGTTGAGTCTTCGGGTTTTCATATAAACCAGTCAGTTCAGCAATTGTCTCTCCAAAGATCGCCGACCTTTCCGCTCCCTTCTTGGTAGCTGCTTGCGAGGCAATCCTGAAGGGAGTGTGTTTCGTGGCCCGGGAGCCCGTTCTCCAGTCTGGTCCTATCTTCGGCCCGGCATCCGTCTCAGACAGCGGCAGATGGCGGGCCCTCGTTGAACCCACCAGCTCGAGCGAGATTTTGCTCGATGGATTGGCGACGCGCAAGAGTCCACTCTTTGCATGCTGATCAGCACGGCAGGGCAGTCGGCAGAATGGCTCTGGTGTTGAGCCTCAGAGCCGAGAGATGACGAAACAGGGCAGAGGTCGAATCAAGAATGGCGGGTCCGCAAAAACTGGGGACTCGATGGGAGGATGTGATGGGATTCGGCGGCGCTGTCTCCTGGCACGGCATGTCGGGCCGAGGTCCTTGACAGGGCGACCCCGGCGGTGTGGATTGGCCGACCCGCGAGTGGGAGCTGTTGTTCTGCTGGAGCTCCTGGGTGTGATTAGCGAGGCTATGCCGCGCTTGCGTGTGCATCTCTCAGCATGCATCGACAGCGATGTGCTTAGCGACATGCATAACCATCAGACTCGTCTGCCGTCGATCGGGCGGCTAGGAGGGCTTAGACAGGCATGTCATATCCTGCCATGCAACCACGGCCAGGAGCTCGACCGGGAAACCACAGGTTTGAGATGAGCTCCCGTGTCACCGTGTGGTCAAACGGTGCCGACGCAACCGCGTCCAGGAGGCCGGGAGAAAGCGAAGCCGGGTGCCTTGTGCACTGAGATGATGAGACTCCATCCTGGTCCGAAGGGCGCGTCAGCAGGACCAGTGCTGGAGCTTGGAAGTTCGATTACCCATCGGCGGCATGCTGTTTGGACCGATCTGGCAATTCTGGGCGGATGGACGTCGGCCAAAAGCGCAAGCTGTGGGCTCCATCTGGGGGAGCTAGCGGCACTGAAGCCGACGCCCCTTGTCGAGCAGTCGGGGCACCCCGGCGAAGCACATCCATCCAGGGCTGTGAGCTTCCGTCCTGTGTAGCGGGACAACATGACTTGAAGATGCACAGTCCGACAGATGTGCTACTCTGGTACATAGGTTGTGGGCGTGCTGTCCAATGCCGGCACACCCTCTGGCTGCTCCCAGCAAATCGGAGAAATTTGTTGATTGCAAGCCTCCGTGCGTCGCCGGGAACGCCATCCCATCCCATCGTCAGAAACCTTCTCGAAAATTGATTGGAAATTGGGAATTGTGGGGAGAAGATGGCTGGGCCCACTCACCCGCGTTTCGGCTGTGAATTTGTTTGGTTCCGGCGCTTCGTTTCACGTGCTGCCTCTCGCTCCCTCTTCATCGGGGCATTCACCTGCCTTGGTGCCTGTCTGCTGCCTGGCGCCAGGCTGGATTTGGGACAATTGCAGAGAGTCCGTTTTGCCAGTTCCCAAAGCGGACAGCTTCCACCCAGGTTCCAATGGCATGTCGGACGAGCTTGGAGGGGAGCATTCTGTCCCTTGCGTCTTCCTTACCGACACCTCCTGCGAACCCGCCGCTTAGCATGTTCATGCAACCTTACCGTGGACGGCAGGGCAGTCATGCGGGATTCTGGAATGGGTGCCAGTTACAAGTACCCAACCGGCCCGGTTGGGTAATCCTCGGAGTTTCCTCCCCATCTTCGGTTGCGAGTGCGAGACTTCATGCTGCTGTGTCCCCTGTGCGCAGTTCGCGGTTCGCCGTCGACGGTTCGCCGGTTCCCGAGGGCGCGCCCTCCCTCCCGTTCTGCTCCCCTCCCTTCCCGCAGCAGCAGGTGTGGACGATGCAACGTTGAAGAGAGCCTCACCCGGCCAAGCCCTCCATTTCCTGGTCACATGGGCCTGGCGACCCCCCAAACGGAGCGACATCTCCCGCTCGAGGCAGGGCAGCCGTACAGGCGAGGCTGGCGGAGGGTGGCTTCCCATCACTTCCCCTCTCCCGATCGGCTGGCGACCGTCCTCGTGAACCGTCGCCGAAAACGCCATGTTCTCCGTGACGGGACGGTGTTCCGCCATGATTGGAGCGTGGGGGTCGGTCGACCGGCGAGATACAAGTATCTGCCTGCTTTCCTGCCTGTTCTGTCGACTGAGGCCGAGCTCGCCGGGCCGGCGCCGAGATGACCCGGTCAAGGCACGGCCTAACAGCCTGCTCGGTCTCGGATTGTTTATCCCGAGTTGTTACATAGTAAAGCCACACGGCCCCTCCATCTAACCAGACTCGCGTCCGGCCGCGACGGTGCCATTGCGTCCTGCCAGATGGCGAGCAGATGCATTGACACTCGTTACAACTTACTGGGATCGCCTTGATATTGCAAGTGTGTCGTGACATCCGACCATCTGCCAGCCGATGGCGGAATCCCACCCCTCCCCTCCACCACACCACGAGCGCCATTCTGCCATGGAAAGTCGGAGAGGCGTGCCGGGCAAAACTTCACTCGATCCCGTCCCGCCCAGCAGCCCTCGCCCATGTCTTTGCCACCGACTCCACGATCTAAGTGCCGGCGCTTGCAAAGCCGTTGTTCGCTTACCTAGTCGAGGCCGTCAGCTTGATTGCCTGCGTCCAGAGAGCTGCTAGCGGATTTAGGCTCTGCAACACGGCCCCCGGGAGAACATGCAGGCACCCTTCTAGCTCCAGGCCGTGCAATATCTCGTAGAGTGCTCTGCGACGTTGAGTCTGGCGTCCCCGGTAAGGCCCGCTGATCATGCGTCTGCTTGGCACGGTCAGACGCACTGCCGTCAACAGCAGCCATCCGAGATTACGTTCTGGTGGGCTCATCTGATATGATCGGCTGGACGGAGCACGATCGCGGCATTTCGTAGCTTGGCAAGTCGAAGATCCAGCACGAACGCGATGCCATCATTCTCACTTGCATGCCATTACCGGCCAGTCAGGCTCGCAAGCCAATGACCCTCACTTAGGGGCTTAATTCTGTTCATTGTCTCTACCCTCGATGACAGAGCAGAGTTCACTTGAGCCTCTCTCCAGGTCTTGGTCAGTTTAGGCCATGGTATCAAGAGCAAAATGGTAATATGAACCTTTCAGCTGGGTAAGCAGTGCTGACTTCAGTGTTGAGAGAGGCAGCCGGTTATGGAGCCTACCCGTGGATTAGTTCGATATCATGTTCAACAGGGCCTTTGTGCAGCAAGTACAATACTTGTTACGAGAGGAGTCTGGAGCGCCGACCACCTCCAGTGACTGTGTAGCCATTCCAGTGGTGGCCGGTGGAGTTGAGCCACCACACCAAACTGATCTACCAATGGCTGACGAGTCACCTGGCGGCCTTGCAACTCCTCGTCGATGTTTGGGCCGCAAAGACCCGGAGAATGGGCCATTCCTGCGGGACGGGTTGTAGACTATGGCGAGCCACATGCCTAAGACATCATCTCGTCTCAACTCAAGCAGCACCGTTTAGGCGAGGCTGTAGCCCACAAAGTGAATACGATTCAATTCGCCCAGAAAGAGGAAAGATTGATGAGAAGCATAGAACAAAATAAAAAGAAAACAGAATATGTCACAACCCTACCTGACAGAGACTCAAAGCCCCAAGGCTCCGACATATCCCACCACTGGGGTTCGTGATGTTCAGGAGTTGGCGTCGACGCTGCCCGCGCCTGGCAGACGGGAAAAGACAATGACTGACAAAAAAAAGAAAAAAAGAAGAAAAAAAGAGACGCAAAAAAGACAGAAGAATAAAAAAGAATAGAGAAAGAAACCAACGCCGGAAACTCTCAACAGGTCAAAGACGAGGTCGTGGGAGTTGGCAGTGCTGTGAAAGGCGGAAGCTGTGCTCAGCTCAGCTCAGCTCCAAGCAGTCGAAGCATCGCCCAGACCAGCCCCACTTGAGCCCGCCAATTGACCAATCACAGCCGCTCCAACATTTTCACCTCGAACCGCATCCATTTTGCCCAAACGCACCTCAACGTCAACCCCCAAACCACCCCCCGATCGACCGACCGACCGGCGACCCGATCCCGTCGGGGCCAGAAAAAAAAATCCCAAAAATACACACCGCAACCTCCCATCACAGAGCGCCAAACAAAAGCAACACGACCACCAAAAACAATGAACCGCCACGCCCTCCGGTCCGCCCTCGGGCGCGCCGGCCCCTCCTCCCACCGCGCAGCAGCAGCAGCAGCATCAACCCGACCAACACCACCAACAACCGCCCTCAGCACCCCAACCCCCCTCTCCTTCTTCTCCACCACCCCGACCGCCGCCTCCTCCTCGTCCGGCCCATCCAAACCCCCCTCCTACAACCCCCGCTCCACCGCGCAAACCGCCGCCGTCCAGCGCCTCGCCAAGCTCAACACCGCCCCGGCCAACAGTTCCAACAATGCCAACAAAAGCGCCAGCACCTTCATCGGCGGCTTCCCCACCCCCGCAGGCAGCAACACCAGCAGCAACCCGAGCGGCGCGCCGCGCGTCCTAAACGTGCGCAGCCTCCGCGGCGGGCTGCGCTCCCGCGGCGGCGGCGGCGGCGGCGGCGGCGGCGGCTTCGGAGCCGGGTTCAGCGGCGCGCCCGGGGAGGGGTCCGGGCCGAGCGGGTTTGTGCGACGGCCCGTGCGGTTCGCGGGTGCCGGCGCCGGAGGCGGTGCCGGCGGTGCCGCGGGTGGTGCGAGGGGGGGCAGGAAGAAGTTTGGTCTTGGGGGCGGTGGGAGCGCGCGCGGGCGTGGGAGGGCGGGGCGCGGGAGGAAGTTTGGGAAGAAGAAGGAGGAGGAGGGGAAAGATGAGAGGGAGGGGATGGAGCTGAAGTGGAATCGGGAGGAGAGGGAGGTGGTGAATCGGATTGAGCAGGGTGTTGTTGTGCCGTTCGAGCCGAGCGTGACGGTGGAGTCGTTGACTGGGTTTGGGGCCGCGGTTGCCACGGACGCCGGGATCGGGCAGGTCGAGACGCTGCTGCGGACGATGCGGCTGATGACGGGCGGCGTGGCGTTCAACTCCGACGTGGGCGTCACGGCGGACGTGACCGAGGTGATGAAGCGGTACGGCGAGAAGAAGCCCATCTTTATGCACAGCAAGGCCGAGAAGGCGTGGATCGAGAGCGCCCAGCCGCGGCTGCGCGTCGCACCGCCCGACGCCGGCACCAAGAAGGCGATTGTCGATGCCGCCATCCTCGGCAAGTACCCGACCGCGAGCTTCGCCGAGGCCGGCGACATCAGGGCCACCATGGCCAACTACCACGGCCGCACCTTCACGTACCTGGCGTCGGACTCGCAGAAGTTTGTGGACAAGGTGCTCTCGCTGCTGCCGGCGCAGGGCGAGGCCAAGCCCGCCGCCCCGGCGCGGAAGTGAGGGGAGTGAGGGAGGAAGTCAAGGGAAAAAAGAGGATGAGTCCTTGCGGCCAAGGGCTCTCCAATTCATGTAAACATATGTACTCGGCCGCCTGTTTTTAGTCTATTGTACAGAGGTATCTATCCGCCACAACCATATAGAACTGGTACCACACCATTTTGATCCTTCTAAAACACCCAACCCATCCCGACATTCCCCCCATTTTGACATTCCCTTTTTTCCACCCTTCCATCAGCCTTTATCTCCACCCACCCTCCTCCCTCAAAACCCTAACTCCCCCTCGCCATAACCGCCCCAACAACCTCCTTCTCCCTCCCCAAAATCCCCCTCATCCTCTCATCCTGCACCTTCTGCACCATCCCCTTCAACCGAAACAAATCATCACTCAACACCACCCCCTCCGCCCGCCACTTCTTATTCACCTCCCCCCGTTTATGCACCTCCTCCCTAACCCTCTCCCTCCAAACCTGACAAACCTCCCTCACCCTCTTCACCACCCCATCGACCTTCTCCCCCTCCACCACCAACGTCAACTCCAAAGGATTCTCCTCGCTCCGCTGCGGCTGCTGCCCGAACCCCTCGGCGCGCTGCACCGCCGCGGCAATCGCCTTGACGGTGCCCTCCTCAAAGGCAAGGATACTCCACCTGCGCCCGCCGGCGCCCAGCGGCGCGACGGTCGCGAGCTCACGCAGCGGGAAAGTGGCGTGCGGGTCCTTCTTGTCGGGGACGACGGGGATGGCGCCGAGGGCGTCGGCTGCGCGGGCGGCGGTGCCGGAGCGGAGTTTTTTGAGCTCCGAGGTGAAGCGCTCTTCGTGGCGGGCTAGGGCCGTGTGGAGGTCGGTTAGGTCGAAGGGGTTGGTGGGGTCTGGGTGGAGGGGGTTGGGGTTGGTGCTGCTGGAGGAAGGGGGGGGTTGGTTGGGCGGGGAGGTGTGTTTGGGCGTGTGGATGGCGGTGTGTTTGGAGGAGTGTTTGTGGGTGTGGTTCGGGGCGGGGTTGGCGTCGACGACGTCGTCGTTGTGGGGGCGTTTTTTGGATTTGTGGGTGGGTGCCGTGTGGGAGAAGGGGCGGGTTGGAGGGGGGTGGGAGAGAGGTGTCGTCGGCATGCATGCCGCTGAGTTCGGGAGGGCTGTGATCAGGGTCCTGCGATGGGGCGGAAAGGTCAGCTTTTCTCGGGCTGGACGAGCCATTGGGCCGACTACAGACCTCGGCGGCGCAGCAGTGGCCGCATGGCAGCGGATCAGCCCGTTGGCAGCTCGGAGGCCCCTCATGGTGTGGTATGCCGTGCTGGGGTGTTTGGGAATTGTGGTGAAAATGGCTGGAGCTTCTGCCGACGACATTGTTCCAAGATTCAAGATCCAATGGGGAATGCCTCCAGCCAATCAGGGAACTGTCCACCTCCGTCAGCACCCCAAAAGCCCTCAGTCCGACACTCCGTCCAATCATTCCAGGCTGCGTGGCCCAGTGGTTAAGGCATCTGCTTTACAAAAATCGCAGAGGATCGCAGGTTCGAGCCCTGCCGCGGTCATTCGTTTTGCTGGCGGGAGCCGAGCGATGCTTTTTGCATCGTCGTTGTCATTGACGGCGCCGTTGAGATGGCAAATCCAGAGTGTGGACAGCGCCGGACGCTGGATAAGCACGCAAGGGAGCACGACGCAAGCAAGCACAAGTTCAAAAACCACCACTCCATCCAGAAACATAACCAACTACCAATACCCATCTTCGTCAACGTACAACACCCTGCCCTATCCCTCATCAACTCCAAAGCAAAGCCCGCAAACCCCCATTTTCCTTGCCCTCCCCCTTCACGATCCTTCTCCCGACACCCCCCTCACCAAACCACACAAACCAAGCCATTAAGCAAAACAACGAAAGAAAAAGAACACCATCCCATCATCAACAACCGCTCAATATCTAGGTAGGTACTAAGCAGGCAGGTAGGTAAGCAAGCCACGGTACGGAATACAACCCAGCCGGGTGTTTGGGCGGGTAGGCAGGCAAAAACGTATAGTCCACAACAACGACACGACACGACACAGCAAACACACAACTGCCCTCCTCCCTCAGCACCGCCCCTATAGCAAATAGCACCAGCACACCAGCACACCAGCAGCAGCACATATTTATAAAAATAATGATAAAAAAACCCCGATTTCGGCCCCTTATACTCCAGCCAAGTTTCCATTAAGAAAAGACTTTCCCACACTCGCACATTCCCACACTCTCGCACCATTCCCATGACTGACAGGCCTCCTCCTCCTCGTGTCCCACACACACACACACAACACATCCATCCACACACCCACAGTCTTGTCTCGTTTCATGTGTGTGTGTTGTTGTCGGGCACGGCGCTTTGCGTCCGCCGGACTGGTGTTGTTGATTCGTCGACAAGACAGCTGATCAGACAAAAAGACCGCGGAAATGAGGCGTTGCTGGTAGGTCCCGAGTGCGGTGGGTGTTGTGCCGGCCGTATTACTCTTCGTGTTGTTGTTGATGTTCCTCCCTTTTTCTCTTCACAGCGGCACACACCCCGAAGTGTTGGGTGCCACGTCCTCGACGTCAAGCAGTTCCTCGGCGTCGTCAACTTCCACCACGACAGGCTCGAGGTCGTCGTCGTCCTCGCCCTCGGCGTCCTCCTCTCCTTGGTCTTCCACAGTCTCCACGAGGACAAGGTCAAGGTCGTCATCGTGCTCGCCCTCGTTGTCCTCATCACCCTCGGCGTCCTGCTCTCCCTCGTCCTTCTCAGTCTTCACCACGACAAAACCGAGGTCGTCGTCGTCCTCACCCTCAACGTCCCGCTCCTCCCCCTCCCACCCCTCCACCTCTTCCACC
>OUNM010056159.1_pt1 | contig 20726 bp, 18 predicted proteins | sample 1769961 | NCBI WGS metagenome assembly OUNM01 (sample SAMEA3914820, study PRJEB12502) | metagenome | biome: forest; material: soil | place: USA | collected 2012-03-12 | depth 0.3 m
AAACGCAACCCACCGCCCCTCCCCGCCCGCACCAGCATACTCGACCGCCCCGCCCTTATCCAGCCGAAACGAAGTCCAGTCCACCGTGGTCCCCGCGGGGACAGCCACGGCCGCGGGGTCGGCGAGGCTGGAGAAGTCCAGCAGGCCGTTGGCGCCCACGACGGCGAGCGCCGCGCCCGACGAGTCGGCGGCGCGCAGCTCCGAGAGGTTGGTTTGGGGGTTGAGGACCGGGTAGAAGCGTACTGTGGAGGCGCTTCCGGTGGTGGTGTCCGAGGTGGTGGTTAGGGCGGTTGTGGTGGGGGAGGTGGTGAGGTAGAGGCCGTTGAGGGAGGGGACGGGGCTGGGAGTAGGGCGGGGAGGTTAGTTTGTGGTGGGTTGGGAAAAGGGGTAGGGGGGTTGGTTACGAGGAGAGACGGAGGGTGTAGATTGCTTGTTTGGCGTCGCGGCGGAGGGGGGTTGCGAGGGTGGTGGAGGCGAGGAGGGACAGGGCGAGGGTTTGGAGTCTCATTGTGGCGGTTTGGGTTGTCTATCGTTGGTGATCGGGTCAGAATGTTGTTGGTGATCGGGGGCAGAGTGTTGCTGCTGATCGCGGGCAGAGTGTTGCTATTGCTAGCCGAGGATGGTCTGGAGTTGCTGGTGACACGGATCTTGCACAACAGCCGCTTACTTTGGAGAAAGAAGCAAGGAGGGGGGTTTTATATTAGTCGTCTGTCTCGTCTGTCTCGTCTTCTCCTGCCTCCTCTCACGACATCCCCACGTCCGTGTCATTGCACAACCTCAGATGTTGTTTCTTTTTCCTTCTGCCCCCACCCTTTTTTTCTTGCACCTTCCTCCCACAAAGAGTTTCCCACGTCCATCAACGTCATGTGTGTGCTTGCTTGTGCTACCCTTCACCATCTCGTTGCCCCTTCTTGGCCGTTGCAATACAGCCCGGCAAATTGAGTCGTGTTCCTGGTGGATTCTGCCGCCCAGATATTAACACTTGCAACTTAACCACAAATTCGCTAAGCACTTATTTTTAGCATCCGGCCTCTCTGCTGCTGCTGTGCTTGCTCCAGACACCTGGTTCTGGCCTTCTGCTGCCCTCGTCCCAGGTCGTATAACCTCATTTACACATACAAACCCGCACCCCCGAGGACAAGGCTTGTCCAACATCGGTAGATTTCACCTGCAGCGCCAATTCCAGACGCCTTCCTCTTCCGAAACTGCGGGTCCAGGGCGATGGCTTCCGTCGGTTCTAGAGATCAAAGCCCCCAGGCCCACCGGTCTTGACTCTGCTGTTGGCCTTGTCCAGACATTGCGAGACCACCATTACGCATGCTTGTTTTTCTCGTCCTTCCTTTTCGACGGCGGACCACAGAGCTGCGCGGATACTCGTCAATTACAGAATCCGTTTACGCCGCAAAAAGCCGTTATCCACTGCAACCCCCCTTTCTCTTTTTTTTTTCGCCCCCTTTCTCTGTCTCGGCAACAACGGCGTCGCCTCCCGAAGACACTCACCGATGCCCACGCCTCAGACGTCCAATGACAAAGACGATTCTGGCCAGCGTCGCAATGGTGCCTGTACGGGATGCGGAGAATTTGGCCCGCCGGGTCTGCCCATCCAACCTCACCACACCCCTCGAATCCGGGACTGGGCTAGCTTAGCCTATTGCTCCAAGTAACCCTACCTCGACTCCACGTCTCTGCAGCCACTGGTTGCCAAGGTAGTCTTTCAAGCCAAAGTCTTTCTCTCAGTGCCCCCTTGCCACAGAGGACTGGCTCCAAAGCCCGCCTTGGCTTCCATTGCAGCCTCGTGTAAGAATTGGATGCGAGGGTTCCAATAAAAAATCACACTCGAGTGGTCAGTTCTGCTTCCACAAGATAGCATTGTCGCACTGCCCATGAATGTCCACGGGCAGGCCAAGGAGACTTACTGTATCTCCAGGGACATGGAGTTACATTCCATTACCTCTGAGCGGTCTTGGCGGGACAGACTTTTGTCTATATCTCTGATCTGCTCGCCATGTCCTGGTGAAAGCACGCTTTCTCTGAGCCGAATCACCTCACCTTCCTCCTGCGGATTTATCCGGTCTTTAAGTCTGTGTTGATACACCAGTCCCACTCGCCCAGCATGCATCACACGGCCCTCTTGCCCCTATTCTCGTCTGTCCTCCTGTTCGGAGGTCTGGCCGCCGCCGTCCCAGTGGCGGCTCAGGAGCAGTGCCTATCACAAATCATCTGTGTCGATGCCATCAACCCGTGTGGGATCAAATATGGGGGGTATAACACCAAACGTAACAAGACAAACAGAAAAAAAGAGTGATTGCTGAGACTTGCCGACAGCTGCTACGACGTCTGCGCCGTCTCGGCCAAGCCCATCCCGCCGCCCTGCCCGAGCACCACCAGCACCACAACCTCGAAGCCCCCCGTTCCCACCACTAGCACCAAGGTGATCACCACCACCACCACCAAAAAGACCACCTCCACCAAGAAAACTCACACCCGAACCAAGCCCACCACCGTCATCACCTCGGTCATCAAGACTCTCCCCCCGGTGACCTCGGCCTCGACCTCCACCAAACCCACCCCCACCAGCAGCAAGTGCTCCACCACCGTCTCCGTCTGCTGGGACGGCATCAACGCGTGCGGGCAGATGTACGGCGGGTATGTTTTCTTTTCTTTCTTTTTTTCTTCCGTCTCGCAAGGGAATCATGCTGAGAAGACCGCAGGTGCTTCCCCGACTGCAAGCCGTGGCCCACCTTTGTGCCGCCTCCTTGCCCTACCAAGGCGACGTTGACCGAGGGGGTTACGGATGTGTACACGCTGGCGCCGACTATGCGGTAGTGTGGCTGGTTGGGGGATGGGTTTTTTTGGGTGGACTGTGGCTTTCGATTTGATAGAACTGAAAAGGATGTTGGGTTATGTATTAGTGAAAAATACACAGTGTCATCTGGTTTGGATGGTAGTTGAAAAGGGGCTTGACTCATTCACTGAAAGCAGCACGACAACCCAAACGCCACAATTCCTTTAGGTCATATACAGTACCTAGGAAGTCTCGGAGTATGTCACAGATAACCACCCTCCCGCCGCCCATCTCCATCCATGCACCACATCATTTTGATAACCCTAAAAAAACCCGACCCTCACAGCATCTAATCCATCTATTTCCCCTTGGAAGCCAGGTACTCGGCATCGCCCACCTCCCGCAGCCTCCCCCCCTTGACAATAACCTGCTCCTCCATGTCCAGCTGGTACCGCCTCATCTTGTCCTGGTACTCGGGCACAAACGACCCCAGGATGCGCACCGCCAACAGCGCCGCATTGGTCGAGTTGTTGATCCCCACCGTGGCCGTCGGCACGCCCCTCTGTCACACACACCCCGTCAGCAAACACAATCTTCAACACCCCAAGCGGAAAAAAGGAAAACTCACCGGCATCTGCACAATACTCAACAAACTATCCATCCCATCCAAATGCGTCGCCTTGACCGGCACCCCAATCACCGGCAGCGGCGTCTCCGAGGAGATCATGCCGGGAAGATGGGCGGCGCCGCCGGCCGCCGCAATGATGACCTTGATGCCGCGGCCGGCCGCCTCGTCGGCCACGCGCATCATGTACTTGGGCGTGCGGTGCGCCGAGGGGATGTCCAGCGCGAAGGGCACGCCGAATTCGCGGAGGATGTCGAGGCCTGCTTTGAGGACGGGGAGGTCTGAGTCGGAGCCCATTGTTACGAGGACGAGGGGGGTTTGGTTTTCTGAGGGGCTGGGTTGTTGCTGTTGTTGTGCCGGGGTGGTGGTGGTGGTGGTGGGTTGCTGCGGGCGGAGGGTTTCGGAGGTGGCGGCGAGGCGGTCGTGGCGGATTTGGTTGACGAGGTCGATGAAGGGTTGGGCTTTCGCCTCGAGCGCCTGGATGGTGGAGGTTCCTGTCAGGGTGATGTGGCCGATCTTGCGGCCGGGCTTGGAGGCCTTGTTGTAGAGGTGCAGGTAGACGTCGACGTCGTCGTCGAAGGTGCTGCGGGCCAGCTCGGCGAGCTGCAGGTGGGCGGCGGGGGTGGCGCCGCCGAGGATGTTGAGCATGATGGCGGACGGGACCCTGGAGGTGAGCTTCCTCGGCACGGGCAGGTCGAGGACGGCGTGTATTTGCGCCTTGTACTGCGACATGTGCGGCACGGCCTCGATGGTGTAGTGGCCCGAGTTGTGAGGACGAGGGGCGACCTCGTTGACCATCAGGGAGCCTGACGAACGGGGTTAGTGACTAGAAGTAATCAGGGGTTCTGGATTCTCACCATCTGCGAGAACAAACATCTCAACGGCAAAGACGCCCCTGCCCCAGAGCGTGCTAATCACCTCGGTAGCCAGCGTCTTGGCCGCTTCACAGATGTTGTCTGCGACCTCCCGTGGCGGCATGAAGACCTTGGTGCAGATGCTGTCCTCGTGGATGGTCTCGACAGCAGGGTAGGCAACGCAATCCTTGAGGTTGCCGTTGTCGTCCTCTGTCCTGATGACCATGACGGCGAGCTCCTTGACGAACGGCGCCCACTTCTCGGCATACAGGCTCAGGCCGCCGAGAGCCTGGACGGCAGCCTCAAAGTCGGCCTCGCTGTCGACCTTGAAGTTGCCCCGGCCATCGTAGCTGCCCTTCCGCGCCTTGAGCATGAAGGGGAATCCGAACTTGGCGGCAGCGTCCTGGAGCGAGGCGAGGGTGTTGGGCGCCGACTCGATGGCCAGCTGGTCGGCAATGGGGATGGCCTTGTCGCTGGCGCGGAAGTGCTCCTTCTGGAGGTACTTGTCCTGGATGAGGCGGAGGGTCCTCCACGAGGGGTGAACGGGCGGCCGGTGAGTCTTTGTGGAGCCGTCGGGCTGCTTGACCTCGACGCCGTTCTTCGCGATGTCCTCGAGCACCTCGGTCTCGACATGCTCGATCTCGACCGACAGGACGTCAGACTGCGCGGCCAGCTCCCGGATGCGGGCCGGGTCCTTGAACGAGCCCGTGACGTGGAGGTTGGTGTTGTGCGCCTGTTTGGCCGGCGAGTTCTCCTCGTCGAGGATGGCCACGTCGATGCCGAGTGGGTTGGCCGCTTCGCAGAGCATGCGGCCGAGCTGGCCCCCGCCCAGCAGGCCAATGACGGGGTTCCTGTCGTGCGGCATTCTGTTTTTTTTTCAGGCTCAAATTCCAAAATGTCGACTCTGAATTGTGACTCTGACTCTGACTGTGACTGTGTGGAGGGGTTCCGTTTCACACCCAGAAATGGAAAGTGGGAGAGCTGCACCGAGATCGGGTAATAAATGGCTCGAAATTTTGTAAGTCCAGCTCTTGCAGCCAATCAGCGCCGGCCACCGCCTGCTGTTCGTCTTTCAGCGCAGCTCACCGAGGTGAGCGGTACGGTACAGTACGTTGATGCTTGGTGGGGCAATACAGAATGTCTCTTGCTCCATCCTCTCTCATCCTCGCGGGGCACTCTTGAACATCAAACGTCCAACACATTTATCTCGATATTCTCATATTCCCGGTGATTTCCTTGGATGTTGTCGGTCCCAGACCATGGCCGAATTACCAGATCTTGAACTTGTGCAGTAAGGCTACCAGGTCTGACCTCGAGACCATCCATCAACTCTCAACTGACACTTCTGCTTCCACCACCACCAAATAGTCCCTTGAAACTCTTTGACATTGCCAAAAATGAAAAGAGGCTTCTGTACACATCAGCACCTATGGTGCGCTATAGCAAGGCAAGCAACCTGGACCAACGTCGTTCTTGGCCACAAACACACTCTGACAGGGCATCCCCTTCCCAGCTCGCCTTTCGCCAGACAGTCTACCAGTATGGCACGGATTTGTGTTGGACACCCATGATCTTGGCCAAGGAATTCAACAGAAATCAGTTTGCAAGAGACAGCGGTGAGCATGGCCATGCCACCCATACCGGGCCGAACAACTCCTGAGCTTTCTCTTCCAGACTTCACAATATCCACCAACGGACCCCAGCCTCCAACAATAGTCCAGTTTGGAGCCAGCGTCCCACAAGAACTTGCCAGAGCCTCGTCCCTTGTGGCTCCATTTAGCAACGGCGTCGACTTGAACTGTGGCTGTCCTCAGTCATGGGCCTGTGCCGAAACCATGGGCGCCGCCCTGATGGAGAAGCGGGAGCTGGTGCGGGACATGGTCATCGCGACGCGAGACCAGCTCCGCCGGGACGGATGGGGCGTCGACAAGGAAAAGGACACGGACAACCCCAAGGGCCGGAGCGTGAGCGTCAAGATTAGAGTCCACAAAGATCTCCGGTAAATCCCCTTCACTCAAGCACAGCATCCCATCCCAAACCACACCCACTCACCTCCCCATCCCGACAGCAAAACAATCGACTTCATCACCACCGTCCTCGGCCCAGACCAAGACCGCCACATCGACTGGCTGACCATCCACCCGCGCACCCGCTCCACCCCCTCCAGCACACCCATCAACCTCGAAGCCCTCGAGCTGCTGACCTCGACCTTTGGCCCGCGCGTCCCCATCCTCCTCTCAGGCGACGTCTTCGCCCTCAACGCCCTCCCCTTCACCTCCCCCCTCCTCCACAGCACCACATTCTCCACCACCCCCGACCCAAACCACGACCCTACCAACCAAACCGCCACCAACCCCAACCCACCAACCTCCCTCCCCCACCTAGCAGGCCTAATGTCCGCCCGCGCCCTGCTCTCCAACCCCGCCCTCTACGCAGGCCACACGGCCTGCCCCTGGTCGGCCGTCGAGGCCTTTTTGCGGCACGCCGCGCGCGCGCCGCTCCCGCTCAAGCTGGTGCAGCACCACCTGAGCGAGATGTGCGGGCCGGGCATGGGCCCGGACAAGCGCGCGCTGCTGACGCGGGGGGAGAGGGCGCAGATGATGGGGTGTGGGAGTATGCTTGAGTTGGTGGATTTTTTGGAGGGGGTGAGGGGGGTGGGGAGGGGGGAGTGATGATCTGGGGTGTTGATGTCTTCTTTCGAGCTGGCATGCGGGTTTTGGGGTAGGCATGGCGTTGGGGTTGTGAATAGGGGTTATGTGTAACGGTAGAATTCATGCTGTTAGGCTCACTCTCACTAGAGTCGTCCCATGAGCAAAGCACCGGCCCCGCTACTCCAAACAGAAACAAGACGAGCGTGGCAGCGGGCCAACCCCCTTTGAAAACGAGATAAAGCGAAAAGGGGTTAATGTATGAGTACAACGCGACATGCTCGCTGAATAATGCTTCCCCCCATCCTCAAAAGAACCCCAAAGCGGCAAACCGGCCAAAACAACTCAAGCCATGATAATCCGCCCAACCACCCAGCCCTATGCCGCCCCAGCCCACAACCTCCGTCGACGCCATCCATGGAACCACAAACCCGAACCCGTTTCTCAAGGCAAGCAAGAATGAAGAAAGATGCCCCCCTGAAAGAAGAACCAAAGGTGAAAAATAAAAAACCCCAAACCCCTAAAAAACCTCTCCCTCATCCTCCTCATCCAACCGCAGCCGCTTCGCCTCCCTCTCCTCGCCCTCCCCAGGCTCCGCACTCCGCCGCTTGATCCTCGGCGACACCAGCCCCCCGCCGACACTCCCGTTAAGCGTGCTGCCGCCGCGGGCGTCGTGCGTCGACAGGTTGTTGGCGGCCGCCTTGAGCGCGGCGTCTGAGTCGCCGCGGCCGCCGCCGTCGAGCTCCCTAATCGTCGACGAGTCTGACGGCTCCTCCTTCTTGATGGCCACGTCGTGGCTGTCGCTGCGCTCCCGCTCCCGCGACCGCTCCGCCTTGCCGTTGAGCCGGCGCGGGCTCTGCGTGCCGCCGCGGTCGGTGCCCAGCGGGGTGGGCGTGTTGTATTGGCTCGAGTCCGGGTCCATCTGGCTGAGGTTGAGCTCGCCGCGGCGGCGGGTGCTCTCGAGGTTGAACTCGGGCGAGCCGGGGACCTTGGTGTCCTGCTTGCGCAGGGGGTTTTCCTTGTAGAAGTCGGCCATGAGCTGCACGGCGCGCACGGTGCTCGTCTCGGAGCCCTTGAGGAACTGCCACCACGGCTCGCCGCCCACGTCGTCGATCTTTTCGCGCGTGACCGAGCTGGCGAAGAAGATGGCGGCGATGGCGACGTCGCGCGCGTTGAGCAGCAGCGGGAGCACCGTGAGGCACGCGTCGTTGCAAAAGGCCCACGCCGAGTCGCGCAGCGGCTTGTTTTGCACCAGGTCGAGCTGGCTCATGTAGTCGTACAGCCGGGCGTACGGGTTGTCCACCAGCAGGTCAAAGGTCAGCGTCTCGAGCATCAGTTCCTCGTAGGCCAGGATGCTGTCACGCCACTTCCAGTATTCCTTGCTCTGCTCGTCGATGATGAGCTTTGTGTTTTTTTGGGCCACCCTGGCGACGGCGATGATGAGGTCCTTAGTCTTACGGCAGTTTTCCTCGGTCTTGTTGGCCAGGAAGAGGGCCGTGGCGGCGATGTTCTGCGGGCGCATGGTCAGTCAGCCTCGTGCCTTGCTGCTTCGGTTCCGGCAGAGATGCCTTACGTAGTGGTGTATGCCTCCTTTTTCCTCCGACATGCTGTAGCGCATATAGAAGCGGTGGAAGAACACGCCGGCAACCCATAACGTGACCTGCGGGAGTTCTAGCAGGATGCCAGCCTGGTAGATGAAGTTGACGCCCTTTGCTCTCCTGAGTCTGTCCTCTGCCGGCGGCAGACCCTCGACTATGCTGGGCGTGCTGGCGACCTCGTCCGCGGTGAAGAACCATTGGCTCGGCCGTGGCTGGTGGGCTCGCGGCGGACTTGGTGGTAAAGGCGAGGGTGCGCTGCGACGCGAGTGTGGTCGGGGTGGCGAGGTCCTCGATGAAAGTGTGGGAGGGGAGGGAACGGCGGGGGGCACATCGCGCCTCTTGGACGGCGACTTGGATGATCGGTCGATGGCAGTGGGCAGCGGTTTCGGCGGTAGCGACGGCGGTTGATAGCCTTCTCGGGCAGGCCGGTACCTGTCGACGCTGCTCGACATCGTGTCTGTGTTGGAGAGTTGGCGGATGGGTAGGGTAGGATAGCCGTCGGGTCGTGAGATGGGCGTTTTTCTCTTGTCAGAGAATGCTCAGCGGGATGGGTCGCATTGACTGTGGCGGTTGTGGGCAGGAGTTGTGGATGGTTGGGTTGGCTTCGGTGGTTGTTGAGAAAAGACAGCGTAAATGCATTCGCGGTTGCAAACGGAGCGACCGCGAGCAGCTCTCACCATGGCCCGGTTTATCAATCGCGCTTCAACGTTATCAGGAGGCCGAGGGTGGGGCGGCGGCCTGTGCACGGCGCGGGTTTCCTCTTCAATTGGCGCCAACATGCAAGCATTGTCCCAATAGCCAGCCTCGGCGCGTCAGGGGCTGGTACCGGGCGGAACACGGGCGACAGCACCGGGCATCATTGCAGCAGCATCGCATGGATTGCAGCAGGCATTGCCGAGTCGAGGGACATGCAGTACTATGTACCTATAGACTCGGGTATGAATGACAAGCAATGCAGGCCAGGCCCTGCTTAATCGTCCCCGTACATCCCTGCCGAGTCGTTTCTCCCCCACAGCTTGACCGTCCTGTCGTGGCCGCCGCTGACAATCCACCGCCCGTCCCGGCTCACGTCCACGCTCGCAACCGGCCCCGTGTGGCCCGTCAGCGACTGCACCAAGCCCCAGTCATCCGCAGAAAAGATGTTGACCTTGTGGTCAAACCCGGCCGAGACCAAGAAGGTGCCCGACTTCTTGGGAACCTGCGCGCCCTTCTCGTCCTCGCCCGGCGGGATGCCCTCCAGGGGGTCGTCGAGGCCCTTGAACCACCTGACGTCGGACACCGCGCTCGTGTGCGCGCCGATCCCGCCCGACCGCTGCACCTTCCTGACATCCCAGCATTTGATCCAGCCGTCGGCAGACCCCGTCAAGACCCGGTGGCCGTCGGAGCCCCAGTCGAGCCCGTAGATGGGCTTGATGTGGCCGTCTGCGCCGCCGTCCAGTATCATGACCGTCCGGCCCGAGCGCAAGTCCCAGATCCGCCCGATGCTGTCCAGCCCCGCGCTGGCGAGGAGAGACCCATCTGTGCTGAAGCTCACGGCGTACACTCCGCGCGAGTGGCCTTCCTGCAGGAGCAGCTCTGTGCTTTTCTCCACGTCCCATAACCTCCACGACGTGTCCTCTGACGCGGAGGCTAGGTACTTCCCCGAGGGATGGAACTCCACCCGGCATACCCGCTGCGAGTGGCCGGAGAGCGTTGAGAGAGGCGTGTCTTGGGAGAGCGACCAGAGGTGGATCTGCCCCTCTGCGCCTCCTGACGCCAGGTTGACCGTCTGCTCCGAGACGTTGCGCTCAGGCAGAGTCGCTCCGGGCATCCAGGCGACGCCGCTGATCTTGTTCGTGTGGCCCCTCAAGGTCCGCCTGTGCTCGAGAGTGGGAATGTCGATGAGCTTGACCTGGCCGCCCCAGTTGCCCGTGGCCACCATCTTGCCGTTCGGTGATATCCTCGTCATGCTGATGTGGCGGTCGCCTGCTGTTTGACTGCCCTGGAGCTCAAAGGTCTGGAGCCGCTCCTTGACTTCTTTTCGAAACTTGACGTGGGTACGCAACGGGATAGTGGCTTCCTTCTTCTGGAACTCGATGCGACGCTTCGCTCGTGGGATCGAGTACTGTGCAATGTCGATGCGGGCCTGGAGGAGCTCATCTGTCCCCCTGGAGTAGAATTCCTCCTCTTGCTCTTCGGCTTCCTCTTCCTCTGCCCCGGCATCCTGCATCTCCACATCTGCGCCCTCCTGGCCAGCCGCGGTTTGTGTCTGTGCTTGGTCGGCGAGCAGTCCTCGCAGTCGGTCGCGCCTGTCTGCCGGGCCCTCACCGAAAAGGGTGATGGGGTGACCCAGCTCTCGGAGTTTGGCGCGCACTCGCCCATCGTCTGTCGGAACGGCAATGGAGGCCGCTAACCTCTTGCGCTCGAACTGGGACAGGAGGGCGGACGCCTTCTCGGGCGCGATGCCGGCGCCAGCGCCTGGTATCTCATAGTCGCGATAGATAGCTGTGCACGTCAGCGGGCTGCGGTGATATCGTCATGTCTACCCGGGGCGTACGTACGGATAGAGTGAAGGTCAATGCCGCCTCGATCCTGAACGCGACGAAAGTTAGCCAGATGTCGGCCGTCAGGGTGCCGGGTTTGCAGTTGTGCAGATGGGCTGCAGATGGGCGATGCAGAGACATCATCTTGGCTGACTCACCTCGGATTCGGCCTCCTCCACATACGCCCTACGCGACGGATGCATCATGGTTGCGGTTGGGCTCTGGAGCTGTCTCGATTTCGAACAGCACAAATCAGGATGATGGAGCCGTGACTGGAGCCTCAGCGGACAGGCACTGTTGCAAGAGCTGACTTTTGGTGGGGCCGCAGACGCAGGCGGGTACGGTAGCCTCACAAGCCTCAGAACCCATACATACCCTAACCCTGATGAACACTCGCTGCGGAGCCGAGAGTGAATTGAGTTTCGGAATATTACCAGTAATTTACCTGACAACGGGAGGACGGAGTCCAACCTCCGCGATTTGCCAACAAAGAACTCACAGACCCTGGAAGTGAGACACATGTCTTGTTGACGGTTTTTGGGGGCTGTGCGCCTGTAACCTGCACGAATGCCCTGCAGGTGGTTGAGGCCAACGTCATCATTGGCCGCCCTGTGCTGATGCCTTGACTTGTGTAACAACTTCCGGCCCCTAAGTTGATAGGGTTGAGCAACAAACAGGCATTTTGGAGGTTTGGGTCGTGATCTCGCAGAATGTGGAATTAAATGTGTCAAATTCCTCGGCTGTTTCTCCCTCCCCCGGCTGGATGAAAGGGCTCCGAACGTCTTTCTGGGGAAGCCGCCGCATTCCCCAGAATCCAGGGCTCGGGCCCCACTCCGGCGGGCACTTCAGGCGGCAAAACAGGGCGCATCAGGGCTGACCAGCAGATCGATCTGCGCCCGAGCACCCAGTAAGCCCGGAGAGGCCGACCAATAGACGGGCCGCAAATTTTTTTTTTTAGGTTGCTTGCTTGCTGGGCCACAGGCATGGCCGGGCAGCAGCACATGTCAACAGGCCACCAGGCGAGCCAGGCAAGGAAATAATTAAAAGGGAACCGCCACTTGCCCTCTCCTGCGGCTTTCTCCCTCTCACAGCGAACACCACCACCAGCGCCGTTCACCCCCAAGAAACCAACTTTCACTCAATGCAGATCAAAGCGACCCCGCAAGACAATTCTGCCTCTTTCTTCAAGCACCAGATGCGTGTGATTCCAAGCCACAAAGGACTGAGCCGGAATACCGAAAAGCGCGCCGACGCAGGACGACGTCGTGGCAAGCCTTGAAAGCCCGGCTGCCACACTACTGCGACACCACCACGACGGGCACTCCTGTGGAAGCGCCAGCGGCATTGCTGGGTTTCATCTCCAGGAGAATTCGACCCCTAAATCTCCCCTTTGACACGGCACCCATACGACCAGGACCACACCAGGCACCATGTTTCCCAAGGCGGCGCCCGCACTCAACACGGTGCGCGGCTTCAACGGCACTCCGGCGGCGTCTGGCGACGAGGACTCAGACTACTGCCCCACCCCGCAGCCTGGCCAGAAGACCAGTGCCAGGCGGTCTAGGAAACCCCATGCCGTCAACGATGTTGTCAGCGCAAACTGCAGTCCGTCCCTCAAGCCCGTGTTCCCGCAGGGCGGAGTGAGCGGCATTGGCAGGCTCCGGAGGCAGCTGGACGCCTTGAGCATCGGCGCCGACGCCACTCCCCCCTCCACGGCCGCCTCGTCGCGCACCGCATCCCTGACGTGCAGCGGCCGAGACAGCGGCGACAGCGGCTACAAGACCCGCAGCGCCAGCGGCATCAGCAGCGAGGATGAGACGGCGTCCCAGGGCAGCACCCACTACGAGGTCAACCTGGAGCACGACTTTGAGAGCGAGGCCAACGGCCGCGCCGTCGAGGACCCTGTTCGTCCGCGTCGTAAGATGACGGCCGACGACTTTGAGACTCTGCGGTGCCTCGGCAAGGGCACCTACGGCACCGTCCTGCTGGTCAAGCAGCGCACCACCGGACGGCTGTACGCCCAAAAGCAGTTCAAGAAGGCTTCTCTGGTCGTGCATAAGAAGCTCGTCGAGCAGACCAAGACGGAGCGCCAGATCCTCGAGAGCGTCAACCGGCACCCGTTCGTCGTCAAGCTCTACTACGCCTTCCAGGACCAGGAGAAGCTCTACCTGATTCTCGAGTACGGCCAGGGCGGCGAGCTCTTCACCCACCTGAGCACCGAGAGGATGTTTTCCGAGGAGACGGCCGCTTTCTACATGGCCGAGTTGGTTTTGGCCCTGACCCACCTGCACCACGATCTGGGCGTCGTCTACCGCGACCTCAAGCCCGAGAACTGTCTCCTGGACGCCGAGGGCCACCTCCTCCTGACCGACTTCGGCCTCTCCAAGGTCGCCGTCGACTCGGACTCGGACGCGTGCAACTCGATGCTCGGCACGGTCGAGTACATGGCGCCCGAGGTGATCCAGGGCAAGAAGTACGGCAGGGCGGTCGACTGGTGGTCGCTGGGAGCGCTGGGGTTCGACCTTATGACGGGACACCCCCCCTTCCGCGGCCCCAACCACGCCAAGATCCAGGACAACATCGTCCGCCAGAAGCTGGCCCTGCCCTTCTTCCTCAGCGCCGACGCCAAGGACCTGCTCACCCGCTTCCTCCGCAAGGACCCGGCCAAGCGCCTCGGCTCCCAGATGCCCAAGGACCTGGCCGTCATCCAGAAGCACCGCTTCTTCCGCAAGATCGACTGGAAGCGCCTCGCCTCGCGCGAGCTCAGGCCGCCCATCCAGCCCATCATCACGGACCCGGAGCTGGCCGAGAACTTTGCGGCCGAGTTCACCGAGCTCAGCCTCAGCCCGGTCGTGACCCGCTTTGCCGATGTGGAGGGCGGGTGGCGCGGCAGCTCCAGCGTTGGCGCCGGCGCCAAGGACGTCAGCAAGGACGACCCCTTTGGCGGGTTCAGCTTTGTGGCGTCCAACAGCCTGCTTGAGGAGCATGGGTTCGATCTCCGCGTCTGACGGGGTGTTTTGTCTCGGGGCGCGCGTGCGGAACTCGCCGAGTTGGTGGTCTGCGGCTTGAGGCGGCTGGAAGAAGCGAGAAGCGAGAAGCGAGACGTGCGTTTCTGGGGAGGTTACTTGGACATTGCGGGTGACGAAAGGGGTTTACAATATTTCATTTGGTAGTTGAGGTAGCCGGCGCTTGGAGCTCGATGAGTTTGAGAGCGCTTTTTGCGAGAAAGAGAGAGAAGGCGAGGGGGAGGGTGAAGGAGGGGGATGGAGGGCGGGGCGGAGACATTGGTTGCCGTTTCATTTTCCCAGTCTCTTCTTACCCTTGGCTACGGATAGAGCAGATCTCTCCTACTGGGGATAGAGAGCACAACTTGCATATGATTCTATCCACCCCTTTTTTTTTTTTTGCAAGTTATGGTTGCTGATGCTCTCAGACAGACCTTGGTGTGCTCTATCCCCCTGGATTGAAGTAGAGACAAGTTTGTCTCAACAAGCCGAACCCCCGTTATGCTCCTTTGTTTTGCCCTTTCTGCAACAGAGAATTTGTGCATGGGTTCGATGTTGGCTTTGACTTTTGTCCCTGATGCCCCCCTGACGTTCCCGACTCTGAGGGCAACTCACCGGTATTAGGGCACAGACACAGGACGACAACGCAAGATTGAGCTGTCGCGGGTGTGTGAAAGAGAACTGAAACTGATAGTGGCGTTTGGCTAACCGGTTTGACAAGAGCTTTGCTTAGGAAGGGGATCTTCTGACCAACTTCTTGGATGTGTCCAAGCTTGAGAGTTGGGAGGCTGGGGGGTTGTCTCAGACTTTCTTTCACTTCTGGACCATCGCCAAGGCGTGCCTGCTTCCTGACATGGGGGTTGGACCACTACGCCCAACAATGAAAGCCATGTTCGTGGTGTTTTACGCCAGTATTGGGCATTGGCCCGCTGCGTATCCAGGGAAAGCAATCGAACGGGCTGGTGGCAGATGAGTGTACTGGGCCAGACCGATCATCAACTTCAACAAAGAGCCGATAACGGTCCAGGGCCCGACAGGCAGGGGTATCAGGAACGTGCAGTTTTGGCCGCTGGTGAGTCAGAAGAGTAAGTAAGGGGATGGTTGCCTGGATACGTCTGTTCCGGATCATGTGTTGGTGCGTTTCCAACCAAGACACTCTTCAGTTCTAACCCCGTCCAGGATTGAAGCAGGCGAGCAAAGAGGCCACAGCAAGTAGTATATCATTGAGAACATCCCCCTCTCTCAGATCCCACGAAGGAACCGTTTTCTCAGAATCCCAACTCTTCCAGTTACTCACCATCTTTTCCCAGAAACCTGTTTGCCGCCACGACAATAACCCTGGTTGTCTTGGAGACAGTAACTCCGGCTGTCATCGAGACAGCAAACCTGCTTGTCACCGATACCGTTCTTCATCATGGCCGACACCACCACACTGCGGCAGGTTCTAACACAGAAAAAACCACCCGTCCGCTGTTACGTGGAGCCTGGTCCAAACACCGCCGCGCCGGCGCCGAACCCAGAGACGAATAAGACCTGGCCAACCCCCACCATTACGATTTGGGACGAGTTCAGCTTGGCCAACCTCAACGAAAGCTACGGTCACATTCTCGACCGCCCTACCCCGGCAGCGTGCCTGCCATGCCCTCAGGCTAATCAAGAGCTGTCTGGTCTTTCAATCGAGGTGGAACATGACGTTCGGAAGCTGATCGGCTGGAACAACGCCCTGATGGGGCCGGCTCTCCAACTTGCAGCGTCGCGCCTCGAGCTGTACACGGGTAGAGGCCTTTACTACAGCCATTCGACCGCGGAAAAGAACAAGTCGAACAATGCTAGCCTTTTGGACCAGTTCCGTTCGTCTCAAGTTGATCATGTCATTGGGCTTGATGACTTTCCCGTCCATCACTTCGTGGTCGGCTTCGGGCGGTCAAGTTCGAAGTGGATCGGACGGGCCCTCGCGGCTCAACGTGATAACCCGACGATGAACCTACTCTTGCCCGTCAGGCAACTCGCAAATATTTGCAGGGCAGCCAAGACCCGGTATGGGTACGTCCAGACCGACAAGGAGGTGGTGGTGTGCTGCTTCAGCAGGGACGACAGCGACCGGTGGAAAGCAGCCATCATGCCGATCCCGTGGTCCCGCCATGGCCCCGAGGTGCTCACAACGGATCTCGCCCTCTGGTGGCTGTGCATGCTGGCCATGTCGAGCCCTGACAACCGCGCCATCGTGGCCGAAGGCGACATGGTCAAGATCAATGAATGGGCCATCGTTCACCTGGGCGAGGGGCGGGGCTGGGCGCGTCGACATCGCTATTCGAACTTGGAGGTATCAACGGACTCGCCGGCTCCTTCGGTGCCCTTACCGGGCAACCACGCGCTTCCTCAAAGCCACGACACCGCAGGCAGCAAGAACAAGCGGTCCAGCACGGATGAGCTCGATGTCAACGTCAAACGTCAGCGCAAACTTTGAAGTGGGGAGGGAGGGAGGGAGGGAGAGGGGGAGGGAGAGAGCGAGAAATGGGGAGAGAGAGAGCGAGAGAGCGAGCGTGAGAGAGAGAGAGAGAGGAGAAATAGATTGGTAAAGTATTTGCTTAGTTCCTTTTCCAAAGAAAACATTGGCCATCAACAGATTGCTTGTCGTGAGGGCTTCTCTCTCGTACTCCCTCTTCTTCCCTTGCTCACAACCGGCCTCGATAACGTTCCCACATTGCAAAACTCATGGCAAGTACTATCCCAAGATCAATATACAAAAGAGGGCCGTGTCTATCACTCTTTCTCCAACCTCGGAGTCTTCTTGACGGCTATCACTCCTCAGGCACACGGAAAGATGTGGCCGTCCCGGTACTCCCACCCCAGCTCGGGGCCGGTCATATGGGTGCGGGTCCTGATCTTCTCGGCCCAGCGAGGCCCGCAGTTGTAGATCCACCTAGGCGGCCGAGCGGCTAGCCGTCGACGCGGTTTCGAGAGCCTCCAGTCGTACCGCCTGGGGTCCACGAATGAGTACACACACTCCCCAGCCGGCGCGCTTCTCAGGCTGTATTTGACTCGACAGCCCTCTCCGCGGGGGAACGCCGAGACGGAGACCTGGTCCTTTGGGTTGTCGTCGTGCACGATGTTCCAGTCCAACACCATGCTGTCAAAGGCCCAGAAGTCGTTGGCGGAGTAATGAAACGTGTCGAATTCCATACGGGGAATCCACTCGGGCGCGATAGATGGGTTGAGCTCTGGGTTCGTGACGAAATGCGGAGTGGTGATGGCGGTGCTGAAGTCGCAGAACTTGTCACTGACAAAGTGCCAGTACGCCGGATCGAGGTTGATGATGCCTAACTGCTGCAGGCTGATCATGTTCCGGAGGATCCTACGCGCGTCCTTGGCCCGCAGAGCCTTGCTAGTCGTGCCTAAGGCCTTAACGATGCCGCGAATGGGCGGTTCGCGGCCATCACGGCCGGGAAAACGAGAGCGCAAGTTCGATACGACCATGGGTTCGGCGGCTCCGTCGAAATTGATGTCGACGCGCCTAGCGCCGCGAAACTGGTCTGCTAATGCGCGCTCGTGCTGCTCGTCGAGGAGGATGTAGCCGAAGCACGGGACGGCCAGGTCTTCACGGCCGGCTTCTTGAAGGCGACCAAAGGCGCGGCATTCGGCACTGAACGGCTCCGAGTAGTTGTAGAAGGCGCTCATCAGTTCGCGATTCTCAAGGTCGAGGCTGCTCCAGCTGGGCACCCAATATGGCTCGTCGGTAAAGCGGAACTGCGGAATGATTTAGCCATGCTCGTAGGTCATAGTCGAGGCACTGTTCGTTTGCTTACGAGCTTCAGCGCATACACAGCCCCCAGGATGTTGACTTTGAAGACGAGCGAATGCTGGCCGGATCCGAGGAAGTCAAGGAACTCGATCTTCTGCGGGCCTTGGAAGTCAAAGGGCTTCAGCTTGGGGCCATCGCAGAGCGGGAGGGGCACCAAGTCGGCAGCCGTCTGGGGCCAGTCTGGGTACATGATAAAAGACCGAGGGCTGAGAGCCGAGGACTAGGGACGGGGGGGGCGACGATAGAACTCTGATGGCTGAGCACAGAGTACGGCGGGAGTGGCAGAGACCGACGGCGAGGGCCATCATGGCAAGACCAAGAATGCTTGGAAACGTGGGCTTCGACTTTTTGCTCTGTTGGCGCTATATATGTGATATCTTTGCTTCTTTGTTCCATGCTGCTGTCAGCCATGTTGGTTGTTTGTTCCTATCGAGAACCCGGAACGGGCATCACTCGCACAAAGGGTGTAAGTGGCATGAATGCGGTGAGTAAGCCAGGGGCCTTTGTCTTGCATTGCCAATCAATGTAAGCCAGCCTCTCATTTCCGTCAATCCCCAACCGACACTCGAGAGCAACTCAAGCCGTCAACGCGATGCCGCCAAATATTGCCGCGCTGTCTCAGTACCAGATACGGAGATTCTTCAATCAGAACGATTCCGTCACCCGGGAGCAATGCGACGCAGAGGCCCAGCGATTCACCGGCCAGCCCGTCACTGCAACACCATCCCAGGGCGGAACCAGTTACACTGTTGAAGGGGGAGATGTCATCGTCCAGTTCCGCGTTCCAACCTCCACCCTGGACATGGGCTTCCTCCGAGATGTCGAACGAACCTATCCGGGCTTTGTGCCACGACACGAGTACAAAGGCCAGCTTGGCCAAGTCCATATTTACACCATGAACAACGTCGGAGGGTCCTGCATGTACTTGGCCCGGACCGAGCTGCAGAGCAACGACTGCTACCTCCTGCGGTCCACCCTGGACGACTATGCAAGGCTTGTGAATCCCTCCCGGCTGTCAAGGCGGGGAAACGGCCAACTAACCGAATCCTGGCAGATTCTTTGCGTCGGCATATCACAACACCCCCCCCGAGATGGCCTCTCCAGATGCCGCCCAACTGCTTGGGACGTATCTGTCGCAACTCCAGCGGCTGCGCCAAGGACTTCCCGAGCGGTTTTCCCCCATCCTTGACCAGCTCATTCACCAACTCCCTGACCTTTTTGCGGAAGGCTGGCCGCTTGTGCCCAACCATATCGATCTTCTTGAGAACAACATCCACGTGGACATGGCCACGGGAAAGATTGTTGGAATCTGCGATTGGAGAGGCGCTGAGATTTCTCCGTTCGGGATGTCGCTGGGGTGGGCCGAGACCATGCTTGGGGTTTCGACGACGAGTGGAAGCTTTTGGCGTTACCACCCGAACCACGAAGAGCTCCGAGGCCATTTTTGGGCCAGGTTCTACCACTACCTGGGAGGCGCGTCTGACGATGAGAGGCGGCGCATCGAGACCGCAAGACTGACTGGCCTGTTCCTGACTAATGGTTTTCAGGACGGCAAGCCGGCAACGGAGGAGAGCGAGGACTTGCATTTCCTCGGCGCGGTCCTCCTCGAGTGAGCTTGGCGCATACCTCGCCACGACGCGGTCCCTGAGAGGACGATCCGCCTCCAGACTGACGTGCCTGGCATCGACGGTATGAAGTGGAGCAGGGCCACCTCCATCACCGACGAGCTTCTCGCTCAGGACCAGATCCACGCCACCTTATTCAAGATTCAGGGCACCACCTTGAGCCCCTCGAGTTTTCCATGGGCCCTTCGCCCCTCAAGGGACACCACGTTCCCCCGCAGTTAATTTTCGACATGGTCGAATATCTCACTGCGCACGACCTGGCCGGCCTGGTCGCCATCGAGGTTGGCGAGTCCACCAAAACAGGGGCTTCCAGGGGCGCCAACCGCACGTCCGACCTGGAGGTAGTCTGGGGCGCCATCGAGAAGGCCACCGTTGGCTGTCCTGCCCTCTCACCGGAGGGTTGAGGCAGCCTCGAAGCCTATCCCCACGGGTTGGAACGCCCAGGATTACGATGCGGAGGCCGAGCCCGACACGCCTCCCGCAGGCGAGCATTGGAACGAGGCCCAACAGTCAGATAGCAGCGTCACTCACAAGGTCCACGTCGACAGCGTCGCTCCGGTCACTCCGGAGCTTCTCGATGCGGCCCTCATCGGCCAGGGATTTGTCGCTAGAGTCTCATTGCTTCAAGTGGCAGGGAGGCGTAGAAGGAGCATAAATGACAAGGTGGCTGGCAGTCGCTTCGTCAACGGAGGGTTCGTCCTCTTTACACTCGTTTATACACTCGTTGGCGCACACCCGATCGATTCACACGGAAAGGAGAGGAAGTAAAAGGAATAATAAGAAAAAAGGGAGATTAGAGGAAGAAAGAGAGAGAAAGGCTCTATGCCATGGCATAAGCGAGCTAGCACCAAGCCTTGAGAGTCAGATATAGTTAGTTTGCCCATTTGCACGCCACAGCTCAAGCTGGCCGCGAGCCACAGATCACCGCAGCCAGTTGCCAGCGACGCCAAGGAGCTATCATCCGTCTCTTGAGCAGCTCGCCATCGTAGATGACGCGTCCAGCACCACCGCCTCTTAGTGTTTAGCAAGATCCAGATGCCGCTCCTAGACAGCATACGGCAGCAGCCGAGTCGATAGCGCGCGGGACGGGAGGCTGCGCGACGTCCTGCTGCAGACTGCATCCGCAGGACTGCTCCGTATGCAAGCTCACGCAGATATACATCAGCTCTCAGGAAAGGGTTGCGGCCCGTTGATCAGTGATAAGCCGAAAAAGGAGGGGCGGCAGGGGGGTATAACAGCAATATCAGAGCCAAACCTGCGGG
>OUNM010402996.1_pt1 | contig 20720 bp, 20 predicted proteins | sample 1769961 | NCBI WGS metagenome assembly OUNM01 (sample SAMEA3914820, study PRJEB12502) | metagenome | biome: forest; material: soil | place: USA | collected 2012-03-12 | depth 0.3 m
TCATAAGTCCGTGCAGGAGCAGTACCTCGGAGTCTTGGCGGCGCTTGGGCTTGCGGCCGTCGTGAGCGGCGTGTTTGTCACGGGTACCTACTTCCTCGGTCCGAAGAAGCACACGATCTATAAGGACGCTCCTTATGAGTGCGGCGTGACGCCCGTGGGCGACGCGAAGGAGCGGTTCCCGATCAAGTTTTACTTGGTTGCGATGCTCTTCATCCTGTTCGATATCGAAGTCGTGTTCTTGTGGAGTTGGATGACGGTTTTTCGCAATAGCGATACCAACTTCATGGTTTTCTCCTTCTTCGAATTCCTAGCCTATATGGCGACTTGGCTGGTTGGTTACGTTTACGCTATCAAAATCGGCGCCGTCGATTGGGATGAAACAACGACCTTGGCGCCGGAGAAACTCATTGCCTCGGCAAAGCCGCTCGAAGCGAAGTCTCGCGCTGAGCTTGCGGAGGTGGCATAGCCATGGCGGACGCCGTCGAGACTCCGGTGGTCGAAGCGCCGGTCGAGCCGCGGGAAGTCGAGGTCGTTCGCGAGGCGGTGCCGGACGCGATCGTGAAGACCAAGGTCGAATTCGGCCAGCTGTATCTCTGCGTGAAGCGGGAACAGATTCTTGACGTGCTGACCGCCCTGCGGGACCACGAGGAGCTGCGATACGTGTTGTTCGGCGAGTGCGTCGGCGTCGACTACTCCCGGTGGGACCACCCTCGTGACTTCTCCGAGGGACGCTTTGAAGTGGTCTACAACGTTTACAGCCCGAAGCTGGGCGCCCGTATCTTCGTGAAACTAGCCGTGGACGACGGCCAGACCGTTCCTTCCGCGATCCCGGTCTTTGCCGGGGCCGAATATCCGGAGCGAGAGATCAACGATCTCTTTGGCGTGGTGTTCGAAGGCAATCTGGCCCGCAAGGGACAGCGGTTCCTGTTGCCCGACGATTGGCAGGGGCATCCGCTTCGCAAGGAGTACCCGCTCGGCGGGGAAGACGTGAACTTTGACGCGGGCACCCGCGGTCCGGCGATTGAGGATGTGCCGATGCCCCATGCGGGCGAAAGCTTCGAAGGCAAGACGGGAAGCGAAGACGTCTCCGGACGTTAACGAAACGTTATCTTCTTTGTTCTATTGGGTCAGCCGTTGCGCTGGCTGAGGACGGACCCATTGTGTTGGATACGTTAAGTCGTATGCCCCTTCGATCGGGTTTCGCGAGGAGCCACCCTTGGAAAATTGTCCTTTTTATGAGGTCCTTTTCAGGTCTTGTTAGCCTGCTTGAAAGATAGTGTTCATGGCCTCATTTTCGATGCCGTAGAAATACCTAAGGCGCCGAGGGTCAACTTCGAAGTTAGGCCTATCTAGAAAGGGGTTTCCTCCCGCGTATGATCGAAAGTCCTGGATTTCAAGTATGAATTTTCCCGGGAAAGCAATGGTGTTATAGGCACTAAATATTCGAAAATATATTGCTTTTATAGACCACTTTGAGTCTAAAATGAACCACATTTGGGCTTGGATGAAGCGAGTTTCTGTATTAGAATGCGGATCAGGCCAATAGGCCAGCTATTCGAGTCATTTATGCGACACAGAGCTTTCACCCTTATTGAACTTCTGGTGGTTATTGCCATCATCGCCATCCTCGCCGCCATCCTTTTCCCCGTCTTCGCCCAGGCTAAGGAGTCTGCCAAGATCACTGCGGTTCTTTCGCAGTCCAAGCAGACCGGCACCGCCATGATCATGTACGGCTCCGACAACGACGATAACTTCCCGTTGGCGATGGGTCGCCGTCCTGCCGTTTCGGGCAGCACCTGGGCCAACGGCGTTGTGACTCCGGTTCCGGAGGACAACCTTCCGCTCGACGCGATCTGGAGCACTCCAGAGCGCATCGCGATGGCTGCCACGATCTGGGCCAATTCCTGCTATCCGTACATGAAGAATCGCGACATTCTTGAGGTCAAGGGGCTTGTTGATGACGCGATTGCAGGCGATGTGCCGAAGGTTAAGACTCGTGCCAACCTGACCATGAACGGTCTGATGCACGGTTACAGCCAGACGGCGATTGCCGCCCCTTCGACGGCGATTCTTCTCTGGGAAGGCGCCGGCAACCAGAACGTGGTTGCTCGAGCTTTCTCAACCCCGGCTCTAAACTGCGGCAACGCGGACGACTGCAAGTTCTCGCCGAACAGCTATGCTTCCAGTGCGGGCGTCGGTACGGACATTTTCTATGTCACGACTAGCGCTATGAAGGTCTGGACCTGGAGCCGCCATCGCTCGCCGATGGTTCGAACCGATAGTTCCGCAAAGTCGGCGCCGATCGGAACGGTCATCGCTCCGAAATTCATTGCCTTCGGCGATGGTATCCTGAGCGATCCGTGGGCCGAAGTGAACACCGACGGTACGGCGGCGGGCTACTGGCCTTGCTCGTTCGACGCCAACAACAACGTAATCCAGAATGGTAAGGACTACGTTTGCTACTTCCGCCCCGATCGAACCAAGTAATGAAACGAATCGTTGGAATCGCTCTTCTCGTCAGCATTGGCCTCGTGGCCGTCGGGTGTGGATCCGGCGAAAGCGATGGCCCGGCAGCAAATGTCAAGATCGGCAACCCGGGTGATCCGGGTCCGAAGCCGTCGGCTCCCTCGGGCGCCGGTGGTGGTGGCACCCAGTCCGGCGCTTCGGCTCCGGTAAAGACAGACTAAAGACGGGAGACTGATCCCAACCGGGTGAGAGCCATTTGGCTCTCACCCTTTTTGTTGCTGATCCGACGCGCACGTTTCGTCAATCCTGAGGCGGTGGGCTGTTTCGGCGGCTGAAGCCACCGGCTACGGGAGTTCGGAATATTTGTGCCGAGCCCACGGTTGTTCCGCCTTCGGTTTTCTTGGCGGTCAGCCCCTCTTTAAGAAGATTCGATCGCCCGGCTCTTCGGCGTTTGGGAAGGGTGCGGTAGCATCTAGGGAGAGTCCGAACTATGGCCGCCACAAGCTCCTTTATGCCCTCGACCTCGACCGTCTTCGAGAAGACGGGGGAAAACACGATGGTCGTCAACATGGGGCCGCAGCACCCCTCCACGCATGGTGTCTTGCGGGTGGTGTGTGAGCTGGAAGGGGAGACGATCGTCCAGTGCAAGTGCGTGATCGGTTACCTCCACACGGGAATGGAGAAGGAGGCCGAATACCAGCAGTACCAGAAGTGCGTGACCATGACGGACCGCATGGACTATCTCAACACGTACGGCAACAACCTGGCCCACGCGTTGGCGGTCGAAAAGCTTCTTCAGTGCGAGATCCCGCGCCGCGGGCAGTATCTGCGGGTCATCCTCGCGGAGCTGAGCCGGATTGCCAGTCACCTGGTTTGGCTTGGCACGCACGCCCTCGACCTGGGCGCGATGACGCCGATGTTTTACGCCTTTCAGCAGCGGGAGCTGATTCTCGATCTCTTCGAGATGATGAGCGGCGCCCGCATGATGGGAAGCTGGATCGTTCCGGGCGGTCTCCGGGGGGACATGCCTGCCGGCTGGGATACACGGCTACGCACCTTCCTCGACGGCCTCCTGCCCGAGATCGAGGTGATGGAGGGGCTTCTCGTCGAGAATCCGATCTGGAAAGAGCGGACGTACGACGTGGGCACGCTTACCATCGAGCAGGCGCAGTCCTTGGGCTGCTCCGGCCCGATTCTTCGTGCGAGCGGCCTCGCGCTGGATCTGCGAAAGAGCAGCCCTTACAGCGGCTACGAAGAGTTCGACTTCCTCGTCCCGGTGGGAAGCCGCGGGGACGCCTACGACCGGTTCCTCGTTCGCATCGCGGAGATGAAGGAAAGCGCGAAAATCGTTCGCCAAGCCGTGGATGGTCTGCCCGATGGAGCTTGGAACACTAACGATCGGAAGATCGTTCCACCCCCTCGCGCCGAATTAGACACATCGATGGAGTCGCTGATCCATCATTTCAAGCTTTGGACCGAAGGGTATCACCCGCCGGTCGGTGAGGCTTATGCCGCGGTCGAAGGCTCTAAGGGTGAGCTCGGTTTCTACATCGTAAGCGACGGCTCGAACCGTCCGTACCGGTGGCACGAGCGTGGAAGCTCGTTTATGAACCTGAAATCGATGGAAGTGATGGCCGAGGGTCGGCTTTTGGCCGATGTGGTGGCCATTATTGGCTCCATCGATATCGTCCTCGGCGAAATCGATCGTTAAGGGAAAGTTTAGAAAATCGCAATATTGCGGTTGAGAGCGCAATAAATATATAGTGTATTGACGACGGCCCGTCGTACACTATCTTTTCAGGTTCGGTCGGGCCTCATGCCCGACCAAACCCGAAGAGAAATTCATCATGCGCAAAGCCTTTACTCTTATTGAGCTTCTCGTCGTGATCGCCATTATCGCGATACTCGCCGCTATCCTGTTCCCGGTCTTTGCCCAGGCTAAAGAGGCCGCGAAGAAGACCACCACTCTCAGCAACGCCAAGCAGCTCGGTACGGGCATGATGCTCTACGCTGGCGACTCGGACGATCTTTTCCCGTTCGGCACGCTGATGTACGCCAACCACTACTACACCGGCTACCTCGTTCCGTTCCCAGGCGGAGCGGTTACGGGTTGGACTTCGCAGGCTCTGATCGATGCCGCGAATCTCCACTGGACCAACTCGATTCAGCCCTACGTTAAGAGCAAGGATCTCGAAAAGGGTGGCGAAGTTATGGCCGATATCGGCGACACCTTCCCGACGGGCGCTCCGGCTCCCGGAATCAGTGGTCTCACCTTCAACGGTCTGATGCAGCACATGAGCACGACCGAGATGGCGGCGCCCTCCAACGCCGTTCTCCTCTGGGGCGGCAGTGGCAACACCAGCTACAAGGGCCGAGGCAGCTCGAACCCAGAAATGATCTGCGACAACACGGCTGCAGGCGGGACCTGTAAGTTCAACGCCGGTGGGGCTCCGGACGGCACTGCGGCAACTGGTTTCGTTACACGAACCTACCGCGCAAGCGGTGGCGGTTACCGGCCTTGGACTTGGGGCAAGACGGCTCCGATCGTCCGTGCCGACACTTCGGCGAAGTCGCGCAGGATCGGCGTTCTGGATAACACTTCCGGCGGCCCGTCTAACTACGACTACTGGAACGATCCGTTCAGCCACGTCTATCCTTCCGCTCCGTCCTACGGTTTCGGCTACTTCGGCTGCAACTCGGGTGACGATTCGGCCTCTTCGGCGGCGACGTACTACCACTGCTTCTTCCGCCCGGATCGAACGAAATAATGACGAAGAAAATTCTCCTGTCTCTGATGACGGTCGCCTCTCTCCTTCTCGTGGGCTGCGGTTCCAGCAGCTCCGATGAGGGAAGCGCTCCCGTGACGACCAAGCCGGCTAACTTCAAGGCGATGGAAGGAAGCGCTGCTGGCGGGGGTGCTCCTGCGAGTAGTCCTGCTGGCGGGGGTGCCGGAGATCGACCGGGAGGGGCTGCGCCTCCTCCTCCTCCTGGCCCATAGTTTGGTATGAGGAAGCCTCTCTCGGATTCGTCCGAGAGAGGCTTTTTTGTAAACCGGGAATCAGTCCGGGGGCTCCGGTGCGGACGGGAACCGCCGCGTTCGGTATCCTATCGAAAGCGATGAGCGAACCGATTCAGATCGGCGGCAGCCGGCCGCGTGCGCCCAAGGCGGAGGAACTAACCCTCCGGTTTAGCCCCGAGGGCGTCCACGAGTTGGAGGCGCTCAAGTCGCACTATCCGACCCTCAAGGCCTGCATCCTTCCCGGACTGTGGCTGGCCCAACGCGAATACGGCGGCTACCTCTCCGGCGAGGCGATCGCCGAGACCGCTTTTCGGCTGAACCGCTCTTATGCCGAGGTTGAAGGTGTCGCGACGTTCTACTCGATGTACAACGCTGCCCACAAACCCGGCCGCCATAAGATCGAGCTCTGCACCTGCCTCTCCTGCAGCATCAACGAGGCCTACAGCATTCGCGACTACATCGTCGAAAAGCTTGGCGTCCGCCACGGCGAGACGACGGAAGACGGTGTGTTTACGTTCGAAGAGGTCGAGTGCCTCAACGCGTGCGACCGGGCGCCGGTGATGCAGGTGGCGGACAAGTACTACGGCCCGGTCGACCGCTCGTTCATCGATTCCCTCATCGATAACCTCCGGGCGGAGCCGAATTCAACGGTGGTGAAGCTGGCCGACGAGATCGTCAAGAGCCAGGTTGGGGCGGCCGAGCGGTTTAAGGGCTAAGGCAAACGTAAAAGGGCCTATAAGTCTTATAGGTCCCATAGGACCTGTAAGCAAGCCCATGAACCCTCGTCTCGATCTTCTCCACCCCTACCCTTTTGAGCGGTTGCGCCTCCTTTTCGCGGGCGTCACACCTGGGAAGAATGAGATCAATCTGGGCATCGGCGAACCGCAACATCCGACGCCCTCCATCCTGACCGACGCGCTCCGCGAGGCGATGCCACTGCTGGGCAAGTATCCCCCGACCGCCGGGACCCCCGCCTTGCGACAGGCCATCGCCGCTTGGCATGACCGGCGCTACGGCGTTGTCGTCGAAGAGAACGAGATCCTGCCGGTGGCGGGGACCAGGGAAGCGCTTTTCGCCTTTGCTCAGGCGGTGATCGATCCGGCCGATCCGGGAGTCGTTCTTCTGCCAAACCCGTTCTATCAGATTTACGAAGGCGCCGCCATCATGGCCGGAGCCGAGCCGTTTTACGTGCCAACCCCGGCCGAAAACGGCTACCTCCCTGACTGGTCCCAGGTCCCGGCCGATATCTGGCCCCGCGTCAAGCTGGCCTTTGTCTGCTCCCCGGGAAATCCCACGGGCGCCGTCCTGGGCGTCGATGGCTGGAACGAAATCTTCGCTTACGCCGACCGCTACGGCTTCGTGGTGGCCGCCGATGAGTGCTATTCGGAGATCTATAACGGTGAGCCGCCGATCGGCGCTCTCCAAGCGGCGAAGGCGCTCGGGAGAAGCCACGAGCGAATCGTGTCGTTCAACTCGCTCAGCAAGCGCTCCAGCGCGCCCGGTTTAAGATCCGGCTTCGTGGCGGGGGACCGGGAGATCATGGCGAAGTTTCTGCTCTATCGCACCTACCAAGGCTGCGCGCCGGGTTTGCACGTGCAGACGGCAAGCGTCGCGGCGTGGAGCGACGAGGCGCACGTGGAGGAGAACCGGGCGAAGTATCGGGCGAAGTTCGAGTTGTCCCAGTCCGTTCCCCCGGCCGGCGGATTCTTCCTCTGGCGTCGGGTTGAAGACGATGAGGCTTTCGCGAAAGACCTGTATGCTCGGGAGGGCGTTACGGTGTTGCCTGGATCCTATCTCGGCCGAGATTCGGGAAGCGGAAATCCGGGCAAGGGTTTTGTGCGGATCGCCCTCGTCCCGGAGATCGAGATTTGTAAGGAGGCTTTATCGAGAATCGGACTCTTTGAGGAGCTTAACTTGATCGGCTTCTACGACAAACCTTCCGACCGTTCACAATCGTAGGGATGCATTCGCTTCAAGCCGTTCTTGACGCCGCCTGGGAAAACCGCGCCCAGTTCTCTCCCTCCGACGCCCCCGCCGATGTCCGGCAGGCCGTCGCGGAGGCGCTTGCCGCGCTGGATAAAGGCGAACTGCGGGTGGCGGAGAAGATCGACGGCGAGTGGACGGTTCACCAGTGGCTCAAAAAGGCCGTGCTCCTCAGCTTCCGTCTAAACGATAACGGGCCGATGGGTTCGGGCGATCTGCAGTATTGGGACAAGGTGCCTCTGAAGAAGCCCGACGGCTCCTACCGCGCGGTGCCTTTGGCGACGGTCCGCCAGGGAGCGTTTGTGGCGAAGAACGCCGTTCTTATGCCCAGCTACGTGAACATCGGGGCCTATGTCGACGAGGGAACGATGGTCGATACCTGGGTGACCGTCGGCTCCTGCGCGCAGATCGGGAAGAACGTCCACTTGAGCGGTGGCGTGGGCATTGGCGGCGTTTTGGAGCCCCTCCAGGCCAATCCGACGATTATTGAGGACAACTGCTTCATCGGCGCGCGTAGCGAGGTCGTCGAGGGTGTGGTGGTCGAGGAAGGCGCCGTGTTGTCTATGGGCGTTTTTCTGAGCCAGAGCACCCGCATCTACGACCGGGCTACGGGCGAAGTGACCTACGGCCGCGTCCCTGCCGGCGCGGTCGTGGTCCCCGGCTCCCTGCCGAGCAAGGATGGTAGCCACAGTCTGTACGCCGCCATTATCGTCAAGCGAGTCGACGCCCAGACGCGGGCGAAGACGAGCATCAACGAGCTGTTGAGAGATTAAAAGGGGCGAGAAGCTTTCGACCCTCTCCACGGTTCCCCTTTTAAGCTCGTGCCTCGCTCCAAGGGGAACCATCTTTGGATTAACCCATGCAAACCCTCGACCTTCTTAAGCAACTGATCGCCTGCCCCAGCGTCACCCCGGACGAAGCGGGTTGTTTCGATCTGCTGGCCCCGCGCCTTCGGGCCGCCGGTATGACGGTGGAGGTTTTGCGCTACCCGGACGCCACCAACCTTTGGGCGTTCCGGGGAGAAGGACCCTTCTTTACGATCAACGGTCATGTGGACGTGGTCCCGCCGGGGCAGGGCTGGACCAGCGACCCTTTTGAAGCCGAGGAGCGAGGCGGCCTTCTGATCGGCCGGGGAGCTTGCGATATGAAGGCTTCCGTTGCCGCCGCCGTCGTTGCCATCGAGCGGACGAGCTCGCCGGTCGCTTTTCTTCTAACCAGCGACGAAGAAGGGCCTTCGCATGACGGCACTTCGCGTGCCCTCGACGAGCTTCTGGGGCGTGGAGTCCGGTTCCAGAGTGCGCTCATTGTCGAACCGACCAGTGAAAAGGTTTTGGGGGATGCCTACAAGCCGGGCCGACGCGGGTCCCTCACGGGCAAGATCGTGGTTAAGGGTTTGCAGGGCCACGTCGCCTATCCGGAGCGGGCCGATAACGCCGCCCACCGGCTGGCCCCGGCCCTCGCCGAACTGGTGGCCACGGAGTGGGATCAGGGAGATGAGTTTTTCCCTCCGAGCACCATGCAGGTCTTCGAGTTAACTTCTGGAGTAGGCGCCTCCAACGTGGTGCCCGGGGAGGCCACGCTTGGCATCAACTTTCGCCACGCCCCCGCCTCATCCGCGGAGAGTCTGATCGAGCGCGTGGAATCCATGTTTTCAAATCGAGGCATCTCGTTCGAAGCAAAGTGGGTCGCCAGTGCGCAACCATTCCTCTCTCCTCCCGGCGCGCTTGCGGCACGCCTGGTGAAAGCGGTTCACCAAGTTACGGGCCTCACTCCTCTGCCGAAAACCGGTGGCGGGACCAGCGACGCCCGGGCGTTTGCCGCCCGAGGAATCGAGATTGCGGAGTTTGGTCCCGTACCGATCGCCATGCATGGCGCCGACGAAGCGGTTAGCATTTCTGACCTGAATCCCCTCACTGATATCATTGCATCCGTGATTTCAGTCGCCAGTCTATAGAGCTAGAGGCACTATTTAAATGCGATTTTGATTAAGCGATTAAGTGATCTAGATCACTCACCTTTGAACACTTTATCGGGAAAACTGAACCAACGGACAGGATTGGCTGGAAAATAAAGTACTTTCGGAATACTCGAACTGAATAGTGTTAAGGGCACGTCATCAATCTATGCGACGCTAATCGTGCGTTGCCGAATTATTCAGATGAAAAAAGCCTTTACGCTCATCGAGCTCCTCGTCGTGATCGCCATCATCGCGATCCTCGCCGCCATCCTGTTCCCGGTATTCGCTCAGGCTAAGGAGGCCGCTAAGAAGACTTCCGCTCTGAGCAGCATCAAGCAGACCTCGCTCGGAACTCTCGTCTACAGCACGGACGCCGACGACCTTCTCCCCCTGGGAATCGCCCCCCGGTCGTCGAACGGAACCTGGCGCTATGACTCTTATAACCCGATCCCGGCGGAGTGGCCTGGCGGCGGCTATGCCGTCGATCCGGCCAAGTCCGACTTCAGCATGGTGTGGGCCAACTCGATCTTCCCTTACACGAAGAACGCGGACATCTACGTGGCGACGGGTACCCCCGACCTCAAGATTGCCGGCGCCCCCTACGGTGCGGCGGGTACGACGAAGTGGCGCAACGCCAGCTTCGCGTTCAACGGCCTCCTCCAGTCGATGAGCACTACAAGCGTGAGCCAGCCAAGCCGGCTCGCGATGTACTCGATCGGCTCGGGTAAGGCGACGACGAACGGCTTCGTGGACACTCTGCCTGTGCTGGCTTGCAGCGGCGCGGGTTCCTGCCGATTCACCCCGGGTGGATCGCCGCAGGCGGGCGTTTCGGTCGGCCAGTTCGGAGACGCGTGGTTCTGGAACGGTTCGTCCGCTTATGTCTATAGCGGCGGCATGCACTTCGCGGCGGCGGACGGCTCGGCCAAGTTCACCAAACTGAACGGTCCGGCAGCGGCGCAAACGGTCCTTAGCGAGCGCGACCCGTGGAACGGCTATAGCGCCCAGGGTGTGCCCCTCGGAATGTGGGACTGCGGTACGGCGACGGACACCGTCTACTACTCCTGCTTCTTCCGCCCCGACAACGAGTTCAACAACTACTGATGAAGACCCGACTCCTCCTTCTCGCGGCCCTCGCGGCCATGACGTGCGCTTTTGGCTGCTCTGGCGGCTCCAGCGACGACACCACGCCGGCACCCGCAGCGCCGAGCGCCTCCGGCGCTCCGCCCGCGAATCACGCCTCCGCCGGCGGCCCGGCTCAGCGCCCGGCGTTCAACCCGAACCCCGGCTAGGCTCCCCTAGAGCCAGTGGCTCCTCATCCGGCCCCGGCCCTTCAAAAGGCCGGGGCCTCGTCGTAGTAAACTAAGGCAAGCCCATGGCCGAGTACAAGCTTCTTCTCGAGCACTCCGACAAACCCGAGTTCCGGACGTTGGAAGGATATAAAAAGCTGGGCGGCTATACCGGCCTCGCCAAAGCGGTTGGCCTCGAGAAGTCGGCCATTATCGACTCCATCAAAGCTTGCGGCCTCCGTGGCCGTGGCGGTGCGGGCGCGCCAGCCTTCCTGAAGTGGGGCGGCATGCCGAAAGAGAAGAAGTCGCCGCACTATCTGATTTGCAACGCGGACGAGGGCGAGCCGGGCACGTTCAAAGACAAGCAGCTTCTCGAGACCTGTCCGTTTGAGCTGGTCGAGGGCATGACGATTGCGGGTTACGCCGTTCAGGGCGACGCGGGCTACATCTATATTCGCGGCGAGTTCGTCGACTGCGCCCGCGCCGTGCGCAGCGCGATCGATGAGGCCTACGCCGCTGGTCTGCTCGGTAAGAACATCATGGGGATCGAGGGGTTCAACTTCGACCTTTACGTCCACATGGGCGCCGGCTCTTATGAGTGCGGCGAGGAGACGGCGCTGATGTCGTCTCTGATGGGCGAGCGCGGAATGCCCCGCCTGAAGTTCCCGCACGCGCCGTTCCCCGTCGTGAAGGGCGTTTGGGATCTCCCGACCCTGATCCACAACGTCGAGTCCTATTCCAACGTTCCGTACATCGTGAACATGGGCGCGGAGGAGTGGGCCAAGTTGGGTGCTTCTACGAAGAACTCGCGGGGTACCAAGATTTTCTCGGTCTCTGGCCATGTCAACAAGCCGGGCAACTATGAGGTCGAGTTCGGCACGCCCCTGCGTGAACTGATCGAACTGGCGGGTGGCGTAAGGGGCACGATGAAAGCCTGCATCCCGGGCGGTTCCTCCATGCCGATCATCAAGCCCGACGCCGTCGAAAAGGCGATCATCGGCTATGAAGAGATGCAGGAGGTCAAGACGATGGTTGGCTCCGGCGGCTGCATGGTTTTGAACGACACCACTTGCATCGTCACCTTCGCCTGGCGAACCGCGGTCTTCTATGCGAACGAGTCGTGCGGAAAGTGCACCCCGTGCCGCGAGGGCACGCGTTGGATGGTCCAGATCTTGGAACGGATCCTTGCCGGGGGTGGCCGCCCCGGGGACGCCGAACTTCTGATGCAAGTCGCTTCCCAGATCGACGGCCGCTCCTTCTGCCCGCTTGGCGATGCCGCGGCCTGGCCCATCATGGGCATGCTCCGCGTCTTCCCCGAGGAGTTCGCCTACTTCATCGAGCACGGCAAGAGCATCGTTACCGACCGCCAGATGGCGCTCGCCTAAAAGCGTTCACTCTCTCCGGTTGGCGCCGATGAACATGAGTTTGGGGACCTCTCCAGGTGTACTGGCCTGGGCGACGGGTTCGAGGGAGAACCGGAAACCGCTTCTAAAGCCGATGGCGCCTCCGGTAGTCAGCATCTGCGAGTCCGTCTCTGTCAGAAGCCGAACGCTGCCGCTTAGGCAATACAAGATCCAATCTTTGTAGACCCCTTCCTCCCCGGTTTCGTGCCAGTCTTCGTACCGGTCGTACACCTCGATAAAGAAGACGCCGGGGCCGTCCATTAGGACAAAGTCGAGGTAGCTTCGAAAACGTGGTACCAGGCCGAGGCTGCCCAAGCGAAACCGTTCGCTTTCGGCCTGGATGCGCGATTCATTGTCCTCCGGAATCCGTGGGCGGCGGTCGCCTTGGCGATACCAGGTCTGCTTCTCCGGGCTGTGCGCCACGCAACCGGATCGATCGTCCGGACCGAACGGCCGGCGCATCCCGGCGATCTCATCGAAGTTCACTTGGAGGCCCCGACACACCTTTTTGAGGGTCGAAAGGCGTACCGGCAACCCGGCCTCAAGCCGCTGGATCGAAGAGCGTTGAACCTGGGCGCGCTCCGCCAGTTCGAATTGAGTGGTCTTCAAAAGCCGCCGCATGAGCCGAACGTTTCGACTGATCTGTTCCCAGTCGTAATGAAAATCCGAAGCTGCCATGTCAACAAACCACCGAAGGCATCGAATGAATCGACCCTCCTATTGCTGCATTTTGCCTTGGGAAAGCAGCAGTTTGGAGAAGCAAATTTTAGCCGATATCAGAACCACCAAGAATCTGCCCTATATTGGAAACACTCAACGAAGAGCCTATTTCGACCACTCCGGTGGGTCGTTTTCTTGAAGGCAATTCTCAATGGCGCAATCCATCTCAACCCATGCCCGCACCGTTCGACGGTCGTTTGGTGCGTTTACTCTCATCGAACTGCTCGTCGTAATCGCCATCATCGCCATCTTGGCCGCGATCCTTTTCCCCGTCTTTGCTCAGGCCAAAGAAGCGGCCAAGAAGACGGGCTGCCTCAGCAACACCAGGCAGATCTCGGTGGCCGGAACACTCTACATGGGTGACAACGACGACTACGTCGTCCCCGGCAACGTGAGGGCCGACCTTGGGACGGTCATGGGACCGGATGAGCTGATTCCGGGTAACCCCTCGCGCCCATTTGGAAACGCCTTCGACATCCTCCTATCCCCGTACATCAAGACCGTGGGGGTTTGGGCGTGTCCTTCGGTGGCCGGTAGCTGGGTGAAGCCTGGGAGCGCTCCCGGGGGCAAGCCGCGGAGTTATGGAATCAATGGGCACGTCTCGTCCGGGCTCGGGAGCCTCTCGGCGTTCAAGTTCACCGTGAGCGGTTCCGAGATCGCATACCCTTCCGAACTCATCTTTGTCAGCGACGGCAACGCGACCAGCCTCGCCTTCTACGGTAGCTTCTCAAACACCCTCGGATTCGTCGGCACGGCGAACGCCGCTTGCACCGCCTACCAGGGCACCACCAATGGCGTTTACGAAGCGTATGTACGTCACGGAAAGGGAGCCAACTACGCGCTCGGTGACGGCCACTCCAAGTACTACAAGCCGGAAGCCACCCTCACCCCGAACGTGCTCTGGTTTGTCGAACGCCCCGCGATCAAGGACGTCTTGGGAGCCGACTTGACGAAGACGAGTAACTGCATGACGCTACGCTCGTACAACGGACGGGGGCTCTAGCGGTTTTGAGGGCGCCTCAGAACCCGAGGCAAACATTTTTGACTCTTAAAGGCTATCTGAACACTCACTAGAAATGAAACTCCTCTCTCGAACCATCCTCTCCATCATCACTTTGGTCGCGGCCGCCTCGCTTCAGGCGGCGCCGGGCAAGCTCCTCAACGTGGGAGATGCCGCTCCGGTCCTCAAAGTAGGTAAGTGGGTGAAAGGCTCTCCGGTTGCCATTAAGCCCGGACAAGTCACGGTCGTCGAATTCTGGGCGACCTGGTGCGGGCCGTGCAAGAAGTCGATTCCTCATATCACCGAACTCGCGAAGAAGTACGCCGGCAAGGTCCAGTTCGCCGGAGTCTCCGTTTGGGAACGTGGCGAAGGCACCCAAGCAAAGGTCGAAGCATTTGTGAAGCAGGCGGGCACGACGATGGATTACAACGTGGCCTACGACACCACCGATGGCCACATGGCTAAGAAGTGGCTCGAAGCGGCCGGGGAATCGGGCATTCCGAGTTCGTTCGTCATCGACGGCAAGGGCAAGATCGCCTGGATCGGCCACCCGGACCGGGTCGAGGACGCGATTCAAGCCGTGCTCACCGGACGCGGAGATTTCAAAGACCTCGCTGCTGAGCGAGCAAGCAGCAAGACCCCGACCCTGAACGCGCTCGGTGTCCTCGACGGTTACCAAACCGCGATGAACGCGAAGGATTACGCCAAAGCGGTGAAGGAAGCGGACAAGGCGATCGCCGAGAACCCGAAGCGCAAGACCGACCTCCAGCTTGCGAAACTCCAGGCGTTGATCCACGTCGACCAAATCGCCGCCCGCAAACTCGGCGAAGAGATCGTGCCTGCTCAACTCGATACCATGGAGGCCCGCATGTCCACCCTCAAGGTCGGCATTACCTTCGCCACGGGTGAGGATCTCACCAAGGCCAGCTATACCTACGGTCTGACGCTCCTCCAGAAGATCGCTGACCTGTCCGACCTCGGCGGCCAATTCCACATCAACACCCAGGCGGTCCTCAAGGTCATTGAGTTGACGAAAACCAAGATCGAGAAAGCGAAAGAGTAGGCGCAGAGAATCGCATCAGAACCCCCAGTCCCCTCTAGGAGCTCGAAGGCGCCGCCTTGGCCCCAACCGAACCCGGAGTATAATGACCTCCTACGCGGTTGTAGCTCAGTGGATAGAGCGCTTCCCTCCGGAGGAAGAAGTCGGGGGTTCGAGTCCCTTCAGCCGCGCCAAATTTTGAACCAAAGGAAGTTGCCAAAAGGCAACTTCCTTTAATTTTGAGTGGCCGCTTTGGAAAGTTTGGACCGGGAACGTGTGGAGTTTTAAGCCGCTATTTGCTCGTAAAGAAAAAGGTGGCTAGGGCTAAGTTCGCGCCTTGGATTACGCTCGCCGTATGTATTGAACTAGCATTACTGTCATTTTCTTACTGGGAGGTTGCGACAGGGGATCATACGCAAAAATTATATGGAGCTACCTACCAAGAAGATCCGCGGGGCTGGTTCCTTTATTCAGCCCTAATGGTGCACTACCTCGCGTTGGTTGTCTTGGTCCCCCTCGGGGTATTGATTTATGGGATTTGGCGGGCTCGGCGTTCAGAATCACCGCCTTAAACCGAAGTAGGGGCACTAAGGAATCCGCTAGAATCCCCTGTGCTGGCCCTCGTCGCCCTCTCCGTTCAGGCGCACGCCTACCCCACCCCCGTCGAACACGACTTCGTCTCCCACGACTTCAAGTTCTCCGACGGGAAGATTCTGGCTAGCCTGAACCTTCACTGCACGACCGTCGGCGAGCCGCGAAAGAATCCGAAGACGGGGAAGATCGACAATGCGGTGCTGATCATGCACGGCACCGGCGGGGATAGCCATTCGCTGCTCGCCCGTTCCTTCGCCGACGAACTCTTTGGCCCCGGCCAACCGCTTGACGCCACCAAGTACTTCCTCATCCTCCCAGCCGCCATCGGCCACGGCAAATCGAGCAAGCCGAGCGATGGGTTGAAGGCGGAGTTTCCAAATTACCGGTACGACGACATCGTCCGGGCGCAGCACGAATTGGTGTTTGAGCATCTCAAGGTCGACCATCTGCGCCTGGTAATGGGAACCTCGATGGGCGGAATGCAGACCTGGGTCTGGGGTGAGAAGTATCCGGATGCGATGGACGCGCTGATGCCCCTTGCCTCGGCGCCATTTGCCATCGCGGGTCGGAATCGGATGACCCGGCGGATCACCATCAATGCCATCCGCAACGATCCGGCTTGGATGGGCGGGGAGTACACGAATCAGCCGCCCGGGCTAAGAACCGCCGTCGACATGCTGATTATCATGGGCAGCAGCCCGCGCCAGATGCTGAAACAGGCTCCCACCCGCGAAGAGGCGGACCGGCTGCTGGAACAGAGCGAAGAGGCGCAGATGCGGCGGACGGACGCCAACGACCTGCTGTATCAGATCGAATCGTCGGGGGACTACGACCCGGCTCCCGAGCTTGGCAAGATCATCGCGCCGCTGACCGCCGTGAATTCGGCGGACGATTTCATCAACCCGCCAGAGTTGACGCAAGTTGCCGAGAATGTGGCGAAGGTGAAGGGTGGGCAGTTCGTTCTTCTGCCCGTGACGGATGAGACGCGTGGGCATGGGACGCATACGATCGCATCGATCTGGAAGCAGCATTTGGTGGCGTTGCTGAAGCGTTCGGAGAAGTAGAGCGGGACAACCGTGTGCCGAACCCTAGGATGGCACTCGGTGTCCATACGGCTAGCGCTTTCGCCTTCGTGTCAAAGCGAGAGCCCCTGCCGCAAGCGGCAGGAATGTGGCCGGCTCGGGAACGGGGGGAACCGCGTCGTCGAACGCCTGAATCTCCGTACACGCGAACGACGAGTCATGGCCGCTGATCACCCCCGGGTAGGCGAACAGGTGGAGATGACTGGTGACTACCGGTGTCGGGAGGGTGATCGAGCGAGTAATCAAACCACCTCCGCCCGCAAAGGCAACGTCGCAGATCCACCCGGAGTCACCGGTGAGATAGTAGTCGTCGTTATCGTCCGCCTGAACCAAGAAACCGACGATGCTCTTGTTTCCCTGGAGATCGATATCGATCGACTGCCCGGACGGGTCGTCCGCCTCCCACCAAACGGAGTCCGACGACCAATAGCTGTGCTCGGGGTGGAAGATCCCGTCAGTGATCGTGGAGGCGGGAGCAAGTGTTCCGTGGCCGTAGACGAACTCAATCGGAACCCCGAAAGCGCCCGTCAGCGAGACCGGTTTACCCAGAGCAACATTACCGCCAAGGGCGGATGCGCAGGAAGCCAAAGCAACGACGCTTAAGAGCCATTTCAAATTTAGGGTCATCATCTTTCGTAACCTGTTCTATGGACTTGACGATATTTGATGACATTGTAAGCCGATTCCTATCAATTGTTTAAGTCATTATTCGCGATGTACTAAGGCTGAAGGTTGTCTTCAAGGCTCACCAGGAATCAAGCAGAGCCCGTGTTTCGTTGACGGCGATGGTCCAGAGGGCGAGCATCTCCTCATCGCCTCGTTCATAGCGTCCACCACAATTGCCGTCACCGAGCGCGGAGCGAACATCCCGTGGTTCCAGGTGGCGCATATCGGCGAGGCTCGCCATCGGCTTTTCAAAATCTGGCGAAATGACGCCGACGAGCCGCGTCCAAGGGAAGTTCTCCATCCAAGAGGCGTGGGAGGCCTTTGAGTCGATTTCTTGAACCTTGGCCCACGTCTCTGGGGCGATCCACCAGTCGTGCCACTTCAGGCGAACGTCCGGGTGTGCGGCGAGCCACTCGGTGGCGCTGGCCCGGCCGGGAGCGTTGCCACCGTGCCCATTGACGATGAGGATGCGTCGGAAGCCTTGGGCGTAGAGCGAGGCGAGAAGGTCTTTGATCACCCGGCCGAAGGTCTCCAGCGAGAGGGTGACGGTTCCAGGATAGGCCATAAAGCCGGGGGTGAGGCCGTAGGGCAGGGCGGGGAAGACGGGCAGTCCGAGAGGTGCGGCAGCCTCCTCTGCGATGCGGCCGGCAAGGATGGTGTCGGTGGCGAGGCTAAGGAAGGCATGTTGTTCGGTGCAGCCGAGAGGGAGGAGGCACCGGTCGTCGCGCCGCACGGCCTCCTCAACTTGGGGCCAGTTCATGGCTTCGATTCGCATAAAAGATTCTATTCCCATGTGGAGGGCGGCGATTCAGGCAGTTGCATCGGTCTCCCCTTTCTTTGTTGGCTCCGCGTCCGCTTGTTCGAAGGCTTATCTTAACGCCTATGGGAGCCCCGGGGGCTGAGGCCGTAAAGATCGATCGCGGGATCTCTTCGGCCCCAGGGCATTGCCACCGAGAAAGGGGAAGCCGAGGGCAACAGCTTCAAAATTCGCGTACTCCACATTGGATCCCCACCTTTGGAGACAGTCCCGGGCGGGACCGAGGCTCGGAAAGTACACTCTTTGTCCCATGAGCAAAGAGGGACTGACAGATCCCCAGGTGGATTTTTCCGCTTGGTATAACGAATTGGTGGTGCGCGCCGACTTGGCCGACCACTCCGATGTGCGCGGTTGTATGGTCATCAAGCCGCATGGCTACGCCATGTGGGAACTGATGCAGCGCGCTCTGGACGATTCGTTCAAAGCCACCGGCCACGTAAACGCCTATTTCCCATTGCTCATCCCAAAGTCGTTCCTTAGCCGGGAGGCCAGCCACGTCGAAGGCTTCGCTAAGGAATGCGCCGTTGTCACCCACTACCGCCTGAAGAACGATCCGAACGGCGGAGGCGTCATCGTGGATCCCGAAGCCAAGCTGGAAGAGGAGTTGATCATCCGCCCCACCAGTGAGACGGTCATCTGGAGCACGTACTCGAAGTGGATCCAGAGCTACCGCGACCTGCCGCTGCTGATCAACCAGTGGTGCAACGTGTTGCGCTGGGAGATGCGAACCCGCCTCTTCCTCCGTACCGCCGAGTTCCTTTGGCAGGAGGGCCACACCGCCCACGCAACTTACGAGGAGGCGGAGACGGAGGCAATGACGATCCTCAACGAGTGCTATTCGAAGTTCGCCGAAGAATGGATGGCCGTGCCCGTGGTGAAAGGCGTGAAGAGCGAAGGCGAGAAGTTTGCCGGTGCCGACCACACCTATACGATCGAAGCGATGACCCTGGACCGCAAAGCGATCCAGGCTGGAACTTCGCACCACCTCGGCCAGAACTTCGGCAAGGCGTTCGATTGTAAGTACGTCGACCGCGAGAACAAGCTGCAGTTCGTGTACGGCACGAGCTGGGGCGTTTCGACCCGCCTGATCGGCACGCTGATCATGGCCCACTCGGACGCCAAAGGCCTCGTCTGCCCGCCCCGCCTCGCCCCCATCCAGGTGATCATCGTGCCCATGGGCCGCGATGAAGAGACGCGCGAACGAACCTTCGGCGTATCGGACGGGTTTGCCGACGAACTTAAAAAGCTCGGCATCCGGGTTAAGGTCGACAAGCGCGAGAAGGAATCGCCTGGCTTTAAGTACAACCAGTGGGAACTCCGTGGCGTCCCGGTTCGGATCGAGGTCGGGCCTCGCGACCTCGATGCGGGAACGGTTGTGGTTGCCCGCCGCGATACTGGTGAGAAGGAGACGGTCGCCGTCGGCGAGGCAGTCGCGCGGGCGGCGGCGCTTCAGCCGATCATCCAGCAGGCGCTGTACGAGAAGGCGTTAGCGTTCCGGAATGAGAATACGAAACGGGTCGACACCTGGGAAGATTTCCTTGCGGCCTTTGAGGGTGAAGGCGGTGCAGGCTTCGTCGTCGCGCATTGGGACGGTACGCAGGAGACCGAGGATCGAATCTCGGATGCAACCAAGGCGACGATTCGGTGCATTCCGTTGGAGCCGTTGATCCCGTCCGACGGGGAGCCTGGGGCTTGTGTATTAACGGGCAAGCCGAGCGAACGCCGCGTCGTTTTCGCCCGGGCGTACTAGCGAAGCCAATAGGACTTATTGGACCAATAAGTCCTATTTCCGGAACCTTGCAGCCAGTTGCCTCTTCCTTGAGGGGTGAACTTTAAGCCGCTTTTGCTGGTCGGCATCGCGCTCTCCGCGATGTCGGCTTTTGCCAATCGCCTCGTTGTGATCGTCGATGGGAAGCCGGTTAAATTCGCTGAGAACGCTCAGCCGATGGTCTATCGAGGCCGAGTGATGGTCCCGATGCGGGGCATCTTCGAGGCACTGGGCGCGACGCTCACCTACGATCCGACCACCCGGACGGTCATCGCTCAACGAAATAACGAGTCCGTCGAACTCACCTTTGGCAGCAAGATCGCAAAGAAGAACGGGGCAGAGATCCTGTTGGACACTCCACCCTCGATTATCAAGGACGTCACCTATGTTCCGATGCGGTTCATCGCCGAGTCGTTGGGCGCTAAGCTTTCCTACGATAAGGCAAATATGCGGCTAACGATCGTAACCAACCCCGCGCCGATTGGCGGCGGGGCTGATCCGAGCACGACCGGAGGGCCTGACCCCGATCTGCTGGCTTTGTTTGCTCGCCGTTAGGCTCGCTTGCGGCGCTTGAGGAGACCAAGAGCGCCGAGACCGAGTGCCGCCATCGAAGCGGGCTCTGGCACGGCCTGCGCACCCTGGATCTTGAGGTCATCGACGGCGAAGTCGTTGCCGAACGGGGCAACGTCGTAGTCGACCATGCTGAGTGCAACGCTGCCGTTGGCGCCGGTGTGGAACGGCATGGAGTACTGCGCCCACTCGCCTGTCGTCGAAGACAGGAGAGCGGAGCCCATGGTGGCGCCGTCCACGTTGAAGAGAATGTTGGCCGGCTCGACCGGGTAGGTCGACGCGCCCCAGAAGGAGAAGACGTAGTCGGTGTTCGGCACCAGGCTGACGGACTGCTTCCAGAACGCCTTCGA
>OUNM010195969.1_pt1 | contig 20716 bp, 21 predicted proteins | sample 1769961 | NCBI WGS metagenome assembly OUNM01 (sample SAMEA3914820, study PRJEB12502) | metagenome | biome: forest; material: soil | place: USA | collected 2012-03-12 | depth 0.3 m
ACGCGGCTGCCACGTCGACGTAGTTGATGCCCCGGTCCAGGCAATCGTTCAGCGTCTGGTAGACCACCTGGCGGCCATCCTCGGAAAGCGGATCCCAGCCCTGTGCCTTGTGCACATAGCTGAAGGCCGCGCAGCCGATGGCGATCGGCGACACCTCGAGACCCGTCCTGCCGAGCGTTCTCTTCTTCAACATTTCGGTCTTCCTTTCCCTAGTCTGAGGTTTCGGTCGCATAGACGGCACGAACGAGCGCGAGCGCGGTCGCGGATCGACCCCACCCGGCATAGAACGCCAGGTGGCTGGCCGCTTCGACGACTTCCGTCTCTGTCAAGCCATTCGCGCGCCCGAGCTCCAATTGCTCTCGTAGCGGCTCATCGAGACCCTGGGTCAGGAATGCGGCGATGGTCGCCAGACTGCGGTCGCGCGGCGCCAACTCGATGCGCTTCCAGAGGTCTTCCTGCAGGACGCGCTTCTCGATCTCCTCCAGCGAGGACATCGCATGAGAGCCAGCGGGCTCAGGCGCAGTGCCCAGGCTCTGAGCAGACTGTTCTGCCGTGACGCCGTTGGCCTCGAAGACCTGGCCCATGACGACGATCGACGACATCGTGCACGGCCAGCCCGCGTAGAAAGCCAGGTGCGTGATGAGCTCGACGATCTCCACGGGCGTGACGCCGTTCTTCAGCGCACGGTTCAGATGCCCGTTCAGCTGGGCCATGTGCGCCGAAGTCACCAGCGCCGCGACGGTGATCAGGCTGCGATCGCGTTTGGAGAGCTCTGGTCGCTCCCACATTTCGCCGTAGAGGATCGTGTCGGTGTACCAACCCAGCCCAGGCGCGCTCGTGTGCACATCCTGCTTGGCGACCCGGGGACCGGGCGGCCTCGTCTGAGGTGCTTGATTGCTTGGCATGTCTCTCGCCTTTTCTTGATTTGCGTGTCCCGTCCGCCCCTGGCCGAGGCAGTTGGATCCGACCAGATGCTAAGCAGTCGGCGCATGATGCGGTGTGAACAATCGGACGCCGATGCTTTCCCTTTCGGCAACCGAGTGCCGAGGCGGCGGCTACTGCGGGCTCAGAGTCCCAACCTGCGTTCGCTCATCCACTTCACGATCGCAGGGTCGCGATGCGAGAAGAAGCTGCTCTTGCCAGTTTCCAACGTCGCGATGGCCTGCATCTCCTCTGCGGACAGCTCGAAGTCGAAGACCGCCAGGTTCTCCTGCATGCGTTCCTTGCGCACCGACTTGGCGAGGGCCACGATGCCTCGCTGCACGAGCCAGCGCAGCACGACCTGTCCCACGCTCTTGCCATGACGCGCGCCGATGGCTGCCAGCGTCTCGTTCTGGAACAAGCCGTTCTTGCCTTCCGCGAATGGCGCCCAGGCCTGCGCCTGCACGCCGAGCTCACGCATGAAGTCCGCGCTCTCGGCCTGCTGGTGGAAAGGATTGACCTCGATCTGGTTGACGGCCGGAGTTACTTCGTTGAACGCCTTGATGTCCATCAGCCGGTCGGGATGGAAGTTGCTCAATCCGATCGCGCGCAGCTTGCCGGCGCGATAGGCCTCCTCCATCGCTCGCCAGGAGCCGTGGACGTCACTGAACGGCTGGTGGATCAGGTAGAGGTCCAGGTAGTCGATCTGCAGTCGGCTCAGGGACTTGTCGATCGCCTGTCGCGTTCGCTCGTAGCCGGCATCCTCGACCCAGAGCTTGGAGGTGACGAAGAGCTCGCTTCGTGCAACGCCGCTCGCGCGTAGGGCGGCGCCGACCGCCTCTTCGTTCTTGTACGAGGCCGCCGTGTCGATGAGCCTGTAGCCGGCATCGATGGCGTCGACGACGCTGCGCTCGCACTCCTTGGCGTCGGCGATCTGGAAGACGCCGAAGCCCAGGATGGGCATGCGGGCACCCGTGTTCAAAGTGACGTATTGCATCTCTGGATCTCAGGTTTGGCTGGCTACGAATTGTTCGATTGGGAGGCGGTCATGCGGTGACCAGCGGACCGGCCTGGTATTGGTCGTCGGTCACCGGCTCCATCCAGTCGACGACCTTGCCGTCGACCATCTCCGCAATCGCGAGATGGGACATCGCCGTGGTGACGGAGTCGTATGCCAATGGGTCGGATGGCATGGCGCAGTCCTTTGCTGGAATCAGAGGTGCCGAGCCAGGCGCGCGAGATCTTCGACGACGCTCTTGGGCTCGCTGGAGAGCGGCATGTTGTCGGGGTCGCGGACGCCGTCGATCTGTCCGGTGGGATCGGCGTCGAGTTGCGCGAGCAACGCGTCGAACGAGTTGGGTTCGGTACCCTTCTCTGCCACCAGCTCGAAGGTCTTGCGGTCGGCCGCGAGCGAGCCGAGACTCGCCAGAAGGACGCGCGCGATCTGCCGGCGCGAGACGACACCGTCGCGAGGCGTGCCCGTCGCTCGCCGGTCGCCCTGCAGGAACACGGGGCGGAGCTGGTCGTCGGCGTTGTAGTCGAACCAGCCTGGCCGCACGATCGTATAGGGCAGTCCGCTCGCACGCAGCAATCGCTCGCTGCGTCGCTTCCAGTCGGGCGCCTCTGTCTGGCGGTTGTACGACCCGGCCCGGTTGGTGACGCCGATGGCGGTCATCAGGGCGATGCGGGGCCGCTGCCCGGGTTGGAGCGCTGCGAGCACGTTGCGCACGCCGCCGTAGTCGACATCCTCGACGACCTTGCGGCTGCCAGCGTCGGAGCCGTGTGTGAAGACGATGGCATCGACGCCGGCGACGGCCGTGGACAGGGTGTCGGGAAGCGTCAGGTCGCCGAGTTCGCGACGCGCGGCCTCCGGAAGGCGCCGTGCTCGCGCGATATCGCGCACCAGGATGCGGACGCGTTGGCCCTGTGCGAGCGCCTCGTCGACGACATGGCGTCCGACACTGCCCGTCGCGCCGACGACCAGGATGTCCAGGGAGCGCGGCGCGGCGGTCATTGCGTAGCCAGTTCGCCGAACCAGTACGACGAGGTCACGCCGCCATCCATCAGGAAGTCGCTGCCGGTGATGAAGGCGCCCTCCGGCCCCATCAGCAGCGCGGCGACGTTCCCGACCTCGTCCGGCGTCCCGCCGCGGCCTGCGGGACTCAGCTCGATCATCCGGCGATAGCCCGCGCCGCGCGGCCCGCTCAACTCGTCACGCGCGAGCGGGGTGAAGATGATGCCAGGGCTGATCGTGTTGATGCGTGCACCGCGCTTGCCCCAGCGCACGGCCTCGAACATCACGCGCAGCGCATTGCCTCGCTTGGAGAGCTGGTAGGCGTGGAGGGAGTCCTTCACCGCCCAGGGCTGCAGCATGGGCAGCGCCAGCAGGTCTTCCGTGGGCGTCGTCGCGAGCGCCTTGTTCTGCTCGGCACTCAGCGCGCCGAGGCGATGGCCCGATTGCGACGCGATGACGATGCCGGAGCCGCCCTTGACGATCACGTTGCCGAATTCCTCGAGGACCAGCGCGGTGCCGTAGAGGTCGACCGCGAGGATCGTTACCGGCGAGGCCTGTGATGGCGAGACGCCCGCGGCGTGGATGACGCCCCACACGTCGCCGAGCCCCTTCGCCTCCTCGACGAGCGCGTGCACGGACTCGCGCGACGACACGTCCACCTTGGCCGTGCGTACGTCGAAGCCGGCGTCGCTCAACACCTTCGCGGCGGCTTCCGCGTTGGCGACGTTCAGGTCGGCCAGCAACACGCGGCGACCGGCACTGACCCGCCGTGCGCAGGCCTGGCCGATAGCGCCCGCTCCGATGACAACGACAACTTCACTCATGATGATTCCTCTGCGATGCAAGACGGGCGCTGGCTCAGCGATTGACCAGCTTCTGGCGATCCGACGAGTAACGATCGCCCTGTACCGGGATGGCGGCCACCGCCGCTTCGATCTCCGCCAGGACGCCTGGCGAGAGTTCGAGCCGGGCGGCGCCGAAGTTCTCTTCGAGTCGGTGCAACTTGGTCGTGCCGGGGATCGGCACGATCCAGGGCTTGCGCGCCAGCAACCATCCCAGCGCAAGCTGCGCTGGCGTCGCGCCCAGTCGTGTGGCGATGCCGCAGAGCACGTCCACCAGGGCGCGATTGGCCTGCCGGGCCTCGGCGGCGAAGCGAGGCACCGTGTTGCGGAAGTCGGTGGCGTCGAACGCGGTCATGTCGTCGATCGCCCCGGTCAGAAAGCCTTTGCCGAGCGGGCTGAACGGCACGAAGCCGATCCCGAGCTCCTCGAGCAGCGGCAGGATCTCCTTCTCGGGCTCCCGCCACCACAACGAGTACTCGCTCTGCAGGGCCGCCACAGGCTGCACGGCGTGGGCGCGACGGATGCTGTCGGCGCCGGCCTCGGACATCCCGAAGAACTTGACCTTGCCTTCGCCGATCAGGTCCTTCACGGTTCCGGCCACATCCTCTACCGGCACCTGTGGATCGACCCGGTGTTGGTAGAAGAGGTCGATGCGATCGGTCCGCAGCCGCTTCAACGCCTCGTCGGCGACCTGGCGGATACGTTCGGGACGGCTGTCGAGCCCCCGGTTCACGTCGCCGTCGCGAAAGCCGAACTTGGTCGCGATGACGACCTGGTCGCGCACCGGCTCCAACGCCTCGCCCACGACGGTCTCGTTGATGAAGGGGCCGTAGACCTCGGCGGTATCGAAGAAGGTCACGCCCATGTCGACGGCGGCGCGGATGAGCCGGACGGCGTCCTGGGTACCCGTGGCCGGCCCGTAGCCGTAGCTCAGGCCCATGCAGCCCAGCCCCAGGGCGGAGACGACGGGGCCGTTGCGGCCCAGCTGACGAGTTTTCATGGCGTGCATTCCTTAGCAGGTATGCCGCTACTCTAGGCATCCAGCAATTCAATGACTAGACTGCTGAATCGACATAGCCCTAGAAGCAAAACTACTGAATGGCACGGTATGACAATCTGGCGGCGTTTGCCGCAGTAGTTCGCGCGGGCAGCTTCACGCGCGCGGCGGCGCAGCTCGGCATGACGCAATCCGGGCTCAGCCAAGCGGTACGCGGGCTTGAGAAGCGGCTCGACTTCAAACTGCTGAACCGCACGACCCGCAGCATCTCGACGACAGAGGCCGGCGAGCAGCTCTATCGCACGGTCGAGAGCCGGCTGGCCGACATCGATGCCGAGCTCGCGCTCCTGGCCGAGAAGCGCGGCAAGCCGGCGGGCACCATCCGCATCACCGCAACCGAGCACGCAGTGCGCAGCCTGATCTGGCCGCGGCTGCTGCCATGGCTGCCGAGGTACCCCGACATCCACATCGAGATCAGCAGCGACAACCGCTTCACGGACATCGTGGCGGATCGCTTCGACATCGGCGTGCGACTTGGCGGCGATGTCGAACGCGACATGATCGCCGTGCGAATCGCGCCGGACATGCGGATGGTGGTCGTGGGCAGTCCGTCTTACTTCGCCGAGCGATCGCCGCCCCAGGCGTTGCAAGACCTGGAAGCCCACGACTGCATCGGGTTGCGCCTCCCGACTCACGGCGGCTTGCTGCAGTGGGAGTTCACGCTGCGAGACAAGACCGTGGTCACGCGCACCAGCGGACGCCTGATCTTCAACACGAGCGAGCTCATGCTCGATGCCGCCGCGGCTGGGCATGGTCTGGCTTGGGTGCCTCGCGACCTGGCTGAAAGGCGACTGGACGACGGATCGCTCGTAGCGGTGCTCGAGGCGTTCGCGATCACCTATCCCGGGTATCACGTCTACTACGCGACGCGGCGTGCCTCACCGGCGCTGACGTTGGTGGTCGAGGCCTTGCGACTTCAGCCGGCCTGAGCGCGAACGACGCAAGTCGAGGCTCGAAGGCGCTGCGATGGCCCGCCGAACCTCGAATGCCGGACGGAGACTCGCCCAGACCCGACCGCGCGATCCAAGCCAAGACGACAGATCTGTCGTCGTGGCCACCGATCTGCCTGCGGCCCTTGCCGTTCGTCGATCCGGCGGAGTCGGCGTCGATGCCCAAGTGCGCGGCTGACACGACGGGGCACGCGGGCTGCTCCATCGAGCCGCGCCGGCAACTCTGCCGGCGCCTCCCGTCATCCCATTGCAAGGAAGCCCCATGAAGCCAGCCGACGCCTACGACGACGCGGTGGACCTGCTCGATGCCGATCACAAGGCCGTCAAGAAGCTGTTCATCGATTTCAACGCGCTGTGCGACGACGGCGCCGCGCCCGACGCCAAGCGCCCGATCGCGGACAAGATCTGCCAGGCACTCCTGATCCACATGCAGATCGAGGAGGAGATCTTCTACCCGGCCGTGCGCGCCGGAACCGGCGACAAGCCCCTCATCGAGGAGGCCATCGACGAGCATGCGCAAGCCAAGGAAACGATCGCGCAGATTCAGGCCATGGACGCGGCCGACGACAAGTACGACGACACGGTCAAGCGTCTCGGCGAGCTCATCGATGCGCACGTGCTCGAGGAGCGCGAGCAGATGTTCCTCGAGGCACGCCAGTCGCAGACCGACCTGCGCGGCCTGGCCGTGCAGCTGTTCGAACGCAAGCAGCAGCTCAAGGCTGCGGCTCCCAAGGCCAAGTCGAAGAAGAAGGAGCTCGCATGAGAGCCGTCGTCTACAACGGACCCAAGGACGTGTCCGTCAAGAACGTCCCCGACGCGAAGATAGAGCGCCCGACCGACGTGCTGGTCAAGATCACCAGCACGAACATCTGCGGCTCTGACCTGCACATGTACGAAGGCCGTACGGCCATGCAGCCGGGCCGGATCTTCGGGCACGAGAACCTGGGCGAGGTGATCGAGATCGGGCCGGCCGTCGACCGCATCAAGGTGGGCGACCGCGTCTGCCTGCCTTTCAACATTGGTTGCGGCTTCTGCGAGAACTGCGAGAAGGGCCTGAGCGGGTTCTGCCTGACCGTCAATCCGGGCTCGGCCGGCGGCGCCTACGGCTTCGCCGGCATGGGGCCGTACAGCGGCGGCCAGGCCGAATTGCTGCGGGTTCCCTACGGCGACTTCAACTGCCTGCTGCTGCCGCGCGACTCCGAGGAAAAGGAGAACGACTACGTGATGCTGGCGGACATCTTCCCCACGGGCTATCACGCCACGGAGCTTGCCGGCGTCATGCCGGGCGAAAGCGTCGTCATCTACGGCGCGGGCCCGGTGGGCCTGATGGCTGCCTGTGCGTCCGTGCTCAAAGGTGCGAGCCAGGTCATGGTCGTCGACACGCACAAGGATCGCTTGAAGCTTGCCGAAAAAGTGGGCGCCATCGCGATCGACGATACCGAAGGCAACGGCGTCGAACGCGTCATGGAGCTGACTGGCGGCAAGGGCGCCGACCGCGGGTGCGAGTGCGTCGGCTACCAGTGCTGCGGGATGCACAAGGAGGAAGTGCCGAATCTCACGATGAACAATCTCGTGCAGACCGTGAAGGCCACCGGCCGCATCGGCGTGGTCGGCGTGTTCCTGCCGGAAGATCCGAACGCCCAGGACAGGCTTGCCAAGCGCGGCCAGATCGCGTTCGACTTCGGGCAGTTCTGGTTCAAGGGCCAGAGCATGGCGACGGGGCAGGCCAACGTGAAGGCCTACAACCGGCAGCTGAGCCGGCTCATCGAGCACGACAAGGTCAAGCCGTCGTGGATCGTCTCGCACCAGTTGCCGCTCGAGCAGGCGCCCGAGGCCTACGACAGCTTCGACAAGCGGAGTTCCGGCTGGACGAAAGTCGTCCTCAAGCCGGGCATGCGTTGAGCGATAGGGAGATTTCTATGAAAGACGACGACATCACTTCCCAGTCTCGCCGGAAAGCGCTCGGCACATTCGGGGCGACGCTTGCCGCGGCGCCAGCGCTCATGTCGGCCGGCGCCAACGCACAAACCGCATCGGGTGGCGGGCGGCCCCAGGGTCTGGTCGACCCGCGCGAGAAGTATCCGAAGCCGCCCTTTGCGCCGCAGCAGCAGGATTGGCCCGGGCTGGCCAGCAAAATGAACCCGCGTCCCGATCACGGCGAAAGAAGCTACGTCGGCTCGGGACGGCTCGCCGGCCGCAAGGCGCTGATCACCGGGGGCGATTCAGGCATGGGGCGGGCAGCGGCCATCGCCTATGCCCGCGAGGGTGCCGACGTCGCGATCAACTACCTGCCCGCCGAGGAGCCCGACGCCCGCGAGGTGGTGGACCTGATCCGCCAGGCAGGTCGCAAAGCCGTCGCGATCCCGGGCGACCTCCGCGACGAGGGCTTCTGCCGTCATCTCGTGGATCAGGCCGTGCGGGAGCTTGGCGGGCTCGACATCGTGGTGTGCAACGCCGGACGACAGCAGTCGCGCAGTTCGATCCTCGACATCTCCACCGAGGATTTCGATGCAACGATGAAAACGAACATCTACGCGCCGTTCTGGATCATCAAGGCAGCGCTGCCTCATTTGAAGCCCGGCTCCGCCATCATCGGCACCACCTCCGAACAGGCGTACGACCCGTCGCCCGACCTCTACGACTACGCGCAGACCAAGGCGGCCACCATGAACTATGTGAAGTCGCTGGCCAAGCAGCTCGGGCCCAAGGGCATCCGGGTCAATGGTGTGGCGCCTGGGCCGGTGTGGACCCCGCTGCAGATCTCGGGCGGCGCCAGCGAGGGCAAGGTGGTCACGTTCGGCGCGACCGCCCCTCTGGGACGACCCGGCCAACCGGCCGAGCTGGCCGGTATCTATGTGCGCCTGGCCGAGGACGACGGCAGCTACACGACCGGCAACATCTATGGCGCCGGCGGCGGCCAGGGGAATCCGTGATGCTGAACCAAGGACCGAAGCCGCCCAAGCCGCAGGAGTTCGCCGAGTCGGTGGCCCAGTCGGACGGCTACGAACTGGCGGCCGCCCAGACTGCCTTGGCGCAGAGTCGCCAGCCGCAGGTGCGTGCGTTCGCCCAGCAGATGATCGCCGACCACGAGCACGTGGAGCAGGCGCTTCGTGAAGCCACCAAGGCCTCGGGACTGCAGTTGCCGCATCCCCAAGTGGGTGGCGACCAGGCGCGCTTGCTTGCCGGGCTGCAAGGCTTGCGCGGCGATGAGTTCGACCGCGAGTATGGTCGCCAGCAGATGCTGGTCCACACGAGCGCGCTGACGGTGGTGCGCAGCTATGCGCAGAAGGGGTCGGATGCGAACTTGCGAAGCATGGCGGCCTCCACCGCGCCGATCATCGAACGTCACCTGCAGGCGGCTCGCGAGCTGCAGCAAGCTTTGAGCTAGTTTCCTGGGGCATCCGCCCGGGATCGTCGGAAATGGGAGGGGCGCTCGGTAAGCCGGTCCGTAGTCGCTGTACGACCTCCAAAGTCTTGTCGCCGAGCATGAGAGTCTCCTGAATCGATGGGCAAATAAGTCGGTACGAGCTCGCATGCGCCCGCTGTCGGATTCGGCAACCGCTGTTCCTGAACTCGACGCTTCAGGCACTCGCCAGATCATGCGGGATTGCGACTTGCTCAGGTCTCCAACAACGTCTTGGAGAGTCACCATGCTGGGCTTGAAAACCATCACTCTTGCAGCGCTGCTCGTCGCCGCTCCCTGCTTCGCGGCCGGTTGTCTTAGCGGAGCCGCAGTCGGTGGCATCGGCGGACACGTCGCAGGCCACCATGGCATCGCCGGCGCGGCGATCGGGTGTGCGGTGGGCCATCACATGAAGGTCAAGCAGGAGCGCAAAGAGAATGCCGCCGCGCAACAACGAGCGGCCGCGGCCAGCGCCCCAAACGGTCGGTGACTGTTCGACAGAAGGTGGCCAGCTTCACCGGGTGTCTTCACTGGGCTGACCCCGCAGCCGCGGGATCCGTTCACCCAGGCCTGGAAGGCAGATCCCGAGCTTCGACGACAGATGTCGCATGCGCAAAGCGCTGTTTCGCGTTCGACCGAACAGGCGTAGGTCACTCGGCCGCAGGCGCAGCTGCCGGTGACCCCATGGAGTTCGTTCGGCGTGGACATGGGCGCTTCGACATCAAGCCGCCTTCGGGCCGGCCTTGGTGGCAACGCCCAGCACTTTCATCGCGGCGCCGAGACTCTGTTTCGTCTTCCAGTAGTCCGCCCACGGGTCGTCCTTCTGAAAGCTCACGTACTCGCGTGCGGTCGCGATCGACCACTGGGAGCCGCTCTTGACTGCACGCAGCTGATCCCAGGATATCGGCATCGAGACACCCAGTCCGGGGCGAGACCGCGCGCTGAACGCGGCGGCGGTCGTCTGTGCATGGCCGTTGCGCAGGTAGTCGATGAAGATCTTTCCAACGCGATTGCCGCCGCCGGCGACCGCGACGAAGCGACTCGGGATGACCTTGGCCATATGCCTGACGGCGGCCTGCGAGAAATTCTTGACCGTCTCGTAGTCCAGCCGCGGCGACAGCGGCACGACCACGTGCAATCCCTTGCCACCCGACGTCTTGAGCCAGGCCGCGAGGCCAAGCTCCGTCAGCAGTGTGCGCATCAGCACCGCGGCTTCCTGCAGCATGGCCCACGTCACTCCCTCGCCCGGATCGAGGTCGAAGATGACCCGGTCGGGCTTGTTGATGCTCTTCGCCAGCGAATTCCAGGTATGGAACTCGATCACGTTCATCTGCGCCGCAGACACCAAGGCTTGTTCCGTGTCCACCGCCAGCAAGGCGTCGTGCCCCGGCCAGAGGTCGGAGGCCAGTTGCGTCATCCCGGGTAGCTTCGATTCGTCGTGCTTCTGAAAGAAGAGCTTGCCGGCGACGCCCTCGGGCGCGCGCACAAGGGAAGCAGGACGCCCTTTCAGGTGAGGCAAGATGAAGTCAGCGATGGATTGGTAATAGCGCACCAGGTCGACCTTCTTGAAACCTGTGCTGGGGTCGATGACCCGTTCCGGGTTCGTCACCTTCACGGTCGTCTTGCGTGCAGCCGGTGCGGCGATAGGCGGGGGGCCCGCCGAGCGCTCGCGTGTGATGAGCTTGGCGGGCTTGTCTGCCCGTATGCCCTTGAACACCGGATGTCGCACGTTGCCGTCTGGCGTCCATTCGCCGAACGCGACCTCCACCACCATCTTCGGCTTCACCCAATGCTCGCTGCCGGCGACGCGCTTCGACCACCGGCCGGGCGCTACCGTCGTGGGGTCGACCGGGGGCACCTCCGTCTCCAGCTTCGCCAGCGCGGCATGGAGCTCCTGCCCGGTCTTGGAGTTCCACCCGGTGCCGACCGAGCCACCAGACCGCAGCCTGCCGTCATCGCCGTGGTAGCCCAGGAGCAGTCCTCCGACTTCGCCCCGGGCGCCGGCACGATCGGTAAAGCCGATGACGACGAACTCCTGCCGGTGACCGCATTTGAGCTTCAGCCAGGTCTCGGTGCGCGCGGACACGTAGGCGGCGTCCGCACGCTTCGCAATGACACCTTCCATGCCGAGCTGGCAGGCGGCGGCCAACATCTGCGCCGGCGCAACGTCGAAGGCCTGACTGAATCGAAGCGTGTCCCCTGCCCGGTCGCCGATCAGTGTCGCGAGCCGCGCTCGGCGTACGGACAGAGGAACCGGGCGGAGATCCTTGCCGGCGTGGAACGGCAGGTCGAACAGGAAGTAGACGACGTCTCTGGTCTTCGCGTTGTCGATGGAATTCTGCAACGCGTTGAAGTCCGGCACACCGTTGGCATTCAAGACAACGATTTCGCCATCGAGCCAGCCGGACTTCAGCTCAAGCGCGGCGACGGCGGCTGCGACGGTCTTGAGCCTGGACGTCCAGTCGTGACCGTTGCGTGTAAAGAGCTGCACCTTCTTGCCATCGACGCGGGAGAGCAACCGGTAGCCGTCGAACTTGTTCTCGACGATCCACTGCATGCCGGCCGGCGCGGCCGAGGCCAAGGTCGCGAGCTGGGGGAAAAGCTGCTGCGGAAGCGGTGCGTCTTCAGCGAGTGCCAGCGCCGCATCGTCGTCAACGACTGCTGGCCGGGGACTGGCCACGGTGACGCGCTCGGGCTCTCGGTCTTCGACCTGACCGAGTGGCTTCTGGAGGACGCTGTCCGGAAGCGCGGTGATGACGTCGTACTCTGCGACCGACCTGGCCCAGGCGTCGCCTCTTTTCTTGAACAGCATCCATTGATCTTGCTTGGCAGCACCCGGCTTGGAGATTCGCACCAGTTCCCACAACCCAGCCAACTTCTGCCCGTGCAGCTTGAACAGGACCTTGCCCCTGGTCATGCCCTCGCGCGGGTCGCCAACCGGCTCCCAGGTTCCCTTGTCCCAGACGATGACGGTGCCAGCGCCGTACTGCTTCGCCGGAATGGAGCCTTCGAAGCTGCCATAGCTGACCGGGTGGTCTTCCACGTGGATGGCCATCGACTTCAGGGCGGGGTCGAAGCTGGGGCCCTTCGGCACCGCCCACGACAACATGACACCGTCAAGCTCGAGGCGGAAGTCGTAATGCAAGCGGCTGGCCCAATGCTTCTGGATGACGAAGGACCAGTTCTCCGGTTCAGCCGCCGCCTCCTTGGCACCCGCAGTTCGCCGGGGCTTCGCCACGCCCGCCGGCTCCGCCGTGATGTCGAAATCGCGCTTCGCGTTGTACTTCGCCAGCGGCACTTCTGTCCCGGACACGGACGCCGCTGCCTTCGTCCTGCGAGTTCGGCTTGGCTTGGCCGCAGCGACCTCTGCCCAGACGGGGGCGTGGTCGCTCGGCTCGTCGTTGCCTCGCATCCCACGGTCGACCCCGGCATCGAGCAGCTTCAGGTTGTTGCCCAGCAGGATGTGGTCGATGCGCAGCCCTGCGTTGCGTGGCCAGCGATTGCGCAAGTAGTCCCAGAACGTGTACAGGCGTTCGTCGGGGAAGCGCGCACGAAGCGAATCCGTCCAACCCTGCGCCAGTAACCGCTCGTACGCAGCGCGCGCTGCGGGCTGCAGCAACGCGTTGTCCTTCCAATGGTCGGGACTGTAGATGTCGAAGTCCGTCGGCACGACGTTGAAGTCGCCGGCGAGGACGACGGGATTGCTGCTGGCCATCAGCGTTGCCGCGTGCTCGATCAGGCGCTCGAACCACGCCAGCTTGTAGTCGAACTTCGGGCCGGGCTGCGGGTTGCCATTGGGGAGGTACAGACAGGCCACTGCCACTCCGTTGATGGCTGCTTCCAGAAACCGGGCCTGCTTGTCGGAGTCGTCTCCAGGCAGCGTCCGACGAATCTCGATGGGTTCGTAGCCGCGAGACAGCAGCGCGACGCCATTCCAAGTGCGCTGACCGGCGACAAGGCAGCCGTAGCCGGCCGACTCGAGTTCGGTGCGCGGAAATGCGGCTGTCTCGGTCTTGAGCTCCTGGAGCGCGACGACGTCGGGCTTCGTGGAGTCGAGCCATGCCAGCAGCTGTGGCAGCCGCTTCAGGACATTGTTGACGTTCCAGGTCGCTATGCGCACATCAGCCGCGCTTCGTCCTGCGGTAGGTGTTGATGTGGCGCAGCGCCTTTTGAGGTTCGCCCGTCTTGTCGTACAGCAGCCCGACGTTGTAGTGGGCGTCTGCGGAGTCGGGCGCCAGCTCGAGGACGCGCTCATAGGCCTTGATGGCCGAGGCATAACGCTTCTGGTCTTCCAGAGCGATCGCGTAGTTGAAGTGCAGGTCGGCGTTGTTGGCGTCGACCTCCAAAGCCCGTTCGTAGAGCTCCGCCGCGTCATCGCAATGCCCGTGTCGGCAAAGAAGGGCGCCAAGGTTCAAAAGCGTGGCGTAGTGCGAGGCCTCTATCGCGAGTGCGGCGCGGTACGCCGCCTCAGCGGCGATGGGGTCGGTCTCCTGGAGGCGATGCCCCGTGCGAAAGTGATGCTCCGCGCTGACGGGGCCGGCACCATCGATGCACACTTGGCTGACGACGTGGATGCCGCCTTCCCCGGCGCTCACCTCGAAGTCGATCAGCACCTGGCCAGAGGGCGCTTCCCACTGCGCGTCGGATGCGCGCACGGCGACGTCGCCCCCCATGGCAGTGATGCGAAGGCCGCTCAAGGGCACCTCGGCCGGAAGACGTTCGCGCAGCTTCTTGAGAGACTGGACGACCCGACGAAGGGGCAGGTTCTGCTCCGTGAGGCGGTGGGCCGTGCGCAGGATGACGACGTCCTGGAAAGTAAAGCGGTACTCGTTGCGGCTGCCGCGTGCCGGGGTCAGGAAGCCCGACGAAATCATGCTGACGATGGCCGTGCGCTGAAGATTCAGGAGCTCCTGAACCTGAGCGATGGTGTACGTCTCGGCCTGGCTCACCGCTTGGCCCTCGCCTTCGGCCGTGCAGGCGTCGTCGCGACCTCGGGGGCCACGGTTCGTGCGGGCTTGCGCTCCCTGAGCACGGTCGCCGGAATGATTTCAGCCGTGGCCGCCCTTGTGGCCTTCCCCGGCTTGGAAGCGGCCTTGGGTGCATCCGCCGCCGGCCGTTTGCCGAGGCTTGCCTTCAGTGCATCCATCAGGTCGATCACCTGGCCGCCGGCGCTGGCCTCGACGGGTGCTGCCTCGACGATCTGGTTCCCGGCAATCTTGCTGTCGATCGCCGCGAGCACTCGGGCATGCTCCTCGTCCTTGAACTGGCCCGGATCGTAGCGCTCCTGCGAGATCTGACCGATCAGCTGCGTTGCCAACGCAAGCTCCGAAGGCGAGACGTCGACCAGCTCGACGCCAAGCTCGCCCATGGATCGAACCTCTTCGGCATAGAGAAGCTGCTGCAGGACCAAGCCGTCGTCATTCGCGCGAACCTGCACCGTGTACTGCTTGGACTTCCAGCTCCAGCGCGCCAGTGCGCAGCGACCCGTCTTGAGCATCGCCTCGCGAAGCAGCGAGTACGGCTTGCCGCCGCGTTTGTCCGGCGCGAGGTAATAGGCCTTGTCGTAGTAGATCGGGTCGACGGACCGTTCGGGAACGAACGCAACGATCTCGATGAGGTGGCTGGCACCTTCCTCCAGGGCCTTGAGCTCCTCGGGCCTGAACGTGATGTAGCGATCCTTCTCGAACTCGTAGCCGCGGATCATGTCCTTGCGCTCCACGACCTTGCCGGTGTCGGCCGCGACGTACTGCTGCTTGACCCTGGAGCCGTTCGGTGCCAACAGGTTGAACCCGATCGACGCCGATGCCTCCGTCGCCGAGTACAGCTTGACGGGAATATTGACCAGGCCGAAGCTGAGCGAGAGCGCGGCGATCGAGCGAGCTGCCATCTGAGCCTCCTGCTGAATGACTACGACGCGGCGCGCCACTGGTCGGGCTTGTCCTTGTCGTTGAGCTCGCGCACGCGCGCGACCAGCGGCTTGTAACCGTCGGCCTTGGCCGCCGCGATGGCCGCTTCCTGAGTCGCGAAACCGCCTCTGGGTTTCGTGCCGTCGGAAAACTCGATCTGGTAGCCGCCTGCTGGAGAAGGTTCGACGAAGACGTTCGACATGGTGCCTCCTGTGATGGGGTGAGGCAGTCCAGCAGGCCGCGTGCCGAGACCGTTCCGCGATCCCATGGGGGACGCTGGAGCTAGGGTTTTCACCTATTCTGGCGGTCTTGAAGACGCTCGGCACGATGCCTATTTCCCGCGTCAGGAAGGTGCGGACGGCCTGACTCGATGCCGGGCGGAGGCTCAGCGTCCGCTTGCCGACGGAGGATGAAGATGAAGTGCTTCACGGTCAAGTTGCCCGAGGGCGCAAAGCTGATTGGCTCGACCGCCACGGGCGAAGCTGCACAGGTCTACCCTGGGGAATACCTCGTTCACCTGCTTCGTCCCAAGGGTCGCGTCGCGGCGCCCGCGGTATTGCGCTTCGTCGGGGCCGATGTGACGGGACGCGATGTTCACGTCCCCATCGGCCTCCGCGACGATCCTCAACGCGACGCCGCGAGGATCCTTGCGAAGATCAACGCCGCCAGTTCTGACCAGGCACGGGACACGACGTGCGTCTAGTTTCAGGAGATCTCGCCGTCTTTGCGAGACTCGCCTTTCAGGGAACCTGATGTCGAGAGGTTGAGCCCCTTCGATGGACACGACGTGCACGTCCGGAACATGTCGCTGCCGGCACATGGCATGCAAATCTTTGGTTCGACGACATCTCGATCGCTTCCCGGTGCATCGCGAGGACCGAAGGTCGCGCGACCACGTCAAGCTTTCAAGGTGAATCCGATGTCATTCTGACCGTCCCCGCAACGAACCGAGGTATCGCCGCCATGCATCCGGGCGATCGCCCGGACGATCGCCAGACCGAGCCCGAAGCGCTCGCCCGCTTTCACGCGCGAGTTCTCGCCGCGCCAGAAGCGGTCGAACATGCGCTGTCGGACGCTCTCCGGTATGGGCGGCCCCGGATTGCGCACGACGACGTCGACGAACCCGCCATGGGCCTCGATCATCACGGCCAGCGCGGACCCCTCGGGCGCGTGACGCGAGCCGTTGATCAGCAGGTTCACGAGCGCGCGGCGAATGAGCGTGCGATTGGCGAGAAGCCGCGCATCGCCCGTCACCATGAGGCGCTGCCGCCGCTCCGTCAACAAAGCCTCGACGAAATCGCCGACGCTCGTCGCCTCATCGCGCAGCGAAATGCTTTCGAGGTGGTCCGGCAGTTCGCCGCGGTCTGCGCGCGCGAGGAACAGCATGTCGTTGACCATGGAAGCCAGCGCCCGCAGTTCCTCGAGATGGGACGCGATGACCTCGCGCATCTCCGGCAGCGGCCGGTCGCGCTCGAGCGCCAGCTCGGCGCCGTTGATCAGGATGGCCAGCGGCGTGCGCAGCTCATGGGCGACGTCGGCGTTGAAGCCTTCGAGCTGCCGCCACGCGGATTCCACGCGTTCCAGCACTTCGTTGAAGCGCTCGGCCAGCGGCAGCAGTTCCGCGCTCTCGACCGGCAGCGTCAGCCGGTCCAGGTGAGCACCGGGCCGGATTCGCGCGGCCTCCTCGGACAACGCCCGCACCGGCCTCAGGGCGCGTCGCATCGCGAACAGCGACAGGCTGGCCGATGCCGCCACGCCGAGCGCGCACACCAGGATGCTCAGCCGGTCGTAGCGCATCAGCATCTCGGCCCGCGGTCGTGGATCCATGCCGATGAGAATCTGCGACCGCGCCAGCACCGGGTTGCTGCCGTCCAGCGAATAGTCGGCACCGCGCAATTCGACGCCGTCCTCGCGCCTCAGCCGCAGCCTGTCGCCGTCGCGCTGCAAGGTCGGCGGCAAGGGCTCCGCGCCGTAGACGATCGTCCCGTCGGGCCGGACGACCCAGACGTTCCAGCGGAAGCGGCCGCCGACACTCGTTCCTTCGAGGTGTCGACGCAGCAGGGGAAGGTCGCCGTCTGATCGAACCTCATCGACGAAGCGCTGCACGACCTGGATCTTGCCTTGCAGGTCCGCCTTCTCGTCGGCGATCAGCACTTGCTCGAGCACCGTGTGCAGCACCAGGCCGACGACCACGAACACCAGCACGGCCACCCACGCCAGCGCCAGGCCGAGCCGGGCCTCGATGGATCCGAAGCGGCCGCGAAGCCTCACGGCAATTCCAGCACGTAGCCCATGCCGCGCACGGTGCGCAGCAACTTGGCCTCGAACGGATCGTCGATCTTCGCGCGCAGCCGCCGCACGGCGACATCGACGACATTGGTCTCGCTGTCGAAGTTCATGTCCCACACCTGCTCGGCCAGCACGGTGCGGGACAACACCTCGCCGGCCCGACGCATCAGCAAGGCCAACAGCAAGAACTCCTTGTTCGTGAGGACGATCGCCTGCCCGGCGCGCCAGGCCCGGCGCCCTGCAAGGTCGAGCTGCAGCTCGCCGAGACTCAGCTGCGTACCGGCGTCCGCGCCGCCGCCGGCGGAGCGCACGCCGCGGCGACGCAGCGCCGTCAAGCGGGCCAGAAGCTCGCTGAACGCAAACGGTTTGACGAGATAGTCGTCCGCGCCTTCGCGCAGGCCGTGCACGCGGTCCTCGACGCTGTCGCGGGCGGTCAGCATCAGCACCGCCACGTCCTTGTGTGCCTTCACGGCCTTCAGGACGCTGAAGCCATCGATCCCGGGCAACATCACATCGAGCACGATCAGGTCGTAGTCGCCGTGAAGCGCAAGATGCTGCCCATCGATGCCATCCGCTGCGAGATCGACGACGTAGCCGTTCTCGCTCAGGCCCTTGCGCAGGTAGTCGGCGAGCTTGGGCTCGTCCTCGATGACGAGAACTCGGATGTCTTCTCCCGGTGAACGACCCGGTGCGGGCTCGCGGCGCATTCTGGCACGCGCCCTGGCGCTCAGCGGACGCCGCGGGTCGCGCTGACGATCAGGTCGGCGACCTCTTGCGGATGCGACAGCAGCGACACGTGGCTGGACGGCAGCTCGATCGTCGTGGCGCCCATGCGCCTGGCCATGAAGCGTTGAAGTTCCGGGTCGATCGTGCGGTCCTGCGTCGACACGGCGTACCACGTCGGCTTGTCGTGCCACGCCGCGACCGTGGTCTTGGCCTGCGTGATGGCGCGGGCGAAGGGCTGCTGCACCGCGAAGTAGCTGCGCGCCTCGCTGGCAGGCAGATCGCCGGCGAAATCGCGCAGGAAAGCCTCTTCGCTCAGCGCGCCGAAGCCGCTCGCATCCCAATGGATGCCCGCCGAAGCAGGCGCGGGCGCGAACTTCTTGGTCAGGGCGGCGTAGTCCTCGCCGGCATCGGGCGCGCGCGCGGCGATGTAGACGAGTCCCGCGACTTTCGGGTCGGCGCCCGCCTCGCTGATGACCATGCCCGCGTACGAGTGGCCGACCAGCAGCGTGGGCCCGTCCTGCTGCGCGAGAGCGCGCCTCACGGCAGACGCGTCGTCGGGCAGACCGGTCAGCGGGTTCTGAACCGAAGTCACATGCAGGCCGCGCGCCTGCAGCAGCGGAATCACCTTGCCCCAGCTCGAGCCGTCCGCGAACAGGCCGTGCACCAGCACGACGTTCCTGACCTGCGGCGCGGACGCGGGCGCAGCTTGCGCGTACGTGGCCGAAGCCAATGTCGCAATCGCAGCGAAGGTCGCGAAGGTGCCGATGCAGCCGAGCACGCAGCGCCGGGTCGTGCGAGCGAGAAGACGAGTGAGAGCGGTCATTGAGGTTTCCTGGGTGATGCTGCAGCAGCCCCATGCTGTCTGCGCGATCCCCAATATAGAAGTGCCGCAACGACGCCGATCGAACAGCCAGATGACAGATTCGTCATCTTGAGGCGCCGCCGGATGCCAGCGCGCCGACATTGCCCTCACCGACTTTCATAGAGTTAGGCGCACATCGCGCGACCAGATCTGGGCACCGCTCAAGTACGTGTGCGGCAATGGCGGCATCCTGCATGTCTGCAAACGGGCTTGGAGCGGATGCGTGGTTTTGGAGAGGCCAAGGAATGAACCGCTGCAAAGCGGAAGCCTGACGCCACCCGTCCGGCGTGACGACACTTCGAGTAGGCTAACTATCGCGCTCACACCAAGACTGACGTGTGCACGATCCGTACCGACTACCACGGGAAGAATTCCCTCGGTTCGCCGGTGGACTGAAAAATTGCATTCGAAAGGAAAATTAAGTTGTCGCTTTCGCACCTCGATGTAGCCTCCGCAATCAAATTCACTCAGTCTTTTGATGCCGAGAGAAGGCCGATTGACAAGACATTTCCGGTTGTGATCGCAAACGAAGACTTTTTCTTGAAGCGGTATGTTCCAGCGCACACTGCTACTTTTCAATCCGATTTCTTTGGCGAGGTTGCGTCTTACATCTTAGGAACCTTCCTCGACGTCCCCATGCCTCCAAAGGCGCTCTCGTGGGAGGGTCTGAGTTTCGATTTACCTCCCACTCTTCGCGACGCACTAGGCATTCAATCCGAAGCGGGTTGGGTCGGCCTATGGGCGACGCAGCGAGTTGAAGCACTGGTAAAACCCACGTATCACCACGACGAAATCGAACACGCGCTCATAGAGCTGCTTGAGGGGCAAGACTATCGCAGAATAATCGCATTTGATCTGTTCGTTGCGAACGTCGACGCTCGTCCCTCGAACATCCTGTTGTCGCCCAATGGCCTAGCTTGTGCTTTCGACAACGAGCGAGCATTCGCGAATTGCACCGATTGGTCCAAGCTCCCGATCTGCCGCAAGGACATTCCGCCAAGCTCGATTCCCAGCTCCGTTGCTTCGCGCCGCCAATTCGCCCAAACGATAGTCGCCGAAGTTCGTGGCTTGTGCGCAATCTATAGTGCTAGGCGTCATGAGATTCGCGCCGCTCTCCTCGGCGGCGTGCGGAACGACTGGGTTCCACATGCGATCGAGTTTTTGGACTTCAGGGCGGAGAATCTTCCAGATCTGCTTAGCCAGCGGCTCGCTTAACTGAAATGCTTTGACCAAGTGAGCCCGCGCGGAACTTCGCTGAAGCGAGTTGGATGCGAAACTCGGCCAAGCACCACGGGGTTCGCATCGCAGACGCGACGCGCGACATCGCGCCTTGCGGGTCCACGCTGCCCCGAGACTTTCAAGCAACACGCCATGCCCACCACAAATCCAGATCATCGAGTGCAACTCCAGGAGGGGATCTCGGAGAGGCGAAGCTGAAGCAGGTTCTGGGCTACCAACTCGCCCAGGCGGCCGTCGTCACCCTGGGGGTCTTTGAAGACCTGGTCGGCGGCCCGCTGTCCTTGCGCCCCGTCGAATACACCATGCTGATGCTCGTGAAAGAGAACCCCGGCGGCTCGCCCGCCCAGCTCGCGAAGGTGCTCGCCATGACGCGGCCGAACGTGTCGCTGTGGATCGAGAAGCTCGAAGCCAAGGGACTGCTGTCGCGAGCGACGAACTCCGCGGATCGCCGGAGCCAGCATCTGCACGTGACCAAGGCCGGCGACGCCCTGGCCTCCAAGGCGACCC